>OIYX01000002.1_pt1 | contig 87231 bp, 103 predicted proteins | sample 1588431 | NCBI WGS metagenome assembly OIYX01 (sample SAMN03283241) | human gut metagenome | biome: human-associated habitat; material: feces | host: Homo sapiens | place: Peru | collected 2012
GAGCACCCACAAGCACCCACGAGCACCACAAGCACCCACAAGCACCCACAAGCAGCCGGAGGCAGCCACAAGCACCACAAGCAACCACAAGCACCCACAAGCACAACACGAGCAGCCGGAGGCACCCACGAGCAGCCAGAGCACCCACAAGCACCACAAGCAGCCAGAGCAGCCGGAGGTATCCCATGATGCCCCACTCCTTCATTTTACACACATTATACAATATCACAGATTTTATAGTATTTGCCGCTGAGTCTTTTTTATGCAACTTGTTATAGATCTTATAGAGCATCACAGATATTAGGGAAATGTGAATAAATGCAAAGTAATTTATATATTTCATATTTAAATGTTAAATAGTAACTTTTTTATAATTTTTTTGTTGCAAAATTTGGAGATAAAATATTTATGTATTACCTTTGTACCCATAAACAAGAAACAAATAAAATACTTTATGATTATGAGAAAAATGTATCTAATAGAACATTATGCCATCAACCGAAAAAACGGTGTTTGGTCGCTTATAGGTTATTCGCGTGTTGACTATCGCGTAAAAAACCTCGTTATGAAGTCTGTGAAAAAACAGGGCTATCAGTACAATAGAAGCGAGAAGGCTTATATCCTGGAAACAGATCCTGTTGAGTTTTGCGCCGACAAGGCCATCACAGTGAAGTCTTATGCTATATAATTATAACAACTTTAATACTTTATAGATTATGGCAAAAATCACTAAAAAACAGGAGTTTGACGAGCTTTCAAAGTTCGGCTGCGCTTTCCTTCAGACCAACAATTATGGCGGTTATTGCATCGTTATAGATGATGGCGGCGAGTTCGTATTGTGGCGCGACTGCACCAGCAGAAACGAGCATACGGCGCGACGTTGGCAGCGTATTAAATATACCTGTCCGCGTGATCCTGAAACCGAATCGCGTCCGTACCTTACTATATACGGCATCCGCTATTATTTGGACGACTTCAGGCGCTGCGCCTAACCATACCAGGGAGGCTCCGGCCTCCCCTATTATAGACAACATATAACATCACCAACTTTATAAATACTTTACAGATTATGAGTACACCGAATTTTGCATTAACGAATGCTTCACGCTATTTCGTGTTAGGAATGCCAGTATATTACACACAGGAAGAAATCGACGAGCGAGAACTCGATCAGGACCTTTTAGGCGAGTTTGACGAGATAGGCACGGAGTCGAATTATGATGCCGGCAAACATAATGTAGCCTACGAACTGAAGGCGAAGGGCTGGCACGATATAGAGGAGTGCGACCACGATCGCAACTATCCAACCTCTCTATTCTCAGAGAAAACGGTATCTATAAAGTGCGGCGACAATACCATCGACGTTACTATTCAAGCCGGCTGCACGTCTGGTTACTATCAGGCAGCCAATTTCGATTGGTTTGGCAGCATCAAAATCTATAGAAGAGTTGGCTATTATTACGAGACATGGGATTATAAATACGGCGACTTTACAGCCGACGACGTGATCCGCGATGATTGGTACGATAATAAGGGCATGAGCAAGATTCACGCTGCACACATTCTCCGCAAAATCGAGTCTATTATAGATGACTTGAAAAACGAGGCTGAGCTTGCCTTCTCAAAGTATTGTGATGAAGAACTATTTTGCGTCTGGCAGGCCTTCAACGGTGAAGCCGGCTACAGCACAGCGGGTAAGCGCCTCTGGCAAGAATTAGAAGAACAGAATAAGAAAACCGCTTAAACAATATATCATCATGGCACAGAACATCACAATATCGCGCACAGCGAGCGCTCGTGCCCTTCTGACGGCATTATTTGCCGTCGCCGTGTTACTTGTCACTCGCATGGCCAAGAACGCCCTGGCGGCCTCTAAAACGGCCCGCCAGTGGCTCCGGGCTCAGCACAGCTTTTATGGCCGGGATGGCGACCCTATCCAGTGCACCGGCTGGCAGTTCGTCGGCTACAACATTATGGCAGCAGTAGTGGCAATATTGCTCTGCATTAAGTATTAAACCGTCTATTATAGGCATATAAAAACATCACCAACTTTTAAAATTTACAGATTATGGCACAGATAGCATTATTCAACGTTACTAACGATACACAGTATTTACCGCAGCGTCGCGACATGTTCAACGAGGCACGATGGAAGGAGGCGAAACGCCTCATGGCACAGGCCCTGAAACTGACAAGCAAGGAGGCGAGCCGCTATACGTTGCGCTTCCTCCAGGATAGAATGGTCGGTGCGGACTTTCCGGCACCAGCCGGAGGCTATCACAACGGCATCACGTGTATAGCCAACGGAGGCGAACACAGCCAGCAGAGAGGCGAGTTCACGGTGTACGATATTATCGGCAGCTCGTATATTTACGAGGCTCCGACAGGCGATTTGTGTATTGCCAATATTCCAGAGGAAGGCCAAACGGAATACTACCGTATAGCCGTATTGTCTTACTAATCATCATTCACGGGCTGCGCCTGGCAGCAGGGCAGCCCTATTATAGAACATCTAAAAAATTGAGAAATTATGAATCAGATATTTGTTGAAGCAAAAAATCTAATTTGCAAAGATGGCTCGGTGTGGCTGTGGAAGTCTGAAAGCATGGAGACGGTGCGCTGCTTCGCATCCAACGAGGATGCACAGAAGTATATAGATTTGCATCATCAGTTTTGCCGTGAACGCGGCATGAAGGAAGAATCCTATAGCATCGGCACGGAGGCAGACTTTAGGGCGGCTGCGAAAAAGTATGAAGCCGACAAGAAGTCCAACGAGGTGAAGGAGTACGGAAAGCACGTTGACGCATTGATAGAGCGTAGACAGCTTGAAATTAAGGCCCTGGACGGACTTGTTCAGGTGTGCCGAAAGTTTGATGGCAAGGTACTTAATAAACGCTTCCATGATGCAGTGAAGGAGGCGACGGGCTTTTATAGTTCGTTCGGTGAACGCCGCTTCGAGCTGAACTGCTACGACTATTACAACTTTATCGAGTATCGCCCTAATGTCTCAATGTCCGCCGACTGGAGCCACGGCATCAACCGCTACACCGGCAAGAAGAAGGAGATGAATCCGAACGACTGGCAGTGGGACACTGGCGACCGTCTGGATGCCGAAAAAGCGGTTGCCGTTATAGATTTTTACAAAAACGGCCGACTTGCCAAAATCGAGGAACTGAAGGCTTCAAAGAAGAAGTATGCAGCCTATCTGCGACTTGCACGAAAAGCGGAGGCGATAATGAAGGACATGGAAGGTTACGACTACGAGATCCGCGAGTTCGCAAAGGAAGAGGCATTGAGCCAGTATAGCCACCACTCCTACTTCTGGAAGGGCTATTAATCATCATTCATGGAGCTGCGCCTGGCAGCAGGGCAGCCCTATTATAGAACATTTAAAAAATGAGTATTTATGACAATAGATAATCTCTCCGCTTCACAGCGTGAGCAACTGAAAGCAACCGTACTTGAGGATGTACTCGGACATGAACCAAGCTGGGGCGAAATAGCCTGGGCAGACGATATTGTAAGCGACGAGTTTATAGAAAAAGAGTTTGCCGGAGTTAATTTTGTAGAGGGTGACTTCTGGAACTAAATCTCTATATTATAGAACACGTTAAAAATTGAAAGATCATGGATAAAAAGAAGTATATCGACGTGTTGACTGAACAGGCAAGTAAGCACGGCAGACCGCAGGAAATGGCCCTGAATGACTTCTGCGACTACCTTATAGAGTTCTTTAGCATTGACGCTTTTAAGGCTGGCACCGCTGAATATAGCCCGCACATTTTGAGCTGCACGAAGAAGAATCCTGACTTTGCAGGACTCACTTTTCAGTGGCTCGACGATGTGGCAACAGCAATGGAGCGTGGCGAGTGGCTGGACGTGTTCGGTATTTTGTATGAAGAAATGTATCTGAGCCGTGGCAAGGCATCGAAGACGGGGCAGTTCTTCACGCCTCAGAGTGTGTCGGACCTCATGGCACGGATTAGTGCCCTGGGAGCCGAAGACCATGGCAAGGTGAACGACTGCGCAGCAGGTAGCGGACGTTTGCTCCTGGCTCACTACATGGAGAAGAGCAAGCTGGACCATGCAGCCGGAAGGCGGTTCGAGTATGTGGCACAAGATAGCGATCCTATTGCTTGTAAGATGTGCGCCCTAAACTTCATGGTACATGGCATGTATGGCCGTGTGGAGTGTCGCGACACATTGCGCATGAGTGAGCCGACGGTGGTGTATTATATCAACGAGGTGAAATATCCTTTTAACACGCCTTATTATAGCGTGAGAACGGTATTAGCGAAAAATCAGAAATAAGGTATCACGGGGGTGGAATACCCCCTATTATGGAACATTAAAAATACTAAGGATTATGGCAAAGATATTTGTAAACGAAACTGTAGGTAAATTGCAAAGTTTTGTTGGTTTTTATGATTCAATTTGGAGTCCAAATGATGATATATATTACGAGTGTGTAGAAGAAGATTTGGAGGAGGACGTTGATTTTACCTTCGACTATAAGCAATACCGGAACGACATCTGCAAAGCATATACGGAGGTGTGGGAATTGTGGATGCAGGAGTTTATCAGCGACGATATAGAACTGGAGTTCGTAGAGGTTCACAGTCCTTTATACTATAATTATGAAAATGATTCTTGTCGCGTGAAAATTCGCCTGACACAGGCTGCGGAGGATGCTATTATAGCCAAGATAGGAAAACACCGCAATCAGCTGGCTAAGTGGATAAAGGAAAACCACACAAGCTATGATGGCTTCTTTTCTAATCTGTCCAACGACATAGACCAGTGGCCAAGTCGTTTGTTTGACAACGATGAAACTTTTCAGCCTGCCTATCTCTTCTGTATGCTCTATTATATTGTCAAGGCAGAATATTTGGCGACAGCTGAGACAGAAAGCTTGGAATACGAGGCTTGCGGTCGCATACGTACAGATATTAGTGTAACATCATATATGAAGGACATAGAAAAAGTTGCTTAATTAAATGAGAACATCTAAAACAATTCATTCTTTTCTGCTTAGTGAGCAGGAAGGACACACACTCCTCACGGCTCAGAAATATCCCTGGAGCGTGTTGCAGGTGATACCTACCACTCCGGCAGACTTCGACCGCACATTGGCAGTTCTGGAGCAGCGAGGTTTTGTAGCCCATCACGACATCGACCGCACATTTTGCATCATCCACCTGACAAGCGGCGACCACGACGGACAACACCCTGAACGGTATATCACCATCACTCAGAACAACTACATGCAGTACATCGAGGCATTGAAGGACACGATGGCGCAGGCAGCAGTGTGGTATGAGACGAATATTATAGAACCCTTAAAAAACGACAGAAGATTATGAGAATACCGAAAGATATACCTAACGAATTGAAGCGTTTGATTAATGCTATTGTGAAACGTTTTGGCGATTGCGAAATTTGGCTTAATGGATATAATAGAGATCCATGGGGATTCATCTGGTATGGCTCCAGTATGATTTGTGAACCTCTGTTTTGTAGTTATGGTTGCATAGGCTATAGCATCAATTATAGGGGGTACGAGCTTCATGTAGATAACGAATTGTCACGGATTGAGATTATTGATGAATAGTATATTATAATACCCTTAAAAAACGACAGAAAATTATGAATTTCAAGACAGTAAAAACAATATTGACCGCTGCGCAGGAGAAGAAGCAGTACGGAGAAATCGACCTTAAAAGCGGCTCCTGCTGTAATTTTTGTTTCAATCTTGAGCCGGAGGAAATCATCGGCTACAACAGCGATACGGAGGTTATCTCGGTGTTAAAAGGCTCAACTGACGTATATATCGACTGTGAGGCGATAGAGAGCATTACGGTGCATAAGTAACACTCTACCCCATCCCGCGCCCGGCACGGCCTTTTGCGAAGGTTCGACCCCTTCGGCGGGAACGTTAAGTAATTATTAATTTTTAATTAGTAATTATTAATTGGCATTAATCATAATCAAAAAAGTATTTTGTTTCCGGCTGCTGCAGTCCGTGAGGATAGCAGCAGCCACAACGCCCACCATGCAGGCATGGCGCCAGGTTCGAGTTCCTGGATGGGCGACCGAAATAATAAAATACGCATTAATATATAATTTATGCGTCATTAATTTGGCAGTCATAAATATTATTGCTACCTTTGCAACAGATAAAGAAACAATATTATTTATTAATCGGCTGCACCAGATAGCCTAATAAAGTCTCAAGGGTATGAGCACACGATATGACTATTACATTCAGGGAGTTTAAGAACAATGTGAAGGCGAACGCTACTGTATTCCTCGGATCTTTCCGTTGGGAGAAAGCAGACGAGCGTCGCGGTCGCGAAGTATCGGTTGTACGCTTCGGTTACAAAGAGAAATGCAACTGCTTGGACGCCTCTTCTTTCCTTTCTCTCCCGCTTGCTGACAACTACAAGATGGACGTTTACACCGACTATAATGTAGGCGGCTGGGGTACTCATTACGTTAATGAGGAGTCGGCTGTGGACTTCAATTCTAACAGATTCTATATTATTGCTTCTACCTTTACTAAGGACGTGGAGAAGGCTTACAAGCGTAAGAACGACACGAAGCGTTGCAGCATCAATGCTCAGGTGTTGGCGAGCGTGTCAGAGGCTTGTGCTACATGGCTGCGCCATTCTGACTACCTGAAGGACAAGAACAAGGTGGAGCTGCTTGAAGGTATGCTTACTCTCGATGCTTGTGAGAATGACGATCGGAAGCGCGAGAATGCGGTACGCCGTACACTCGGATTTGCTGAGAAGGCATTCGCCAAGTTCTTGAACAAAGAAGGCTTTGCCAACGGCGACGAGTACCTGGCACGTCTGGAGCAGGAAGCTAAGGCGAAGGCTGCGGCAGAGAAAGCCGAGAAAGCGGCTGAAAAGAAGCTTGCACGTGATATAGAGTATGTTAATAGTCACATCTTCTATGAGAATGGCGAACCCGTCGGCTATGGCTTCGGGACATTCATCGAGCAAACTATCAACACGGGCACACACGTCATGTATCGCACCTGTTCGGTAGGTAATGAAAATTCGCTCACTTGTGAGGAAGAGAACGACTACAACGGATATAGCCGCCGCTGTCAGTTTACGATGATAAAGCGCGGTTTCCGTCTGACAGTCAAGAAGGGCTACAGCATCCGTCTTGTAGGCGGTTTGATTACCTTCTACCGCGGCGAGTTCAAGCGCGACGGTATGGCGTGCGAATGGGTTGAGCAGGGTCGTGCTATTGCTGACATCGTGACAAAGAAGGGCTATCTCGTAAGAGGTGAACACATCGAGGCGAAGACACTCAAGGAGGCGAAGCACATCAATGCTGAGAAGCGTAAGCAGCAGGCTCTCGACCTTCTAAACGCCCGTGCAAAGCGTGCACAGAAGGCAGCCGAGAAAAAGCAGTGCATGGAAGAACTGGCGAAGTACATGTTTACCTTCGACGACTCACTGAACGCCGGCAACTGTCGCCCAGGTACCCAGAACTTTAAGAACCTTATGGAGAAGGAAGTAGGTCACGAAGTGAACGAGATCTCGCTTGCTGACCTTCGCAAGTATGGCAGGATGTTCGGCTTGTCGTATTATACTGACCGCGTAATCAACTACGTTATGAATAGAAAATAAATTCACAATATTTATGAAAAAAGAAAATTTTTCTCCTCTCCAGCTGTCCTCGGTAGCCAAAAGCTATTACGAGGACAGCACTCCGAAAAATGTGTTCGGAATGGAGAAATATGTTGCCACGGATGGCGAGAACATCATGTTTGTAAAGTCGGACTACGAGCCTGTAAAGGGCGAAGCGGTCTTTTACATCAAGCGAGTGAGAAATGGCGTGTATTGTCAACTATACAAGCACGAGCAATAATATTAATAACAAAAACCTAAAAGATTATGGTAAAAGAAAGATTTGAGTTGACATCGGGCAAGGACCTGATGTGGACGGTGACGGACAACGAGAACGGCATCGTGATTGAGTTCCGTGAAGGTTTGTTTAATGAGAGCCAAGAGGTGAAGCTGCTAACCGAGTTCACTTATGGTGATGCTCCGAGAATGGCACGTATCATGCGCGAGATAGGCGACTGGGTGGCAGAGAACCATGTGGAGGTAGCTCTTAGCGACTGGAAGGCTCGTCGCTCGGCAATATGGAAACTATCTAACGAAAAATATTGGTTAGTTATGGCAGCAGCTACCAACAGTTTGATGTTGTCGGATATGGATGCGGAGCATGCTGCGTGCATGTTGTTTGCCGAGGTGTGCGACTGGGCAGAGTTCGAGAAAAACGTGGATCTGACAGCAGCCGAGGAGGAAAACCTGAAGGGCGTGTTGTCGGAGCTGACGGATAGCGAGGCATGGGAAGTATTCAAGATGCTGCACGTGTTCTGGAACTATAAGACTGACCAGGGCGACATGATGCAATGGGCGTTGGACGTGACTTGGTGGCCGGCATGGTTGCCGGAGGAGTTGAAGCGTTCGGAGCTTGCTGAAGACGATGACGATATTATAGAAGAGAATTAAAACGACGAAACTATGGAAATTATAAAGAGTGGAACACCGAAGGCAGGCAGACCTGCCATCGGTGGCAAGAGACGACAATATGTTGTGACAGACGATGTGCACGAGTGGATAATGGCGCACGGTGGGGGAAAATACCTCACGGACACCATTCACGCTATTATGTCGGTGGCGCCTGAACAGAAGTAATAACAACAATAAAAACGAAATATTATGGCAACAAAGAAAGTTTATCCGTTTATTAATGCAGAGATGTTCGACCTTGAAGGCAACAACGACAGAAAGAACGTGACGTTTGACGCGCGAGAGGTCGAGAGCTACGAGTCATGGTCAAGCAAAGATGATGAAGATGGGAACGAGTGCGTACAAGTCAATTTCAAATCGGGACGGAAAATGTGTTTATACATGGAACTCGATCAAGAGCTTTACCCTGGCGACAATCTTATTACTGCAATCGACATGGTGCATTACTCTCACTTCTGGCACGATAACGAAGACCCTACCCCGGACGAGGAGTAACAACACACGAAAAACATTTTAAATACTTTATAGAATATGACTAAGATTAAGAATTTTGACGATTATCGTGCGTTGGTAGACGTAGTGAAGATGCACGACTATAGATATTTCGGGCTGAACTGTCCGACCATCAGCGACGAGGAATATGATGCTATGTACTTTGCTTTGCAGGAGTACGAAGAGCAGCACGCGGACGAGATATTGCCCGACTCACCTACTCAGCAGTGTTACAGTGAGAATGGCAACGGCAAGCGTACCGTGGCACGTCGTACGGCTTGTCTGTCGATGAAGAAGCTGCATGATGCCAAATCGGTGGTGAAATACCTGAGAGCACAACAGAAAGCTGCCAACATCAACGGCAAGGGCACGGAGGTGGATGTAGAGTGGAAATTCGATGGCGAGACGGTGAGCCTTGTTTATCGTCGCGGGAGACTCTCGGAGGCCACTTACGGACATGGCAAAGAGCTGTTCGGTATCGACTGCCTGGATCACATGAAGTATGTGAATGGCGTTGAGGGATATGTGGAGCAATGGAAGGATGAGAACCGTGTGGAGCTGAGAGGCGAGGTGATTATCTCGCTTGAAGAGTTCGCTCGTTATAGCAAGGCAGGTAAGTCGCCAAGATCTACAAGCAATGGCATTATGTCGAAGAAAGAGGCTGTGCCGTCGGAGTGCATCCATCTGGAGTTTCATCCTTTCCGTCTTATTATGGACGGCGTGACAAGACACATGTCGGCGATGCAAGCCTTGGAACGTAACGGCTTTAAGACTTCGGGGTTTGTGTCAGCTCTTAAACTTGAAAAGCCGGATGCCGAGCTGGAGCAGGACATCGAGAACATCGTGTGTACTGCCGAAGTGAAACGTGACGCCCTGCCCTACCCTACCGACGGACTTGTATTCAAGTTCGACAACTACGACTATTACGATCGCATAGGACAGACCGACCACGACGCCAAGTATAACTGCGCGTTTAAGTTCCGTCCGGTATTTAAGGCTGTCACCACATATCGCGGCCATCATACCACTATAGGCGAAAAGACCGGCAAGATAACATACGTAGCTGACTTTGACGAGGTGGAGATGAACGGACACCGTTTCGCTCATGCCAACTGCGGAAGCGAGCGCACGTTCCTCCAGAAAGACCTTGTGGCAGGTCGCAAGATAGAGGTCAGCTTGCACGGCGATGTTATCGTGTGCGTGGATAGAAAGATTGAAGACGAACCGGCTATTGATGAGAACCTTATCATTGAGGAAAAGCCTATCATTGAAGAAGAATCTATTGCTATTGACGAGGAGCCTCTTGTTATAGACGAATCGGGATTTGTTCTTCATCCGGAGCCTCACGTTATAGAGCAGGATATTAATCAGAGTCAGGAGCCGGAAGTAGAGTCGGAACCTACACCCCAGCCGAAGCCGAAGCGCAAGCGTAACTATCCGCAGGTAGGTGAGCCGACGCTGCGAGAAGAACGTGAAGACAACACGGCAAGGGAATACAAGAACCTAAGCGTGAAGACGGTATTGGCGAGTGTACTGGCAGTGCTGATGGCTGTGTCAACGGGAATGGTGATGTTGGCGTTTGCGGGTGCCGCGGTGTTCTTTATGCCGATGATCGGTGGATTAACGAAGGAATAAAATATCGAATGAAACGAATGAGAAGAGCTGATTTATCGTCATCTGATAAAACAGATTGAACAGATGACAGCTTTTCTCATTTGTTTCATTTGATGACAATAAAAACCACAACTTTAAATATTAGATATTATGACATACGAAGAAACAAAACAATATGGAGCACATTCCGTTATCTATACTACTTTTTATGGATGCGGTCATTATATTGTGAACGACCGTGAGAAGAACGACGTGACAGACAATGAGTTTTTCACTGAGCAAGAAGCTCAACAGCGTATTGAAATTTTGAAGCAGCAGGGATATATCTCTGATGAAGAATATCAGAAGTCTCCTCGTTCAAATACTAATACTTATGAGTTATGGTCGGATGCAGACGAGTATCTTGATGATTTGATTGCGGAAGAACACTAAACGGCGTATGAACTGTTTTATCATCATCATCTGATGAAACGGATTGAACAGATGACAGTCTGTTTCATTGTTTTCGTTCGACGGAAACTAAAATCCGTTGAATCGGTTGAATCCGATGTCAAAGAAAGGTCGGGCTCATCCGTTTCTTCTGATGACTGGCGTGTGGACATAATTGTAAATGACGAATGGGACTGATAACGAAGAGAGTGGTTTTACACAATTACACAAAAACATAAAACCACAAACACATAAAACCACAAATCCACATTTGTGGTTTCTCATAAACACACAAATACATCCACACATAAATACACAAACGCATAAATTCATAAACGCATACATAAATCAATCAAGACATAAAGCAACACATAAAGCAATAAACAAATAAATCAATATATATATAAATACATACATCAAGAAAGAAATCAACAAACAAATCAATAAACAAACAAATAAATGTGCATGGATATTTGTTTGTTTCAATTATAATTCTTAAATTTGCAACGTATTACAGATTATACGTGTTCTGTATACTTGGATAGTATCATCAATTTTTAACTTTACAGAAGATGGAAAGACTTAGAGAAGTGCTTGCCTTTGTAAATCACAAAGGCGGCGTAGGAAAAACAACAACGGTGCAGAGTTTAGCGACTGGCTTGCGCCGTTTTGGTAAAGGAAAATTCGGAGTGGGTGCCGATGGACACAAACGCTTGCCGCGTGTGCTCATTATCGACCTTGACCCGCAGGCGTGTGCCTCGTTCCTCTTCGGATGGAGCGAGATTCAGAACGTAGGCAAGCCTACCGTTTACGACGCATTGGTACAGCAAAGCAATTTGCCCATTTATCAGGTACGTGAGGGTATTTACCTCGCGCCAGCTGCTGCGCAGCTCATATCCATTGAACCGTTCCTTAATCAGCGTGCTTTGCCTCGCAAAGCTCTTTGTAAATTGCTCGCCAAGCCACTGAACGAGCTGGCAGGCACCGAGCTGGCAGACGAAGGCGTGAACACCGTCACGGATGCTTTCGACTACGTGCTTATAGATTGTCCTCCGGCTATGTCGCTGCTTACATATAATGCTCTCACAGCTGCTACGAGTGTAGTGCTGCCCGTTCAACTCGAAGTGTTGGCAACAAAAGGTATTGCCGAAATCATCAACGCCATCAAGGAAACACGTGAGGATCTTAATCCCGACCTTGACATTCGTGGCTTGCTGATGGTAATGAGCAACGACCAGACCAACGCCACAAAGGAGTTCAAGGAATACCTTGGCGAAAAGTATCAGGACTATATGTTTGACGCTTATACGCGCCGCGACACGAAGATGGTCGAAGCGCAGGCTATGCGAGAAGACATCTTTGCTTATGCACCGTATTGCAGGGTAGGGCAGGACTATGAGCGTTTTACCAAGGAGATAATCAACAGTTTCACTTTTTAATATTATAGGGTATGGCAAGAGAAATGACGAAGAAGACAAGACGCTTCAGTCTTGAGGAGTCTGACGCTATCGAGGAGAACGAGCGCATATTGGAATCCGGCAGTAAGCAGCGTAAGGAGAACAGGGAGAACAAGGGGAGTGAAGAAGCGGCAGTAAGTGCTGCCACTGCTTCGTCCGCAGAAGTTCCGGCGACTGAAAAGCCGACTGTTTCTACAACAACGTCTGAGACTGAGACATCGACAACTACAACCCCTGTAGCAGATCAACCGGCAACCACATCATTCAGCAACGATATTGCTGTGAACATGCGTAAGCCGAAGGGCAAGAAGACCGAGAATGGCATCACCATATACGTGCCGATGGAGTATTACGAGCGTATCGCCTTGATGAAAATGCGCACTGGCGTGCCTATCAAGGATTTGGCGCTACAGGCTGTGATTGAGTTCCTGGACAGAAACAAAATGTAATAGACTAATTTCTTATGAAGAAGATTATATCAGTTTTTTTTGCGCTCTGCCTGTGTATGGTAGCAAGCGCACAGCAGCATTTGAAGTTTATGGGCATACCGTTAGACGGAACGGTGGACAACTTCGCCTTGAAGCTGAAGGCTAAGGGCGTTACATACGATGCAGCGAAGTCGAAGACAGCCGGACCAGGTAACAGGGTATTTAACGGTACGTTTGTAGGGGAGGATGCTGAGATTGTGGTGTTCTATAATAACAAAAGTAAAATAGTGTATGGTGCTGCTGTCGAATTACAATATTCTACAGTCGAGACTGCTCATACTCCCTTTGTAAACTTAACTGAGCAGTTGCAGCAGAAATACCCTAATGCGAAATACAGAGCAAATAGAGATTCAGATGGTGACGCAAACGGAGTGGCATTTGATATTCCCGATAAAACAGGAACAAAAAGAATTGGCGTTATTCTCCAAACATTGAACGTGTCCGATTCAGGGTATGGCTGTTCTATATGGCTCATGTATACTGACATAGACAATTTTCAAAAAAATGACACTATAAATAACGAGGACTTGTAATGTGTAAGGTAAAATCCTACTAAAGTTTTTTACCTTGGTGAAAAGGTCATAATGTTTTTTACCTTAAAAGGGATTAGGAGGTGAAAAGGTCATAATGTTTTTTACCTATTATTTAAAATAAACATAATAAAATACTTTGTTTGTTTTATTTAGGGAAGACAAAAAATGCACTTATACTCCTATATATTAAGCAATTAGAAAGATTGCGAGGTAAAAAACATTATGACCAAATACCCCTAAAAAGGGCGGTTGAGGTAAAAAACATTATGACTTCTTTACCAAAATCACGTAAAAGCATCTATTATGGAAAGAGAAAAACATCTACCGCAACAATATATCAGTACCCCTTTTGCTTACACAAAGTTCTCCAAGAACCTGTCATTGCTTCAGCAAACGGTATTGACTAAGGTCAGCGAACACCTACAGGGTTATGTGCGTCATTTCTTTGGAAGTAACTTACGAAATGACCCGAAGGTGCCGCGTCCTCTTTTTTCCGAAGCAGAAAAGAACAACGGTATGCCGGAGTTTGTTATGTCGTATGCTGAGTTAGGTGTGGATATAGCCAACTATAATGTAGCGCGTGCAGCCGTCCAGGAAGTTCTAAACCTAACCGTTGATGCTCCCAGTGAGGACAGCGACGGCAAGGCTTCCGTCAAGGCTTTTAATATCTTCACGCACGCCAATATTTCTTTTGAAGGTGGTACAGGCGTGTCTTTCAGGCTGAATCCCGAGGTCGTGGACTATGTGTTTGACATGAGTCAGGGGTATGTGCGCCATCCTGCTGATATAGCACGAATAGGACAGATTGAACGTATGCCCATGATGTATTATTATCTGCATAAGAAATCAGAGCACTGGAAGCATCGGAGTGTACGCTTGACGGTATTAGAAATAAAGACATATTTGGGTATGCTGGGCAATATTACCGAAGGCACAGACGAAAGGTCTGGACGACCACGAAAAGACGGAAAAGAGAAGAAAGAGGCTTATCCTAAGTTCTCTCAGTTTAAGAAGAATGTCATTGAGACAAGCATCAACGACATTAATCGCTTGCGAAAAGACGGATTGCTTGATGTTTGTGTTTCGTATGAACCTATCTATAACGGCAAGCGCAAAGTTGGTAATCCTGCATATATAGAGTTTACAATCTATGACACCATCGGGCAAATGCAACAAGCAGTACAAAAAAGACAACAGCTCAATCTCTTTGCTGATGTCGAGGAGTTGAAGCCGAAGCCAGGTGAAAAGGAGTGGCAGAAACTTTTGACCATGCTTGACGGCGAAGCAGGCGAGTGGCTGGGTAGTGAGATGTCGGACTTGTTGAAAAAAATGACGCTTGATAAATATGACGGCAAGACTGTCCGGATTATTGCGACTCAGAAACAGGTGGCAGACATGGAGAATTTGCTGGATAATAATGTACTAAAAAATAAATTTAGCCAATTACTTGGTCATTGTTTTAAAGGCGACAAACGTAAAAAGGTTTGTTTGGATTATAATAAAATTAATAAATAGTTTTACACCGCTTACCCTTCCCATGGGGTAGGCGGTGTTTTTAGTATGTCCTGTTGATGTCTGCGACTTTTTCTAATTTTGTAGGTAGAAACCAACAGGACATATATATGGGAAGAATCAGAAACATCATGTTATGGCTTATGACTGTAATCACGCTTTTGGGCTGTGCGGCTTCGCGTAAGACGATGATCGGCAGCCACGAAGAACGACGAGATAGCTCGGTGGTTGCTGTCACGGATAGTATGACAAAATCGGAGGTAGAGACGGACAGCACGGTACGTTTCGCCACGGACGAGAGTTATGCGTCCGGCTCTATGAGCGAGAAGGGTAGGGGGGAAGAGACCATTCAAGAACGAGTGACCGAGAGCACGGACGCTCAAGGTAACAAGACCACCACCACCAATCGCACGATACACCGCAAGGGCGACTATGAGCGCAGCAGCTCGTATGAGCAACACTTAAAGCATCTTGAGGCGACTATATCACGGATGCAGCACACAATCGACAGTCTTGTGTTGAGTAATAAACTGAACGTTGGCACCCACTGGGCGAAGAAGGACAGCACGAATGTGGTGAAGGAGAAGAATACGAATGATATAAAGTCAACATCGACTTCTAATCTAATCACACTCTTTTTATTCTGGATAGCTGCTGTTGGAATTTGTTCATGGCTTTACAATAAACGATAGAAGGTATGGGCAGAAAGAAACAAGACCTAATAGAAGTCACCACGCAGCCGGAAGTAACGCTTCAGGACTTTGTTATTCCTGCTAAGATTCAGGCGTTCTGCGACAAATACAAACCGCTGAACCATTGGCGCGAAGACTGCGATGTGTTCACCGACTATCAGCTGCGCACGTACTTTAAGGCCGTAGTTTGTCCTCTGGGCGATCCGCTGGCTATCTATCTGCAGGAGTTGTCGGAGAGAGGCTTTAAGATGAAAGACGACGAGTGTGGCGAGCCCGTCATCTACGCAGCGCTCCGATGAGCGCCGTCAATTAACAACTAATAATTAATAATCAAAAATATAGAGATGAAGAAACCACATTATTTCTACAAGGTGTCGGCAACCTCTGATGTTGGCCGCGAAATTCAGAATTACATGAACCGATGTCAAAACGCCGAACAACAGGCTCTTGAATGGGCGAAAAAGCATGGCGCAGAACACTATTACGAGTCGCCTGACGGCATGGCGGGTGGAGTAGGCGCAGTGGAATTTGCCGACTCCTCCGAACGAGACGGGTGGGACAAGGAAGTGTCGCCAGATGGTCGCGTATTCTTTTTCCCGATGGCTGGAACCGACTTAGAAAAAGAGATGAATGCGTTACCCGTTGTAAGTGAAGCCGAACTGATCAGCATCTTTAGTTTGCAGCCAAAGCGCACAAAAAACAACCTCCCCCTGCCGATGACCTTTGGTGATAGCACGCCCGTTGTTTTTCTCCATCAAGGCTTCTGGTATGCCGACGTACCGTATGTGAGTGCAGATATGACGCTTACGCAGATAGAAGAGAAGGAGTTTTATTGTCGTAGAATGGCGGCTATAAATGAAAAGAAATAAGCAGTAAGTAGTTTAATAGTTAATAAGTGGTTAATAACTTTAAGTTAGTTTTTTAGGTTTAAGTTAGTTTTGTGCGTTACCCGTCCGTGAGGATAGGTAACGCTTTTGTTTTCTACCTTAGTCATGTGTCGGATGTTCGGCAACCATATATCCGTCGTTCGCACTCGTATTCTTGTAGCGCCTTGCGTCGTTGAGTATACTCGTAAGGTTCGCTATCTGCTTTTGCTGTTCAGCAATGATGTCGAGTAGGCGACGCTGTTGCTCCAAGTGTTTATTCTCCAGCTCTATTATAGCCGCAAGACTGGCTTCACTGACGCTGTCTGCTGTAGGCAGGCTTGCGCCTTCTTTTGCAGCGCCAACTTTGTTAGCAGTTGACGCCGATGCCTCTTGCTTATTCGCAGTGTCGTTTTGCTTCGTTACGACACCAGGCACTACGGACGGAATTATTCGTACATCAAGAGGATTCAGCATAGAGCGTTCTCCGTGCTGTCTGTCGTCTGTGTTGCTTGCGTAGCCTTGCGTTGGCTCTAATATGTCGTCCGGAGTAGGCATTCCAGGAACAACAGCAGCGTCCGTGCCGGCATCTGCATTGCGGAAGAACGCTGACAGAGGAATCTGAAATGCGTTGCAGAGTCTGAGCATACTTATGACAGGCATCGGGCCTTCTCCTCTTGCCCATGCTTTGAACCGATTGTTAGACTTTGCACCGAGAGCTTGTAGTATCTCGCCTTTGGGTATTTCCGGATTTGCGTTTAGCCATTCGTTGAGGAATGAAAAGTTGTATTGGTACTTCATAATGATAAGTGTTAATGTAAAAACTCTAAATATTAAAAAATGCAAAAGAATTGAATTAGTCAACACTAAGTATTGTTTGTTTCAATTTTAAGAATTATATTTGCATCAAAATTAAGTAATAAGAATTAAATGACCAAGGAAATCGTTGAAAAAATCGCTAATTCATACACACCTTTGCAGGTTGATGATTTGTCCGTCGAAGACAAAAAAGCCCTGTACGTCGTTTTGGCAAAAAAAGGTTTTACGCTTGCTACTTTTTACCTTCGATTCTTTCAGAAAGGTTTTTCAAAATGGGAGATAGAAGGCATTAACGAGTGTAAGCGCCAATTCTTACTATTGCCTGATGTATCACAGCTATTGTTAGACTATGTAGGCGAAGATGATCCGCAGATGGTGAACGGTGATAAAGGATATTTATATACCTTGGCGCAGAGCGACGAGCCGGGGTTATTCTATTCTTGCTTAAAGCGCGCGAACGCTGGCATGTGCAACAAGTTCATCGCTTACATGAATGAGCGAGGAATGAGTGCAGCAACAGTGATTAAGCGTTTCACTGTGGAGAACTGGAAACCGTGGGAGCAGGAGGGCATCCGAAGCATTCTTGCTTCTTATACAACTAACGAATAACTATAATATACTATTTATGCTTGATATTACGCTTGATTTTGAAACTTGCTCGTTGTGCCCTACGGCAGCGGTGATGTCAATCGGCGCCGTGGCGTGGATGCGAGATGCCGAAAAATCTCCATTTTACAAGTTAAGCTCTGATGCGCTTGATACCTCAAGTGTATTCTCGTGTCACATCGACCTTCGCAGTATGTTTGTCAATAATTTCACCTTCGATGGCAAGACAGCCGAATGGTGGGGTACAAAGAGTGACGAAGCCAAAGCTGCGTTGTTAAGTGTTGATAGTTATGAGCTGCCCTGCCGTCCCATAGAAGTAGCTATAAAAGATCTTTTCGAGTGGATGGAGGACTTTAAGCAGGAGCAGTGTGATGAAGAGTTGTGCCTTTGGGCGCAAGGTTCGGATTTTGACATTGCTATATTGCGCAACATCTGCTATAAGCTAAACATCGAAGTCCCAGTACATCACGCCAACTTCCGCGACCATCGCACGTTTATCTACGAAGCAGCTCGTTTGATCTGTAATGCCCGTGGAGTGTTCTATCATCCGAGCAAGGCGTATGACCTTGTGGATGATTATAAGAAGGTGGAGCAAGGTGCGGAGCACGACCCAGTATTCGACTGCAAGCGTAGTATCTATTCGACGTGGCAGATGATGAAACGTTTGAAACGGTTGAAGTACCCTGACGAGTAATGAAACAGTCTATACATCGTAAGAATTTCCACCGCATTGCCTATACCGAAGCCTTGCGTGATGACGACAGCAACCTTCGTGTACTGCTCTTTCACGCCCCCTTCGCCTTAGTGAAGGATGTGTGTCAAAAGATGTTCACAATGATGCGGGGCAATATAGGAAACATATTAGTGAAGAACGAACATTCTTGCCGCGTGAGAAACGGCAAATGTTATTGGCGCGTTGCGGTAGAGATAATAGGTCTCAACGAGAATATCGTGTCGTTCACGGAGTTCGTGCTTATGATGATAAGTTGTATGCGAAGAACAGCCAACTGCACTATCCGTCACTACCGTACCGAGACGTTTTTGAACTTATAGTGAATAAACAAATGTAAAATAAAAATACAAAGGACAGCATGGCGATGGAGGTAACGGCAACGTCCTCTTATAAGTAAGCCTTCCAGTGTGGACGTTAGAGCCTCGGAAACTGGTAACGCTGAAAAAGTTTGGCACATCGCCGGCTGTCCTTTTTAAACAATAACGGCAATCATGTTCTTTCACCCGATATTAAACCGCCTTGCCAACATCGACCTGCACCTTCTCGTGAAGCCTGCCAACGAGCAGCGCATCGAGGGTCAGACCGCGTGCTTCTGTCCTATCTGCAAGAATGGGCAGGACGCGGATGCCGATGTCAAGCAGACGCCTCATTTCATTATCTACGAGAATGAACGAGGTGGACTGTATGATGGCAATGGCGTTGACGGCAATCGTCTGTCTGAACATGGAGCTGTAAAATGGAAATGCACCCGGACTGGCAAGACCGGCTACGGAGCCATCGAACTGTATGCAGCGAAGATGGATCTCCCGATGCACGGATATAGTCTTCAGCGCATCTGCCAAAGACTTGTAAGGGATGTGTATGGCGATACCGACGAGGTGCACCGTGCCTTCCCCGAAGTGTTTGCCAAGATGGACTACCGTACCCAGGCACAGCAGACCATCGAGACATTCTCTTTCATGCCGAAGACCGACTTCTCGCCACAAGAACTTGCAGCCCTTGGGTGTGAGGTGACGCTTGACAAAGGATTGCCTCGCTTCGGCTTTGGCAGTACGTTTACGCCCGACATGCTCAACAAGGACTTCCGTATCTATTCCCTTCTGAGCGTAACGCTGCCCGACGTGATACGCGACGGTCAGCACGTTAGCGAGATTATTCACGGTACGCCTTGGAATCCTTTGTTCGTATGCTTTGCCTCGCAGGAGATAGGTCCGCAGAACTCATACGGATGTTTTTTCCGTCCGGCAATGGCTGGCAGTGAACCGATAGTGTTTTCTACCGCCGAGGAGCATGGCGTGAGGAAGGTGAGCAAGTGGCTCATGGGCGACAACGTGTTTGTTCATGCAATGGATAATCGCAAGAGCGACAATACAGCTGTTCATGCTGCCATCGCCAAGTACGCCCCCGAAGAAAAATATACCGAGACCAAGGAGGTATGGGAGGAGAACGAGACTAAGGATGGAGTATTGAAAGGTACGTTCAAGAAGGTGGACGTAAAAATTCCTACCGCCGAGATAAAGGCTCGCAACATCGTCTTTTGTCGTACACCCGAAGACGCATTGAGTGTGTATTATGCCATGCGTTCCTTGCGCCTTGACAAGGCGGAAGACCAGCACTTCCAAGACTTCTGTTGGTATCACGTGGCGTTCTCCATTGGACGGAGAAACTTCTGGTACATAGAGCGTGGCGAGTGGAAACGGGAGAATCTTGACTTTAGCGGTGTGCAATACCAGAAGATGAACCGTTTTGCCGAGCACGTCATTATTCTATACCCTAACGACATTGCCTCACAGCGCGACTGCGGAGCTATATGCACCAAGTTCAGCTCATTGTATTATGCAATGCTGCCAGAAGGTTTCCGATCGCGTTATTGCCGACGCTGGCAATGGCTGTATGGCTGCTCTCCCCGGAGTGTGCGCGACTATCTGTTGACGTACACCATGAATGCGGAAGAGAACTTCCAGTTCGACCATGACCTTCGCCTTCCACTCTACTCCCGATTGCGTGGAGCCAGGAACACGGAACCATTCGAGATCGAATATCCCCGTGACCCTCGAAGCGGAAAACCAAAGCCACCTACCTGCAAGGTGTCGCCTACGCGATTGTGGCTCTTTATGACCGCTCACGGATATTATCGTATGATAGACCCCGAGAGCACCGACCTTGTCGGACAGTATATCCACCTGAACAAATGCTTTGTGGAGTATATCGACGCAAAGAGTATCATCCAGGCAGCAAAGACAATGCTTTTGGAATATATAGAACAGGCATGGCGGCATAGCGACAACGAGCGACGTTTGATGTCCGACTGTGCCAATATGGTGGACAAGACCTTCACAGAGAAGTCTGCCGGAGGTTTGCAGAGCATGGTGATAAACTTTGCCGACGCCTTTGATGCCAAGACGGAGTATTTTTACTTCAACAATGTGGCATTGAAGATAACACCCGACAGCATCCGCACGGTGTCTTACGACGACATCAACTTCTTCATCCCCTCGCTTGCCAAGAAGCCGTATGACTTCACGATGCGAGTGTTCAAGACACCGTTCACCATCACCGAACGACAGGAATACCGCGACCGACTGGAAGCGATAGACAAGAAGGAGAAGATGCAGAATGAGGACGGGTCTCCAGTGTTCACCTACGACGAGATAAAGCAGATGCGTGGCGACCTTATGGAATGGGCTCAGACATACCGTTGGGATGTCAACTGGCAAGGACAGCAAGAAAAAGACCTTTGGCCTATTCTGCGCATAGTGCGCGGCTTCTCTAACACCCTTTGGGAGCGAGAAAGAGACGTGCAACGTAGCAAAGAGAAACTTACTGATGACGAGCGAGCCGTAATAAACGCCCATTTCGCCAATATGCTTTCGGGCATAGGCAGGCTTTGTTATCGTTCATGGGAAGGGATGCAGAACGTCTGCCCTTATCTTCTTGAGGATAATATCGCCGACGAGAAACAAGCCTCTGGTGGTAGTGGTAAGTCGGTAATGGTAAACCTCGTGGTTGGTTCGGCTGTCAATGTGTTCTGTGTTGATATGAAAGACTTCCTTACCGTTGTCGATGCAAAGTTCTGTCTTTCCGACTTGCTTATATATCCCGGCAAATATCGGGTTGTACACTGGGAGGACAAGCAGAAGAACTTTCCGCTCAAATACTTCTACAACAAGATTACCAAAGGTACGAAGGTTGAAAAGAAATTTGGCGACCCCGTCAGTCTGAAGATGGAAGACTCGCCGATGCACGTCATAACAAGCAATAGTCCGTTGAGCGACGACGACCCATCTACTATAGGTCGTTTTCCTCTGGTTAGTTTCTCCGACCGCTTCGCTCGCGAGAATCCTCAAAAGCGGCAGCCGGCACGATCACCATCCGACATTATGAAGCGTTTTGATACCGACCCCGCAAAACTGACTGACACCGACCGCAACCAAGCCATCTACATCTGTGCCTTGGCAGTGCAGTTTTTGATGCGCTATCACACCTTTGCCATTGCACCGCAAGGCAATGTGCGTCGCCGTCAGATGGTACAGAAGCTCACCGAGAGCATCGTGCGCTACTTCGAGTGGTTCTTCTCTCGCAACGAGGTTTACGGAGTGCCGATATGTACCGACGATATGTTCAACGAGTTCATGCGCGACTGGGCGGATGCCTCTGAGGGCAAGTCGAAGGAGTATAGTCGAGCCACCTTCAAGAAGAAGATATACGACTATTGCGAAAACATGTCGATTGCGTGCAACCCCAAGCACCTCTTTGAGAATGAGAGCGACAAGCAGCGCAAGTGTTTCAAGCTGCAGGCTTGGGTTACGCAGGAATACTTCACTGGGCGCGAATGGGAGAACGACAATACCATCGAGCCGAAGTTTATCCGCTATATGCAGACTTCCAAGCACGTCTTCTTCTTCTTCCGTCCTGGTAAGGATGCGATACCGAAGGACTACCGCGAACTCAAGCGCATAGCAAAAGCCTTTGCTGAGCAGCCCGACCCGCTGCCTTACCGCGATGACGATGGTAACATCATCACGCTTACCGACGAGGAAAAAGAACGCTGGGAGAACAATAAGACACGCAAGCAGGGTAGGCGTATGGCGTCGCCTCCGGCAATTACTACCGCCGCAGCTGTTACTTCGGACGTAAAGGAGGAGGATCTGCCGTTCTGATTGGAAAAAGTCAAACTTAAAATATTTATAGAGTATGAAGTTATACCGATATATGTCCGTCGACGAATGCAATCAGTTGGTTCGTGGCGAGACATTAACAAACACAACCGATCACAGCTTGACTCGCGGCACGGCAAGCACGGCAAAAGGTTTCAGTTTCGGTATCGGAGATTCCGAGCAGGCAAAAAAGGACTTACGCAGGTTGCGTGGAATTATCCGTGCTGAAAGACTTCTGGTGTTCGAGCCAAAGGACATTTCTAAGTTTACGCCATGTCAGGGTCGGTATGTTGATTATGAAAAGATAGATTCCGAAGGTAAGTGCGTTGACGACTATCCTATAGACGGAATGCCTTCCAGGATGTTCGACGAGTATTGCATTGAAAGTTATTCGTTGGACGACATTGAGTGCGTTGATTTGTTTTCCGAATGTTTAGTCGGTCCTTGTTCTCCCGAAGAAGCCTTAAAGGTGTATGCCTTTTTGAGGCGTTTTATAAGATAATACTCACAACAAAAAACAATAAATAATATGGCAAGTTACAATGGCAATATCGACCTGCTTTCGCTCAATGGCGCGCAGGTGTTCAAGGGTATCGACTCGAAAAACCCTGAGCGTGTGTACGTCTGCATTCCGGCAGGCTTGAACGAAATTAAAGTGGAGCAGGCTCCTAAAGACCCTGCTCGTACATTGGCTAAGTTGCGTGTAAACATCTGGCCACTCAACGAGCAGTATAAGGCTAAGGTGCGCCAGGCTGCTTTGGAGCGTGGCGACAGCAACGTGACCGTACCGACACACGAAATGCAGATGTCTTTTTCGGTTGACTATATCAAGGACATTGTACGGAAGTTTCCGAAGCTCGTAGAGCAAGTGAAGGAAGCCAACAAAGAACGCAACCCCGAGATTGTAAATCAAGACCCCACCGACGAGGATACTCACCTCTTCAAGGCTATCCGCCAGCGAATGAATAAGCGCCTGGCCATGCTTTATCAGCCACAGCCGGCGCAGCATCCGTCACCCTATACAACACCTAATGTGGGCGTAGCAGGTGCAGCCACAGGATATGTGGCACCAGCCGAGAGCACCGACCCACTCGCCGGCTATACCGATGCCGACGTAGGTGATCTGCCGTTCTAATTCAAATTGCGCAATGCGCAACAATTCAAAATTCAAAATTCAAAACTCAAAAATATGAAACTTCAAGCCCAATCATCACGCGCTTTTCACGCAGCCCTTAACAAGTCGGCAAAGTGTATCGGCTCAAAAAATCCAATTGCCATTTTCGACAATGTGCTGCTGACCTGCAACGAAAGCGGTCTGTTCTTTCTTACGTCATCTACTGCAGAAGCACAGCTCACCATCCCGTCACCCCTTTCGTTGTGCGGTGGCAAGTTTGAAAAGCCGATAGTGCTGCCCATCAAAATGCTCAGTTCGCTGTTAGGCACGCTGCCCGACTGCGTTGTTACTCTGGATGTAGAGGAGGGTGGCTCGTCGTTCACCGTAGAGTATTGCACCGGCAGTGGCGACAACGTTAAGTCGGGCAAGGCTAAAATGGCATATTTCTCGGGCGACGAATACCCCCAGATGTTGTTGCCCAAGAGTGAGGCATCGACAATCATTTGTCTGCCTTGTCAGTTGTTTCATTCTGTTATAGATACTGCGGACAAGTTCGTTCAGATAGACGAGTATCGCCCCCAGCTTTCCAGCTTGTGCGTAGACATTGCTGACGACCGCTCAGAGGTGGTCTTTGCGGCTACGAACGGACACACGCTTGCAAAGATAGTACACAGCAATGATCCGCAGAAGGGCGGTAGTGATTTCTTCCGTAGTGGCGAGCCTCGCAAGACGCTTATCCACCGCAACTACTTCCGTACGTTGTCTGCCTTTGACGGCTGCGAGGAGATCAGTATCGAGAACGACGGAAACACCATTCGTTTTTCGTCGGGCGACATCGAACTTATCTGCAAGCACATGGAGGGCAAATACCCTAACTACAACGGCGTAATTCCGAAGTCCCATCCTTACTTCGTCGTATTTGAAAAGAAGGAAATGATTGACATCCTGCGCCGTGTCAGTCTTTTCTCAAATAGCGCAAGCAATCTTGTCAAGGTAGAGAAGAACGGCATCTTCATCAACGTTTCTGCGAGTGATATGGATTTTGCTATGTCCGGCGAAGACCAGGTGCTCATATCTAACGCAGAGTGCCCCGACAATTTCCGTATCGGATTGAAGTCGTCGGCTTTTCAGACCTGCATCAACTCCATTCCTTCAGACACCATCCGTATGCAGTTGCTCGACTCTATGCACGCCGTAGTGCTCACCGCCGACACACCTGCGCCTAAAGTGATGACGCTTGTGATGCCGATGGTGCTTGACGACTAATCGATAATTAATAAATAATAATTAATAATCAAATGGACGATACTCTACTTTTCATTCCGCCTTGCTGCGTAGATACCAAGCTGCCCAAGGCGGTCAACCAGGCGCCCCGCCATCAGCTTACGTTTTACACACATGGTGACGTGACGATAGAGAAATTCTATAAGGCAGTGAGCCATCTCGTGATAGACTCGCACGTGATGGTGCTCACCATGCCTTGCCCCAAACTGGAGACTTTCATGTTTCTGGCGCAGTGCTTTGAGCGGGGATGGATTACCCACCTCATACTCTCCACTGTTTACTCATGCGATTCTTTGTTGAATAAGCACCTGGGCGAATATGCAGACCGCATCATCTATGCACAGAGCGATGATGTGAGTTTTTTTAGCAGTCACATGGTGCTTTACAACAAAGACCGCGCCTTGACGCTCAGCGGACCGATGTTCGATCGTCCTCAAACCGACGCGGCTCTCGTGTCCTACTCTCTCGTGTTCTATCCCTCCCACCTGCTAAACTCCACAGCCGACTGGGGCAATTCTCTCCGCAATATCCTCTTCCCCGACGTTCTGCGTCAGCGCAAGAAGATGTTTGCAGGAGGCGTAAAGCGAATAACCGATAAGGAAATTGACCGATTTATACATCTTGAATTTCCGCCCATGCGGGAATAATGAATTACCAAAATGAGACCTTTAACCCAATCTTATACAGAGCTGCGTCGTTTCGTTGAAAAATGGCAATGGGACGACCCGCGCACGGGGCAACGTGTCACCGGCTTCAATCCACCGCAGACAGCGCGCAACGTGTCACGTATGCCGTTCTACATCAGGTTTCTCACCAAGACCGGACACGTAGATGCCGGCATGTGCATCTGCCTCGCAGTAAACACCGACCGTCATCAACGCAAGGTGCAGTTCGTCGAGAGTGGGGAGATAAGAGTTGTGAACGATATACTCGTGCTTGAAGTGGACGGCACGAGATTTATAACGCATTAATAATTGTTTTTTCGTAATATCATCTTGGTTGGGGAGAGCCCCGACATTTTTTAAGTTTGCGTAATAATTTACTCAAATTGTTGTAAAATTTAGTTTTTCAAGTCTTTTGTATTCTGTTCGCGAGAATAGATATAAAGTTAATTTAATAATAATAATTGTTTTTTTTCCTTCGGTTCGCGAGAATAGAAGGTTTTTATTTGGAATGTTCAATCAAAACAATATAGATATGTGGAATTTACTAAAACCTCAGAAAAAAAAGACGGAGAAAGAGCTGCGCGATTTGTCGGCGACTTTCTCCATACTCGACACGTTTGAGAAGTGCGAGGCGTTATATTGGCAACGCAAAGGCAAGGCATTGCTGGTAAGCGAAGTATTAGGCAGACTGAAACTTGCCGAAGGCAGAGACGGATTTCTGCGCTTTCTTAATCAGGTGTCGATGTGGCAGAATTATCGTTTGTTGGCCGAAGCCTATGAATCTCTTCGTTTGAAGGTAGAGACCGAGGCTGTACGCAAGGCGCGGACTCAGTTCGCTATGCTCACTAAAGCCGACATGCAGCGCATTCGTCAGAATGCACGTGAGAATATGGAGATGATACCGCCAGAGCGGCTCGACTACATAAAGGAGTTCGACATCTTTATCCTTCGTGCCGGCGCTCCGTCTGCTGAGCTGGCTACAGAGGAGAACGGGCAGTTGCTCGCCATCGGCCATTTTGACGGAGAGAAGGTGGAGATGGCAATGTACGACGACGTTAAGTACAATCTATTTAAACCGGAAGAGCATGATTAAACTTTCATTAGACCGCCACGATTTTCTTTATGCCCTTGAAGGTTTCGCGTACGGGTCTCATTTGAGGCAGCACGTTTGGAGGACTATGGTGTATGCGTCGATACCGCAGATGTCGGTAGAGGACATGGACTACTTTTGGTTCTTCTTGCGGCGTGATTTTTTCGGGTCGTACTTTCGAGAAAAAGAAGATTCGGTGCAAACGCGTTTTGGCTATTACGACTTTATGCACGTTCTTGCGGTGCTGCATCGCGGCAACCGATATAAGGTGACACTTAGAACAAAGGAGGGAGAAGAAGCGCAGCGCTGCCTATGCTACAGATTTGACGGACACTACCGCCCGCTGCATAATTATCAGCGCAGCAAGAAACGGAGACGCTTACGTTTAGAAAAGAAGTTTGCGTTGTTTGACCTCTTTATTCCTGACGAGAATATAAGCGTTGCTGTAAAAGTCAAGAGAGGGGCAAACAAGTTCGTAGAGGAAAACAAGGAAGAATGGTGGGAAGACCTTGACATTTATGATGACTTCCGTCGGAGATTCGGCCTAACGGTTGAGAAGTGCGACTATTAACAATTAAAACAAAAACGAATGGCAAAAAAGATATGTCATACCAAACTGGAAGGTTTGGCAAACGATAAAGAGGTAAGGAAGGTTGCGGTAACAATGTTCCGCAATTCCTGCAATCGGCTTGCCGATTTGGTGAACGCAAAGCTATTTGACGGATCACGCAACTGGTATTGGATAGCTGATGAGATAGGAGGCACGTGCGACTTCGAAGAAGCCGACTCTTTATCTCCCGACGAGATGGTGCGCATCTTGGAAGCGGATATGAGTCACGAAGATTATGTTGAGTGGCGCGAAGCGAATTTGGCGAACGACCGATACATCAATCTGAAGTCGTGGCTTTTGGGCGCACGGCACGATATGTTTAAAGAAGAAACGAAAACTTTTGAATAATTCATCGGATAAAAACAATTTGTTCTTAATTTATTTTTTCTTTTCTTAGCGAAGGAAAGTTTTAAAACATTGGCAGTCGCTGTGAAGCGGCTGCTTTTTTTTACCTTCCACTCGGCATCACGAACCAACCGCCGCCACTCCTGTAATATTTGTAGCCAAGATATAGGGTGTCAAAAGCATCGGTAAAGTCGGTACGTTGCTGTAGTGGCAGCGTCTCCTCACTTTCTGGCTTCTTTTCGCCCGACTTATCCTTATGAAATCCTTTGTACGAAATCTGCACTTCGCAGAGCTGCATGGCGATGATAAGGTCAGGGTTGTTTATTTGGTTAATACGGATGGCGGGGTAGGAGAGGTGAGCAAGACCGTCGTTAATGATTTGATGTTTTACCTCGTGCTTTTCCGGCGCGCCCATGTCTATTGCTGTCACGTTCCACCCTCGCTTCTCCAGTTCTGCAATCACTATCATATAGAAGCGCTCGTCGCTCGAAGCGTATGAGGCGCCCTGCTTGGCAGTGGCATCGTAGAAATACGTCACGTCGCGGTTGACGGCTCGCTTCGGAGCGTAGTAGTCTGAAAAATCGGCAATTAGTTCGCGCAGTTTGCGCTCGTTCTTTACGTAAAAACTCTTTATCACATTCAGACACTCCATGCCGTCACGCGCGTAGCCTTGTCCCACAACGAGCGTATTGATGTTAGCGTTATAGTCGAGAGCTATATATAGAGGCAGGGAGTTGATACAGTCGGAATCCATGCGGCTGTCGTTGCGCTCGGCGAGTTCCTGGAAGTCGGGCTGGTAGCTCTCGCTTGTAATGCGCTTGCCACCGATGATGCCTGTAGATTTTTGCGTAGAGAACTTCGCGGAGCTGAGAGGGTCTATCTCGTCGGGGATATAGCCATGCACATGGTCGATGTCGAGATTTGAGTAGAAACCGTCGTTCGACTTCTGCATTTTTATATTGAGAATTGATACGGCGAAGGTGTATGGTGGCAGGTCGCGCTTCATCTGACGAATATAGTCTTCACTCAAAATATCAACATTGTCGAGCGATGACGCACGGCGCACGCAGAAAGCCACACGGCGCAGCTCACGTAGATAACCATCAGTGAACTTCTTTGAGCGCAGAAACATCTGCATTTCGAAATCCTCTTCTGGCGTGATAAGATACTCATAATCGTAAATTAGTTCGGCATCGTCCTGTGGAATGAGTTTATAGTTTACCGCCATATCCACCATTGCCTTCGTGACATGTTTACCATGATTGGGCATGATGCGGAAAAGTCCTTCATGCTTCATCATCTTCAGAGCCACGGCACGGATCATCGTGCGCAATTCCTTCGGCACCACATGTACTGAGTGCCCCGTCTTCTTGGCGTTATACAAAAGGTCGTTGTAGCGTATCACCTTATTGGCGTATTCCTCCAACTGTTCCTGTACCCATCGGTAAGTCTTGCCCTTGAACGGCCCCGTCTCAACGGTTAAGTCCAGTTTCTCTTCCTCCTTCTCCAGCCACGAACCTTTGGCAGTGAGCGAGGCATCCGAGAGGAAGCGTGTACTTTTATACATCGGGTTGTAATCGGAGAAGTTGATGTTGCCTAATGGGTGCGTCTGACCTGAAAGAGCCGGCATCAACTCATCCGTTACTTTCTTATAAGGAAAGAACCTCGCCTCGTCGCCCACCATTGCCGAGAACGTGTAGGAGTTGGCAGAGGCTGTCTGCGAGAGAGAAATAAGAACCCATCCGGCACCATTCGCCAGCCAAATATAGTTGTCGTAGTTCTTAGGTTTGAAGATACTCTCGCGAGCATGTTTCGGCGGTCGTCCCCATCCGAAGTGAATGCCTTGCGTAAACCCGAACATACGTTCCATTGCCGCCATCGTACTCGGTATGGTCTTGCCGAATCCCTGTTGACGCGACACTGCCACCCATGCGCCGAGCATACCAGGCATGGAGTTGCTTGCCGTCCAGACGTAAGGAGCCACAAGTCCGTCGGTCTTACCCACACGTCGGGCAGCAATCACTCGCTCGTCCTTGGCTCCCATGTATAGCGACTGCTGCTGGAACTTAGTTAAGTATATGTTATGTGCTTGCTGCATGTTTTTTCCTAATTCTTAATTCGGCCTATATGCCATTTGTTGCACGTCCTGCACCGGTACACCGTATATCCCTGTGCCTTGATCTTCGGGTTCTCCTGCAAGAACTCCCAAGCATCATCCTCCGTTTCGTATGCTTCCTTCGCTTTCCATGAGTGATGCTTACGCGTATAGTGCTCAGGGTCCGGCTTGAACGGCGGAACCTTGTTGAAGTATTTGTGTCGGTTGTTACCCATTTAGTTTTCTGTTGTTTTATAGTGAATATATTCGCTATAGTTTAATTGAACCATTTTACGGTGGTATCGCCCTTATATCCCTTCTCCCACACAAACCATGCGTAGGCGGCGGCGCTGCCCTTTATTGCATCGAAATCGCCGTTGGGTGCGCATTTCAGCCTTGATGAACTTACCCAAACACGAATGGGGGGGGTAGAACGGAACAGCGCGCGGCGTGCCTTGCCTTCGAGGAAAGTTAGCTTCAGAAACATCGCCACTTTCTTACCTTCGGGAATTATGCTCAGAGCTTTCTCAACGAACTGCTGCGCATATTTGTAGGGTGGATTGGTCACGATGTTTCCGTCCCACGCCAAGTTGTCTATTGCGAGGAAGTCAGCCACCTCGCCGTAACCTCTATCCACAAGGTCGCGGCTCACCACCTCGTACCCTGCCGCCTTCAGCACCTCGCTTATGTGTCCTTCGCCACACGCAGGTTCCAATATTCTACCGTCGAATTGCTCCAACCGGCAAAGCCACTTCGTAGCTTTTGGCTCCGTAGCGTAATAGTCCTCACGCTGTCGTTCTCCGTCAGCGTGATTACTCGCTCCTAATGTCTTGAACACGGCAGCTGAGCCGCCCGCCCAGTCCTTAGCCATTGCAAGCCTCCTTTCTGTTTGTATTGCTATTACTCATAATGTATGACGTTGTGTGTTGTTTACGATTCCTCTCCAAAGTCTATTTTAAGCTGCTGGAACCTCTCGGCATACCATTGCTTGTATGACTTACCCGAAATCCACCAGTCGTAGATGTTCTCCGCTATTTCGTTTTCTTGCCTCCCCCCCCCAGTCGGATTGTTTGTAGAAACGAGCTGAATCCAATGTTCCGGGTCGGGATGCTTGATGTAGCCGCCTGCGTCCTGAGCAATCCTCTGACGTTTCTGAGAGGCATCCAGTCCTTGTGGATGTTCCACCAGATATAATCTTTTTTGAATACCCCCCGTTTCGGATGGCCTTAATCGCCTTAATCCAGTTTCTCTTTACATGTGGATAGCGTTCGTTTTCTAACATCTTTTGCTTATGCGAACTCATTGGACAGCCGATGCAACCTATGCGGTGCCAGCCTTCGTCGTAGAGCGAGCAATGCGGAACTTTCACAACATCATTAAGAAACTCCCATACGTCTTGCTCGGTCCAATAGATAATGGGCGAAATCAGTAGACTCTCTTTGCCGTGGATGCAGCCTAACGTCTGCTCCTCGTCGGCATTGGTGATGTTCACTCCGTCCTCTCTTGACTTTCGCCTTATGCGTTTCGCCTTCTGCTCTTGTCTATACTCTTCAAGACCATCGAGGTTGCCGCTAAACTTTCGATTGTTTATCTCCACCTCGTTGCGCTTTGCCCGGCGCGAACTCTCTGCCTTACGTATGCCGATAAGCGTAACCTTGCCAGCACCTGCCGTTTCCTTATATTCAGCGCAGCACCAACGTACACGCATAGTCGGTAATATTTGTCTTTCTACGGCACTTTGAAAGATGGATTTACCAGGTTTGTTTAGTTCCACCTCGGGATAGTTTTTCTTAACGAAACGTATTATTTCGGGCGGGTCAACGCTCGTAAGATTCATGTGGCCTTGAAACCTCACTCCTGCCAACTGCGCAATATGGTAGAGAGTTTGCGAGTCTTTGCCGCCGCTAAACGCCAAAAAATAGCCTTGCTCGGCATCATAGTTGAGAGCTATCTTCTCCGCCTTTTGCAACAATTCCACCGAGTGAAGCATTTTCTTTCGCAATCGTGCCGAAGCACGGTCTAATGCTTCGGCAAGCGTAATGTTGATCTTCATTTATATATAAATTTATGTTACTATATTTTTACTATCAAAGCCGGCATTTAGCTGAATAAGAATCGGCGTGCCATGCTAAAGATTTACGAAAAGTCATCGTTACCCGAACGCAATCTGATTGGGCGGCGAACGCAATCCAATCGGGCGGCGTACGCAATCCAATCGGACGGCGAACGGAGTCTGATCGGGCGGCGTCCAACACGACTTTTCATAAATCTCCTCTACCAGTCCTATCCTCATTTATATTTTGTTTTCTTCAGTATTGTCTTTTTGCCCGAACTCGTACCGCAGTGGCATTTCCTTATCATGCGAATCTTCCTTATCCTCCATATATTCGAAGTAATCCGGCTCCTCCGGCTTTTCGCTACTGAGTAGTTCTTCATCCTCAATTTCCTGGAGGTCTTTTGTGGTAAGCCCATACTTGCGAGCCATGCGCTGCTTCTCCTCGTCGGTGTAGTTTACGCGGTCGCGCTTGACGATGCTCACGTCCTGCGTGATAGCAATACGACTCATATCCGGCATCTCGTCGGTAGCGTCGCGTTCCTCGTCGAAGTCCTTGTATACCTTCGCCAACGCCTCCATGCCCTTTGCAACGGCGCGGTCGTTGTTCTGCTGCTTGCCCGTACGGATAAGCCATTCTGCCGAGCCGAGGAACATAGCCTTGTGTCGCGGACTCTCGTCGGTCTGGAAGAAACGTATCAGGTGGTTGCATACCAGCACGTCGTTGTTGAGCTCCGTAACCGTACGCGGACAAATATTTCCATCATCGTCGAGCGTAATCTTCAATGCAAGTACCATCGCTTGCGCATCCTTGTTGCCCTGCGCTGCTTGATTGAAAAACAGCTCGTAGTCGCGTCGGGCGATATTGCGGCATACGGTACGCGGGTCGATGTCGCGGTTCTGCACCCATCGCTTATAGAACTCCGAGCATACCTGCATACGGTAGCGTTGCTCCAACTTCGGAAAAGCCGTTTCTATGCTTGTGCCGTAGCTCAGCCATTTGTCAATGCGGGTGAGCGTGTTTTGTGTAAGTCCTGACATATCATCATTCGTTTTTTGTGAGTTTCTTGCTCTAAAGTTACGATATTCTCCGTCCCCGTGCGGACATCCCCATCTCCCCGCACCCCACGATGTCCGTTGTGCGTAGTAACTAATCAGTACATTTGCTCTATAAAACAACACGGATAACAACAACACAAAAACAAAACACAACTATGCAGAACCCTTTTTATGTATCGCGAGCTATAGCCGCAGTGCTGGGCTTACTTTGGTGCCACATTGAACCGTCTATTGATTTCATTACAGTGTGCTTTTTCGCACTTATCATCGACTGCTATACGGCATGGCGGTGCAACCGCCGTATCTACGAGAAATATCGTGAGGAGATAAAGCGCAACCCAAAGTGCAAGATGGACGGCAAGCTGCGTTCAAAGAAAATGGTAAAAATGGTGTGGACTTTCTCGGTGCTCATCATGTGTATTTGCCTTGCCTCATACCTCGACCGCAACATTTTGGGCTACATGAACACCCACCTTGCCAACCAACTCACCGCCATGTATTGCCTCGTGCAGTTTGTTTCTATCCTCGAAAACGAGAGTACGTGTAACGGCGCGGCATGGGCGAGAGTGCTGCAGAAGATTGTGGCAGACAAGACTGAGCGTCACTTCAACGTAAAGCTGAAAGAGCTGATGAAGGATAAGGAGGAAGCGGAGGAAGCAGCGAAAGAATGACAAAACAAAACTAAGCAGCATTATGACAATAAGCAATATCCTTGAGCATTGGGCAAGCATCTACAAGCCTTTGTCTCACAACCCCGAAAGTGAACGCCTCGAAGATCAGAGTTTCTTCCGCATCCGCTACATCGACCTTGAGAACATTTTTTCCCGAAACGCCAACATCGTTCACTCACCGTGTATGCTATACAGTGTACTGACCACCGGCGAACTCGTTGACGCAAAGAAGGCTTCTGTTTCTCACCAAGTGTGGTTTCTCGCCAAGGTGAAGGACACGCCGCAGACCCTTGGCCGTTACGACGGCAACAAGATAGAGCGCACGGCCAACGACCTCACTGACTACTGCAAAGACCTTATTTCATGGCTTATCGAGGTGAAGCGCACAGGCCGCTGCCCCGTCACCAAGCGTAGTTTTGCCGACGATGCCGTGGTGATGGTAGAGCTGCAAAGCATCGACACCAGTTCTATCTCCTTCGGAATGGTGGGCGACATCTATGCCGGGCAATGGCTTGTGGTGGGCATGGACTGGAAGAGCCTGCAACCGCTCTACAACTTCGAGTGTGGCAGCAACGGCAAGTATATCGTGCCGAAGGACAACACGAAAGGATAGGAGGGTAGGGTATGGCACGTTTCATTTCTCCTGTACAAAAACCTTTTGCGCCTCTGTCGCGGGTAGCTCCGTTGTATCTCGACCAAGCCTTGATGGATATAGAGGCGAACATGCAAGCGCAGCGCATTTATCCCACTGAGGTGTATCGAGGCTACGAGGAGATTAACCAATATCGCAAGGAGCATGGCATGTGGTGGTCCACTGGCGAGGGAACTAAGTCGTTTGAGGGCCATATTTATCAAGCCGATGACCAGAAGGGATTGCTTACGGTGGGTATTCGCTACAACGACTATTTGCGCTATGTGGATATTGGTGTAGGTCTGACTGGTGACGTTCATATTCATGCAAGCGACGTGGATCGCACACGGTCGGCAAAGAACGCCAAGAGGTATATCTGCGGAAAATGGGACCGTAAGCAGGGTAAGTCGCACCGTCCTGCCATCATGCGTACCATTCGCCGACTGCGCGACCGTTACCGCAACTATCTTGCTGATTTCTACGGCTATCAGGGTGGCATCGACATTATTCATGCCTTGGAAGGAATGGGCGAACACGCTAAGTCTGATTTCTAACTTTAATTCAACACAAAAACGAATATGGCAAATCTAAAGACAGAAGTAATCCTCTCGATGAACGGCAAGGCAGCCATTCAGGTGCTCGAAGCCCTGCGCGATAAGGCCAGGTCTGTGAGAGAGGAAATAGATCATCTCGACAAGGACGCTCCCGACTTCAAGGAGCGTAAGGCTGGACTCGAAAGCGTTTACAAGACTTTGCAGAACTACCAGACGAATATCATAAAGGACACTGAGCGTCTCGACCATGCGCTTAAAGACCTTTCTACCACCTCGCTTCAAAACCTCCGCAAGGCTTTGGGCGACGGTCGTCGTCAACTGCAAAAGTTATCTGAGGACGACTTGGCGCAAGCCGAGGAGGTACGCAAGAAGATGAAGCAGGTGGGCGATGAGATACGCCTCATAGAGGGCCAGTATGTCAAGATAGCCGATGGTTTGAAGAATGTCTCCAACCAGTCTGACCAATGGCTCGACAAGGCCATTAAGCAACAGCGCGACCTTGTAGGGTCTTTGGAGAAGTCGGATGCCGGCTATCAGCAGAACCTCGCTACGTTGAAGCGGCTTGAAGCCGAGGAGGACAGACGCAAAGGTAAGATGAACGTGGCAGAGGCACGTCAAACGGTAAGTGATGACAATGCCTCTGCTTCGGATTTGCGTCGTGCTAAAGCAGCACTTACGGAAGCTCGTGACAAGACAGCCATCGGCAAGACTGGAGAGATTGATTCTTACAACCGTGACCTTCAAGAGATAGAGAAGCGACTGGAGACTGTGTCGGGCAAGACTCAGAAAGCATCAATGAGTTGGAAGCAGATGAAGCAAGTGTTGGCTGAACCCAACAAGGCTTCGGGCGAAGACATCAAACGTACGATGGAGGTGATACAGCAGAAGATACAGCAGCTTCCTGCTGGCAGCAAGTATGTAGCCGACCTCCGTCGTCAGTACGCCATGCTCGAGCAGACCCTCAAAGGTACTCGCATGTCACAGAGCGCCCTTAACGATATACTTACTCGTAGTAAGCAAGGCAAGGCATCCATCGACGAGCTGCGCCGTGCTTACAAGCAACTGGAGGAAGAGTTGAACCAGCTTAACACCAAGAGTAAGGAGTTTGCCGACAAGCAGAAGTCGATGAAAGAACTGAAGGAGAACATCGACGAGGTGACGGGCGCGACCAATAAGCAGGGTGGGGCATGGCATACGGCGTTGAAGAACCTCACGGCATACGTCGGATTGTTTTCCGTATTCAATCATATAAAAGACCTTGTGACGGGTGCCATTAAGAAGAACTTTGAATATTCGGGTTCGTTGACCGACATCCGTAAGGTTTCTGGCTTGACGATGGAACAGGTAAAACAACTTTCTACTGAGTTGGCTAAAATTGACACCAGAACTTCTGTGGATGGACTGGCACAGCTCGCCTACGAAGCATCCAAGCTTGGCGTAGGAAAGTACGGGGTAGAGGGCATGGCCCAGTTTGTTAGGGCTGCTGATAAAATCAATGTGGCAATCGGCGAGGAAATGGGCGAAAAAGCCCTCCCATCATTGCTGAAGATGACGGAAGTAATGGGTCTTATTCCTAAAATGGGACTCGAAAGATCCATTGAAGCAGTAGGTTCTTCTATGTTTAAGTTGGCTTCTACATCTACTGCCACGAGCAGTGACATTACTGAGTTTGTAAAGCGATGTACGGGTGTGGCACGAACCGCCGGCATAACAACCGACCAGTTGCTTGCCCTTGGTAGTGCGTTCAGTGCGCAGATGGCTTCGCCCGAAGTTGCAGCTACTGCCATGTCTAAGTTTATTGTGGCGTTGCAGAAGAACCATAACTTGATAGAAAAAGACCTTGCTATCCCTGCCGGAACAATCAACAGCATGTATCAGGCAGGTAACGCTATGGATGCTATTGTCCTCATTCTTGAGAAGATGAAGGAGAAGGGCAATATGAATGCCCTTGGCGAAATCTTCAAGGACGTAGGAGGTGATGGTCAGCGTCTTATTTCTTCGATGGTTACTATGGCTAAGAACGTGGATATGTTGAAAGACCATCTCTACGAATCGCAGGAAGCCTTTGAGGAAGCCACTGCTGTAGGCAAGGAATACTCGATGCAGCAGCAGAGTGCCATCGGTATTCTCGAAAGAGCCAATAACCTTTGGGAAAAGGCGTTTGTCAATCCTGATGGTGTGGACGCTGTAAAGGGCATGGCGGAATGGTGGTATGAGATGTCGGCAACGATGACAAGCAGTCCGTTGTTGAAAGGTACGCTGCAGATTGCTTTACAGATGGTACTTATAACATTGAAAGCCGTAGCGACCCTTTTGCCGGTAATCATTGGATATATGGCTTCGCAGGGTCTTTATTCTGGATTGAGCCTTCTGTGGCAATACTTGACAGCACTGGGTGTAGCGGTAAAGAGTATGTTCCAATATGCAAGAGCTCTCTTCACGGCCAATGCAGCGCAAAGCACGTTGAACAAGACTATGAAGCTAAACCCTTGGATAGCTTTCGCGAGTGTTATTATCGGCGTGGCAGGAGCTATATATGGATATACACAACGTGCAAGGGAAGCTGCTGAAGCTGCGAAAGAAGCTGAGAAACAGGCAAACGCATGGAAGTCCACCCTCGGTAAGGCTGCTGTGGAAACTGCAAATCTTAACAAGAAGCTCGAAAACTATAAGCGAATGATGAGCGAGTCGAACCTTTCGCAAAAGGAACGTCAAGGTCTCATATCGCGGTTCAACAAGGATTTCCGCTCGTATATCTCAAACCTCGGCATTGAGATTAAGAGCGTAAAGGATTTGCGCGACCACTATTCAGAGTTAGCGCAAGAGGCCCAGAGGGCTACTTACTATCGTATGATGGAGAAAGCGAAGCAACAAGCTCTGCCAAAACTTGATGCGGATAGAGATTCGGCTGCCAACGCTTTGCTGGCTCAGGTTCAAAAATTGGGCATTGACAAACTTGGGGTTTCTTTCGCTGATATAGATCGATGGGTTAGCAAGGGTGCGAACGGTAATGCTCTCTTTTGGAACTTGGTTAAGAAGATGCCTAAGAACAAGTCGGGCTTGCAAGACGGCTTTAATTGGAAACTTGGTAAGGATGGTTACATTTATCGAGATACCTATGACGGAGGGAAGGCGGGTATTAATTCTGATGATAGTCAGATGCAGTACGAACTCCGAGACTTGTTGTCTGCTTCTCGTTGGTACGCTAATGCTACGGGTAGAAGAAGGAAAAAAGAAAAGGATATTGAAGACAATTATCAGAAGTGGTTTCCTAAAGGCTATACTCCTTACCCCGAAGAAGATCCCGGCACTCTCGAAAAGGATGCTCCCGATAAGGACGCTATCGCACAGGAAAAGCGAGACAAACGCGACCGTGAGCGTGCTTGGCGTGAGGAACTGAAGCAGAAACAGGATCAGGCGAAGGCTATCATGGATGACGTGGACAACTACTACGACCGTCAGATTAACGCTAAGTTGGCTCAAGCCATATCTCTCAATATGGACAAGACCGAGCAGGAGCAGTTCGTTCTTCCTTTGAGGCAAAACAAAGAAATAGCTCGTTCGCAGGTGCGTCTTGCTGTTGCAGGTAAACCGAACAAGTGGGAGGATGCGAAGAAGATGATGGCTGCTGATATGGTGGAGCAAAAGGATGAAACAGGCATAAACCTTTCAAAAGATTTGCTTGACGGTATATTGAAAAACAACATCGACAATCTACGCAAACTCATGGAGCAGTTGGGTAAAAATCTCGGTTTGTCTATGAACTCCATCACGGCAGAGATTCTTGCAAAAGCTACTCGTAGCGAGCAGGAAATTCTGAAAATGAAGCTCAAGCAGATGGAGGCTCGCCGTAAGATTGTTATGGAGCATGACTACACGGGCATTGTTCAGCAGAACTCGTATGATAGTTTCAACGAAATGGGTTATGCCGCGCCTACGAAGGAAGAGACTACTGTCACAAAGAAAATGGTTGACGGAAAGGAGGTTCTTGATACGTCTGCTTTTGATAAGCGCAGAAAAGCTATCAAGGATATGTACGAGACAGCTCGCAAGGAACTCGCCCAGCTATATGCCATTGATGTATCAACAACGAATGGTAGGGGAGTGTTGATGAAGATACTCTTTGGCGACGATCCCGACGGTATGGCTGCTCGAATAAAAGCATCATTGGGCGAAAGCGAAGAAAGCTGGAAGTCGTTTTACTTGAATCTTATCCAGTATTCGGATAATTACGCGGAAGCTGAAAAGAAAAAGTACGACTCGGCAAAGAAAATCGTTGATTTCTGGTGGTCATCCAATAAGCGCAATCTTGCCCAGCAGGACAAATTGCGCAAGATGCAAAACGAGAGTAACCTTTTCGGTAAACGTACAAACCTTCTCTCTAATCTCGGTCTCGCCAACCTCACAGCCGACCCTGAGATAGAACTAATGAAGGCGCGTATGCAAGCTGCTGAAGACTATTACGCCTTTGTAGAACGTAACACGAAGAACAAGCAGCTTATCGACGAAGCCGAACGTGCTCGCCAGGAAGCAGAACTTGCCTATGCCAATCAGATGGCAACAGCTATGAAGTCGCGCCTCTCGCAGATGAAGGAACTCGTGCAGCCTATCGAGGACTTCGGCGCAGCCGTAGGACAGGCTCTTGCCGAAATGCGCTATGATGCCGAGAGTGCAAATGACGCTATAAAGTCTGCTCTCAAGTCTATGCTTGAATCCTGGGCGAAGATGGCTCTTAATGATGTCAACACGCAGATGTGGAAAGCAATCAACGATGCAGGTGCCAAGCGAGGTAAGAAGAAAGCACAACCCGACATCGACGCAGCGCGTGCCAATGCAAAAGCGAATTATACCGATCTAAACGGCATTGATTGGCGTAACTTTGGTACGGAGTCAAATCCTTTGTGGGTGCGCTGGGCGGGCGACCATTACGAAAACAAATCTGGCGATGCTGTTTATACAAAAGAGGATGGTACGCCTTTGCCTAATCCGAATGGCAGCGTTCCCCAATCTAACGAACCTCCATCAGCGTGGAAGAAACGCCACCCGGACGGAACTATTGACGACTACAACAAGGAAGTTAAGAGTCTTGGTGGTCAGGTGGGTACGTCGATGGCTGGGCAGACAGGCGCTTCTGTAGCCGGTGCAGTTACAGGCAGCAGTAGTTTTGGCGACGCTGCTACTGGCATTGCTATGAGTGGTGCGGATGCTCTTCTTAACGCTCAGATTAAAAAAACTTCAAAGAGTGAGAAGGAGAGGGAGAAGCAGCTCGAGAAGGAGAAGAAACATCAAAAAGACCTTACCAAGGAAACGAAAAAAGGTCTCTCTGATCGTGAAAAGGCTACCGGTAAGGGAGTCAAGAACATAACTTCTACGACGGAACAAGGTAATAAAGAGCAAAGCAAAGGTACTGTTGTAGCACAGCAGACAATCACGAACGCTACCGAGGCGGGCCTTAACGCAACTCTTACTGCCAAGCAGAAGAACAATGACGAAACTCTAAAGTCGGATGCGAATCGCACCCAAGGCGAGGTTACGTTCTCTATTGCTGGTGCAATGGCTAAGTGCTTTGAGTTCTTAGGTCCGATTGCTGGTCCGATTGCCGCTGCCGTAGTTATGTCTACCCTTATGGGACTTCTTCAGTGGGCTTTAAATTCAGCTCTTGGTGGAGGAAAGAAGAAAAACTCAACCAAGGGTCCTAATACTAAGGTTGTATCTGGTATGCTTACCTATGACTCCGGCAACGTACAAGATCTCCGTCCGTTTGTCGGTAACGATGGTAGTCTTTACTGGGCGGCAGAGGACAGCAATCCTCACAATGGCGTATCACTCCTTACACGGCCTACGGCGACATCTATCAACGGACATCCGTCGCTGGTGGCCGAGAAAGGTCCAGAACTTGTAATCGGACGCGAGACTACGCAAGCCATGATGATGAACAATCCACAACTGCTGAAAGCTCTCGTCAATTATGACCGCAACTATTCTGGTCGCCACGCCTACGACGCTGGCAATATCTCCGAGACAAGCCCCACAATCGCCGCAGAGTCTTCCGTAACCGACGAAATGGTGTCTAACCAAGCCACTACTAACATCGCCCTCCTGCAAGCCGTAAACACGCTCCTGCAACGCTTAGAGCAACCTATCGAGGCAAAGATTGATATGTATGGCCGTGGCAAGCTCTACGACAGCATGACAAAGGCTAATCAGTTTATGAAGAACAAATAGCTTACGCAAGCATCAAAGCATTTATCTTGCGCTATCTTTCGCAATTAGTAAGCATTTATCAGGTCGTCGCGCCGTTAGGCGAGGCGACCTTTTCGTTTGCGCTTCACTCGCATTTCTTCCGTTTTCTCTCTTATTCAAGAATAAAACTTCTGCCCCAAAAGTCCAAAAATATATACTTTTATAACTCCTTAATAATCATGGACATTACATATAGTCTACTCGTTAAAAGTCCAAAAATCTACTCAATAACGCTACTACTATATATAAATTTTGCCAATTTTCTTTCTCTCCCATTTTCAAAACTCCCAACCCTAACAATATAGTTAGTAGCATTAACGCCTATGGCGTAAATAGTTGACATTTAAAGAATTATAGGAGATGGGGGAAGGCAAATAAGCGCTGGAAAACGCTATAAAAAGCCATATTTCTACTATTTTTATATATTTTTTTGTTCTTTGCGCTCGTATAGATATATAAAAAAATACCCCATTTTTAAACTTTTAATAGATAAGTAGCGGAAAAACAGAAAGTTAAATCGCTTTTTGAAAAATTCATTGGGTGGTCACGAGGTGGATTTTAGGTGGACAGCAGAGGCGTTTTTCAAAATTATGGACTTCTCATTTTTCTGCATTTTTAAAAAAAATGAACTTGAAAACTAAAAACTGGACTTTTGAAGGCTTAAAAGTTCAGAACCGAACTTTTGTTTTGTGATGTATAAGCAATAGACAGTGTTGAATACATATTAAATAAAAGTTAATAACAATAGTTAGAATTGGTGAAACCAATTATAATTATTAAATTTGCAACGGTTATTAATTGCAAAAAATATGTTTGACGAGATTTGCTCAGTATATAAAGAGTCAACCGATGCCGAGGGCCGTTTCGTTGATCGTGAGACGGGCGAGTGCATCCAGCAGATGACTATCCGTGAGTTCTGTCTAACGGATAGATGGAAGCCGTATGTGCAGCGACTGCGTGCGATGCGTCAAGAGTTGGGCAGTAAGGCAAAGAAGATGCCGGAGTACATTGAAACGAAGAAGATGCTGCCCGGTGCTACACTTAGCGGCCTGTTTGCTCTCTACGAAGATGATAGTCTTACCCATCCGGGGCAGCGTGTCATGGTTAGCCGACGTGAAAGTCATCTCAAGCAGCATACTGGTTGGCTCGCCATCGACATTGACTTGGCAGACAACTGCCGCTTGAGCAATTTTGAAAACATCCTCATGGTATTGCGTCATCGCCCAGAAGTGGGACTGCTTATGCGTTCATGTTCGGGTAGCGGCTATTTTGGTTTGGTACGCTTGGCATACCCCGACCGCCACAAGCAGCAGTTTAGAGCATTACTGCAGGAGTATGCTGCTATCGGCATCAGTCTTGACAAAGCATGTAGCAACATCGGCCGCGTGCGTTTCGCCTCGTGGGATGATCCTGAGCATATATATATAAATGAACGCGTGGTGCCATACAAGGGCGTTGATGATTTGGTTGCCATATCACCATTGCCGAAGCGAGTGTTTGACAATCAAAAGCAATATGGAGATTCTTCTTCAGAATGCCAGCCGAGACAATCTGGAGGATGGAAGAATGACACACCTGACATTGTGCTGCGTAAGGCGCGCGTGCTTGTCCGTAAAATAGAAGAGAGAGGAGTGAATATCTGTGGAGGGCATGGCGAATATATTGTTTGGCTCAAATGCGGAATGTCGCTTTACTGCATTGATTCTGTTGAAGGCTACGACATGTGGAAGCGCGTGTCTCGATTTCGCCCGCTCGATGTAAACCACGGACACCGAGAATCGGATTTCGTTTCGCCTTGGCGCTCGTTTGGTAGCTATAAAGGAAATAATCCTGTAACCGCGAACACTTTTTTCAAACTTTGCAAAGCTAACCATGTGACACTTTCGCAGGAAGATATGCGAGAGATTTATGGATAGTTCTCTTTGCTGTGTATTCGTGAAATATTCGATGTTTTAATGTAAAGTCTAAATAAAGATAATATGAAACTGATAACGATTACTGGCCCGAGTGGTGCAGGAAAAGACACCGTTGCTCGAATGCTGTCCGATTTGGGCGGTTATAAAGTGATATGCTCATATACAACTCGCCCGAAGCGTGAAGGCGAGATTGACGGCGTGGAGCATCATTTTGTAGAGAAGTGCGATGTGCCGCATGACAATATGCTGGCTTATACGCAATATGGCGGTTATGAATATTGGACCACCGTAGAGCAGGTGGGCGACAAGGCTATTTATGTAATCGACGAAGACGGATTGAAGTCGCTTTGTGAGAAGTTTCCTGACATAGAACTGTTCAAGATTTGTGTGTCGGCAAAGGAACGCACCCGGCTTCGCCGAGGTGTTACCCCTGAACGCATGGCACGCGACAAGCGGCGCAAACGTTTACCTTTGTCGTTCTACGATGCTGTGATCTTCAACAACGATTCGCCTGGTGATCTGCGTGACGAAGTGTTGCGCGTAAGATACATGATTCAATAAAAACGATTGTGGCTATGAGAATGCACTATCTATTAAATAACAAATTAAGATTCGTAAGCAATGAAATTGATAAGCAGTTCAGTGGAGTGGTGGCAGCAGGAGAATCTGTCGCAGCACATTGCACGAGTAGGCAGGGTGTGTTACAAGTCAAAGGGTAAGCAGCCCGACGAGAATATGCCGGCAGAGGAAGCGGAAGCCTTCATTCAGAAGCGTGACGAAGAACGCTGCAAAGGCTTTTGGGAAAGCGGACACCGCTCGATGTACCGACATGGCACAAGATACTTCTTTATGCCCAACGAGAAAGGATTTCCAAACTACGTCTGGGCATACCTAAACGCTTCTCCCTATATCGACTATGCCACGAAGGACCACAAGGTTTGGATTAGTGCTAATCTGCAGGTCTTACTTGAGAACGGCGATATGTTTGAGTCGTTGAAACAATACTCAGTAACCGAAGAAGAGTTCATTGAGAAGGCGTTGAAGTATAAGTGCGAGTCGGCTTTTGCCATTCTACGTATGACATTTGCCGTCACTACGCAGATAAGCACGTCGCGTGAGCTGAATCGCAAGTCTCCCAACAGCATTGCTGAGCAGAGCACGCGCTATTGTAACCTTGAAAATAAAGGTGGCGTACAGATAGCGCGTCCACATTGGTATCTTAACGGCACACGTCTGCAGCGCATGGTATATAGCTTTGTATGCCGAGTTTGTGAGTGGGGATATAACCGACTTCTAAAGTTGGGCTTAAAGCCGGAAGATGCACGTGGTGTTCTGCCTCTTGATACCTACACGGTGGTGGCGTATACATACACCATCGCCGAGTGGAAGGAAATCATCGCTCTTCGTTATCACGGTAAAACCGGCAAACCGCATCCTAATGCGCATCTGGTGGCAGAACTGATACGCAATAAGATACTGGAGCGTATGCGTGTGTATTTACCTGACTTTGAGATTTAAACAAAAATATAATATTATGCCAAATTTAACATTAAACGACTATCAGGACAAGGCTATGAGCACTTGTATGCCTGAAAGTGACAATCTTTTCTATATGCTTGCCAATCTCGTAGGTGAGGTTGGTGAGTTCGCAAGCAAGGCTGGCAAGCACATGCGCAAGGGCAAGCTGCATATCACTACAATGCAGCGCGACGAGGAAGGCAAAATTCTGCATACACAGATGTGGAATATTTCTGATGAAGAACGACACCTTATGCTCTCAGAAATTGGTGACATACTTTGGCAGACTGCGGGGCTTGCTAAGGTGATGGGTGTTACGCTTGAAGAAGTGGCAGAAGAAAACCTCGCTAAACTGGCCTCTCGCAAGCAGCGAAATGTCATTGCCGGTGATGGTGACGAGCGTTAGGCTTTACGTGTTTGTTTATGTCAATAACCAACCTTATGATAAATAGCATAAATTATGGCTAAATCCAACCCTATCAAAGCAAGAGAGCAGCTTGTGCGTAATCAGCCCACAATCTATTCTTTCGATTTCAAAGATGTACCTTCGGGCAAGTATGCCGAAACATTGGATGTTCTCTTTCATAACCCCGACTATAGTGAAGCTGTTGAGAAGCGCAACCGTCTTGTGAAGTCTGCAGAACGGTTGCGTCCAGGTTCAAGCGAGATGATTAACCTCGTGAGAACTATTCAGCAGCACGATCGCAAATTGGCAGACATCATGTATTCTTCAATTGTTCAGACCAACCTGCGCTCTGATGTCGGCTACGATTTTCTTTCGTTCAGCACTCTGCTGAAGTATTATGTTGACTACAAGAAAGACGGTATGCGTGAACGTGCCAACCGCATGGCTGCCAATCTCGACAAGGTTACGTTTCTCGCCGATATGCTCGAAAGTATTGTCACCGATGTGAAAGCCGATATGCGTGAGGTGTTCGACGGCAGCATCGAGTTTAATCAGTTTGACGCCGTATTGAAGGTTCTTACCCAATTGCGAGGATTCTTCAAGTCGGCTCGTCGTGATGATGCCGACTCATTAGAAGCGAAGCTCTATTTTGATTACTCTGACTCTATAAACGAGTATATAGAGAAACGACTGAAGACATACACCGCAAAGTATCGCAAGATACACCCTGCTGAAAAGACCTATACTGAAGCAGACCTCATCGAAGGCCTTAATCAGTTCTTTGGGTGTCATGCTAAGTTCGACTTGAGTTTTATTGCTCACACCGAGTCGGGAGGTTGCTATATTGACATTGCGAAGCTCTGCCAGAATCTCAATCGCAACGAAATGGAGATATTTGAGAAAGTTTCCGGCAAAATGAAGTCGAACAACGTAACCAACGACGCTCTGCGCAATTGTTTTAACGCCACTGATTTAATAATGAGCCGCTATAAGCGACCTAAACAAAAGTAATAAGCCATGCCTAATATCTACCTTCGTCTACCCTCCAGTCGCTGCCAGTTCTTTCGCAACCGCGACCCGAAGCACGTACTTGCAAAGGACGAGCCGTTGGTGTTCAGCCCGTATATGCCTCACCACTTTGTCTTACGCAAGCATATAACCAATATTCCTGCCGTTACGCAAAAAGTGAATCCGCAATGTTTCTCACACCAGCAGTGGCGCAACATGATGCAGGGCAAACATCCCAATGGTGGCGAAGTTGTTACAAAGCGCGATCCGCATGAATACTTGTCTTTTGGCGAGGTTCAGCGGCTTAGTGGAAGGCAAGATTACGCTAAGAGTGACAATGAAGACTATCTGTGCATAAAATTGCCTTCGGAGGTAGAGGTGGTTGACGTGGTTCGCCAGGTTACGCCGGCATGGAATTTGAGCACACGCGGCATCCGTCAGTTGCTTATCATGCTAAATGATGATTTTAAGCGTAGCGTCGTAGAGTGGGCTTTAGCTACATTCGATTATTGCACATCCAACAAGCGTATCATTTGCCGACGTCAAACAGCCATGCTTGAGCGTTTCTTGATGCGTTACGGCATAGATCAGAACGAGAATGAAAAAGACACCCTGCGTCGTATCATCAACCGATGGCTGACCTCAGACCATAGCAATTTTAAAGCTTACTCGTGTGCTGATATGCAGTATATAGACGACAGCGAGAAGGTTTACTTCGTAGATGATGTATTGTTTGACGATTAAAGTTGTGTAAACAAGAGTTAAATTAAAGTTTAAAACAAGTTAAAAAACAACCATTTTAAGTGTACAAAAATGCGGACTAACAATAAATGTAGAGAATTGTTCCTTGACGGCATCACTGATGTGATGTTTTACCCAAAGGACTCTTGCGTTTTCCCCATACCATTCAGCATGGCGCAAGTTTTATATATTAACGATTGCAAATTGCCCGACGAGCCCACCTTGCGACTGGCTACGAGTGGCGAGGACTTCGTTGTTGTTGAGAATCTCAGTGTAAAGGTGACGCTTGCCAAGCAGGGTAATGGCACCATATATACCTATGATATTAGTGCAAATGTGGTAGATGGAGGCGAAAATGTGCGTGAAGCCTACCGAAGTATGCACGGAAAAGACTATTATGTGGTATTACGAAAGGAAGATGGTTCACTGCAGTTGTGCTACTCTTTGCCTCACACCTTTGGTATGGGTGGCACCCTGACCAACAGCCAGACGGAGTTGGCACGAACCTTCACCGCCACTACGCAAGCCCTTTCGGAGCCGATACCTATCACGCTTCGAGAATAACAAGAGAATGAGTCATTTTTTTATACCTTATAGTAATACGTTAGAGCCGCTGTTCGTGAGAATGGCGGCTTTTTTGTCCTTACACTAAAAACTTCGGTCTTTAATTTTGCATACGTATAATAACACAGCGGAGTGGTAGCAGCTGGCGGCTCACTTGGCTCATAACCAAGAGGTCGATGGTTCGAGTCCATCCTCCGCAAAATTTAGCAACCAGGTAAAAAGGTTGTATTCAGGATAACAACACAAAACACATTTTCAGATGATAACTACACTTCTTGAACTCTCCACTACTAAGTACTGGATGATGCACCCGCCGATGCTCAATGCCTTGCGCATTGGCATACAGGAGAACATTGCCGGTCGCATTGTTCTTACAGCGGAGCAGACCATTAAGCGCATGGCATACGCTATTGGTATGACAGCCAATGGCGAGAAGTTACAATTCTCCATGTCTTCAAATGATGATGAAGGCAATGGACGCGAACCGAGTGAAGAAACCAACCAGTTTGTAGCCGTGCTGCCCGTCTGCGGTCCGATTACCCGTAACGGCGATGCTTGCTCTTACGGATCAATCGACTTTCGCGACATGATGATACAGACTTCCAACCATGAGGAGTGTAAGGGCATCATCGTTTACATCAATTCCGGCGGCGGTTCTTCGAATGCTATTCCCGATTACAAGTACGCTATTGACTATGCCCACAAGCAGGGTAAGAAGGTTGTCGCTCTTGTTGACGGCAACTGCTATTCGGCTGCAATGTACCTCGCTGTTCTTTGCGACGAGATTTATTATGTGAACGTAAAGGACGGTTTTGGATCAATCGGCGTTTATGGAGGTTTCTACACCATGAAGTCGGGCGAGAAGAACGCCTATACCAACGAGACTTGGAATGAGGTGTATGCTACACAAAGTTACAACAAAAACGAGTGGTATCGCAAGGCGACCGACGGCGACTATTCTCTTCTGCAATCCGACCTTGACGCTCTTTGCGAGGAGTTTATGTCGGACGTAAAAGCGGCTCGTCCCAATGTTACTGATGAGCATCTTCATGGAGCAACATTCGACGCAAAGGAAGTGGAAGGCATACTCAATGACGGACAGTCAACTCTCGACGAGCTTGTAAATCGTTTCCTTGCGGATTCTGACGCAAAACCGAAGAACGATGTCACAGCAACCAACACAAACACAAATATAAACATGGAGAATTACCCATTGATTTGTTCTGCTTGCGGATTGCAGGCTGGCGAGATAGCCGTTACGGAAGAGGGCGCGTACATGAACGCCTCGCTTCTTGACTCTCTCGAAGCTCACATGAAGGAAGCTGAGCAGAAGGTGACTAACGCAGAGCAGAAAGTCACTACAGCGGAGAACGCTCTCGCGGAATTGCAGGGCAAGTTCGATGAACTCTCCGCCCAGGTAAACGCAGCCAACGAAGCAAAGGCAGTCGCGGAGAACGCACTTGCCCAGGCTAAGGAGGCTCACAGTAAAGAACTAAACGACCTTAACGCGCAGCACACTGAAGCCATTGTTAAGAAGGACGACGAGTTGAAAGCTCTCACCGAGGCAAAGGAAAAGACCGAAAAGGAATTTCAGGGCGCTAAGGACGCACTCGCCACAGCCGAGCAGACCATTGCCGACAAGCAGGCTCAGCTTGCTGCCCTCACCAATGAGGCTGGCGAAGAGCTGAACAGCGGCGAGGCTCCTGAGAACAATGGCGAGGGAGTAAAGGTCAAATCCTTGCGTACCTTTGATGGTAGCAAGTACAAGACCAACGTTGAGCGAAAGGCTGCTTTCCAGCGCTTCCTGCATGGCGAGGAAGAGAAGTAAAAACTCTCAACCAACACAAACAACAAAAACATTAACAAAGACACAAAAACACAACAATTATGGCAAATTTACCTAAAGATTTTATCGGCCTTGACGCGCTTCAGCACGTAGCCGAGGAGGTTTCTAAGGAAATTGTAATGGGTCCGGGCTATTCGGATGCAGAAGAGATGGACCGCCTTGGTATCGACATCGTTACTGGCGTTCAGTTCAAGCGTACTTTCCACTTGTTCATTCGCAAGGGTGGCACCACACGTCGTAAGGACGTTCATCGCGAGATCAACAGTGAGGCTGGTTTCTTGAAAGAGCGCACCCTTGTTGCTAAGCTCTCTTGGGATAAGTTTCCCGGCAATATCGACGACTTCTGTGAGACAGTATTCGGTACAGACGCTCAGGGTCAGTTCCCTCTCTCCTCGCAGGCTGTAGAGGCAATCCTTAAGGACTACGCCGACAACCTCGCAGCTAACCTTTGGTTTGGCGACATCTCGCTCGACAATGGCGACGACAGTGTTCCTGCCCATGATCAGGCAATGGCGCTCTACGACGGTTTCCACACCTGCATCAAGCACGACATCGAGGATGGTCTTATTTCAGAGGCTAACGGCAACCTCGTTCCTTGTGAGGCTATCTCCGCTCCAGCTAACAACGACGACTCTTCGCCTTACGACAACTTTTTGGCTTGGCACATGAAGTGGGATGAGCGTCTGCGCAAGGTTCCTACACGTGTCTACATGAACGAGACCACAGCTATGAACATTGCTGCCGGTTATGCAAACAAGTTCCACGGCAACTTCCGGGTAGACTACAATCAGGGTGACAACTTCAAGTTGCCTGGACTCTCAAAGGTTACTATCTGTCCTATCTCAGGTTTCGGCGAGGGCGACCGTATGTATGCTACCATCGACAAGAACTTTGTTTATGGCGTTGACACCTTGAGTAACCAGCAGTATGTAAGTGTTCGCCTCGGTTCTGACCGAGACCACAGAGACCTGTCTTTCCAGATTCAGAGTATTCAGGGTTGCGGTACGAGATCTTTCTTGCGTAGCGCTCTATGCGTCAGCGACGGTTCGCTCGTTGCTCCTGAGTATGTAGCAGGCGACTACGACAACACTAAGCTCGTTGTCACACTCGCAGGCACCGACGGCCAGAAGCCAGACGGCACTGTTAAGGTGAACGGTTCTGCTTACACCAAGCCTCTCGACACCACACCTAACCAGATTCTTACTCTTGAGGCAACCGACGGCACCAACTATAAGTTTGACAGTTGGAGCAACGGCAAGAAGGACAAGAAGATCCAGCTCACTGCCACTGGCATGAACATGGGCTTGACAGCGTTCTTCAAGAAAGGCAGCTAACCTCACGAGGCGGTTTTCTAATGTCTCTATAAATCCCGGCGGCGGTCGCTTGACCTGACGGAATATAGCGTACCGTCGCCATTCTTTTAGATAACACAACACAACAACACAAAAACTTATAAGAATATGGCAGTACAAGCAACATGTCCTGAACTCAAGGACATCCTCGCAGCTAATGAATGCTTGGAGAATTTTGGCGGTCTTGGTATCAATGTCTATGCTTTCAACAAGGCTGACCTTAAGGCTCCGTTGAAGGCAGAAAAGAACATCTACCCTGCCCTGACCTCCGAATCGTTCAACACAGGCAAGGGTCTCTACAAATTCGAGTGCAAGGAAAGTAGTCAGGGACACACTTTCGAGAGCCTTGGCCGCAGAAAAGGTTTCAAGCAGCAGCTCGACTACGTGCTTGAGAGCGTAGACGCAGAATCGGCAGTAGTAGCTCGCGCCATGAACAACCTCGACCTTGGTTACATCATTCAGGATGGCGCGAAGAGCATCATCGTGTACGACTCTCAGCACAAGTTTGAGTATGCTTCGGGTGGCATTAAGGGCGACACGGGCAAGAAGCCCGACGACGACCGTCAGGTAGAACTGAGCGGAACCCTGCAGCCCACAATGTACGGACGCTACGAGATTACAGAGCCTGAGACCGGCGGCTGGGACTCGCTTCTTGCGTCAAAAAACGCGTAAGCGATATTGAAACTCAGAGCGAAAGCAATATCGCTACACAGGCTCTTGATGACGCCGATTCTTCTTTCTTCAGTGTAAACGACGGAGAAGGTAAAACTTCGGCAAATAAGAGTCAGAAGTAATCGCTCATACAAGATATACTACTCTTGTCATACGATAATCTCCGTATCAATCCTTTATATAAAAGGAAAGATACGGGGATTTTTTATTCTATAAACATTAGTGTTCTTATGTGTTTATCTTATAATTAGTGTTTTTAATACCAAACTGAAACAAAATAGAACAAATATGCTTAAATTTGCAATTAGAAACTCTTTTTTGTTTGCATTATTACAAACATCAAATAACTAAAAATTATAGGATTTATGGAACTAAGACATTTACGTTCATTTGTATTCGTTGCCGAAACGAAGTCGTTTAGCACGGCTGCAACACGCTGCTGTGTAACCCAGTCGGCGGTAAGTCAGCATATACGTGCCCTGGAGGACGAATTAGGTTGCAAGCTGCTTATTCGGACCTCTCACGATATTATGCTCACGGAAAGCGGTACGACGCTGCTGCCTCGCGCCAAAGAAATACTGAGGCAGACCGAGGACTGCAAAGAACAAATCAACGCCCTCAACAACTGTATGACGGGCGAATTGCGTATCGGTGTCGGCTCGTTTATTGCGCCGTATATTCGTATGGCGGCTTTGATTTTCATGGAGCGATACCCTAATGTGCGCATCAACGCCGACTTTACCAAAGCGCACCTTCTCAACCAATCGTTAAGGGCACACATGTTAGACCTTGCATTCACTATGAATATGGCTTATAGTCACGAAGGGATAGAGTCGAAACCTTGTATACCCTTCAACGTCTACGCCATCATGCGTGACACCCATCCCCTTGCCGCTCTCCCGAAAGTCTCGTACGATGACCTTCAGAAGCATCCCATCATCATGCCCGACGTTGGCGAGCGTGCATTTGAGACCTGCCAGCAGTACATTCAGCGCGATTTGCATAAGCTCAATATCAAATGTATTATCAGTAGTCCCGACGAAGCTCTTGCCTCGGTTGAAGAGACCAAGTACGTGACATTTATGCCAAAACTCTATTTGCGTAACCACCCCACCCTTGTAGCACGCCCCATTGTTGGACTTGAGCAGCAGTTGATGAGTAACGCACATTGGATGCAAGATGTGCCCCAGAAGCGAGCCGCCCAACTCTTTCTGGATATAATCAGAGACGAGGTTGTGCCATACATTGCTGTAGCGGAAGATTCGCGAGGGCAGTTCGTACCTCCACCTCGACAGACATTAGAATCTCTTATAAAAAGCCAAGCCTCACGTTAGCAGCGTGGGGCTTTTTTATGCTGTCATTAGCCGAAATTATACCTTATTTCACAGCAAAAACTCTTAATGAGAAACACTTCACGTTCTCTGCTTTCTACTCTACCTTTGCATCAAGTTCAATAATGAACGAAACAACCAAAACACAAACACTATGCAGATTAAAACTAATGACGGCAACTATGATGTTGCCAGCAAGGGACTTGGCAACACAGCCCTGGGTCTCGGCATCGCAGGCTTGGCAACGAGTCTGTTGGGAGGCAGCGCCTCGCTTTTGGGCATCGGAAGAAACAACGGTATGACCGCCAACCCTGCCGACCCCGACGCGCGTTTCGTAACTAAGAGTGAGACTAACCTTATTCAGGAGAACAGCACTCTGAAGACCGAACTCGCCATTCAGAAGAGCGAGAACTACACCGACAGGAAACTTGTGGAGGTGACGCAGTATCTCGACACGAAGCTGCGCCGCGTGGAAGACAAGGTAGACGCAAACAAGGATGCACAGCAGGCTGTCAACGCACAGCAGATGGCATACAATGCGGCAGCCAACGCCAGCATCGACGTGCTCAAGTCGCAGGTGGCATCTTTGTCGAGCGTAACCAAACTGTTCATTCCTTCTTCGAACGTGTGTCAGACAGGTTGCGGTTGCGGATGCAATCAGTAAGTGAACGAGGTAATCCAGTTAAATATAAATATGGAATACAAGAACTCACAAATCTTGGCGGCGGTCGTGTCCGACCCGCCATTTCGCAGATTGCTGCGGGCAACCTTATGCGCCTACCTATGCTTCAGTCGTTACAAGCCACCATCGGCTCGTTAGGCATCGTCAGCGGCAACTATGCCTTACAGAAAGACATCGAACCACTCATTCAGCCCATCATCAACTCCCTCATCACTCCGATGCTTGCCCGATATTTCGGTCAGATACCCGAAGAGAGCATACCGCAGATGGCGCATGATATTGTGGAGAAGATGCGCGCCAACGGATCGATGTCAATACTCGAAGGCATGGTGACGTTTGAGGAAGAAGACCTTGCGGAACTTGCCGACCTTCTCGACAAGAATCTCCCCGTAGGGCAGACACAAGACTATCAGGTGAAACATTAAACAGAGTAACAAACCCAGCGGCGGCAAGCATCGTCGCTATAATAAAACAGAAAAAATATTATGAACAAACGTACTATTCCGGCTATAATCGTAGCCACTCTTGCGGCAGGTGCTACCGCCGCCGCACCTTATTATGATGTCAATATCACACAGCAGCTCTGCACGCCGGCTTGCGTAGACGAGACACCCGTGTTCGCTCCGAAGTTCTCCGTCAAGAGCATCGCCAACGTAGGCACATCGCAGTATATCATCGTCATTCACGTCGAAGGCGTAATAAGCTACATCCCTTGCAACTGCGGCTCGTGCTGCACACGCTCACAAGTGGTGTCGCAAGACTTCACCATCCCCGTGTTCAGCGCTACCGCCATCAACTCGGTAAACATAGCAGTTGGAACCGTACAGAACGGCATCGCACGCGTTTCGTGCTGTAGTTGCTCCAAGACCTTCGTCTCCGACTGCCCCGTAACACTTACCCTTGCAACAACATAAAACCATGATAGTTCTGATAGCTATAGCCACTATGATAGCCGCCACGCTTGCCCAGCATCTCGGACTTGCCGAAGCCATGGCCCGTGTTGTAGACAAGGTCGCATCGTGTCCTCAGTGTTTCACTTTCTGGACTACAATGACGACATTGCTCTACCTCGGCTATGATGTCTATGTATCTGCTTTGGCGGCTATTGTAGCGGCATATCTGTCGAACTGGTTTGTATTGCTGCTGCTCATCGTTCAACGAAAATTTACACAGCTGTATGAAAAAGAAAGACACACCACCGACCGCCTCGACTATTGAGGCAAAGGTTGAAACCAAGCCCGAAGTGAAGACATTCTTCCCTATATTGCACGTCTCTGTGCAAAAAACGCTACTTGTCCCACATTTTCGTGGCATTTGTCCCACATGTTAAACATTTAAAAACCCAAACAACATGAATTACAAACAAATGATCGAACAGGCTCGTGCCAATGGCATGGCTACCGAGAAGAAGATGTGGGCAGCTGTAGAAACCCTTTCCACCGACCTTCTTGCGCTTGAACAGACCAATTCTAAGCTCTACTGGCACATACTGCGTCGTCAGCACGCCGTGCTCTACGGACGCCACTACTCAGAGAAGATGGCAAACCACGACGTGAACGCTCTCGTCTATAGCGGCATGTACGACGAAGAAGGTACGCCCACCGACGGAGGTGCGCATTGGACTCGCATCAAGGTAGACGAGCTGACCAAAGGCATGAAGTTTCATGCGAATGTCAACGCGTGGGACAAATACGTAGCCTTCAACTCCATGTACGCCGACCTTTGCTCTTGTATGGGCGAAGAGGAGATAATCAAAGCCGCCTACGCCTTCTACTTCTGTGATGACGACTGGCAGCCCTGCGAAGACGACTGTACGAAGATTTGGGACTACAACGCTTTGCACGCTACCTTGTAAGATTTGATATTTACATTTGTTTTACCTCAAGCCACTTTGCACCGATCGGAGGTTCTGCAGAGTGGCTTTTCCGTATTGCCCGTCCTCACAATGTCCGTATCACGAAAATAACTTTCTCTATCTTTGCTCATGGAAAGTTTAATAAAATCATAGTTTTATGTTTAGCACACAAAACACCCGCAGCATTGACCTGCGTCTGCCACGTTCATGGGACGAGTGTACGACCGAGCAGCTTGAGCTGATCTCTCGCGTAATGCTTGAGCAGATAGAGCGAGTCGACCGCTACCACCCGTTTGATATGCGCAATGTCAAGTTAGCGTGCTTCTTCTTGCTTGCCGGTGTGGAGATAGTGAACGCCCCCGACCCATTGCTTCCAATCGAACGCCAATGCTATATGTGTCGAATGGCGTCCGACCGACCTCGTCGTATGCGACTGACACGTAAGAGTGACAACGAAAAGGTTTTCCCGCTTTACCTCTGGCAGCTCGAATATTGGCTCTCGCCCAAGGCAAACACAAACGATTGTCAGTCGGCGGAGCACATCGCTGCCGGAGCGGGCATCCTCGATTGGATGGACGGCGAAAAAGCCAGCGTACTTACGCGCTTCCCATATCCACGGCTGCGTCTGCGCAATCCGCAACACTGGCTACGCAAGCGTACTGAGTTTGAAGGACCGGCGCAGGACATGGACGGATTTTCTTGGCAGCAGTATCGTTTTGCCTCCAACTTCATGATCCAATATACTCAGCTCTCCAACAATCTGATAAAGATGAAGCAGATGGGCACGTTCAAGCCGGAACAGATAGCGCAGCAAGCAGACAGCGTAAACCAGGCACGAGCCATGTTTCTCGCTACTATCTTCAATCGGCGCATCCCTTACATCGACTCTAACACCTCGTTGCGCACCGTCGATTTCCACTATGACACGCGTCAGTTCAACGACAACGCAGCCTACTTCCGCCGCTTTCCCGACTACCGCTGGCAGCCCATCCTCTTCTGGTGGACCGGTATGATGCAAACCCTAAGCTGTCGATTTCCGCATGTGTTCAAGGTTCAGAAGCTCGCCCCCCGCCAAACTCCTTCTACACCATTGGAGGTGTACACCGCAACCATCGCCACTATGCAGAAATACGCCTCGCTCACTGAAGACCAGGTAAACAACCAGTCGTACTCGCTTGTGCTGGAGCATCTGGAACGACTCTCGAAGGAGAATGAGGACATGGAGAAGATTAGAAAGAGTAAGTAATGATGTATTAACGAAAATATAGAGAATATGGGAAGATATGCTACACGCAAGACATTAAAAGGGTATTGCGCCCAGGCTGGCGTTAATCTTTATAAACATAGACTCGACGGAGCCTCCTATCAGTATTGCGCCGGAGGCTATATCGTAAATGGATATTTGGGACAATCAATGCTTTTGTCAAGTTTGCAGTATAAAATGCAGCAGACGCTTATATTCCTTCTGAAGTATGGCTCTGCCGATTTATCCTTTTACAGAGACGGCACATCTATTGTGTGGCAAAAAGAACCGCACGCCATTTCTCCATTGGCTGAGCCTCTATGTGACCACAACGGCATGAAGGTACGAACTCTTGGAACACCCGAAGATGATAATGACTTGCAAGAGTTTTATGATTTGCAAAAATCATTAAACAAGTAATAATGTCTTAACGAAAATATAGAGTATGAAGAAGATTATGTTCAGCGACAAGTACGGTCTCACACAGGCCGTACTCGAAGGCAGAAAGACTCAGACAAGAAGAATAGCCGATACCGCGGGAAGATTGAGGGGTATTACAGTTAGGCAGGCTTTAGAAGAAGTAAACAAAGGCAGAGCATGTCTGTTTGACGAGGGAAGACCTCTCGCTCTATCCGCTTACAAACTCGGCGAAACTATAGCCATTGCGCAGAAGTACGCAGATCTGGCGTATGACGGTGAATTTTTCCGTCTTTTAGGGAAGGTCATATTCGAGAAAGGATGCCACAACAAGATGTTTGTGAAGGCAGACTTTATGCCGCACCGCATCCGCATTACTCACATTCGTGTCGAGCGTCTGCAAGACATCAGCGAGGAAGATTGCATAGCGGAAGGCGTTTGGCGTGACGACAACGTAGGGCTTGAAGGTACGACATATTGGTATCACGGTCTTGCCAATTCCTCGTTCCGCACTCCGCAGCAAGCCTACGCCTCCCTTATCGACCGCATCTCCGGCAAAGGAACTTGGGAGAGCAACCCTTATGTGTTCGTTTATGATTTTGAACTAATAGATTAGCTTATGTATATCAAGGTAATTTCGATGAAATAATGATTTCCGACACCTTCGCCGACGGAACACCTTTCGGTATAAAGGAGGAACATTAAAGGTTTTAACGTTTGTAAACGCGGATATGAAAACAGACATCACGCAAGACAGCTTCAAATATTTAGAGGTCGTTTTGTCTGAACCGGAAAAAGAATGGCCTAAAAAGTTGAATCGGAAGTACCGTGTCTGAGCGAAAACATTAACAACATAAAAGGATTTATAGAGATTATGAGAACAATCAAGTTTAAGGCAAAGTGCGTTAAGGACGGTTCATGGACTGTTGGCGATTTGAATCATGTAATGAATTATATGTGCATCAAGCCCTGGTCTGAGACTTTTCACCGTGCGCTCGTTGATCCGAGGACCGTCTGTCAGTTCACCGGCTTCACGGACAAGAACGGCAAGGAGATATATGAGGGCGATGTATTGCGCTCGGACGAATATCCGTTCAGCTGCACCGAAGACAATGCGTATAACAATTATTACGGCATGATAGTCTGGAGCGAGGAAGAGGCATCATTCTATATCGTGGCTATCAAGAACCCTAAGTCTTCCGTCAGAGGCATTTCCGAAGGCATCTGCGATTTCATTTCGCAGAAGACGATGCAAGACTTCGAGGTTGTTGGTAGCGTTCACGATAAGGAATGGCAGGAGGAGTTGAACTATAATCCCTACGAAGAGGAGGAATAGAGAATGAAGATAAAAAACAAGGATTTGTTAAGAAAATATTCCCTTTACGAGAGTGGCGTTTGGACGAAACCTCGCAATTTCCCTCTACTGTTGGATGCTGCAGAGCGTCGCATAAGATGGAGGTGCGACGTGCTCCGCTGTTGCGCTAACTACAACAAAATTGCTTTATTGGATAACAAAGTGCTTCTTGACTTTTGCGACCCGAAGAAGTTTCATTTTCCCAAAAAGCAGCGCATTGATCCTCGTGTTTTTGACCCGAGATGGGATTTGTCCCATGAATATTATGTCGTAAGGAAGAAAAACAATCGGTATAAGGTTGTTCTGAATAAGTTCAAAAGACCTTCCGTCGGAAGAACTTTGGTGGTAGATACAAAGAAAGGTTATATCCGTCGTATTGGCGACAAGGAGTGGTATCATCCAGATTATATGGATTTCGGCTGTGAAACCTGTGCTGACTTCGGAACCTGCCGGTCTGGTCATTACGACAAGAGTTTTTGTGCGGTGGCTACAAAGTGTGGACTCGGTCATGGTAACACATGGCAGGAAGTAAGATAAAACAATGACCCGCATCTACATTTCCGTGCATCCCGTTAGTCATCGGCTCGAATGGCGAGGATGGGGTAAGCTGGTGAACGCTCTGACCGCAGTAAGCGGCGGAATCTGTGTGTTTGTTGAATTATAAATTAAAGGAGAAATGAATTATGAGTTACAATACAACGAAGATAATCGTATTTAACGATGAAAAGGAAAAAAATGAAGACGTAAAACTCTTATACGCTACCGAATCCGGCATCGTGTGTATCACCTGTGGAGAGCGAGACGTATTTCTTACCCACGACCAATTCAAGGCTTTGGCTTATCTTATGAGGAGATGTTTCTATACAAGAGATATGTTGGATAAAACGCAGGTAGCCATCGATCGTTGCGTTTGTCCTTATAACGTCTTTTCTTCTCACAACGAATTTACTTGGAAATTGGAGGTTGAGAAGGATTGATATGACTTATATTGACTTTTATCAATATCCTCGTGGCAATAACGATGGAGGTAAATTAGGCACAGACGTTTGCCCGACCATAACAATCAATTCGTGGCAACAAAATGTATTTCTAATTGGAAAATATGAATAACAGCGCAATAGACTATCACATCCCGAAAATCGGGGGGGTATATACGCAAGCAACTGCCGAGTTCAATCAAGGAAGCCTAAGCGGACTAAGCCGCTGTCTGAAGGCTAATGTGAACGATGCAGGAGTAATGATTGAATACGAATAAAAGTAAGACAACAATGATCACAAAACTCAACTTTACCGACCGCACCATCAAGAGTTATGCCATCCGCAAGCTCACACCCAAGGAGTGTTTTCGTCTGATGGGTGTTCGCGACAATGTAATCAGTACGATGCAGAGCAGCAATGCCCAGGCAGCCGAGCGAGTGCCCGATTGGAAGGGCAAGGGCAACCCCGAAGACATGGCTATATCAGCGTCACAGCAGTACAAACAAGCCGGCAACTCAATTGTCGTGGATGTGTTGGCCCATATCTACGAGCAGTTGTTCTATCCGAAGCCGAATCAGCGCAAATTCAGGCAACTCTCGCTCTTCACCGACACCGGCGACTATCTGCCCGACATGCCGAAGAACTTAGCTAACTCTGGTAAGGAAAAGATTTTCCTTACCACGTTCTCCGGCTACGACTCGCAGCTCATGGCAGCCGACTTACTAAAGTCTTGGCACCCCGATTTTCGTTGGACGTGCGTCGGATGGAGCGACATCGACAAATACGCCTGTTTGATGCACGACCTCGTATTTCCTCAGTTTGCCGACTGCGCCTTGGGCGACATCACCAAGATTGACTGGCACGAAGTGAAATGCTCACTCGAAGGTCGCGAAGTAGACCTCTTCACCTATTCCTCGCCCTGTCAGGACATCAGTCAGGCTGGCAAGCAGATGGGCTTACAGGAGGGTAGCGACACCAGAAGCGCACTGCTTTGGTGTGTGGCGGATGCCGTAGAGGTGCTTCGCCCAAAGTATCTCTTGCAGGAGAACGTGGCGGCACTGGTAAGCCAGAAGTTCATGCCCGACTTCCAAAAGTGGCTTAACAAGCTCTCGTCGCTCGGCTACGTTAGCAAGTGGAGTCGGCTGAATGCTAAGAATTACGGTGTGCCGCAAAATCGCGATCGAGTGTTTTGTCTTTCAATGCGCAAAGACGTAGCCTTCGACTATCAGTTCCCCGAACCATTCGAGCTGAAAAACCGATTGGAAGACGTGCTGGAAGAAGAAGTGGCAGACCGCTATTTCCTAAAAGACGATGCTGTGAGCAAGTTCCTCAAGGCAAACGACTCTGACAACGCCCTATTTCTTCAGTTTGACCTGCCACCGACACACGAGGCTGCAATGTTCTTGAAAACGTGGCTTACGTTGTGGATGCAAGTAGCCGATGGTTGGAAAATGACATCTACAAGTCTCCAGCTCGCCCTTTATTCGGCAAAGCAGAAAATGGAGCAGTCTTATTCCGTGTTCATGGATAAGGGTGTGGCTGCGTTAGGCGATGAGTTTCAACGGTTGTTCAAGGAGAATATGGAGAGGAAGAAGGATGGAGTGTAAGCTGACCCACGTCGCACCTCCATTCCGTCTGAATGGGGGTAGCGGACAGATGGTGAATGTTACTGACGGATGTTGTGCGGCAACCATAACCACACGCTACGAGGCTATCGGACCGACCAACATCCTCACGCTCGCCCACTATCCAATGACAGTAGTATTGTATGAGTTTAAATAATGGTTTTTATAAAAGCATTAAACCCTGATATTGCCTCTATCCCCCTTGCGTTATGTCGATGCGTTAAGTCGCAGTATCAACGCAATTCTTTGGTGAATTTCACTAAGCCAACGGGAGGCAGGGCGGCAACGGCAGTAATAGTAGAATATGATTGATAAGATAGGTAACATTTATTACGACAAGTGGAAGTCCGGTTTTGATGGCAACATCTGCGGCACGAAAGGTATATCCCCTCCCCTAACCTTGTCAATACAAACGGGGGTAATGATAGAATATGCTTAACAAGAACGCTCGCTTAGAGATAATGTATCAACGTGGTTTCCGACCTTCACACGCCTTGTGGGTAGATACCTACAACAAGCAATTCGGGAGGGATATAATCTACACCATTCAAGCAGGAGTGAGCAGCCGTAATCACTATTATGTAGCAGTAGAATTATGAATAGCCCTTGCCCTATTGTCCTTGGCTCCTATAGCCCTTCACAGAACGGTATCATCGTGTCGCCTCATGGCATAGCGCTGTGTATAACCGGAGGAGGTAAGGGGCACGACGTGGATAAACCGAAAATATTGATAGAGTATGATTGAACGTTCCGTCCTCGTTCACTACCGCACCGAGGAAGCAAAAGTCTTCCGCCGTGAGCATGGCGACCGGGGAGGGTGTAAATACGGCGATAAGTATCACCGCCCCAGTCCGTGGCCGTGGTGCAATTCGATAACAACAGTAACAAAAGACAACCTATTATGCTTAACATTCATCTGATACACGAAGCCAGAACCGAACACGCGAAAGCTGTGCGTCGCTTAATAGGCACTAACGACTTTCGTGATAAGGAATGGCATCTGCGTAAAGGATGTCTGATGCAATGTATAGGTACATTTCTTACTACAGACAATCTGATTGCAATATGCTACGAATAAGAATAGCAGCCTTCCGAGGTCGCCCGTTGAAAGGTTACGGTTACTCCAACATTCAGCGAATGGAGATAAACGGGGGGGTACAACCAACACCCTCACCTCAGTAGGCAAAGACAATATGGTATTGATAACGTATGATTAACCAAATTCCTTTTGTGCAACGCACATCGAAACTCTGCCCACGTCGGGGATACTCCACCGCCCTATCTGCACGCTACGACGGATGGGCAGGTCTTTATGACGAGCACGGACAGCACACTATTATATTAATAGAATATGAATAGGCATACACTAAATTGTCCGTCCGGTATCTGCTGCGTCCTGACATCCCATTATGCAAGAGAAGGATGGGCGAACATAGCAAGCAATACAACATCACAATGCAAAGCGCCCGCAGTATTGATAGAATATGTGTAACAATCTAAAATAGAGATATTATGAGGCAAAGAAAAACAAGAAGCATCCCTAAAACGGGAGTAAAAACTTTCGAGAATGAGAAACTATCAGCTTTTCTCCACAGTCTGCCTGAAGGAGCTATGCTTTATTCGCCTTTGTTAGGCTACATGACGGTGTATGACATCAACGAATCGGGCGTTGTGATGGCACTCCCTAATCCTGCCGAGAATGAACCATACGATTGGCCTTTCCTTTACGACGGACGTATATCGCTCTTTCCCCAAGGAGAGTGTATGCTGTTTCTCTCGCATCTTTACCGAAGTTGGAATGTGCTCAAATTCCAGCTGGGCGACATCGTGGCAATGGACATCAAGTATAAAGATGGCAACATTCTGACCTACATTGTGATTTTCAGCGAAGTGGAATCTACTGATTATCCCAAGATAAGGACATACGCCTGCTTATGCAAAAACAGCGACGTGCTTACTTCTTACGCTCTGCTTGATCTTCGCGGTACACGCGAAGAAGAAGAAAGCATCGAACTGAGATACGCTACGTATACGGAAGAAAAACTTCTCAATAATGCCGTGGAGAAAATCGGGAAAAGATGGGACAAGGTAAAGCTGCGTCTTGTGTCATTAGATTCTGAAGCTCAAACTCCCGAGCAGCTGCGTGAGGACTTCAACGCCTTGCAGGAAGAATACTCTCGCTTGTGTGAACATTGCAAGAAGTTAGAGGATGAGCGTAACTATTTCCAAAAGAAAGCAGAGTTAGAGTCAGGTAGAACACAGGAAATATTATACAAGGCTATCGAATAAGTAGGGCAGAGTAAACTACAGACAGATGACTGACAAGTATTACATTGGCTGGGTACGCTCCGGTAAGGATGGCAAAGGACTTGTAAAGAGTCGCCCACGTAAGCAAATAGCCAATGCTGTGACGACATTCACGCAAGGCAGTTTTGCCGACCCTCGTGACGGGCTGGGCAATACCACACCGTATATTGTATATGAATATGATTAAAAACATAATAAACCCCATAAAAAAGAGACAATGAAAACAGAATCTAACGCTCCCCTTGTTCCTTGTGATGCTATCACAGCCATAGTTGATGACAACGTCCCCGCGGCTTTCGACGAGTTTGTCAAGTGGCACCGTCAGATGGATTGGTCTGCGCATGTGCGAAGACCACTTGATATTGACGTGCTTGGCAAAATGCAGCAGATGCGCGACCATTGCGATAAATTGGAAAGAGAGAGAATGAGCAAACGTATATAAGAGATGCCGATGACTGACACCACACGCACCCTCGTAGTCGGCATAATGCAGACACCACCCTACACTCACATGTTCGAGAGTATTCGTCGTGTATATTCTGTCAAAGGATTAAGTCCTACTTGTCTCACACACGGTGGGGGTAATCAAGAGATTAAGGTGTTGGTTGAGCTGTAAAGCATGTCCGCGCCGCATATAGTATATAAATTTGAGTAAGATTTGAAACTAAGAATTGTTCCAATGGAGGCCTATGACGGTTGCATCCCCGTAACCGTCTATATGGTTCAGAAATATGTCAACCACTTCCCATTCGGCAAATGGGTAAACATAAAAGGGTTTTCCGACAAGAAAAAGGCTGTGGCATTAATGTCACTATTGTATCATTAAACAAACATAAAAATGAGCAACTATGAAGAAAGAAGAAATTAATCCCGGAGACGTTCTTTACGACAAAGAGCGGAATCTGTTAGTAAAGGTAGCGAGAGTAGATGAAGATGGAGTAGTGAAGTATTCGGCTTACAGCGACATGCAAAGAATATTTAAGACCTGTCCTCCACCTTATCGCATAGGCATACGTACAGCCGAGGCTTACGTTCCGGCAACCGACGTGCAGCGCAAGTATATGGAAAGAAATCTAACAGTGGGCGAGTATGTAAATCTGCCTAAGAACAATCGTATGGAGACCCTTGCTTACATCATCTCCGACTTGAAGGCAGAGAACGTGGAGCTGGAGCAGCGTGTGCATCAGCTCGTGGACGATTACAATGATGTGGTCCATCAGCTGCACGGAGCAGAAAAGCGCAAGGAAGAAGACCCTACGAGACAAACGCTCAGCGAGATGCGCCAGATGCGCGACCATTGCGACAAGTTGGAGATCGAAAACAAAGATTTGAAGAAGTCTTTAAACGTAATTGGTTCCTTTATGGAGAATAACAATCTCTGTATGGGTTACGTAGTATCATGCCCTTATCAAACCGGGCACCCCGTCGTGGATTCTCCGTCCTGCCGGGAGTGTAGTTCATATCTAACCACTTTATATGGCTTCGGTGTGATCTGCAGAAAGAAACTTTCAGATGCAAATATTAGTTTCACTCGCGCCGAAGATTCTTGATGGAGCACTTACTTACGTCGCTCTTTCTCCATTTCTTTCCAATATTGCAAAGATTGGAAAGGATGGAGTTCTAACTTTGAAACCGCGTATTCTGAGTATTCTGCGGTCAAAAATAATATTTCATTTATGATACAGTATCAGCATTGGGAAGATTCTATTCGCATACTCGTCACCGACGAGCTGCATCATGGCAGCGTGCAGGTGTTCATCCCCAAGCACACCGAAGACAAACCCTTGGATGGTGAGGCAGACGCTCTCATCTATTCGCTGTGGGTGGGAGAAGCGCACCGTGGTCGCGAGGTGGCAAAGCACTTGATGGAGGCAGTCGAAAGGGAACTGAAATCCTATGGCGTAAAAACTGTAGCAATATCGTGGGACGGACGCGACTCTCCCCAGTGGGTGTTACATTGGTATGAAAGATTAGGCTACGAGGGAAAAGCGTTCGACTATCGCTGCTGTACGCTTCTCAAACGGCTGTGATATTTGTCATCAGATGAAACAGATCTACTACACATTTCTTTTTTATTAACGGATTTATAGAACAAAAATGAGTGACTTAAAGATTTTTGCTAAGACCATCGAGCCTGAAGCCAAGGAGCAAGTAAGGCAGATGGCAGAGAGCGCAGCCTACCGCGACTGCAAGATTCGCATTATGCCCGACTGTCATGCGGGTAAGGGATGCACAATAGGTACGGTAATTCAGACTGCCGGCAAGGTTGTACCTAATACCGTAGGCGTGGATATAGGCTGTGGTATGTTGGTATTCAAGTTCGCAGAGAAGGATATAAACCTTTCGCTTCTCGACCGAATCATCAATGAGTCGGTGCCGAGCGGATTTGACGTTCACGAAAAGTCCAAGCTAAAAGATTGGAGTCCACTTACGTCAGATCTTTTGCTCGATTTGCACGAAAGGACACAAGGTTGCTTCGACCCCGACTATATCGGACGCTCGCTTGGCACCCTCGGTGGCGGCAATCACTTCATCGAGCTTGACGAGGACGAGCAGGGTTATAAGTATCTTGTGATACATTCGGGCAGTCGCAATCTCGGAGTTAAGGTGTGCAACTTTTTCGAACACTTAGCCAAGAAGAATGTGAATCGAAACGAGGAGCGCCAGCGCATCATCGAAGACTTAAAGAAGTACGGCTTAGAGAGGGAGATTAACAATACGTTGCGTCGTTTTGGCACCGTGTCTCCCGATCTCGCCTATCTTGAGGGAGAAGACCTCGATGCCTATAATTTCGCAGCGAACGTCTGTCAGTATTTTGCCGACGACAACAGATGGAATATAGCAATACCTATAATCCATGGGCTTCAATTATCGTTCGTGGATTTCTTTACCACCAGGCATAACTATTTCGACATACACTCAGGCATCATCCGAAAAGGAGCTGTGAGTGCCGAAAATGGCGAACAGCTTATCATTCCTCTGAACATGCGCGACGGTTCGTTGATATGTCGCGGCAAGGGCAACGAAGACTGGCTTCAGTCGGCTCCGCACGGTGCAGGCAGACTGATGTCGCGCTCGGCTGCCAAGAAGCAGCTCAGCATGGAGGAATACCGCCAGCAGATGCACGACATTTACTCCACATCGGTATGCGAGTCCACCATCGACGAATCACCAATGGCGTATAAGTCGGCAGTGGAGATTGAAGATCTGATAGGCGACACCGTGACCGTGGTAAAGCGCATCAAGCCGATATACAACTTTAAGGCGAAGTAAGACAAATAAAATTTTTATAGAACAATGGAAACAAGCTTATTGAAAAACTTCTTGTGCATGTTGTGCGTGATAGAAGTAGTAAACCTTATCGCTTGCCTTATTTGCCTGTTGCGTGAGTTCTTTCGTACCAGGAGAGAAAGAAAGGCAAAGCAAAAGGAGGAATGCCAACAGCAGGAAAAACCTACATGGCTGCTGATACCGCCTGTGCTCCTCACTCCAAAAGAGCGTCGCGAATACATGCTCAACCATATCGAGGACGGACAGTTTTATGCAATCTTCTCGCTCCGCAACTCCGACACCACCATTGTATGCGCAAAGCGGTACGATGCTGAAGAAAAAAGGCTCTATTGTTATGCTTACCTTTGGATAAGCGGAAATGGCGTTTATAACTTGCATGTCAGCGACCCTCACGGTATAATCAAATTACGTGATTTTCTCGGCGACAAGCCCCTACGTATCGACTACAATCTCAACCCTGCCCTCGTTGTCTTTGAAGAGGAAAATATCTCGCCCTACCTCACGGAGAGAGATTTCAACGACTTCGTGCTCAGTATACAGAAGGCTGGGCTTGAATGTAATATCGAGAAGGGCGAAGATAATGGGCTGGGCTCTTACAAATATCGCTTGAAAGAAAGAGAAAAGTGAGAACAAACATTATATTAAACAATTTAAAAACAAAACCACAATTATGGAATCAGTAATTTCAGCACTTATCATTTTTTTAGTTATCCTGCTCATTTGTTTCTTGTCGTCTTTGATCGACAAGTTCTGCGGAAAGCGCAAGGATGAGTTTATCGACAAGACCATCGAGAAGGCTATCGACAAGGTTTCGTCTGTCGTTACGTCTAAGATAGCGATGGTATTGGAGAAGTACAAGACAGGTCCCTGGTATCTTGTGGTATATACTGCAGCAGAGGGTCAACCTATCTGGATTTCTAACAACAACATTCGTTCTGTGCATCCCGATGCTAAGAAACGCCGATTGATAGTGAAGCTATTCAATGGTGAGGATATGGTGATAGAAGACGTGGAGAGCTATGACATCCAGGCTGCAAACGAAATGGCAGACTTTGATTTTCTGTAAAGACAATACGCTCTGATTATAGACTTATGGAATATTCAACTATTGGATTAATCGTTTGGATTTTGGCAGTAGCGTTGATGGTCATTACGTTCCTCTATTGCATGTGTCGAGAGTCTGGCGGCAAGCGGACACCGCTTCGTCAGCTTCATTACACTTCTCCGCCACCGCCACCTGCAACATGGAACCTCAAGACCGAGGCAAAGCCCGATGAAAATAATGGCTCGTGGTTTCTTGTGGTCTATGCCGATGTAGACGAAAGAAACTATACTGCCATTGCAGCGGAAGATGTTCTGGATTTTCAGTTTAGTGGCAAAAGAGGAGAAATGAGAATCCACAGCAAGAAACATAGCGGTTTTCCAGACGATACCCTGCACTTTGAAAACATAAACCGATATGAGTTTTTGCGGGCTTCACAGCTTGGAGATTATCGCGATATGGAAGATGAGTGATAGCCATCTCGTTCATTAAATATATGAATATGGCATAAAACATAACCGCAAAAAGACTTTCCGTAAAACATTGTTTTTAGACTGCGTGGCTCGTAAGGAATCCCGACTGCCCACACCTCGAACTTTCCATTTTTGGTTGTGGCAGGGAAGACGGCGAAGCCCGCAGTCTTTTTTATGTCCGCCCCAGCAAATCAAAATCCGCTATCTTTGCCTTGTAAACAATTCGAGGTTTCTCGCGGCATCTCGCAGCCCTCAACCAACAACACTAACAATACAACGAAAGAATGACAACAGTATCTTCTATCAGCGAGCTCCAACAGCGTAGTGAGGAACTCAAAGCACTGGGCTACGAGGCTGTGCGCCCGGCGGCTTACACCAGACCAAACATGGATGGTAGTCGCACGTTCTCCTGGGGCGATTACGCCCATTCTATGCTCACATCTTCAACTTCGGCAGACTCGGGCGCAGCCCGACGTGAGATTAGCACCGTGTTCGGTTCAAGCGGTGGAGAAAACAAAGCCGTACCGCAGAACGTAGGCACGCCGGGGTTAGGTTTTATGGAGTGGGGCTTGGGCAACCGACTGCCCAACCTCGTGTACTTACTTTCTAAAATGTCGCCCTTCCCTGCTGCCGGCATCGACTTCGTGAAGAAGATACTCGTAGGTCGCGGTCCTGTCGCCAAGTACCACTATACACAGTACGTTGGCGGCAATATCACCGAGAAAAACATCCCCTTTGCTTCTGCTGGCACTCTGCTTCGAGGTCAGATAGCAGACCTCAAGGCTAAGGAAAGGCAACTCTCAGAATCGGAGAACGAAAAATCTCGTTCTGAGGCTCAGTTCGCACCGTCGGCGTCCTCGCTCTCCGAACCGAACAGCAGCGAAGACAGCGAGGAGATGAAGTCGCTAAAAGAGGATCTTGCCGAATGGGAACGCACGAACAAAGAACTTCAGGAGTTTAACGACAACAACGACCTGCATCACACCTATCTCGATATGGCTGGCGATATGTCGCTTATGTCACAATGTTTCTGCGAGATTCAGCTTAATCAGCGTCAGCTTGACAAGGACGGACATCCAGTACCCACGTCACAATGGACCCCGAAGGTTGTCGGACTGAAGCATCGCAGCGTTTTCACAACCCGACTGGAGCGCATGGACGATCAGTATCGCATCAACTACGCATACACATCTAACCAGTGGCTCGATTCGTCGCAGGTGCAAACCTCGCTCAAGCCCGAGGACATGCGCATAGCCGCCGTGCCCTATCTCGCGGCCGACACCGCCGTGAAAGACCTCGACCGCCGTGTGCGCGAGGCTCGTCAGCAGCGAGTGAGCCGCAAGAACCGCCCCACGCGCTTCATTATGTCGCCGCGCGACTTCGGAGGACCATACTATGCCGACGCTCTCTGGCACAGCATCTTTGCCGGAAGCATCTTCGAATACGCCTTCACCATCGTTGACGACCGACTGACGCGTAAGCGCAACTCTAACATCATCGGTCGTGTAATCTACATCCATCAGGAATACCTCAAGAGTCTTTACACCCAGCAGGGAGAGAACAAAAGCAAGACGATGGCGCAGATTCAGCAGGAGGTGTTCAGCGACATCAACACTTGGCTCTCCAACCCCGACAACGCAGGTCAGGCTCTCATCTCGGCTGTGTTCACCGGTTTGGACGGTAAGGAGCACAAGGCGTGGGAAATTGTCGAAATTGAAAGCAAGGCAAATTCTCAGGCTCAAGCCGAGAAGACCGAGCTTCAGGAGATTTCCTCTATCATCTTCTTCGCCATGGGACTCGACTCGAAGCTTATCGGCAACACCCCAGGTGACGCTACATCATCGGGAGGTACCGACCTGCGCGAGCGCTTCCTCGTAAAGCAGATTCAGTTTGCTCCGCTACAGCAGCTCATGCTTCGACCGTTGGAGGTAATTACGAGAGTAAACAAATGGGACTCGCACCTCGTCTGGCAGATAGACCGCGAAGTTCTTACAACGCTGGATAACTCGAAGACGGGAGTGGCGAAGCAGGAATAATAAGGAATAAAAGGATTTATAGACAATGATAGAATTGAATAAGATATATAATGAAGACTGCCTCGAAGGAATGAAGAGGATTCCCGACGGAAGCGTGGATTGCATTGTGTGCGATTTGCCGTATGAGGTGTTGAACAAAGGCAATGAAAAAGCACAATGGGACAACATCATTCCGATAGAGCCGCTATTCAAAGAGTATTGGCGCATAGCAAAACCAAACGCCCCCGTAATTCTCTTCTGTCAAGGAATGTTCACAGCACAGTTGATGATGGCGGAACCTAAGACTTGGCGGTACAATCTTATTTGGCAAAAGGATAGACCTACAGGCTTTCTCAATGCGAAGCGTATGCCTATGCGAAGCCATGAAGATATTGCAGTTTTCTATCGTGCTTTACCTACGTTTAACCCACAAATGCGACAAGGCAATCCTTCTCATTCGAGAGGATGCCAGCAAGGTGTACCAAAAGGCAATGCTTGCTATGGCAACTACAATATCGAGACTTATTCAAAGGAAATGACAACCGAGAAATATCCTATATCGGTGTTGCATTTCGACAAGGAGAAAGAACTTGATATGCACCCCACTCAAAAACCAGTCGCTCTTATTCAGTATCTCATTCGCACCTACTCCAACGAGGGCGACACCATATTAGACAACTGCATGGGCAGCGGCTCCACCGCCATTGCTTGTATAAAAGAGAAGCGTAACTTCATCGGCTTTGAGCTCAACAAGGAGTATTACGACAAGGCTTGCAAGCGCATCAAGCTGGAACTGGCGCAGCTTACGCTGTTTTAATGAACGCTCTAATGCTAAACATAACAAAAAGATTTATAGAACAATTAGCAATATGAAAAATGTAGAAAAAATAAAGGAAGCAACGATGCAAGACCTACTGAAGAAGTTTGGTCTTTTGATGGACGAATGCGCGGTTCAAGAAAAGCGAATATTTGACTTGGAAGATAAAGTTGCTGCACTCTCGTCTCAATTGAAGAAAAAGAAGAGATATTCGAAGTTAGAATGTCTGCGTCTCGAACTGGTCATAAGCACTTTCAAGGAGTTTGATTTTCCTCATGGTAAAATACTAAAGCTCAAGAACGTCTCCCCCTACTCTCGCGCCGACTACGCTATTGTGGCAGTAAAGCGTTTCTATTCAACCGACAAGAAACTTGAATGTTACGCATTTTACGTTCACGAAAAGTCGGGTCTGAACAAATTGTATATTGCTGATAAGCAAGCGAAAAACATTTACAGCAAACCTGTCGGAGGTTTTGAAAACTACATTTCCTCCCATGTAGGATTAGACCTGAATCAAGGTTGGGAAATTGCAAGTGGTTTAATGGCTTTTGATGAAGTTGAGAAACTTTTTCAGTTGGCAAAGTCTATCGGCTACTGGACACCCTACACGATTACATCCAGTAAACCTCCTCGTGGATGCTCTCGCATACCTGTACACGAAGCCCATGTTTATAGCTCATTTGAAAGGATAAAAAGAAAATCATAGATACTGCAGGCATAAGAAATGAGTTGCAAATCGGTCTACCGATAACTCAAAACTCAAAATTTAAAATTCAAAATTCGTAGTTATGATTATTTCGACAACCAAGGAACTTCGGCTCCACATCCCCAGCAATGCCATTGACGAGATAAGTTCTCTTCAGGGCATTCTTGACAATAGCGAGAAGGATTTTCTGCGCGACAAGTTGGGTGACTCGCTCTACCACCGATTATGCGAGTATTATCAGACCGTTTCGCCCGACGACTTCTACATGGCAGTCAGCAACGGCGAGCACGCTCAGCAGCCCTGGATGCAACTCCTGCTTATGGCACAGCGCATGGTAACATACGATGCCATGTCGCGCTTCGCCTACACACAGGCTCTCTCTATCAACGGCACTGGCATCAACGTGGCTTCAAGTGACGACTACGGCACGGCATCCAAAGACCTGCTTGACAAGGGTGTGCAGGGCTATAAGCGCGAGGCAATGGTTTCGCTCAATCAGATGCTCGTAATGCTTGAAGGTTGGGCACGCAAAATGGCTACACCCGCAGCCATTGCCGAAGCCGACTCCACCGACCCACCGACCACCGAGCCAAAGGACGAGCAGCATAAGGCCATTGAGGAGATAAGCCTATTGTGGCAGGAGAGTCAGTACTACTACGCCCACCACGACCTCCTCATTGCTACATGTGCCGAACTTCAGCACTACCTCGACATCTACGAGAGCCGTGAGAAGTTTATTCGTCTGCTGCCCGACCTCCACTTCATTCAAGACGAATACATCAGCGAGGCTATAGGCGAACCGATGGTGCAGCAACTTCTCATCTCTACCGATCCCGAAGACAAACCTCTCCTTCGCAAGGTGCGTCGCCTGATGGTGGCTCATCTGGAAGAGCGCACTACAATTCTCACTATTGACAAGGCGCGCCGATCTGCGGCTCATAATGAAGCCGTCGCTCTGCGTTCTTCGGTTTTGAGACTTATAGAAATGCGCAAGGCAGTTGGCAAGGCCAATGCTGAAGTTAATTCTGCCGATTCTGAAAATCATTCCGACAACCAGAAAGGCTACGAAAACAATCAACCCGGTAGTAAGATTTTCGTCTCACCATTGTTGTATTAAAACCCAATGATATATGGAAGATATAATCCGCATACTTACACCTGCCCTATCCGCCCGCATCCTCACGTCCGACCAACGTGAGGCTTTCGAGCGCGGCCTGACACTCCTCGAAGGCACGCCCGGCGCCGCCGCATTTGTTCGCGACAGCCGGCGTTTCCGCGACTACCACCGCCGTGTGCGTCAGCTTCTGACCTACCTTCAGACGATGCAAACATCACGTTCGGAAATAAAACGGCACGTGGGACGCCCCACTCGCGAGGAGCAGGCAGCCTATGCTCAAGCGCAAAAAGAGAAAGCTCTTGAGGAAGCGCGCCGCTCGCTTTTCCCCGACCTGCAGCCCGACCTCACCTTGCAGCCTCTCACCTACGGCGGTATCGTGGCCAACCCTAACGGCGAGACCATTGCGTCCACCATGCCCAACCTTATGCAACTTCGCCCTTTCCTCTCCGAGCGTTTGCAGGAGCAAGTCAACTCCGTGCGCTCACTGCGTAACGAGATGGCTGCAAAGTCGGAACAAGCCAAGACGATGGTGGAAGCCAATGAGAAGGCTGGCAGACCTATTTACACCGAAGAAGAGATTGCCCTTCTCGCCACCCGTGCCGTGAAGATAGAGAGCGACATCTTGCCGCGTATCTACATCAACGTAGACCGCGAAATTGGCGAGGCATACCTTCGCCTATCCCCACGCACCGGCGACCCCGAATACATCGCCCGAATAGAGAAAGCGTGTAACGTTCCACCGCAGAACCTACGCGCCCAGTTCCGTCCGTTCTACGACAAGGCTCTTGCCCGCGACCCTCTCTTCGCCCAGTCGGTAGCCGACAAGATAGCCGCCGACCGTCCCGAAGTAAAAGCGGAGCGCGACCGCCAAGCTAAGCACAAGGCAGAAGCTGACGCCCTCATCAAATACATCTGCCGTAAGGACAAACCGAACACTAAGGCGAGAGTGAAAGGCTTGACAGAACGTATAGCAAAGCTCCATAAAGACTACGCCGACATTGTGACTGAAGACGAAATGAAAGGCTACGAGGCAATCTTAGAGAAAACCAAAAGCGAAGTCTCACCAAAGGCTTAGAAAGGCATAAAAAGGCCCGGTAAGGCTTTTTCCATAACCCAACATTTATGACTTCTTTTGAACAACTAAAAAACATCTGTACCGCCGCTTGCCATTCTCGCCACGCTTGTGCCGAGGGTTTTCGCGCTATGCTCGCCGCAGAGAATGTCAGTCAGCTCATGGCTGTGTGGCGTAATAACTGGGAAGACCTCGTAGAGAGCAAGTATGCCGACATCATCAACGAACAACTTCCTGCTATTTATCCTTCATTGAAGGAAGAAATGAACGCCGCCGGAATCTATGTCAACGAGTGCCCGAAGACCGCACCAGAGTACGTTCTTGTGATAGTGACCGATTGTGACATCCTCGTTGACGTGTACGACTACGCCAAATGCTACCTTTTAGGTTCGGCCTCCGTTCAAGCATGGGGGCACAGCCAGGTGTATAATGAAAAGAAAGACAAGACTTTCGTTTCTCTAAACGATTACGCCTATGGGCACATCAGTAAAGGTTTTGTGTGGGCATCCGACCATTCCCGGTTATGGACTTCTGCCGAAGCCCTGCTTTATGGCAGCGTGAAATGCGAGGCTCACGGTGGCAAGGTAAGCGCACAAAGTTATCTGAAGATTGACGCCTACGGCGACACCAAGGTGTTCAGTAATACCGACCGCAACATCACGCTATATGGCAATGCCAAAATAATAGTATAACAGTTAAAGCCCCAGTAAGGCCCAGTAAGGCTTATTAAAAAAAATCCAACATGAATAGCAAACTTACTATACTTGCCGACGGCAAGCCGCTCGCCCTAAAAGAAGACGCATCCATCAGCATCGAGTTGAGCAATCCCTTGTTCAACGACGTTGAGATGTTCTCCTATCCCGTGGAGCTGCCTGTCGAAGGCAACCGACATGTCTTAAAGAACGTGGATGATGTCAGCTCCGACATCCGCCCCGTGAGCTACGAGCACATGCCGATGCAGATTATCGCCGAGGGTGTGCCCCTCGCATCGGGCACGTCCATCATTCAGGAAGACGAGCGACTGGAAGACTCGCTTGCTCTTAACATTGACGCTGCAACACAATCGTTCTCCGACCTTATTAGCGACATCAAGTGTAACGAAGTGCCCATACCTTCTAAATATAAAGACCAGCTCCTTATAGGCGAGAAGATTGACGAAGTGAGCGTGAGTGTCAACTATAAGACTGAGGTAGAGATCAAATACGAAGGCAAGAAAGGCGATAAGAGATACGCTTCGGTGGGCGACGACAATACTACGGAATCCACCTTCTCCCCTCAAGCCCTTGGTTTCTCTTATCCGGCCCAATGTGTCGAAACTGGCAACTTACACGAAGCTGAAGTATTGAGAGTAGATGCTTACCCCAACGGCAACAACGTAAAAGTGCCGAAGGTGCAAACGTCCTACATAAACGTGAATGATGCCTACCCCCATAAGCCCTTCTGCAATGCCCGTGTGTGCTATGCCCACCACGATTTGAACGACGATGGCACTACGTCCGACAGTCTTGTGCAGGAAGTGAACTCCCGCAAGGACGAAGACCCGAACAACAAAAATCACGAGAAAGAAATGTACGAAGACCGCGGACCGATATGGGTGTTGGATGCCAACCGTCCGCAATCGGGCATTTGTTTCTACATACTCTTCTTTCTCGACTGCCTCTTTGAGCACCTTGGTGTCCAGTTCGACAATTCTGCTCTTACAGCCATCGGCGACATAAACCGTCTCTGCTTCTTCACCACAAAATGCTCCTACGACATAAAACCGCTTTACGCTCGGTCGTATTACACGAAGAACGACGAAGCTGTGAAAGCTGGACTAAAGCAGGTAGGTGATGTAAAGGAGGGTTTCTTTCAGAAGCAAGTCAATGGCGAGAAGGACGTAAAGAACCTTTTTGAAGACGTGAACAAATGGCTCGACTCTCGCGGTTGTGGCGGCAAACTGAAACTCGAAAATCCGAAAGACAAGAGTGTGCAGGAGGTTACTTATCGTGCGGTTACATATAAGATAGTAGATAAGAAGTATAACGGCAGTTTTTACAACCAAGGAGCTTTTAAGGACACTGAAGTGGTGACAGTGAAAGGCGACTGGGTTACTGTGCGTGTAGGCGAAGACAAGATTGCAAGCATCACCTGCAAGAACTCCATCAATTCGGCTCAGATGAGTGCAAGCATTTTCCGTATGTATGCCAATGAGAAGAATTTTCCCAATGAGTCGGTGTCGGACGTGATCGATTCGCTTGAACAGCAGTTCGGCATTAAGTTCCATTACGACTACGAGCAGCGCAAGGTAACGGCTTATCTCATTCGCGACGTGTTCCGTAAGCAGAATCCTACACCTCGCAATTTTCACGCCCAGGTGCTCAGTATGTTCCCCATCACGGAGAAGATAACCGGTGTGCGTGCCGGATATGCAGCCGAGAGCGAAGCTAAGGAGCAGCGCGACAACGTGAAGAACAAGGTGAAGGACTTCAACACCGACTACGACTATATCGAATATCCTAAGAACTCTACCGTAACGAGCCTTACCTACAAGGACATTATTCACGAGGTTAAAAACGGACAGATGAACGTGTTTGTTGACCTTCAGACAGGTAATAAATATCGTGTGAAGATCGACAAAGAGTTTACAGACGCAAACAATATGAGACCTCGCTTGTTTGAGGTGGCTGCTATGAAGGGTGTGGAGATAGGCGATTGTTCTACTCTTAACGAAGACTTCATTCAGGAGTTTAAGTCGAGCTTTGTCCCTGTGGGTATGGTGGATGCCAATTACCGTATAGCCTTATCGTCAAGCACGGGTAGTACTTGCGCTTCCGATAATCCTAAACAGCCCAACGAAGTGGGCAAGCAATATGATGGCGTAGAGATTCAAAAGCTAAACGGCTCTTACGCCAAAACTCAGATGGCGGCTCTCGTTGATGAGGATATGGAACATGAGTTTGTGAAGCAGTACGTCAAGAACACCATGTCGTCGATGATTGCTGATTTCTACGTCACCGAAGAGCTCTCGCTACGTGAGAGCTACGATCCTTCTTCTACAGATGACGGCAACTCTCCTCTTCAGTCATACGACTGGGGTTTGTCTATCGCTATTATGCGTGGTGGCGGTATCGACGCAACACACGAAACCTACGGCTACAACTATGACGGCTTCGGCAACTCGAAGTGGCGCACAAAGGCTGGCGACTATGCCCTGACAACCGACTCCATCGACCCCTACGGCAACGAGTACGACTATAACGGCATTGAGCCGGGCATCGGTAACGAGGAACGCTTCTCACTGAAGCCTCGTGCTTGGGTGCAGCCTGAATGGGCAGACGCTCCACTCGTGGTGAATACTCCGTCGGTCAAGAACCGCGGTTACGTAGACGTATTCCTCGTCGATTACATCTATTTTCTCCTTCATCGCAAGAAGTATTACGTCAAGTGCCTCGCCTCCGTAGCGCAGGTAGCCGACATTCAGAATCACTGGAAAGAGTGGTGGAATATCGACGGCAAGAAATGCTTGATTAACAAGGTGAACGCCGAGATTACGGCGCGTGACGGATTGGGCGAAGTGGAATTAGAAGTGTTTGCAATATAACACCTTTTATATATACACACATCGCTACATCAAAAAGTAATAACCAACAATTAATAATTACTAATTAATAATTAATAATTAAAGCACATGGCAGCATATTTGAAATTAGTTGACGGATCTATATTCAACGGCACCCCTATCACGTTCGCCGTCACTCCGCTCACGCTTAGTGGTTCGCCTTCATTTCATCGAATGGTGTTTGAGGTGAAGTGTGGCGTGAGTGGCGGCAACTACGAAACCATGCGTATGACCGAACCTGTCTTGACTGAAAACGGCAAAGCCGTGCAAGTAGACATCTCGTCTGCCCTGCGTTCGTTCCGCGACTCCTACGAGTATTCGCCTGAGCCGGGTGTTATGCCGGTCGTAAAATTTAACGTGTCGGCATACGACGAGTATATGACTGATGGCGAAGTAAAAAAAACGGAACCAGTGTCTTATCTCGCCGGCGAGGACGTGAAGCAAACCATTTTCGGTGGTTTTTCCGACTACGACCGCTTGATGGGCGAGCAGGATATGAAGGTGGGTAGACTGACACGCAAACCTAACACCACACCTCAGTTGGTTTGCGTAGGCGAACAGCTCGTCTATGCCGATGCGTACAGTCCGGCTGTAAGTCTGGCAACCGCCACATGGGATGCGCCCGAGGCTAAAGTCTACAACATAACGGCAGAAGGCGCGCAGACAGTAGGCGGACAGCAGCTCTTTGCCCTACCGGCTTCCGAGGCAGTACACCGCACGGAGTTTCGCTTTATCAACTCGTTCGGTGTGCTTGAGAGCATCAGCATACCCAAGAGTTATGCGCAGGAGGTAGACATCAAAACCACCAACTATACCGTAACACGCAAAGAAACCTTGCACTCCTTCTCTCGGTCGGCAGTACGCAAGCATGGCAACAAGGAAGGTTGGAACTACAAGACAGATCCTTTGGATGAAACATGGCTCGCTTGGTATCTTCACGAATTGCTTATGTCGGAGCACGTTTGGCTGAAGATTAACGGTAAGTTCCTGCCATGTACCATCGAGTCGGAAGATACCATAAAATATGCCGACGATACCAAGACCGATATGTACAGCGTATCGTTCACGGCACGACTCAGTTTCTGCGGCAGTACGAAGATATAAGTCTCTCAGTTCTCATCTCTACATTTCTTGCGACCTCAAGAGTCACCATACTCTTGCGGTCGTTTGCGTTTAGGTATGTCCGTATAATACTAACGCTTTTTTCTAAATTCGTAACAGAAAATCAACACAATATATGACACAAGCGACAACCAAAGACTATTGGATTTCGCCTTCGGCATTGCATATCGAACTGAATGCCCTTGGCAATCCTGACTATATTCAGGCATCGTGTATGAGCGGTGCTCAGATACTTGTGTACGTCAAGGACATTATCGGCTTCGATGCCGGACACAACTACCGACGCTGGCCCTTGCAGGCAGCCCCAACGGTATTCAATACCCACACCGAGAAATACGTCTATGCCGCCATCCCTCGCGACATGACGCTCGATGCTTCGGCATGGATAGTATTCCCGTCTGAACAGATAGACATCTATGGCAAGGACGAAAAAGAAGAGCAGATAGGCGACGAGAAGTACTACTACGTCTTTCTGCAAGGCATCATAACCTCGTCGGGCGATAACGGCACGGTGCAGCGCGATTGGAAAGAAGGTGGCAGAATTGTATATGGCTATTTGTCCTCGGACGAAGCAATCAGTGCCATTCCATACGAAAGCGAGTGGTATAACTATGCTTCGGTAGACAATATCGTGACCTTCCTCAAGGACATTACGATGAAGGCTGGCACTAAATTCCGCCAACTTTTCGCGAAGACTCTCACTATTGTGTCCGGAGGGAAAATAGCCTTTGAGGAGCAAGGCGAGGTGAATGGAGTAGCCACAACGGGTACGCAGTTTGAGTCTACTGACAAGATAGTAACTCCGAAGTTTCTCGACGATAATGCGCTGTCAAAAGTAAAGCAGGATGCTGCGCAAGAAATCATTCGTTTCATAAAAGGATTGACTTTGGGAGAGAATACTGGAGGTAATAACCTCGGCATCTCCTCCGACGGCATCGCCACCCTCAAAGAGGTTGTGTCGGCGGCGTTCCGTTCGGGTGCGCTCGGCTCTGGCTTCAAACTTGGCGATTACAACGGAGGTGGTGACAGCTACTTGGAGGTAGACCGCCTGCTTGTGCGTAAGGACGCGGAGTTTATCAAGCTCGTGATACGAGAGCTGCAAAGCGTAGGCGGCGAGATTGTATTGTCGGATGCTGCCATGAAGATTAGCAAGGTTGATTTCCTGAAGAAGGGCACGCTGCTGCCCGAATATGGCACGTATCCTTTGCGCTACGATGTCTATCGCTGTTCGTTCCTCGCAAAGCACGATGACAAAGAGATAGCTAATAAATTCGTGGTCAACGACCTCGTGCGCTGTCAGACCTTCAACATCAAGGAGGGCACGACGGCGAACGCAAAAAACAGGTACTATTGGCGCAGAGTGACGGCGGTCGGCTCGGACTACATCGACATCCTTGCTTTGTCGGGAGGTAACTACGGTGACTCACAGCCCGAAGTGGGCGACGAGCTTGTTCAGATGGGTAATACGACGGACGCGGCACGTCAGTCGGTGCTGTACCTCTCGGCTTACGGCTCTGATTCTCCGTCAATCAAGCTGTACAAGGGCGTGAACGACTACACGCTTGACGGCAAGGAGATATTCGTGGTGTCACGCGACGAGATATATGCGCTTGCGTCAATGTTCAAACTAAAGGTGAAAGACGGCGACACAACAAAGGAAACGACGCTTGCGGAGATTGTGGCGAGCGTTGACGGACTGAGTTCTACAGTGTCTGCGAACAAGCAGGAGGTAGATGGGCAGATAGGCAAGATAAACACAACGCTTACGCAGAACGCCGAGAGTATTACTTCACTTGCACAGAAGCAGACGAATACAGAGAATAAGGTATCGAAGATAGAGCAGACGACGGACAAAATCTCTCTACAGGTGGAAACGACCACGAACCTAAAGAACAGCATCGTAGGCTCTGCGCTGCGTCCGTGGGATGACATCACAAAGATAGCGGCGGCGCACTCGCAAAAGGTAGAGATAACAAGCGGTGGCGGCGTCGGCGGTTCAAACTACGCAACATTCAGTGCGTCGGGCGCCACAGCGGACACATACACAGGTCTGTACTTTAAGGATGTGCGTGTGTCGGCTGGCAAGACGTATGTATTCAGTGTATGGGCGAAGATTGTCAGCCTGTTTGATAATGGCGCTTACTACTCTATCAAGCGCTTTGACGGCGGTACGGAAGGCGCTGTTGTCAAGTCGGGCAATATCTATGCAGGTTTAGGCGACTGGCATCTCTTTATTGCGACGTTTACCGTGCCCGACGGCTGCACGAAGCTGTTGCTTGAACTTGCCGTGCGCAGAAACGGAGCTATCAGCGTGTGCCGTCCGATGATAATGGAGGGCACAGAGTACGGCGGCTGGAGCTTATCGCCCTACGACAAGACGGAGGCAGGCAAACTGGAGTCAGGGTTGAAAAGAGCAGGCATCGACCTCGAAGACGACACCATCACGGCGACGGCTAACAAGTTCATGGTCAAGAACAACAGCGGTGAGATAACGGCGAGCGTGAACGAGAAAGGTGTGTTAGAGGTTGGCGACGGCGTGTTCTCGGGACTTATCCGTAAAAAGATGACGGAGATTACCCCTGAAAACCTAAAGGAGTACGTTACAGACGTGCCGGCACTGGCTCTCGGAAATATCCAGATTGACTTCGAGAAGACCGGCTGCTTTGTGAAGTTTACGGGTAACATAAAGGCGATGACTAAGGCTGATGTTGTTATTGTTCCACCTTTCTACATGCCCAACCATACAAACTGGGGCAAACTGAGCACAAAGACGGTTTACGAGGCTATGGCGTATGTCGGACAGACCATTATTGTTGTCAATGATAGCGATACAGAAATGACTACAATCGGATATACGAGTATGGATTTCGACCATGCCAGCAAATATTTTGAAAGAGGCCAAGGCGCGATGATAACCTGCGTTGTCAATAAAGGCCATAATAGTTGCACTGTGGTATGGAACGGCAGACAGTTACCGTTTTTTTAACCCTGCACTTGAAAGCGAGTCCGACCCGACAAGTGCTGCTGACGAGCCTATAACCACAACAGAAGAAGAACAACCAAAAGAATAAGATATGAAGAAAATAGTTAGAGGTAACGATTTTACCCTGCGCATACCAGTGCGCAAGATAGTGAACGGCGAGCAGGTGGCTTTTCCGCTACCTGCCTGCACGGACATAGTAGTGAACATCGTGAACCAGTATCGGCGTGTGGCTCTGAGCTACGCTATCGACACGGCAGAGGACAATATCATCAATGCGCGCGTCGAGGGCGACGCTGTATCAGTGGGCACATACGCCCTCGAAGTGCGAGGTAAGATTTTCGGCAATGACTGGCGCAGCAAGGAGTACGAGCAGTTTGCCATCGTAGACAACAACGCCTCGGGCGATACAGCTTTCAACGGCGAGCTTATCGAGGGCGAGGACTCGGTGGAGATGAACACGGCGCTTGTTATCCTGCCTCCGACGGCAGAACTGTCAGACCTCATTAATAAGACTAACGAGGCTCTGAAAAACTCCAAGGCTGCCACAGCTGACGCAGAAAAGGTAAATGCTACACTCACAGAAGAAAATGTCTTCGAGGTAACTGACAGAACTGGTGTAAAGAAAACATTAGACCTTAATGTTACTGATGGTACTCCTGCTGGTTTTGGTGAGATTGTTGCAACAGTAGACAATTCAACAGGCACACCACACGTTACAGTAACTACTTCTGGTACAGATGAAGCAAAGAACTTTGCATTTGCATTCACTGGTCTAAAAGGAGAGCAGGGTTTGCATGGGGAACGTGGAGAACAGGGACTTCCAGGCAAAGCTGGTGAGAAAGGTGATCCTTTTAAATATTCTGATTTTACAGAAGAACAACTTGCTGCATTAAAAGGTCCTAAAGGAGAAAAGGGTGATACAGGAGAACAAGGAATCCAAGGTCCACAAGGCCCCAAGGGTGATACTGGTGAGAAAGGTGAGCAAGGAGTTAAAGGAGAACAGGGTGTAAAGGGTGATACTGGAGCGCAGGGAGAACAAGGAATCCAAGGCGTAAAAGGTGATCCATTCACTTACGATGATTTTACTCCCGACGAGATTGAGAATTTAAAGAAGCCTGCTACCGATGCTGCAAATAAACTGAATAAGTACTTGGATATTGTCAAGCTACCTGTCATTGAGACTCCAGCAAGCGGTGATACTGTAGCGATGGAAGCTAACAAGGTGTATAACATTACTATTGGTGAATCCCTTACCCTAACCCTCGATGCTCCAACAGACTTGACTGTGACAAATGAATATCAGGGCAGCTTCGATACAGGTAGCACTGCCCCAACGGTTACTTTCCCTGCTGATGTGATATGGATAGATATACCCTCTGTGGTGGCTAACACGCATTACGAATTTAATATCAGATATACAGGCGGCAAGTACTATGGACTTGTGCAGGCTTGGGAAATTAATACGGAGGAGAGAATATGAGAACGAATAGAAGAAGATGTATGAAAAGTTTGGAAATCTTACCATGTATAGAGGGCACTTCTGATCAATACATAGACACAGAGGTTAAACCTTTTAAAGATATTGACTTCTATTATGATATTGAATATACATCTATAAGGGTTGTTGATACGACCTATCCGATTCCATGTTTTGGTGTATGTGGTTCTACTTATGGATGGCAAAAAGAATCATTTTATATCCTATATAGGAATGACACTAAGAATTTTAATATAAGGGTTTACAACGCATCAAACGCTCACGATGTAAAAGAAGACTCCCCATTATTGTCAGGGAGATTCCAAATAAGAATGTCTTATTCAAGATGGCAACTTATACAAGAAAATAAGATTGTAGCTCAGATAACAATCAATGGTGTTTATAAATTTCCTAACCTGTCTATTTATATAGGTAATAAACATGACTCATCAAATAATAATTCCTCAATGAAGGCTTACTACAAGATATATGGATGTAAAATATATCATGGTGAGTTATTGATAAGAGATTTTGTGCCAGCAAAATATAATGGTAGAAAGGGAATGTTTGAGACTATAGGTAAAAAGTTTTATGGATTTAAAAAAATCATTTATGACCAGTAAACGATGGATTAAGAACGGTGTTTTTGCATCCGACACCATAGAGTTAAACGGATGCGTGGTGTGTAACCCTAATGATGAGCAGCTTATGTTGGCAGGGTATAAAGAGTATGTAGAGCCAGAGCCAACGGTAGAGGAGTTGTTGGAACAGGCGAAGCAGAGGAAGACCGCAGAGATAGATGCCTACGACACCTCTCCTGCTGTGAACGGCTTTTACCTGAACGGAGAGCGTGTGTGGTTAGACTTCGAGCTTCGCGACCGTGTGTACCAGGGCAACGAGCGTTTGCAGCGTATCGGTCGCACGGACACTACGCTATGGCTGGGCAAGCAATGCTATAGCTTGAGCATCGAGCAAGCGCAGAATATCATAAGCCACATCGAGGCTTACGCTAAAGACTGCTACAACGTTACGGCGGCACACAAGAAGGCTGTGAGTGAGTTGACGACCATCGAGGAGGTAGAGAAGTATGACATCACGGCAGGCTATCCTACGCAATTAAAGATGGAGGTGTAATATTATGACATTAGCTATCATTATACTCATCGCTCTTGCGCTGTATGTCTTCAGCTGCTGCGTGGCAAAACGAGTGCCGACCATGCTTTCGGAGGTGTACTACCTCGCAGATAAGGACTGGCTCTTCCCTGCGCTCATGGTAGCTCTCGGAGCATCATTTCTGCCGATCATGCTCACAAAGGGAGGATTGGAGTGTATGGCGTTCCTCACTTGCGTAGGCATCACCTTTGTTGGCGCAGCTCCTGCGTACCTCGACGAGGAAGAGCGCACAATACACAAGTGCGGAGCTATTACGTCGGCAATAGCAAGCGTGGCATGGGCGTGTAGCATCAACGCTCTGCCTACTGTTTTGTTCGCCGCGCTCGCAGCCGTGCTCTGCATCTGGAAGCGCCGCTACTGGCTGTTTATTGTCGAGTGCTGCGCGATATTCAACATCGTGACAACATTATTCATCTAAATTTATAAACATGGAAATAAAGTTAAAACGAATAGCAAAGAAGGAGGCGTACACCATCGGTAAGATGCACGTCAACGGCGCATACGTCTGCGACACGCTCGAAGACAAGGACAGAGGGCTGACCTCGATGATGAGCGTTGCGCAAATATGCGGAGTGAAGATTAAAGGCGAAACCGCCATTCCGACGGGCAGATACCTCGTCGACATGAAGACGGTATCGCCGAGGTTCGGAGGTCGGGCGCAGTATCGTTTCTGCAAGGGCAGACTACCAAGGTTGTGCAATACACCTGGCTACCAAGGCGTGCTGATACACTGCGGCAACACAGCGAAGGACACGGATGGCTGCATCCTTGTCGGAGAAAACAAGGCGGTCGGTAAGGTACTGAACTCAACGGCAACGTTCCGCAAGGTGTACGCGAAGTTGAAGGCTGCCGACGAGCGGTGCGAGCAGATTTGGATAACAATAGAGTAAAGGAGGTGCAGATGGATATAATGAAAATACTGATGCTACTGAACTGCATCATATTGGGAGCGACAACGCTATTTATTTTCTACAAGGCAGCGCAGCTCGATATAATAGATGAAGGCTACGACGAGAACAAGCGAAACAGACAAGGCGCTATCGGATGGTTTATCGCGTCTATATTCGTGGGTGTTCTCGCGCTGCCCGTAATGGTGCTGCGAGAGGTGTATCAATGGAAGCGATACAAGCTGCCAGGCATTGAGTGGGATGACATTTGCCGCTACGGCTTTACTATTGTCATCGGCTCTATGCTGCACGTGCTCCTGCTTGTGGTGGTTACGCCGTCTTCTTGTTGACAGCAAAAGTAAAAGAGCTAAATCAAAAAAACCGCTTCCATCCTCGCAGACAGAAGCGGCCCAACTTTTGTTATACTTTACAGAAGTATGGCTAAGAGCCATATTCGTGACTGCAAAGGTACAATATTTTTTGTATTTAACCGCAGATTACGCGGATGTACGCAGATTTTTTATTCTACTTTCTGCCACACCCATACCTGCTGGGCATTCTCTTCGCTATAAAACCGTATTTTATTCTTCTCTCTTATATATATGAACGAACAGGAGTCGGCTCCAGGTGCAAATAGATGGCTGAAAGTAACATGGCCGTTCTTGGTTGTGCAGGTAGTGGTGAAGTCGATGTTTTCGCTTTTGGCTATGAACGTAATCTTACCATTCTTGCCTATCTTTATCGTAAATATTACATTGCGGTTATCCTTATACGCCAGAGTTCCCCATGTACCTATTAGTGCACCGTCGTGGTCGGAATTGTCGGAGTAGTCAACGAAGTCGCTGCCTGTGCCGTAGCTAATCATATAACTGCTCAACTCATGTGTGTCGCCATTTGGAGCTGTAGCCTCGATGGACTTAAAATTAGACCTCAGTTCGGTAATGGTGAGCGATCCGTAAAGGATGTCGTTCCAATCGAAGCCCCCGTATGCGCCCGATGTGAATGTGGTGACGAGCTTGCCGTCTATTACAGCCCATGTGCCAAAGAAGTTCGACGCGTCGTAGGTGAGCGACCCCGACGTTACCTTACCGCTGCTCATGCTCGACACCAGTCGGTTGCGGTAGAAGCGGTACTCGCTGCGCTTGTTGTTGTCCAAATACCACTTATACCCCGTGATGTATTTCTCCACACGCTTCTCACTGAATGTGCCGTCGGCATCGTCGCTGCTGCAACTGCCCATACTCACACATGCTGCTGTCATCATCGTCAACAGCAGCATCATTCTGAAGATTTTCTTCATACATTAATATTTTTATACGTTATTACTTTCGTAGGTTTCTGATTTTGAAATAATAGAGGCAAGGCCTTGCCGTAGGTTATTCTTCGGGCAGCAGCACTACGCCAACACGAACCTTTGCACCACAATGAGGGCAGAAGGCAGTGGTGTTGACGGTGAGTTGTGGGTGTTCTTGTGTATTATTTTCTTTTTCCTTTTTTTCTTCGTTGAGTGAATGGTTGTTGTTTTCGGTATTGTCCGAATCTTCTATTGGATAGAATAGGTCGGTGATGTCACAATTCAGTACTTCGCAAATCTCGGAAAGTTTTTTCACTGTGGGATTTCCCTTGATGATGTTTTCTCTTAGATTAACTGGAGTCATACCGCATTTTTCCGCAAAAGCAGGAATCTTATATCCGCGCTCGATTATGGCGCGACGAACATCAATTTTAGTCTGCATAATTATATGTTAATGTTATTTTTCGATGCAAAGGTAACGTATATATTTCTTTTATGCAAGTTTTTACAAGTTTTTATTCAAAAAATAGTGTTTTTCTTGAAAATTACACTATTCAGTAACACTTTTGTTATCTTTTTTGTTTTATAACTAAAATCTAAATAAATAATATTCTCCTGTAACTTATTGTGTTTCAGACTATTATTCCTTTATTTTTATATGTCATTTATTTTTTTTACCCTGTTCCGTTCTGTAGAACATGTCCTAATAGTAAAGCCTAAATAACTGATAATTAGAGCAATCGTATTCGTAGATTCTACCCTGAAACTTTGATTCGGAGGTGAGACCGCCGCCGCACTGAGGAGCTGCGTGGCGTGTCCGCTTTGGTGTCGTTTGCATATATGCCAACGGATCCCCACAAGCAGCCAGATGCACCCACGAGCAGCCGGAGCAGCCGGAGGCAGCCACAAGCACAACAAGCACCCACAAGCAGCCGGAGGCATCCAGAGCACCACAAGCAACCACAAGCACCCACAAGCA
>OIYX01000003.1_pt1 | contig 82260 bp, 70 predicted proteins | sample 1588431 | NCBI WGS metagenome assembly OIYX01 (sample SAMN03283241) | human gut metagenome | biome: human-associated habitat; material: feces | host: Homo sapiens | place: Peru | collected 2012
GCATAATCGTATCGTGCTGTATGTGATACAACAAAGATACAATTATTTTTAGTTTATGCAACATTTAGATATTACAACATACTAGTGGGCTACTGGCTTCGAAGGTATCTTACAGAATATATGCCCGTAGTGAGAAACATGTCACGCAATACGATTGCCAGTTATCGTGATGCTTTGCGTCAATTACTTGAATATGTCGCAGATAAGGGTCTGTCACCTGATGCACTACAAGTGGAAGAACTAACGCCCAGTCTCATAACGGACTTCTTGCTCTACCTTGAACAGACCAAGAACTGCTCTGTCCAAACGAGGAATCTCCGTCTTTCCGCCATACATAGCTTCGCGGGCTACATCTCAACATCAGAGCCCCAATACGTGTTCTGGTATGCCCAATTGAAAGCGATACCTACTAAGAGGTTAGGTACAAAGGAACATGATGGTAAGGCCGTCCCAAAAATCATGTATCTGGAAAAGGAAGAGATGAAAACATTGCTTTCAGTACCGGATAGGACCACTTCCCAAGGAGCAAGAGACTACGCTCTGCTGATGTTCCTGTACAACAGCGGGGCAAGGGCAAGTGAAGCGGTGAATCTACGGGTGCGGGACATTGCCGTTGGTGATGGCGTGCGTTCAGCCTTGGTGACAATCCGCGGGAAGGGCAAGAAGACAAGGGTCTGTCCTTTGTGGGAAAGCATGGTCAAGCTATTGCAGCCTTCACTAGGAAGGAATCCGGATGAGCCTGTCTTTCTGAACCGTTATGGCAATCCTATAACCCGCTATGGTGTATATGAAATGGTGTCCAGATACGCGGCCAAAGCGGCTGAAATCATGCCGTCTATCGGAGACAAGAACATCAGTCCTCATACGATAAGACACTCGACTGCGTCTCATCTTCTTGAAGCCGGGGTAGATATCAACACCATACGTTCATGGCTGGGTCATGTATCGGTCAACACCACCAATATATATGCTGAGGTAAACATCAGAATGAAAGCAGCGGCCCTGAAGACATGTGAGGTCTTTGTTAAGGGAGCACCCAAATACAATCCAAGGGATAAAACACTACTCGGCTTTCTAAAATCGCTTTAGACTGCGACAAGATATGTTGGCATCGTTGCGGCTATCGTCTTGAATATACATAGGTTATTCTGCGATGCCAACATAATCGTATTGCCAACATAAGGCCGCAGGAACTATCTCTTCTGCGGCAACCACGCCGCCGCCGTCAGGGCGGCCATCGTCTACTCCCTCTTCGCCAGCAGCAAGGCCGCAAAGGTAGACACGCGGGATTGGCTGGAAGATGTCCTGAGAAGGCTCCCAACAGAGAAAGACCTTGATATGCTGCTTCCGTGCAACTGGAGGGCAACTGATCGTCAGTAACACGTTATCAGCGCGAAATAACAGCCACTGACTTACAAGTCGCAGTCAGTGGCTGCTTTTATATGCGACAGGGCGTAGTTGGTCGGAGGCTTACGCTACTCCTTATCCCAAGATGAATAAACTTGTATGATAAACAAAAAATAATCTTACCTTTGCTAGTGTTGTAGCGTTGTTACCAAATCTGCTGCATCGTTGTTACCGAAAACGATGTACTCTTGTTACTCAAAACGCTGCACTACTTCTTACCGAAAATGCTGCACTCGCAGTTACCGTTAACATACCTTCCTCGAATCTCCAAGAATATGATTTATAAGGGCTGGACCATCAACGTGGAGTACTTCTCCGAGGTGATGCACGCCCTCCGCACTGAAAACGTCTACGGTATGCTCTTCGACCAGCTTATAGAATATGAGGCAAATGCCGATATGCGTGACTTCAAGGCCGTCAAGCGTATTGCAACAGCGGCTATGAAACTCTTCTTCCCGCACTGGAAGACTGTTGCCGATGTCAACCTTCTGGACTTCGACACCTATTGCCTCCAGCCTGCTATTCGTCGCCGTGGCATCATCAAGACCCAGTGTCATCACATTGACCCGGAATTCAAGTCCCAGATGCCTCGCATCAACGTAAAAGGCCTATAAAGTCGAAACACAAGGTACTCAAACCAGGCGTGTTCCGGATGACCAGGAACACTGAATCCGAAATCAAGGATCTTGTCATAGTCTCACCAGATCATCGTACTTGCGCATCTTCGCCGTGTTCCTCTATTACTCTTTACCCTTAAATACCTCCACGCCCAGATTGTCCTCGATCTTGGACAACATCTCAAGAGTAAGATTCTCGTTCCCCTTAACAATCCGGGACACATATTGCTGACTGCATCCAAGTTTTTCCGCCACCTGTGCCTGCGTCCATCTCATCTCTTCCATCCTGTCAAGCATCTTCATGGCCACAGCCTGCGAACGACGTAGCCATGCGCGGTTTGCGCGACGCCACTCCGCCTCCTCCCGCCACCTTGAAGGTGTCGGGGCTTGATACTGTCTCAATCTTTCAACTGCGGTTCCCATAATAATATAAACTATTGTGAATCTTGATAGTCGATGAAACTTTCTTTGTCCACGATGCCTTCATCCAGCAAAAAGTTACGCACCTTCTCCATCTTCGCCAGCTCCAGAAGCGTATGCTCACGTTCTGCCATCGTAGCCGTTAGTTTAATTGCCCCGCCGGTCACAATAAATGCTCCTTTCTCCAAACGAATGGCATATAGCCTTAACCAGGAGGGATGGCCGCCATCGTTCTTGAGCCGGGCCTTTTCCTTATCCAGCATCAAAGCGGCAGTCTGACGATTATACAAAGGCCGGAACAACTTCTCCAAATCCGCATCCGGGCTCAGATCAAGAATAAGGCACTGTAATTTGTCGCTGTCTTCTATCGTGTCATAGATAGCCTCATTCACATCCGTTACCTTGAAATACGACTCCAAGTCATCTTTGTTCTCGTAAAAGAACGCACGGAGCCACTCTACATCATTCCACTGGGCAAACGATCTGAACAAGGCATTCTCTTCCTCCCCTTCATAACGGACAGACCACAAACGGCCGTCATTGGTTATCTCATCAAATAGCATCATGACACAAACGTTTTCACCTGCAAATATACTAAAGAAATGCCGAGTTTACAACTGGCAGTTGTAAAATAATGATGACGGAATATATGCGATAATCACTACACTTCTTTATACCGATAACAGTGCCGACTTAGGCCAAGACATCTGGTTTGGGTCAGGGGACGAAACAGAACTATATCAATGGACAAAATCCGCTTTCGCATAAGCTTTATTACATGATGCCACGTAATACCTATTACTTCCAGTTAAATTCTACAAAACACCTTCAGCCACATAGCCTACCTATGCCCGTAGAGACCGTGTCGGGCTGAAAAACTTGAAGCCAAAGTCACAAGTTTTTCACGTCAAAGTGCCTTCCAGATGCTTCTGGCCAGCTTTGGACTGAAAGCGTTTCGTAAAATACTTAACCTTCCACATGTCGCTGAAAGCCACCTTGAAGCATCCTTCTGGTATGGAGGTGGGCCGTTGATGTCAGGGGGAGTCCGTCGCCAGTCTCACGAAGGTGTCGCCGGCTATCCTTGTTTGATGGACTACTATGTCAAATTGCACGTAAGATAAGGAACCGCCGTATGCGGAACCGCACGTACGGTGGTGTGAGAGGTCGGAAAACGAAAGTAGGAAGAAAACTACTTCGTTTTCCTCCTACTTGATTTGTGTGTCGGGCATTGCGAAAGCATGTGATCCGCATGGTGGGCTTATCAGGTGACTAATAATTGAAATAAGTGCAGAGTCCGTAGTAGGAGATATAGTTGGAATATCGTTCCTCATAGAAAACCTTCCAACCGCTGTTGATTCTATAAGTCGCGGCTCTGTCCAGTCCTTTTGTGTTGTACACGGTAGAGGCTCGGAAGTCACCGTTGTCGCGGCTGCGGTAAATATGAAGCTTTGCCGCGGTTTGCTCCGGCTCGTAGATGCCTGATACAGTCTTAACATACTCATATTCCCGTGTCATTCCGTTTTTTTGAGCGGAATTCACGGATGAGCTGTAGTTCGGATGGTTGTTTTGTCCCGAACCGCCTATGGCAGCCACACATTGCTCATTCTGGATGCCGCTGCCTGTGTCCAACAGCCCGGAATCCATAATTTCATTGGCGGCAATCATGGCCGCTGCTATGCCTTTAGCCAGGCCGTTGACGATTGCGGCTCCGACATTTGATTTCTTGGAGAATGTCCCGGAATCATACAATGAGCACATCTCCGCTGCCGGGAGATAGCCTTTGTCCGCAAGCTCTTCAAAGGCAGGAAATGCTTTTGACTCCCCGCGGCTTTCAAAAATCGAGAGATTGTTCACGCCTTGGTACATCTGTTTCATGTCGTAAACAAATTCCCCCGGCAGGTATCCGGCGGACATCGCCTGACGGTAAAGTTCTGTTGCAGATTTGTCATCACCAGTCTCCTCATACACACCGGCCAACGCATACATTGATGGAGTATGACCGAGAGTGCAGTTCTTGTCCAGCAGTTCTTTAGCCTTGTCATAATCATGCTTGAAAATTGAACGTAAGGCTTCATAATAACCTGTCTGAATATCTGCTGATACATCGTTTGTCCTGTTGTAGGATACTGCATATATCCTTTCATAGTTTCTTTCCTTGCATCGTATGATATTCAGTTCAGGGTCATCATAATTCAATGCATAGTAGTAACAAGCTTTGTCCACATCAACCGGAGTTCCAATACCTACAAGATAGCAGGTCGCTATTATGCCATTGAATATAGGGCTGATATTCTGGGCCTGGCGGTACAGGTCGAAAGCTTTTGCGTCATTATTTTCCACACCATCACCGTACAAGTAGGCATTAGCAAGGTCAATGATGAATGTGAGACGGTCAGGAACTGTAAGCTGTGACTCAGATGGATCGCTTAATGCGTCTTCGAGTATTTTTGCACCGCGCGCCTTGAGGTGATCAGGGTTGTACCCAGCCATCAGGCAGCGGCCGTAGTATGCGGAACAATACAGTTTCCATGACGGTTCGCGAGTGCAGGCCTCTGCATAAGATTCCGTAATCCGACTCAATCTTTTCGGCTTGTACTTGGAAGATATAATGGCATTATGGTACTTGAACATAAAATTATGAACCGCCGCAGGGTACTCGTCGTCAGTGATAATGTCATCTACACCATATACGACAGGCTTGTCAAAAACCTGAGCGTCCGCGCGAATTGGCGTGATTGTCAAAGCGGTTATGACCAGCAGGACAGAACTTGTGGCGGCGAACAGTGCCTTACAGTATTTATTGGTTTCCATCAATCGTGTTTTTGTCAAGATAGTCATTTTTCTTAGATCTGCAAAGCTGGTGTCGTGAGTGAGTCCTCATGCCGGAAATTAGTCGCAGAGAATCCGGCGGAGGGCGGAGGCGAGAGGATTGGGGGCTTCCGGGCCTCAAGATGCACGTCAAGAGTGAGGCTCGGAAGAGTGACGGGAATAATGGTGAGATTCGGCGGTACGGCAGGAAGCGGAAGCAGGCCGATGATGTCTGGGGAGTTCATCACCAGCTTCAAGATGGTCTCGGCTGAATTCGACACGACAGCCATGCGGGCCTTCAGGTACAATGGCAGGATCTCTGAATATATCTACGGAACCGCAAGCCTGGCGCTCTGCGGAAGATCTAACATCTTATGTAGGCTCGGAAGTTGAGAACTATGGAGAGGTTGTTGTGACGGACGATAAGAACATATGCGCTGCCGGATATGCGAGCTACTGTCTTACTCCAGACGGCAAATTGACATTATGTCCGTCTTTCCCCTCTGTTATAGGTGATCTTAAGATGTCCAGTTTTATTGATGTGTTGAATAGTCCGCACCTTGCTTTTTGGAAAAAAGCGAAGCACATCAATCACGCTTCAACTCTCCCGTGGACTTTTTCAGTTCGAGAGTTCGTGTTTCGTCTTTCTTGATGAGTTCTTGTATTTCGGCATTAGGCATAATCGTCGTCACCTTTGTCTTTGCATATTTATGAAAAGTTATTGAAGATTTGGGACTTGGAACAAATCTATTTCTTTAGGGGTCTTTTCCTCCTCCTATCCGTAGTTGGTAAAGTGGGACGGAAGTTTGAATATACCCATGCAGATTTTTGGCGGCATCTCATCTGGATTCCGGATAAAATGACTACCTTGCGAAAAATACTGCGGTTTCAATGACTGATAAGGAACGTGACGAACTCAAAGAGGTGATCAGGAAAGATTACCCGGGAATCTCGGAGGCGGAAATCTCATTTATGGTTTCGTTCTTCGAAATGATGCAGGCTAAGACAGCGGCATATTCAACTGTGGGTGCCAGTGAGACGGCCACTTCAAACACTAAGAATAGCCAAGGGACTGGAAATGCCGGAGGAGCCAAAGGCAAGAAAAAATCAAAGGCCGACCGGCTGGTGGACTCAAGCAAACCATCGAAGACTTACATCTTATACGCTTCCATCGAACAATGTCCTGTCAAGGTGTTCAGACGGATAAAAGTGCCGTCAAACCTTTGGTTGGGGAACCTTGGAAAGATACTTATCACCGCGTTCGGTTGGGCCGGTTATCATCTCTCACAATTCACCAAAGGCGGAGTGGAATATACTTCCAGAGACAACATTGAAGAAAGTTTCGATTTTGGTTATGGTGGCAGAGCTATTGACGAGATGACCGTCACCGTCGCGGATGTTCTGCCGCAAAAAGGCAGCACAATCTCTTTTGAATATGATTTCGGAGATGGCTGGATCCACAATGTCAGGGTCTCATCGGTCAGTGACGAGCCTCTCCGGGGCGAGGATATATGTGTGACATCAGGCAAAGGAGCCTGCCCACCGGAAGATGTCGGGGGTGTGTGGGGCTATGCGCAAATGCTTGACATCCTGTCCGGGAAGGTTGATGACCCGGAGGAGAAGGCCTCATACGAGGAATGGCTCGGACTTCAGGAAGGAGAGACCTATGATCCTGAGGAATTTGATTTGGAGATCGCAAACGAGGATGTCGAAGACCTTGTCGCCTTGATCCTCAAAGGCAAGGAAGACTCTCGATAGAATCAATGGATCAGGAACGTATTAGGTTGGTTTTTAAGCCGGATACTGGTCACAAAGAATGCGGTGGAGTGCTGTTGCGATGTGATTGGATGGTTCGAGGGCTTCTAAATGAACGTCAAGGGTGAGGTCAGGAAGAGAGACGGGAAGCGTGATAAGGTCCTGACGTGTGGCAGGATGGGGGAGCAGGCCGATGATGTCTGGGGAATCTGCGACCAACTTCACGATGGCTTCGGCAGAATCCGACACGACTGCCACGCGCGCCTTCAAATCAAGCGGCAAAATCTCTGAATATATCTTCGGAACCGCAAGCCTGGCGCTCTGCGGAAGGTCTTTCAGGTCTGTCGTTTTTGAATATGCCGGATTGGAGCTTACCGCCGATGCCGTCACGCTGAACAAGAACGTGCCGATGTCTTCGAACGATGGCTCTGTCACGTGCCTTTGGACGTAAATCCTTATGTCTGAATCATTTCCGGAAGATTCGCTGCGGATGGAGAAAGTCAGGGACGGATTGAAGGCCAGAAGTTTTGAAAGCGCCTGGGGGAGAATATGGCTGGCGATGAAGCCGTCGGCGGAGATTCTGACGGGTTTGTTGGCGGAGAGTTTGCCCTCCGGCCCGAACATCTTTTCCGTCGCCGTGTACCAGTAGAGGATCCTCCCGGCATATTCCTTGAACGCCGCGCCTTTCGGAGTGAGCGTGACGGAGCCTTTTCTCCGGAGGAACAGTTCCGCGCCGAGGCTCTTCTCAAGCTCCGCAATGTTCTGGCTGACAGCCGGCTGCGACACACCAAGCGCCTTGGCGGCCAAAGTGAAGCTGCCCTTCTCGGCCACCGCCATGAATATTCTCAGTCTGAAATCCTCCAGAACCCCTTCCCGGTAACATTTTGTAGACATATTCACAAAATTAGCCAGTTTTGTGAATATAACCAACGAGGATGACAAAAAAGTCACCCTCGCCGGTAATTGGTAAGCGTTTGCTAATCCTTTAAAAACAACAAGTTGGTGAAGCGTGTCATCTTAAGGGATCTTTTTTTGGTCTGCGGCCAGGGGATCGGGCTTCGTTGATGTTTCTCTGGATGCCTTCGTCGCCGACGACGAGATAGTCATCACCATCGATCAGTAGGCCGCGGCCTCTTTTCTCCTCCTGGTTCTTCTTGTTGTCAACGTTCACGCCGATGACCCGGCCGCCATGGAAGGAGGAGATGTCATCAAAGATGGTATGGCCGACGATGATGCGCTCGACCGTGTAACGCTTCAGAATCTTTTTCAGGTCCTTGCTCTTTATCGGATTGTACTTCTCGTCTGTCCTTACCAGCCCACGGTACCAGAGCGGCCCCTCGTTCCCGTACAGGAATCCGGTCAGCGGAGAAAGCGCTTTCCGCTCGCTCTTGCTCATGAAGAGAGCCTTGCTTATTTCCTCATTGACCTGAGAGACAGACAGATCCTCGTCATAGAACATTCTGCCCAGCCCGGCATGAACGTACAGGTCAGATCCGATGATCTCGATCGTGTTGCGTGTCTCAAGCCAGCGTCCAAGCTCGGTGTCTGGACCGAAGAGCTGAGGATATCTCATTCCCAACTCCTCCGCCAGACTCTTGTACTTCTCCTTCGTGTAGCGAAGGTCGTCCGCCAGAACCATCGTCTCATGGTTGCCCAGAAGGAACGAGACGCGTCCGCCGGCTTTCTCCGCCTCATCTTCCAGCTTGTAGACCAGCCAGAAGATCTGGGTCGCGTCTTTGCCCCTGTCAAAAATGTCACCGATGATGACCAGATGATTCCCGCCGAAGCTCCAATGCAGGTTCTCGTCAACCACTCCGTTGCCGCGCAGCAGGCTGACGACGCAATCCATCCTGCCGTGAGGATCGGACATTACAAACACCTTTTCGGAGCGGGGAGCCTTCCACACGGGACGGCTGACCGGATGAAGCCTCACTTCGAACGGATAGTCCCCGTTATGATCCGTGACGCGGAAGCTGAAGTCCTCCGGCAAGGTCTCGTAGGTCCGGTCGATGACGTTCTTGTCCTTGTCCACACTTATGACCCTGGCGCTGCCGTCCGGACGATAGAGGATGTATGGCCCGTCTATTGACAGGGCTGCGTTCTCCTTCCGGCTTTCCTTCTTTTCTTCCGGCAGATAATTCGTGGCTGGTGTGCCGGAACTACTTATCAGGACGAGCGCCGACAAGGAAAGCAGCAGTCCTATGAATCTATTTCTCACGTTCTTTTCCTTTTTCATGATGATGCGGTCGCCTTAGTTCAATGCTGTTCATATTCCGGATTCTGAACCATGTTCTCGTTGTATTCCATCTCGTGGATCGGTACCGGCAGCACAATCTTGTAGTAATTCCAGTCGAAAGACCGGGCTTCTTCGGGAACCTCGCTCAGGTAGTCCTTACGCTCGACCTTCCTGTTGTTCCTGATCAGGTCAAAGAAACGTTGCCCTTCTCCCCAGAACTCTATGCGGCGCTGCTCCAGTACCAGATCCAAGGTGATGGACTTGTCCGCCAGATCATCCAGATCCTCACCCGTACGTGCGTAGACCGGCTTTAGGTAAGCCCTCGCGTTCGTGATGTCATTGTTCTTCACGGCTGCCTCGGCGGCGTTCAGATAAAGCTCCGAAAGACGGAACACCGGAACATTGGCGTCCTCATAGCTCTTGTCTCCCTGAGCCGGATACTTCAGGCAATACGGCTTCTTGCTGCTTGCGGCCGACACCATCTGGCGACGTACATCCTTGGATTTTCCCTTCAGGTATTTCTTCCAATACTTGTCGGTCGCTATCATATTGTACTTTGTGCAGATGTAACCGATTGACGATTTGCCAGGGCTGTCCGTGGTAAGGTTCACAATCTCGAACAGCAGCTCGCTGTTGAAAGGCGTGGCCCATATTTTGGCATATTCTTCATTCGTCCACAATCTGTAGCCTTGCTTTTCGGCTCCTTTGATGGCTTCGGTGGCTACCTTGTAGGCCTCGCTGTCCTCTCCTTTGTAAAGGTAGACGCGGCCTCTGGTGAAAAGCTCCGCTCCCATGTTCCTTTCAAGTTCGGCTATGTTTTGGCTCACGGCTGGTTGGGTAACGCCAAGCGCCTTCGCCGCGATGGTGAAGCTGCCGTTTTCGGCCACGGCCATAAAGACCTTCAACTTGAAATCCTCTAACATAGTTATTTTGCTTTTCACCTTGCAAATATAACGTTTTTTGCCCCAATTTTTACCGATGCCGATATATTCAATAATTAATTATCGAAAATCGAATATTATATTTGGAATAACGAATATTTTGATGTAAGTTTGCTGTGTTGAAAATTGAATGATATGTCTATAATAGTCAATGTTGATGTGATGCTGGCGAAGAGAAAGATGTCTTCCGCAGCGCTTGCCGAGAAGGTCGGGATCACTCCGGCGAACCTTTCCATCCTGAAGACGGGGAAGGCCAAGGCGGTCAGATTCTCCACGCTGGAGTCCATCTGCAGGGCTCTGGACTGCCAGCCGGGGGATGTCCTTGAATATTCAGAAGAACAACAATAATCTAATAAGGATTCAGTTATGAAAAGATTTTTGATTCTGGTCTCCGCTTTCCTTCTGGGCGCGTCGGCGTTCGTGGCAGGCGCTCAGATGCAGCAGCTTCCGAATGACCCGGCGGTCAAGGTCGGAAAGTTGGAGAACGGTCTGACCTATTACATCAGACACAATGACAAGCCGGCGGGCAGGGCGGAATTCTACCTTGCGACCAACGTCGGAGCGATTCAGGAGACTCCCGACCAGGATGGTCTCGCGCACTTCCTTGAGCACATGTGCTTCAATGGTACCAAGAACTTCCCGGAGAAGGGCATCCTTAACTGGCTTCAGAGCATCGGGGCTTCGTTCGGAGGCAATGTCAACGCCGCCACAGGTATCGATCAGACCACCTACATGCTCAATAATATTCCTTTGGTAAGGGAATCGGTGGTGGACACCTGCCTTTTGATCCTGCACGACTATTCGCATTTCGTGACGAATGATCCTGCCGAGATCGACAAGGAGCGTCCGGTGATCATAGAGGAGAGACGTTCCCGCAGGAACGCTGGCTGGAGGACTTTCGAGAAGTCTCTTCCTTACCTTTATGGTGACACAAAGTACGCCACCTGTACCCTGATCGGAAGCAAGGAGAATCTGGAGACATTCAAGCCTGAGAGCCTTGTGAACTTCTACAAGACGTGGTATCGTCCTGATATGCAGGCGGTCATCGTTGTGGGTGATGTTGACGTGGATGCAGTCGAGGGAAAGATCAAGTCGATATTCGCTGACATTCCTGCCGCCGTCAACCCTAAGGCGAAGGAGAAGATTCAATTCAAGGAGTTCACGGAGCCGCGTGTGGCTGTCATCACGGATCCGGAGACCACCTCGTCTTCCGTTGAGATGGTATGGGAAAGCGAGGCGAGGGACGAGGCACTCAATTCCACTTCTGCCGGCCTAATGATGGATCTGATCGAGAGTGTCGTTCAGTCCGTTATGAGTGAGCGTTTTGATGACATCACCTCCAAGGCTGACGCGCCGTATCTCTATGGCAGTTTCGGCTTCGGAAAACTTTGTGAGGTTATTGAAGGTGCGGACGGCAATGTCGGTCTGAAAGAAGACAATATCCTTGGCGGATTCAAGGCTTTCGTGACCGAACTTGAAAGAATGAAGAGGTACGGTTTGACAGAGGCTGAGGTCGGCAGGGCCAAGGACAATATCATCGCCGTCTATGAGAAGGCTGCCAACAGCGCCGAGACCAGAAAGAACAGCGAGTTCGTCAACCCTCTGATCAACAACTTCTTTGGTAACTATGCGTATATGGAGCCGGCCACCAAGCTTGAGTTGGTGAAGGCCATATTGGCTCAACTTAACGCACAGGTGATGAACCAGGTTCTGGCACAGGCTTTCGCTGATGAGAACAGCCTTGTTGTCATCTATAGCGGTCCTGAGAAGGAAGGCATTGCAACTCCTACGACTGAGCAGCTGCTTCAGGTGATCGAGGATGTGAAGAAATCCGAGATTGAGGCTCCGGCTGAGGAGAAGGCAAGCGAACCGCTTATGGATCCTTCATCGTTGGTTGGCGCTAAGGTGAAGAAAACCAAAACGACACTCTATGGTGCGACAGAATGGACTCTTTCCAATGGAGTGAAGGTCGTTGTCCTGCCTACCGATTACAAGAAGGACCAAATCCTGTTCTCGCTCTACAAGAACGGTGGCGAGAGTCTGATTGCCACTGAAGATCTTCCTTCATTCGACGGCAGCATCTACGGTGTCTTCCAGAACGCGCAGGGTCTGTCAAAATTCAAAGGAACTGAGCTTTCCAAGATGCTCTCAGGCAAGATGGTAAGTGTCAATCCTTTCATTGATGACCTTTACAACGGAATATCCGGAAACTCATCCGTCAAGGATCTTGAGACCGCTTTCCAGCTTCTCTACCTTGAGTTTACGGATCCTCGCTTCGATCAGGAGGAATATGACAACGCAACGGCGCAGATCAAGGCCGTTCTCCCTAACCTTGTGAACACCCCTAACTTCGCTTTCCAGAAGAGATTCAACAAGGTTCTCTACAACGATAACCCGAGAAACGAGGTGCTCTCGATGGAGAAACTTGAGAAAGCCAACCTCCAGACCATCGAGAAGAACTACCGCAAACTCTTCGCCGATGCTGCCGGAGCCACTATGGTGATTGTCGGTGATGTCAATCTTGACACACTCAAACCTTTGGTAGAGAAATATGTCGGTTCCCTTCCTAAGGGTAAGAAGGCCGCCAAGTGGGCTGATGTCCAGCCACAGCTCGTCAAGGGTAAGGTTGTCGATGTATTCGATCAGAAGATGGAGACACCGCTGACCACTGTCCTTCAGGTCTATAGCGACTATCGTCCGTTCACCGTTAAGGATCAGACCCTTGCCAACGCTGTCAGCTACATCCTTGACCAGATCTATACTGACACTCTCCGTGAGGACGAGGGCGGAACATACGGTGCCTCCACAGTGGCGAATGCCCGCAAGGACCCTAATGGAAGGTACCTCCTTCAGGTTTATTTCAACTGCAAACCTGCCCTTGCCGAGAAACTCAGAACCCTCGCTCAGGACGGTTTCAAGAAACTTGCCGAGGAAGGCCCGACCGATGAGCAGTTCACAAGGACAGTCGAGCATTTCAAGAAGAATGTTCCGGAAAGCAGGATCAACAACTCCTACTGGCTGTCAGACATCCTCCGCTATTTCCGCAACGGCTATGACTACGACAAGGAGTGGGAGGCCGCGGTAAGTGGCCTGACCAAGGAGTCCATCCGTGACGCCGCCGCCAGACTCTACAACTCCGGCAACTTCGTCGAGGTTGTGATGATGCCAGGCGAGACCACCGAAGCCGAGTAATGAATATATTCCCAGACATTCCGTCCGGATTAACGACAAAGAGGACGACTTAATCAGTCGCCCTCTTTGTCGTTAATAAAATATTCAAATCCTAATTTTACCTCAAGGCCTCAATCTGTTCAGAAGACAGCCCAGTGGCAATCTTGATCTGATCAGTGGGTAAGCCCAAAGACAACAATGACTTTGCGACCTCAGCCTTTCCCTCGGCCTTGCCTTGTTCGGAGCCTTCCTTAAAGCCTTTGCGGTAGCCTTGCTGCTCGGCACCCTTGATGTACGGGCGCATTTCTTTTTCTGTCATCATATCACTGAAATAGTTGTCAACCTCCTTGTCATCAAGGCCGCTGATGCGCATAGCCCTTTCCAACTTACTGAACTTCGCATCTTTTTCTGACCTCGATTTGGCAAATATAGCGAAATTTCTGAATATCCGACACCATCCTGCGATTGGACTGTCTGTTCCCGAATCCATACGCAATATCGGCATAGTGAACGTAAAAAACGAAAAGAAACATATACGAATCATAAGAAACGTAAATTTTTTCGGTAAATACCCCCTAAAAAACGCCCCTACGACAATTTTGCGAACGTTTGCAAAACCGCCATAGGGGCTTGTGATATTTATGTGAAGAAGTTACAACTCCTTAAGGAAGCGGGCCATAGCGCCGAGGAAGTCGCTTCTATATTCTTGAATAGGGTCGTTGCAGTACTTGGCGTTGCGGAAGCCGTAGCCGTGGCCACCGCCAGGGAAGGCGTGCATCTCGCAAGGGACACCGTTCTTCACGAGGGAGTTGAAATAGCGGACCTCGTTCTCCGGCGGAACACCATAGTCATTGGAACTGAATATGATGAATGTCTTTGGCGTGTCCGCGCTGACCTGTTTGTCCAATGAATATCTTTCCTTTAGGGCCTCGAATTTCTTCTTGCCGGCATCCCAACTTTCGAAATCCTTACCCTTCCTGTTGTACCAGCCTTTCTCTGTTCCAATTAAGTTGTTGAAACTGCCCTCGTGGCCGACTCCTGGTTCGGAAGAGATTACCGGATAGACAAGGATAGAGAAGTCCGGTCTTGTCTCGGCATCGATGTACTGTGTTGAGGCTGTCGCGGCCAGATGTCCTCCGGCCGAGAATCCCATCACACCGATCTGCTTCACTCCCCACTCCGGAGCGTAGTGACGGCAGTAACGGAACACATTCTGCACATCGTTAAGAGGCACGTTCCAGTGGCCGTAAGGCAGACGGTACTTGAGCACGGCGGCGCTGATGCCCTGACTGTTAAGCCATTCGGCGGCGAATTGTCCCTCGTGCACATAGGCTGTGAACCAATAGGCTCCGCCCGGGCAGATGATGACCATCTTGCCGTTCGGATTCTTTGCCAGATAAAGTTCGAACCTTGCGCTGTCACCGGTGAATTTCAGATTCATATCCTTGGTCAGTTCCTCAGGCTTAGTGCAGCCGTTGGACTCTCCAGGGCCGAGTGTTATGCCCTCAATACCCTTATCGACATTCTGTCCTTCCGGGTACAGATAGACAACCTTGTCAGGCTTGCGTGTGAACTCCTCATGGGCAACCTTTGGAGCCTCCTTCTTGCCGTTCACGCTTTCAAGCTGCTGACCGAGCCATCTTTCCAGAGCCGCTGAGAACTCCGGCCTGCACGATCCCAGATTGTCCTTGCAGACCTTAGGGTCAAGGCCGATGCTAAGATCGGTGAATCCCCAGCCGTGTCCTCCTTTCGGATAAATATGAAGCTCAGCCGGAACCTTGTTTCTGACAAGAGCCTGATAGAATTTCACGGAACTGGTTACAGGAACGATGTCATCGTAGGTGCTGACACCGATGAAAGTCGGGGGAGTGGTAGGAGTGACATCACGATAGGTGGTGTACATTCTCTTCAGCCCGTCATATTCATTCAAGCCATTGTACCATTGGCCGAAAGGTTTGTCCTCCCTGTCGGTCCACAACGCTTCGCTGCCGAGAAGATTGTCAACCGATCCTTTGTGTGTGGCATTCTCGTCCATCAGGATGACAGGGTAAAGGAGCACCGCGAAGTCCGGCCTTGTCGTGGAGTCAACGTACATAGTCTCTGCTGTGCTGGCGAGATGGCCGCCTGCCGAGAATCCCATCACGCCGATCTGCTTTATTCCCCAGTCATCTGAATGATGCCTGCAATAGCGGAATGCGTTCTGCACATCCTGAAGCGGAACCTCACGATGCCCGCCTGGAAGGCGATATTTCAATACTGCGCAGGCGATACCTCTGTCATTCAGCCATTTCGCGGCGTAAGATCCCTCGTTCCAAGTGGAAATGCCGGCGTAGCCACCGCCAGGACAAGCGATGACCATCTGCCCATTCGGCTTTTCTGGTATGAATATGTCAATACGCGCGCTGTCCGTCACATTGGAGACGAATCCCCAGCCGCCGGCCACCTCCGCTCCTTCCAGACCGTTTGAGACAAGCGGCCCTTGGGTCACAGCCACACCGTTCTCGACTATCCCTTGGTCTACTCCCTGTCCCTTCGGATAGAGGTAAACGGTTTTTGTGGGAGCATATTCAATGCCCGGCGTGTTCTTGGCCTTCAGTTTTTCCTCGACAGGGGAAGTCCTTGCCAACGGATTGACATTCACCACACTCCCGTCAAGGACCAGCTGGCTTTTCTTCGCCTTTTTCTGCGCCGAAGCATCCGTCCCCGCGCAGACAACCGCCGCCACCATAGCGGCCAGAAGAAATGTTCTTTTCATATAAATCTGTTTTTAGTGTTCTTTCTATAAGTCTGTTCCACTAAGGAATCTGAATCTTGACAGCAGCGATCCCTAAGCATAATGCGAATGCTAGTGACAGCAGAGTCCCGGTCAACACATATTCCGATTTCTCACTTCCTGAAGAAGCTTCGTTAAAACGAAGAATTGATTTGGCTGCGATTAAAAATCCGATGGCCTCATATTGTGCCAAGACTACGAACAAAAGGATCAGCCCTCGCTCAAGCCATCCAATCAGTTCTCCCGAATGAAACTCGCCGTGATCATCGTTTTCTGTCGTGCCAATGTTCGTCTTACAGGCTTCAAGAATATATAAAATCAAGATATTCGCCGGTTTTAGAGCCAATAGCATCGCTATAGCTGTTTTTACCCATAGCGGGTGCGTGGCTATCATATTCGAGACCCATTCGAACTGGCACCAGTCATTATTGGCCCACATCCATAAATGAGAAAATGCCACGATGATGGTAATATGTAGTATCTGGTCTGACAAGAATATCCATAGGTCACTTCGTTTCCTGTCACCATCAACCAATTTGATTTCAGATTTGTTGTCTATTTTAAAGATATTCCACTTTGGTTGTAGATATGACTTTAACCAGTCAATCAGAAAATGAGACGTTGTTATGCCAATGGCCAACCACCACCCTCTGCAATCCCATATCGCGGCCCACGAAAGCATCCCTATAATCAAAGAATGGAACCACAGATCCTTTCCTTTAATGGAATATATAATTTTGTTTCTGCATGAATTTCCCCATTGCAGATAAAAATCGCCGATGATGTGAGCGATGAGAAGATTGAATATCAATTCGTGTGTCATAGTTTAGATGATATTTTTCGATAATATTCAATAGCTTGTTCAATAGCGCTCCATCCTATGTCATTCAATGTTTGATTGACTCCAGAGACAGAGATTCCCATTTTCCGTGCCGTATTGCTTGTGTCTGATGCCAAGATCCGTTCGTAAAGAGTCTCGCATTTACGGCTTGTGGCATTGTTCAATAATTGATTGATTAAAGTCAGAATTACTTGCAGCGCTTGTTCGTGGTCACTGTCATTCGTTGAGATTGTGAATGAGTACTTTGCTCTTCCAACTAATTTGTCTAATGCTCTTCCTGACCGGTATATCGCTTCGCCGTCCATCATATCAAGTTTTCTGTCAATAGTTTTCATCTCTCCGATGCCAATGGCGATTCTAAGGCCGTATTTGTTGAATTTCTTTATGTTGGAAGCGTCATCCGGGGCGAAGGCTTTTATCCAGGTTTTCAAGATGATGGCAGCTTCTAACGCATCTTCAGGCGATGTCATAATACATTCCACGGAATCGCCTCTGACAATGCGCCCCCAGAATCCTTGGTAGCGTGTCTCAAGGATTGATAAACAGTCTTTTAACCTCTCGTTGAGCTTAATCATAGACTCTCTCGACAAGGACGTGGATGACACTATGTCAGCGGATATTGCAGCATACATAATTATATCGCATAATACAAGTTGATAAAATTGCATATTATAATTACAAGTTATTTTGCTTGTAATATGAGTTTGCAATCTTTCTTACTTGTAAAATTAAGAAATAATCTTTGTAAAATAATAGAAGACGTGCGTTTTGTCTTATATTGACCATTCAATAGTATGAATATAACGAAAAGGAGCGGCTTTTTATGGCCGCTCCTTGAAAGATAACTATTTGATTAGTGGTGTTCACTCGGCGTTTTCCCTGAACTCAAGCAAATCTCCAGGCTGACATTCCAATGCCTTGCAGAGCGCGTCGAGTGTGCTGAATCGGACACCCTTGGCCTTTCCGGTCTTCAGAATCGACAGGTTGACCGCCGAAAGCCCGATCTTGTCAGCCAGTTCGGTGGAAGTCATCTTCCGCCGAGCCAGCATCACATCGACATTTACTACTATTGGCATAATGATTATTCTTCAGCGGTTTCTTCCTGAGGCTGCTCCTCCGGCTTGGTCTCCTTGCCTTTAAGATATTCGGGCAGATTCATTCCGGCCATATTGAACAAATCCTGAAGCGGAGGTACTGAGCCCATCAGACCGGAAATGAAATTCGCGGTCGATGTCTTGCCGTTCTTGCCGTCTCCGTTGCCGTCCCATACGGTCACCTTGTCGATCTTTATGCCCTTGACAGCCTCGACCTGAGTCTTGACGAGTTCAGGCAGTTTGTCCGCGATAAGCATAAGCACAGCCTTCTGAGGATCGCCGGCAGCGGCCTTGACCATCTCGTTGAAACCGTCGGCCTGCTTTGATAGGATCTCAAGGGTACCACGGGCCTGAGCGTCCATCTTTGCGAATATCGCGTCAGCCTCTCCCTTGGCCAGCCTGCGGACCTTCTCGGCCTCGGCCTCAGCCTCGATGATGAGCTTCTCCTTGTCGATCTGGGCTGGAACGACGATGTTGGCCTGCTGGGTAGCCCTCTCCCTCTCGGCACGGGCAAGCTCGGCGTCACGCTCGCTCTGGTAGGCCTCCTGGAGGGCCTTCGCTGCCTGAACCTTCTCGGCTGCGACCGCTATACGCGCGGCCTCGGCCTCCTTCTCGCGGCGCTGGGCGTCAGAGTTTGCGATGTCGATCTTGGAAGTGTTCTCTCCCTGCACGGCGAGGGCGTTTGCCGCGGCAGTCTTGATACGGGTATCTCTCTGTGTCTCGGCGATACGGATGTCCTTGTCCCTGTCGGCCTCGGCCTTACCGATCTCACCGTAGCGGTTCTGCTCGGCCACGCTCTTCTTGGCGTCGTTGATGGCCTTGGCGGCGGCTTCCTTACCGAGAGCCTCGATGTAGCCGGACTCGTCACGGATGTCGGTCACGTTCACGTTTATGAGCTTGAGGCCGATCTTTCGGAGCTCAGCCTCCACGTTCTGGCTGACGGCAACGAGGAATTTGTCACGGTCAGAGTTGATCTCCTCGATGTCCATCGTGGCGATCACCAGACGAAGCTGTCCGAAAAGGATGTCGGTGGCGATGTTCTGGATGTTGTCTATGGAGAGTCCGAGAAGCCTCTCGGCTGCGTTAGTCATACTGTCCGGCTCGGTGGAGATACCAACCGTGAACCGGCAAGGCACATCCACACGGATGTTCTGCTTGGAAAGCGCGTTGGTAAGGTTGCACTCGATCGAGATCGGCTTGAGGTCAAGGAACGCATAGTCCTGGAACACAGGCCAGACGAACGCCGCACCACCGTGGATGCATCGCGCGGATGAGATTGATCCGCTCTTGTTCTTGCCTGTCTTACCGTAGATGACCATAACCTTGTCGGAAGGGCAGCGGCGGTAGCGCTTGAGAATCGCCGAAAAAGTCACGAATATGACTGCGACGACGATGAGGATCAGTGATAGTTCCATATTCAAAATCTTTAATGGGTTTATAATATTCCTTTAATATATTCGGTCAGGTTAGAAATGGCTTCGGTTGGTTAGATGATGGTCGGAGTCAGCTCCTCAACCAGTAGGGTGTAGTCATTGATGACTTCGGTGACCTTGATGGCCTTGCCGGTCGGGATTGTCTCCCCGTCTGTGACTGCGTCATATTCCCTGACGGCGTTGTTGATGGTGATCTGGACCTTGCCTTCGCCCTTGCGCTCGCCCGGAATCGTGAGGTAAACCTTCCCCTCGCAACCGACAGCGGACTTATGCACATCGATATTCCCCGTCTGCTGCATTCCGCTGAGCCATTTGAATATCCACATAACAACCGTGACCAGAAGTATGCCGACAATTACGGAGACGATGATCAGCAACGCGTTGGACAGAATCTTCTCGTGCATCAGCACCGCCGTCCATCCGAATCCCATGCAGAAGTTGACCAGGTTGCGGAACGTCAGCAAATTCATCGAAGGATCCGCGTCGAACGATCCGTCCGAAGTGTCGAGATCGAAATCAGCGTCGTGGTCTCCCAGTCCGAGGAATGTCATAACAGTCTGAATGACGAAAATCAGCGATGCCGAGAGCGTGATGGCCCAAAGGACCTGCATTGCCGTACTAAGTGATGTCCACCAGGTAATCATATCTATTAGTTTTTAGTTAGGCGGCCGGATTCCTTTCCGCACCGCTTCTTTTGCAAATATATTAATAAATTTATGAAAAACAATAATCTTTTCAAAAAATACATAAATATTTTATGAATATGCCAGCTCGCCGTCACCGCACCTCGCCGCATAAGGGAACCAGCTGCGGAGCGAAGGGGGGAATGCTGGCGGACGGGCCACGGATTTTGTACGAAAATCAATGAATATTGTATGAAATGAAGGTCTCTCTTATTTCGTACATCATTCCAGTTGTTTCATAAAACTGATTTTGAAACCGGTATTATATTCCGGAACTTTGCATCGTTGAAAATATCGGATATGTTATGAAAACAAAAAAGATACACCATTATATGAACAAAACTATTCACGTGTCGGCCATCGTGCTGGCGATTCTCATCCTGACCGTGGGCTGCCAAGGGAAGAAGGGCGGCTCACGGGCTGAGGATGAAGGTTCAAACACAGTCCTTGCTGACAGCACCATTCAAAAGTATTCCGGAAAGGCCACGGTTACCGGAAGTGAATATTTGGACAAACTCAGTGAAATCTGCCGTTATTCTGTTGATTCGCTCGATGGCGGTGGATGCAGCCTTGGTTTAGACATTCTGGAGAGCAGGTTCGCCGATGAGATATTCCTTGATTTGGATGAGGATGTCCGGAAGGATGATTTTGCCCTTTCGGTCAAGGATTGGTTCGACAGGACGGCGTTCCTCTATTACTGCTCTTCGCTTTATGAGCTTCGCGTGCGATATGACCGTAATAACTATTCCTTTGACACCACGGCTGTGGAAACGCCGGGCTCGACAATGTTGACTGGAGAGATGAGACCGTCAATGAGCGTGTTGCAGAAGGTGTTCCCTGACAAACGTGTCAGAGATGCGGCTTCAGCGCTTTTGAATATGCTGTACAAGACCCCTGATTTCAATGATGTGAGCAAGCATTTAGGTGAATTGGTGGATGCTTATAAATCAGCCGCTTTCGCATCCGGGATGCCAATAGATACGGCCAAGATCGGCAAAGCTTTCGCGAATGAGGATGCTTACTATGACAAGTCGGCATTTGTTCCGGACATAAAGCGTTTCCGTGACGCAAGGGCCTATTTTGACAGTGCAGCCGTTCAGATCAAAGATCCTGTCGGAGAGATAGAGGCGCGGATGAAAGCCCCGATGGATTTCGACACCAAGTGTGTCTATGCGATAGAACTTTCGCACGTACAGCCGGTAGATTGCGTGGACACCCTCGGGGCTCTCATAGAGTCAAGAATATATTCCCGCTACCTCCTTGAGGTCTGGGAGAATTGGCGTGCAGAAGCCCAGTTCGGGTGGTTCGGCTGCTCGAATGATTACGAAATTCCCAACGCCTATTATTTGAAAATCAGGAATATCTGTGCAAATACGATGATCCGTCATATTCGGAAACATCCGGAAGACAACGATGCGTATCTGCGCCTCTTCCGTTTGCTTTATTGCGAACCGATCCATCGTGGCGGCGGCCTCTTTGGCAACGAAGTAGTTGCTATATTGTGTCATCTCCGTAGCGCGGAATATTAAGTACTTTTACAAAACCCGTTCAGCCACACAATGTGTCTGTGCCCAAAGAAGCCATATCTGGCTGAAAAACTCGAAGCCCAAGGTACAAGTTTTTCACGGTAATATGCCATCCAGATGCTTCTGTCCAGCTTTGGGATGAAAGCATATTGTAATAATGTTTATATTCCTGCTTCCTGATTTTCAGAAGCAGGAAATTCCTCATTTGCTCTTCCGTGACATCATAGATAGGATGGAGTTTAGGGTTGACACGGCTTCAATAATATTGTTGATGGAAGGTGTGAGGCCTTTTGCTACCGAAAGGCTTGATATGTATTGTCCCATTCTCATATTTGTCAACAAGTATGTTAACGAATATGTTAACAAACCTTGAGATTTCCAAATAAACTTAATTACCTGATATGAATAGTGGAATGTCCTAAGTTAAACGAACTAATGATGCTCCTCAACAGGCGTTAATTTGCGTAAATCACGCTTTTAGAGGGACAATAATCTATTCACGAGCGTATTTCTGTCATATTCCCGCTTTTGGGGAACGTGGGTTAAAATTGGTGAACATACCTGTTCAGCTATCTGCCTTTCTTCATTCTTTTGTGTGTCGTAATCAAATCTGGTCTGAAGGTTCACCCACTCTATTGATGGTATGCCAGGAATTACTTCTAACTTGTCGGCCACTGGCTTAGTGATTGACCTCTTCCCCTTGATAATTTCGCTAAGATGTGACGCATTGTTCACAAATTGCCTTCTACGAATTCGGGAAAAAGGAGTATCTTGTCAGCGGAATGTGTGTTGAACAGCAGGTGCTCGAAATCACGCTTTTTCACATTCAGGTCAATTGTGGCTAACTTGTCCGTGATGGCTTTTTTCAAATCATCAGTGTTTGATATTCCGGCTCTTTCCTTCAGAAACTCATACGAAGGCTTGGTCTGTTGCATCAAAAACATACAATCATAGAAGTCACGGCCTTTTGCCCTTGCGAGCAAGGCTGAGAACTTCATACCGAGCAATACGGAATCCGGTGGAACCGGTAGTGAGAAGAAAAATCCACATCGCTGTACATGCCGCATCTCAATCGGGTATGCGACACCTTGGTTCTGCGCCTCGATCTTCAATAGGAAACGCTCCTCTCTATGACCTGTCAATCCAAGTTCAAAGAGAAATTCAGGAAAGAATATGTTCCTTCTGAAAGCGGTCAACTTGGAATTTGCCTTGTCACGAGTCTCAACATTCAGACCACTGTGTCTCAAAAAAGTGATCACGCCGTCAGTCATTTCAACAAATTTCTGCTCCGTGAGGTCCTTGCAGTCGAAGTCGAGATTTTCCGAGAACCTGTCTATTCCTTTGATGAGGCGTAGGTTTGTGCCACCAATGAATGCCAGTTTGCTGATGTATGGCGTTGTGGCAAGATGGTCAAGCACCATCAGTTGAATATATTCCTTGAGAATATGCTTCTGAAAGGCGGCGTTTGATGCTATCTGAGACGGAAAATAACTGTTAATGTAATTCAAGTCAATCATAAATCGTATATTCTTAATAGTTTCTTGATTCTGCTGTCCAATGCCTTGCTGCTGATTCTATATTGATATTCTTTGAGTCTTTCAATATCCAATTCTTCAGTCATATATGCTTCATCCAGGCGGAGCTGTTCCAACTCAGTGTTGTTGTCGTAAAACGGATAGAGATAGAGCAGATCCAGCAAAGCTTTTTCGGGTTGCGCCAACAGCCAGGTCAGTTTCGGGGCATTAATCAAGGCCGTGTTGATTGGAAGCTCCACAGGCTTATAGCCGAAGAATAGTTCAGGCTTGACATTTTGATAGGAATATTGCCCGAACTTGTTTTCAAATCGTGCCGTTTTCAATGTCGATATTGACGTGATGCTCGTGACAGCCTCAGGAATCATCCCGTATATGCTCAACGCCGTGTGAAGACTGATATATGATGGACGATAGACGCGGCAGGCCACATAGCGTGAGAAATCAGGACGCTGCAACAACTCTGGAAATGCGTACCATCCCTGCCGTAATTTTATCAACATCCCCTTCCGTGCCCATCTGGTCAGATTATTCCTGTCGAATGAAGGGAAAAACGCCCTTGCCTGATGAACGGAAAAACATCCTTCAGGCAACAACTTTTCCCTAAACTCTAAATAACTCACCACGGCAATATATTTCTAAAACAATGCAAATATAATGCTTTTTAGAAATAAAATGTCATTTTTCGAATGCATTATTATTCGTTCTTTTAGTAAACCATTGTTGTAATTCCTAAATGGAATCTATTGTGAGGAAGTGCCGAATAAATTCATTACTCCGTTGAGGCTAACGATTTCGTACAAGGGACGAACTTCTGGTATTCGGCAATGCGACAGGTTGGTACTGGAATAAGGCTTCTGGTGTACCAAACGCAATGAAGTGGCGGATCGGTATAGGGAAATGGGTTTAAGCGTACCTATATTCCTGCCTCCTGCATTTTTAGAAGCAGGAAATTCCTCATCTGCTCTTCCGTGACATCATAAACCGGATTGAGTTGTCCGAAGTTTGTGTCTTTGCTGAATTGGCCGGACAGAAGCATTGTCACGATGCTTTTCCTTTTGAGTTTGAACTGTGAATATTTGATGGCTGAATCTATCCCAAGTGTGATGTCTCCTCCGTTTTTTATTATGCTGTAAACATCATAATAGTCCCGGAATTTCATCCTTCGCAGCATTACTTCCAATTTCATTGCCAGTATGGCTTCAATGGAGGCCAGCTTGATATTTCCAAGATAGACAAGCGTTGTCATCGCTGGTGCAAGTTTGTCGCTTACGTAGAAAGAGATCTTTACTCCGCGAACGAGGAAAATGACTTGGTCGAAGCCTAGTAAGTCCATATTGTCTATATGCCCCACTTTCTCTTCTAACTCCTTGGAAATCGTTGGCCAATCAACTTCTGGCTTCCTGTCTTTGGACACTCGCCAAGCCATAAAATCCAAATCCTCGCTTTGCCTGTGACCGAGTTGAATGGCGAGTGATGTGCCACCGCAAAGTACATAATCCTTGATGGAGTTTAGGGTGGACACGGCTTCAATAATATTGTTGATGGAAGGTGTGAGGCCTTTACGCATAGTGGGTCATAGTTTTATGTGGCCGATTTCTTTCCTGTGAAGGAAGTCCTTTGGATTCTTTATGTTAAAGTAATATTGCGCGATCATCATATTCAATGAATATAGATACGCCCCCTGTCCGGCCATCCTGTCTTCCCAGACTTGCCGGATGAACTTTCTGGTGAAAATCTCGAAGAGCAGAGAGATGTCATCCATATCCAAATGGATGAATGTCTTCTCAATCAGATCCTCGTCAGAGATCGTTTCTTCCGTGACGTTTGAATATGACCAAAACGCTTTGTTGGCCAATAATTTGGAACATAGGGATTTGCGTATGGATTCAGTGTGGTTCTTGATACGCTCGCCATCCTGCATACGTACGAGAGTCCCTTGCTTGAGTGAGAATAACGATTCCAGTCTCAAGGCTTGTGGGAGTGTCATCTCACGTTTCCCTGAGATTATGTAACTAAGAATCTGCCGCGACAGCCCAATTTGTCTGGCCACGTCAGATTGTGTGAGCCCTTTTGCTTTCGAAAGGCTTGATATGTATTGCCCAGTTGTCATATTGTCAACAAATATGTTAACAAATCTTGAGATTTCCAAATAAAACTTAATTACCTGATATGAATAGTGGAATGTCGGTTAAGTCAAGGAATACCGGAAAGGGCGTCCCATTACAATTGATGACATCACAGTCACGCCTTTTCAGGTCAGTCATTCTTCCGCCGATTCGTATATGCTCAAAATCAAATGTGACGGAAAGACGATTCTTCACACAGGAGACTTTCGAGGGCACGGATATATGGGAAACGGCATCTACAAGGTCATGGATAAATTTCATATTGCCGGAAATGTCGATATCCTCATTACCGAAGGTACCAACGTGGATAATAACACCAAATCCATTCTCCCGGAATACGTCCTGAAGAAAGAATTCAAGGAGGTTCTCCGGCAATATAAGAACACATTCATCATCTGCTCTTCCACGGATGCAGACCGCCTTGAGTCCATTTACAGCGCTAACAAAGAGTCTGTGCGACGGCCCTTTATCGTGGACACTTACCAGAAAGACATCCTCTGCCTCATTGACAAATATGCCGAAAACGAAAAGCTGTTATATCATTTCAAAATAGACGATATATGTAGCTATAGCCCTTCAGTTGAAAAGATGGACAATATGATGCGTTGCCATGGCTTGGTGATGCTATTGAGATGCAGCGAAAAGTTCCAGTCTTATCTGGAGAAGATTCTGCCTTGGTGCAAGCCGGAAGAAACGTGTCTGATATATTCCCAATATCACGGGTACATAGATAAGCGTGAAGGAAATACGGCTTTTAACCAGAAGCTGTATGACTTTGTAGAACAGTTCCGGGAAAGAGGATGCTTTGTCAAAGAAGACCTTCACACATCCGGTCATGCCTCCAAACAGGATTTGGCACGATTCTGCGAGCAGGTCAACCCAAAAGTCATAATCCCCATCCATAAAGATGAAAAAGCCGATTTCGCCTCCATTCTTTCTGATGAGCTGAGAGCAAGAGTCTGTGAATATGAATACAGTATGGATGGAGTTGATATTTCCCTCGATTCACTATAACGGTTTTACATTTCGAGTTGGTCCGGAGCGAAAAGCGGATCTCTCGTGATATTCATAAGAAATTGATTTTGCGGAGAGAACTTTGTACAGGAGAGGGGCTTCTGGTGTACCAACGGTGGTGAAACGGTGGGTTGGTACAGGGAATAGGGTTTTGGTGTACCGATTTTCGGCGAAGTGAGGACTTGTCGCGGAGCGGGGATATTCATTGGCACAGCAAAAAATAAAAGAGTGACCGGAATGACCAGCCACTCTTTCTTTGAATATGTCAGCGGAACACTACTTGCCGGCGAGGCGGGTGTAGGTGCCGTAACGTACTTTGGCGAATTCCTCGGTGAGGCTCAGGAGCTCCTGGGCTCTGTCAGGGAACAGCTTGTAAAGGGATGCGAAACGAACCTCTCCCTTGAGGAAGTCCTGGAACTTGGTCCAGTCTGGCTCCTTGGAGTCGAGAGTGAACGGATTCTTTCCTTCGGCCTCAAGAGTAGGGTTGTACCTGTACAGGTGCCAGTAACCGCAGTCAACGGCAAGTTTCTCCTCCTTCTGGCTCAGACCCATACCAGCCTTCAGACCGTGGTTGATGCATGGAGCGTAGGCGATGATCAGGGATGGACCGTCGTAGGCCTCAGCCTCCTTTATGGCGTTCAGGTACTGTGCAGGGCTTGCACCCATGGCCACCTGTGCGACATAGACATAGCCATAGCTGATGGCCATCATGCCGAGATCCTTCTTGCGGATCTTCTTGCCTGAGGCGGCGAACTTGGCGATCGCGCCGGCAGGGGTTGACTTGGAGCTCTGTCCACCGGTGTTGGAGTAAACCTCGGTGTCGAGAACGAGCACGTTCACATTCTTGCCGGAGGCGAGGACGTGGTCGAGTCCGCCGTAGCCGATGTCGTAGGCCCAGCCGTCACCACCGAAGATCCACTGGCTGCGGGCAGGGATGAAGTGCTTGTAGTCAAGAAGTTTCTTGCAGTGAGGGCAGTCGGTCTTCTCCATGAGAGGAATGACCTTGTCAGCCACCTCGCGGGTGATCTCACCGTTCTCCTTGTTCTCAAGCCACTGCCTGAACAGTGCCTTTACTTCATCCGGGCACTTGTCGCAGTCGAGGGCGGCGGTCATGAGGTTGGCCACCGTCTCGCGGGCGCGGTCGGAGCCGATCTTCATTCCGAGGCCGAACTCGGCGTTGTCCTCGAACAGGGAGTTCTGCCAAGCCGGGCCATGACCTTGGGCGTTGGTGCAATAAGGAGAGGCAGGGAATGACGCTCCGTAGATTGAAGAGCAACCTGTGGCGTTGGCGATCATCATCCTGTCACCGAAGAGCTGTGTGATGTTCTTGATGTAAGGGGTCTCACCGCAACCGGCGCAGGCACCGCTGAACTCGAACAGAGGCTGTGCGAACTGGGAGTTCTTGACATTGGCTGCCTTGTTGACAACAGTGTCCTTGTAGCCTACCTTGGTAGCGAGCCAGTTGAAGTTGTCCTGCTCAGAGTGCTGGTCGAGGGCGGAAACCATTGTGAGGGCCTTCTCCTTCGCAGGGCAGACATCCACGCAGTTGCCGCAACCTGTACAGTCATCCACAGAGACTGAAAGGGCGAATGAATATTCCTTCAGAACAGCCTTGCCCTGTGCCTTCTTGAGTCCGGCAGGAGCCTTCTCGGCCTCTTCGGCTGTGAGCAGGAACGGACGGATGGCGGCGTGAGGGCAGACGAACGCGCAGGAGTTGCACTGGATACACTTGTCTGGATCCCAGCTTGGAACCATGACGGCGACTCCGCGCTTCTCGTAGGCTGAAGTGCCGGCCGGCATCGTGCCGTCGGCGTAAGGCAGGAACGCGCTGACAGGGAGTGAGTCTCCGTTCTGGGAGTTCACAACGTCGGCGATGTCCTTCACGAAAGCAGGAGCGAGGCGATCCTTGTTAGGGGTCTCGAACCTGGCCGAGATCTTCGCCCACTCGGCAGGGATAGCGACTTCGGTATATTCACCGCCACGGTCAACGGCGGCGAAGTTCATGTTCACCACATTCTCGCCCTTGTTGCCGTAGCTCTTCACGATCGCGTCCTTCATGTACTTGACGGCGTCCTCGTAAGGGATGATGCCGGTGATCTTGAAGAAAGCGGACTGGAGGATCGTGTTGGTCCTGTTGCCGAGTCCGATCTCAGCGGCGATCTTGGTGGCGTTGATGATGTAGAGCTTGATCTTCTTCTTGCCGATGACAGCCTTCACGTTGTCAGGGATCCTCTTGACGGTCTCTTCCTCGTCCCAGAGTGAGTTGAGGAGGAGGGTTCCTTTCTCCTTGATACCCTTGAGCACGTCATACTTGCTCAGGTAGGAAGGAACGTGGCAGGCCACGAAGTCAGGGGTGCTGACAAGATATGGAGCCTTGATCGGCTTGTCTCCGAAGCGGAGGTGAGAGCAGGTGTAGCCGCCGGACTTCTTCGAGTCATAGTCGAAGTAGGCCTGGCAATATTTCTGCGTGTGGCTTCCGATGATCTTGATGGTGTTCTTGTTGGCGCCGACGGTGCCGTCGGATCCGAGTCCGTAGAACTTGCATTCGGTCGTGCCTGGCTTCACGATGGAAACCTCGCTCTTGATCGAGAGGGACTTGAATGTCACGTCATCGACGATGCCGATGGTGAAGTCGTTCTTAGGCTCGTTGAGCTCAAGGTTGTCGTAAACGGCGACGATCTGGGCAGGAGTGGTGTCCTTTGAGGACAGTCCGTAGCGTCCGCCGATGATCAGCGGAGAGTTGCTCTGTCCCTGGAACAAAGCCTTCACGTCAAGGTAGAGAGGCTCTCCGAGAGCTCCCGGCTCCTTGGTCCTGTCGAGGACGGCGATTCTCTTGACAGTCTTAGGAAGGACTTTCAGGAAATATTTCTCAGCGAAAGGCCTGTAGAGGTGAACGGTGACAAGACCGTACTTTCTGCCCTTCTTTGCGAGGTAGTCGATTGTCTCCTTGATGGTCTCGGTCACGGAACCCATGGCGACGATGATGTTCTCGGCGTCCGCGGCTCCGTAGTAGGTGAACGGACGGTACTCGCGGCCGGTCATCTCGCTGATCTCACCCATGTAGCGGGCGACGATGTCCGGAACGGCGTTGTAGTAGTTGTTCCTTGACTCCACGGCCTGGAAGTAAACGTCTCCGTTCTGGGCGGTACCACGGGTGACAGGAGCGTCAGGATTGAGTGCCCTGTCACGGAAAGCCTTGAGGGACTTCTTGCTGACCATATTCTTGAGCTCTTCCTCGTCGAGAGCCTCGATCTTCTGGATCTCGTGCGATGTGCGGAATCCGTCGAAGAAGTGGAGGAAAGGAATGCTGGACTTGATCGCTGAGAGGTGAGCCACGGCGGCGAGATCCTGAGCCTCCTGAACTGAACCGGAAGCGAGGAGTGCGAAGCCTGTCTGGCGGCAGGCCATCACGTCCTGATGGTCTCCGAAGATGGAGAGGGCATGTGATGCAAGCGCGCGGGCTGAGACATGGAAGACAGCCGGAAGCATTTCTCCGGCGATCTTGTACATGTTAGGGATCATAAGGAGAAGACCCTGTGAAGCTGTGTAGGTCGTGGTGAGGACACCGGCCTGGAGGGAGCCGTGCACTGCTCCGGAGGCACCGGCCTCACTTTCCAACTCTGTGACACTTACTGTCTCGCCCCAGAGGTTCTTTTTCCCGTGGGCAGCCCATTCGTCAATGTTCTCTGCCATCGGAGAGGATGGTGTGATAGGGTAGATGCAGGCGTTCTCGCTGAAAAGATAAGCGACGTTCGCCACGGCAGTGTTACCATCACAAGTGATGAATTTCTTTTCTTTAGCCATATCGTTAACGTTATGTTAATATATTAGATTGTAGTCAAACCTTCGATGGTGATTCCTTCGGTTCCGGCCGAAATTCTCTTCACCAAGCCTTGCAGGACAGTACCCGGGCCGATCTCCATGAAGTAGTCCGCTCCGTCCGCGAGCATATTCCTGACAGACTGGGTCCATCTCACCGGTGAGGTGAGCTGGGCGAGCAGATTCTTCTTGATGGTCTGCGGGTCTGTGACGGCCTGTGCGCTGACGTTCTGGTAGATCGGGCAGATAGGTTCCACGATCCTGGTCTCCTCGATCGCCTTTCCGAGCTCGACGCGCGCCGGCTCCATAAGAGGGGAGTGGAACGCTCCGCTGACGGCGAGAGGAAGAGCCCTCTTCGCACCTTCGGCCTTGGCTTTCTCACAGGCCTGCTCCACGGCTGTCTTCTCGCCGGAGATCACGACCTGGCCTCCGCAGTTGTAGTTGGCCGGGATCACGATGCCATCGCATGAGGAGCAGATCTCCTCGACCTTCTCGTCCGGCAGCCCGACGATGGCGGCCATCGTCCCCGGCACCTTCTCGCAGCAGAGCTGCATCTGGGTGGCACGGATATAGACAAGACGAAGGGCATCCTCGAAACTGATGGCTTCCGCGGCGGCAAGTGCGGAAAATTCACCAAGAGAATGCCCTGCGACCATATCAGGTCTGAATCCTTCGTAGCACTTCGCCAGAACGACGGAGTGCAGGAATATTGCCGGTTGTGTGACGCGTGTTGCCTTGAGGTCATCCGGCGTGCCCTCAAACATTATGTCAGTGATTCTGAATCCAAGTATGTCATTCGCCTTCTCGAGCAATTCCTTGCCTTTGGCGTTTCCCTCGTAAAGCGCTTTCGCCATACCTGGGAACTGGGAACCCTGACCGGGAAATACGTATGCTTTTTTCATAATACGCAAAAATAAGATTTATTATTGGATTATCCGAATATTAAAGGCTCTTTTATGGCCTTAAAAAACATATTTTTCCGCACAAAAAATATCTTTCCGCGAAAGATTTGCCAAAGATTTGTCAAAAATTCTTGTTTTGCCATTTATTTGTTATTTTTGTAATCTGATTGCGTGAAACCGCAAGAATGATGCCCCTGTAGTCTAATGGATAGAATTTCGGATTCCGGTTCCGACGATTTGGGTTCGATTCCCAACGGGGGTACTGAGTTGGAATCTTCTTCGTTTGAGGAGGATTCCAATTTTTTATTCCCTCGTAATGTGTTGGTTCCCTGAAAGATAATGTCAAGCATCTTGTTGTAGTGGTCGGTTCGATAATTTTTGCCGTCAAATTGGATTTTTTCGGGAAAAATCGAACCAAGGAGCATAATCTTCACATCGGTAGGGGCTGAACGGAAGAACTCTCCAAGATTTCCTATGATGTTGAACGAGTAGTCCAACTTGTCTTTGATTTTCATTTCTTCGTTGAGCCTCAACGCTTTAATCTGATTTTCAAGCCTAGTCTTGTCTGCCTCGTAGCGTTCGATGTTCCTTGTCTTTTCGGCTTTGGAAATTTCTCCATCGAAATAAAGGTCATTAACACGGTCTATCCTACTGTTGATGTTGTTGAGTTCAAGTTCGAGATTGTCTGCTTGCTTCTGATTCTCTTTAATCGCATCCCCTCGGACAACGTTAAGAATCTCGTTGTATAGTGCAAGTACCGCCTTGTTCGGCTTTAGTTTGGACGTATAATCAACGAATCCTTTATTGACATCCTCGGCTCTCTTGTTGAAATGCTAGTGGTCTCCTCCACAAAAATAATGGGAAATATATACAAGTTGACTACTTTTCTCTGTATCTTGCTGATATCCAAGTGATTGCGGATATGCGCAAACTCTGTTTGTTAATTGTATATAGCGCCTTCAAGTCTAACCAGACATAATATTGTGTGGATCTAATAAGGCTCAGCATACCTTGATATACCATAATATGCCATAACTCTCAGGTGCGCGAATATATTCACACCTGAAACACCAACTCATTAGCTATCAAGTGAATGCTGTTTTAGGTGAGTATGGTTTCTCGCACCTGGAAGCCCGGAACACCAATAGAACGTTCCGTACCGGGGGCGCCGACTTTTAGGTGTGCGAATATACTCACACCTGGAACACCAACTCATTAGCTATCAAGTGAATGCTGTCTCAGGTGAGTATGGTTTCTCGCACCTGGAAGCCCGGAACACCAATAGAACGTTCTGTACCGTGGATGCCGACTCTTAGGTGTGCGAATATACTCACACTTGGAACATCAACTTACTAATTATCAAGCGAATGCTGTTTTAGGTGCGCATAACTTTTCATACTTGAAAGAACGGTCTCCGATTGTTCCATAGAACAGAAAATGTACTTGATGATGCCTTTGTATGCACCGAATATACAGGGGCGCATTGGTGCAGGAAACGCGCTTCTGGTGTACCAAATGGAATAAGAGATGTGTTGGTGCAGGGAACGCGCTTCTGGTGTACCAAATGGAATAAGAGATGTGTTGGTACAGGAAACGCGCTTCTGGTGTACCAAATGGAATAAGAGATGTGTTGGTACAGGAAACGCGCTTCTGGTGTACCAACGAGGACAAGACATCAGTTTCGGGCCAGTGGAAGGAAACTGTGGCAGAACAGTAGGTGTCATTCCTGATTCACATCCATCAACCTTAGGTGCGGCATTGTCGTTTCAGATCCAAACAACTATTATTCCGGGTGAAAAAATGGTGGTTATACACCCGGGAAGACATCACTGATTGGAGTCGGGTGCGGAAAGCCACTTTTTTCACCCGATTCATAAGCCCGGGATCTTCCGCCACACATTGTCTTATATGATAACGATGGAGATTATCGTCCTTTACATACCGATTCTTGCGCAGGACTATCAATGGTGTGCAATTATTTAAATATCAGCGTTATAAGAGAAATGTTGGCCAACTCCTATATAGTTTCCTAAAATTCCTAGAATTTTATGGCCTTTTTTGAAAATCCGCAACGTTTCTGTATATTTGTCAAGACTATATTGATAGTTATGCTAAAAGACGGAAAGCAAGAAAGGACTGTTGTTCATTTGGAACTTAATGGTAGCCATTTCTATTATGGCAATCTTAAAGCATTATGTGACAACTGGGGAAAGAATGACATTGGGATAAGTTACAACTACCTTAAAAATTATGGAATATCTGAGACAAAACCCTATGTCGGAAAGAAATGTATAATAAGGAGAGGTACGATTGTGACCTCACCTCAACAAAAGGTAAAAGACAAGTAGTTTTAGCCGAATACAAATGAATGAAGAAACAGTTATATAATCAATAAATAACGTGGTGTTATGAATAAAATGATAATTACAATCAGCATTATGCTAATGTCTCTTACTCTGAACGCTCAGATTCAAGATTCGACGTCAGTTCTCGCATCTTCTGTACAGCTCCTATCAACAAAAGACAGTTTGTATATGAAAATGCTATCTGAAATTTCAGACCAAATTGCTGATTTGGAACCGCAAAGGTATAAGATTTACAAGACAGAGAATATGTATAATCTCATAAAACTAGATACCGCAACAGGGCGTATATGGCAGGTGCAGTATGGAATGAACAATTATGCAAAGCCAATGGAAACACCGATAGACGACCGTTCCCTTTTGATGAGTTCAGAAAAAGTTTGTTCTGGTCGATTTGAATTATACCCGACAAATAATATGTACACATTCATTCTACTTGATACGTTGTGGGGTAGTGTATGGCAAGTTCAATGGAGTACAAATCCAAAGCAACGATTCAGGTCTGTTATTGCATACTGATTATGCTGTATCAAAGATTATTTTGATACACTTGCGCTTTTGATACGGATTTATTAGATTTGTCGAAAAGAAATGAATATTAACCCTCCTTAGTGCATTTGGGATTTTTCGGGTCGGGTATGACGAATCGCAACGCCCATATCTTTTCCAAATCTTCCAAAAGTTCGTTCGAGAAAAGAACATCAGGGGGTACAAGTAGGGATAAACTTTCATATCTCATTGGATATGAATCAACCGCTCATATTATGAAAAGAATTCTAATCTCTCTCGCGGCTGCGATTTTTGCTTTTGTTCCGTTGGTGTCGGCTCAGACACCGGAATCTCGTAATGAAATAACGCTTGGCTACGGCAGGGTCACCGTTGTGGATGTGGCTCATGTGGTCGGCGGGGTTTTCGCCACGGCTTTCACGGCCGGTTACGCCCGTTTTGACAACTTCCGGTCATACGGGTCTGTCAATCTTGAATATTACAGAGTCCTCAACAAGACTTTTTCCGTGGGGGCGGCAGTCTCTTGGTTCGGTGGCACGGCCGATGAACTGAACAAGGACAACGTGAAGGTCGGCAACGCTGACTATAGCGGATTCGCTGTGATGCCTGCGGCGAAGGCTTTCTGGTTCAGAAAACCGCATGTCGCCATGTACTCAAAGCTTGCGGCCGGAGTCACGCTGCTGGACGATTACGACGAGGAGGCGGACTCGCATTCGTTCGACCCGTATTGGGCCGCGCAGGTCACCCTTGCCGGAGTGCAGTTCGGAGGAGAGCGATTCCGTGGTTTTGTGGAGGCCGGGGCTGGAATGCAAGGTCTTGTACTGGCCGGGTTGAGCGTTTCCTTCTAAAAGGAATATGACAGCAAAAGAAAGAGAGGCCTGCCTTTTGGGGAGACCTCTCTCATTAGTTGATTAAAACCTGATCTACTTACACCAGCGGTCAAGCCAGTCGAAGTAGCTGCGGTGCCAGAACAGCGCGTTCTGCGGCTGGAGAATCCAGTGGTTCTCCTCCGGGAACACGATCAGCTTGGACGGAACTCCCATCATCTGGGCGGTGTTGAACGCGGCCATACCCTGATCGTAAGGGATGCGGTAGTCCATCATGCCGTGGATGCAGAGGATCGGAGTGTGCCACTTGGCCACGTTCACGTCAGGAGAGTTGGCGTAATGGCGCCTGGCCTTGGCGGCGTCGCTCCACGGCGAGCCGGCCTGCTGGATGCCGCCGAATGTCTTGCCGTCGCCGCGCGGACCCTTCTCGCCGGCGGTGTAGGAATATTCAGAAAGTCCGCCGTTGTCGAAGTTCGCGAACCAAAGTTCCTCTGTCTCGTAGTACATGTACTTCTCGTCGAAGATTCCGGCGTGAGCGATGAAGCAGTCATAGACATTGCCGTGGATTCCGGCCATGTAATAGACGCTGAATCCGCCGTAGGAGGCTCCACAGCCAGCAAGTTTGCCGACATAAGGTTCAGCCTTGAGCTCCTTGGCCGCGCTGAGGTAGTCCTGCATATTCTGACCGATGTAGTCGCCGCTGATCTGCTCGCACCATTCCTGACCGAACGCGGTCGTGCCTCGGCGGTTGGGAAGAATCACGATGTAGCCTTGGTTGGCCATGAGACGGTAGTTCCAGCGGTAGCTCCAGCCCTGGCTCAAAGTACCTTGAGGTCCGCCAAGGAATATCTCGATGGCAGGATACACCTTTGTAGAATCGAACTTAGGAGGATAGAGTACCCAGGTGAGCATCTTCTTCCCGTCAGTGGTCTTGATCCAGCGTTCACGCGTCTCGTAGGCTGTCAATTGGCCGATGATGCCTCCGTTCTCATCGGTGATCCTGCTGAACGATCCGTCAGTCTCGTTCACGGACACGAGTTCGGTAGGGAACTCCATCGAACAGTAACTTGCGAGCAGGGTGTTGTCAACGATGGCGAACGGAGAGTTGAAATCGTACCATGCGTCGTCCGGAGTGATTCTCTTGATTTCGGAGTCGGCCACCTTCACGTTGCAGATTGCTTGAAGTCCCTCGATCAGGGAATTGAAATAGATGCTCTTAGAGTCCGCCGCCCAGACAGGGCCGCCTGCGTTGTACTTGAAATCAGCGGTGAGGTCACGGATTCCATTAATCTGTGGAATAGCTGATTGTCCCTCGGAAGAAGCGTCCGCGTCAGCCAGCTCGGCGACCATAAGGCGAACCTTGTCGGCCTCGTATCCGTTGCGCTCCATGCTCAGCCAGGCGATCTGCTTCCCGTCCGGGCTCCAGACCGGATCAGTGTCATAGCCGCCGGCCATCGGAATCTGGACGGTCTCGCCTGTCAGGATGCTGTAGATGTAGATCTCCGTGTCTGTTGAGAAGGCATATTCACGACCCGTCTCAACCTTTTTGCAGGAATAAGCCACATAGTGTCCGTCAGGGCTCCAGCAAAGCTGCTCGATGCCGCTCATAGGCTCCAGTGGCAGTTCGTACCTGCCCGCTCCCTCCGCGAGTATATTCATTGAATTGTCTTCTGTGACCTTGGCGCCGAGCGGTGCCACGTATGTCTGCGGCCTTTCGGTCGTCCAATGGTCCCAGTGGCGGTACATAAGGTCTTCCGTGACGTAGGCCTGCGCCTTGTCCAGTTTCTCGTCGAAATCCTTAGGCGTCTTCACCGCTCCCGGAATGGTGCTGGTGTAGAGAACCTGTGTCTGGTCCGGACTGAGGGAGAACTCTCCGATTCCGGCTTTCACATCGCTAAGCTGCTTCTTTGCTGAGAGTGAGGCCTTTCCGTCAACGATAGAGATGGCGGCATTGTAAAGCTGACCGCCCTGAAGGTAGTAGATGGACTTTCCGTCCAGACTCCAGCGGGCGTTGCTTACGCTCTTGCCTTCGGCTGTCAATTGGATCTTGTCCCCGAATGAAAGCGATCCGTCATCATTCTTGATAACCTCGCCAAGAAACAGGTTCCTGCACGAGCGGTTTTCCTCGATGGAAGTGTAGCTGACTCCGTAGAGGATCCAATGTCCGTCCGGAGACAGTTGCGGATCTGACAGGCGACCAAGTGACAGAAGCGCTTCCGGAGTCATCCTTCCGTCCTCGATCTTGATGTCGGACGGGCCTATGTACCCGTTGTCCGCCTGTGTTTCGTTTTTCTGTGTACAACTCATCATTGTAATCAGTGCCGCCGCCACGAGGGCGGCCTTTCCATTGTTTATCATAAATATTATAAGTATTGTTTATACGCTTTCTCAAGTTCTTCCCTGACTTCCTGTCTTACGGATTCCGGCTCGAGCACCTCCAGCCTTCCGGCGTGGCGGCAGAACTCCATCGTCAGGTTACGGTTCGGAATGACACGGATCCTGAATATTCTTCCGCCTCCCTTGGCCGCGCCTTCCTCTACCTGCGACCGGTGGACGGGCAGATCCCGAAGATATCTTGCCTCCTCGTCTGTCACCTTGAAACGGATCGTGACCGGCTTCTGCCCAGGCCTCGGGAAATATATTCCATAACTTTGGCTGAATATTCTCTCCACGTCGAAGTCTTTAGGCATCTTGAAAGGCACGTCTGTCACTTTCAGCGAGGTGATCCGGTCAAGGCCATATACCCTCCAAGCACTCATGTCGTGGTTTCCTGTCTCAGCCAAGGCCCTTTCGTGGCAAAAAGCCACAAGGTACCATCTCTTCTCATGCTCTTTGACCGCTAACGGCTGAATATGAAGGTTCTCCGAAGAGTCGGAGGTGTATTTCCCATAGGCGATCTCCAGCTCTTTCCCATCTTCCATCGCCTGCATTATCGCCGTGAGGTACTTTTGCCCGGATGGTATCTCCTCCACGCTTACCCTGCCGGAGAGACGTTCCTTTCCCAGTGAAAGCAGATTGTTGACCGTGAATGTGTTGACAAGCCATCCGATGCTTTCGTCGTTGTCCAGGACATCGCCGCTGTACGGGATGAGATAGCGGCTCGTGCTCCTGTCGCATTCGATGTCGATCCCGAAAAGATCAGCCACCGCGAGCCTGTGGTTGTTGAATGTCCTTCTGGAATATGACTGGCCGAACCTTCCCGAATACTTCACATTAAGTTCCTTGAAGGTCAGACCGCCCTCACCGGCCGCGGTGAGGGCTTGGATGAGCCAGATATATTTCCCGATCAATTCTGATACCATCGATTGTGCTTCTTTTCGGCACATCAAATATAGCAAACAAAAAGTAATTTAACCCTGATTTGGCTTGTTGTTTTGAAATTTTTCACATCTTTGCACTTGAAAATCGCTCTTGTTCCAAGCAAGGGATTTGATTTTGGGGATTTGGTAAACGGTAGGAGATAAATAGTCTCATCCCAGGTAACTTATTTTTTGAAGGTTACTAAGCAGATTTGCGGTTGAAATGATGAAAGTTGGAATGAATATGTTTGTAAAGACGTTGGCGCTGCCATTTCTGGTGGCTCCGATCTTTGTCTCGTGCATGGTTGATGGTCCTGAAGACAAGTTCGATTTCTCATCTGACGGGCAGCCGATAGCCAACTATCAGATCATGGGCAAGGTCTCCGATGAGGATGGAAAGCCAATCAACGGAATCCGGGTCATAGCCGATTACAGTACCGATGTCATCTATCGCGCCGACACCCTCTATACTGATCAGGAAGGTGAATATTCCAAATTCATGTCGATCCCCCGCGTGGATAAATTCTACATGTCATTCACCGACATCGACGGTCAGGCGAACGGCGGTGAGTTCGGGCCGAAATCCGAATATGTCACTCCGGTTCGCACCGAGATCTCAAGCGGCCATTTCGGCGGCTCCTATGTCATCTCGTTCAACGCCACGCTCAAAAAGAAATGATGTGAAGGATGGTGGATTAAGTTGTTTTTTATCCACCCTCTTCTTATCTTCGCACCATGATCAGGAACAAGTTGGACATAGAGGTGCAGTTTCTTCCGGGAGTGGGGCCTAAAAGGGCCTCGCTTTTGAAATCGGAGTTGGGTGTGTCCACTGTCGGAGACCTTCTTCGCACCTTTCCGTTCCGTTATATTGACCGAAGCACCATCCAGAGAATCGCCGACATCCAGTCCACGAGCGCCTATGTCCAGATCCTCGCCCAGGTGGTCAGCGTACAGATGACGGGCAAGAAGCTGAGTGTCATGGTAAAGGACCAGAGCGGGATGATGGAACTGGTCTTTTTCAGGGGTGTCAAGTACACCTCAGAACGGCTGAAACCAGGTTCTTTTTTTCTGTTTTTCGGCAAGCCTAACCAGTTCAACGGACGTTTCAACATAGTTCATCCCGAGATAGACAATCCTCCCGCACAAGGTGCCACCAGCTTTTCAGGAGTCCTCACGGGAGTATATAACTCTACCGACAAGCTTCGCAATGGTGGGGTTACCGGCAAGGTGATGAACAGGCTGATAGCCGAGGCGATTGACCTTGCGATCGGAGATGTAGAGGAAACGTTGCCTGAATATATTCTCAGGGAAAAAGGGCTTGTCCCTCTGAAATATGCCATCCGGAATGTGCATTTCCCGTCCGATCAGAACGCCTTGGAGAAGGCGCGCTACCGTCTCAAATGGGAGGAACTGTTCCTTTTGCAGTTGTCTTTGCTGAAGCAGAAATATGTCCGCAGCCGTTCCGCCGTCGGGATCCCTATGCCTAAGGTTGGTGTGGCTTTCAATGCTTGTTATAATGCTTTGCCTTATGAACTAACCGGTGCGCAGAAACGTGTGATAAAAGAGATTCGTTCGGACATGATGAGCGGACATCAGATGAATCGTCTGCTGCAGGGGGATGTCGGCTCCGGCAAGACCATGGTGGCGGTGCTTTCCGCTCTGATTGCGGTCGGAAACGGGTTCCAGGCATGCATCATGGCTCCTACCGAGGTACTGGCGCAGCAACATTTCGCCAATATCTCCAAATACTTGGCGCCGACCGGAGTACGTTGCGAGTTGTTGATCGGTTCGACCGGAAAGGCGGCGCGCAGACCGATTCTGGAAGGTTTGGCCGATGGCTCGGTGGGCATAATCATAGGTACCCACGCTTTGATTGAGGACACGGTCATATTCAGAAACCTCGGGTTGGCCATTATTGACGAGCAACATCGTTTCGGGGTGGATCAAAGGGCAAGATTGTGGGCGAAGGGCGCCGGCGGAGTTCCTCCCCATGTTCTCGTCATGACAGCCACGCCTATTCCAAGGACGTTGGCGATGACATTCTATGGTGACTTGGATGTCTCGGTCATCGATGAGATGCCGCCGGGCAGAAAGCCGATCCAGACTATGCTGATAGGGGAGGGCAAGCGTCCGCAGCTTTACAATTTCATGAAGAAAGAGATCGCCGCCGGACGTCAGGTGTTTGTTGTCTATCCCTTGATATTCGAGAGTGAAAAGGTTGACTATCAGAACCTTGAAGCTGGTTATGAGAATATCGTCTCCAGATTCCCGTTTCCGCCTTACAAGGTCGCCATCGTGCACGGACAACAGACCAGCGAGGTCAAACAGTTCAACATGGATGCTTTCTCGGCGGGGCGTGCGAATATCCTTGTGTCCACGACCGTGATTGAGGTCGGCGTCGATGTCCCTAACGCCTCCGTGATGGTGATCGAGAGCGCGGAGCGGTTCGGTCTCGCGCAGCTGCACCAGCTCCGCGGACGTGTCGGACGGGGATGCGAGAAATCCTATTGTGTGCTGATGCACGGCAACAAGGTCAGCAAGGAGTCCCGTAAGAGGCTTGAACTCATGTGCGCCACGGAGAACGGTTTCGATCTGGCGGAGGAGGACATGAAGATGCGTGGGCCGGGTGATCTGGAGGGAACCCAGCAGAGCGGCCTTCCGATCGAGCTGAACATCGCCTCATTGGCTCATGACGGAGCCTTGCTGGCGGACGCGAGAAGTTATGCCGAGCATGTGCTGGCCCATGACCAGACTCTCGAACTTCCTGTAAACGAACTTCTTGCCCGCGAACTACGCAAAGATAAGTACAACATCAAGGATTACAGCAAGATCTCGTAATCGATTTTAAGTGATCATTTAATACAGTGCGCTTACGGCAGATCTTCCGGCCGGCAATCTCTCAGTTTCGGATGGCGTTTGTCTTTCTCGGAGAGGATGATCTTGTCTTTGGGGACCATCCAGTCGATTTCCAAATCCGGATCATCCCATGCGACCGCTCCTTCCGACTCCGGACAATAGAGACTGTCGCACTTGTACTGGAAGATCACCTCGTCGCTCAGGACGCTGAATCCGTGTGCGAACCCTTTGGGAATGAAAAACTGCCTGTGGTTGTCTTCGGAAAGCTCGACCGACACGTGTTTCCCGAAAGTCTTTGAGCCTGGCCTAAGATCCACAGCCACATCCAGGACCTTGCCTTTCACTACCCTGACCAGTTTGCTTTGCGAATGCGCCCCTTTCTGGAAATGCAGTCCTCTGACTACTCCATAGCAGGATTTGCTCTCGTTGTCCTGAACGAACATCACCGGACCGATCTTCTCCTCGAACGCCCTCTGGTTGAACGATTCGAAGAAATACCCTCTGCTGTCCTGGAATATTCTTGGCTCTATGATGAGGAGGCCTTCGATTTCGGTTGTGATGATGTTCATGCTGTTTCTACCATTGTGATATTCATTGAAATACGGTCGCTTTTATTCTTCCGCTATCTTGATGAGGTACTGGCCGTACTGGTTCTTGATCATCGGCTTGGCCAGCTCACGAAGCCTTTCGGCTGTGATCCAGCCTTTTCTGTAGGCTATTTCCTCCAGACAGGCGACCTTGAGCCCCTGACGTTTCTCGATGACCTCGATGTAGGTCGAGGCCTCGGCAAGGGATTCGTGAGTGCCCGTGTCCAGCCATGCGAAACCTCGTCCGAGTTTCTGGACCTTCAGCTTTCCGGCAGTAAGAAACTCTTGGTTCACCGTTGTTATCTCCAGCTCGCCTCTGGCCGACGGCTTGATCCTATGAGCGATTTCCACCACTTCGTTCGGGTAGAAGTAGAGTCCGGTCACCGCATAGTCGCTCTTTGGCTCGGCCGGTTTCTCCTCGATGCTGAGGCAGTTTCCGTTGGCGTCAAACTCGGCCACACCGTAACGCTGCGGATCGCTGACCTGATAGCCGAACACGGTCGCCTTCCCTTCCTCCTCGGCGGTACGCACTGCCTCTCTCAGCTGAGCGCCGAAACCTGTGCCTTGGAATATGTTGTCTCCAAGCACGAGACAGGCGCAGTCTTCGCCGATGAAGTCCTTACCTATGATGAATGCTTGCGCGAGTCCGTCCGGGGAAGGTTGCTCCGCATATTCAAAATTCACTCCGAAATCACTCCCGTCACCCAGAAGTCTTCGGAATCCTGGTAGATCTGTAGGTGTGGAGATGATGAGGATGTCTTTGATTCCGGCTGTCATCAGAACCGAGATCGGGTAATAGACCATCGGCTTGTCATAGACAGGGAGCATCTGTTTGCTGACTCCCTTGGTGATAGGGTAGAGACGAGTGCCGCTTCCGCCGGCTAATACGATTCCTTTCATGGTTATATTCAGTGTTATTTGATTCTTTTGATGCAGTCCGCCAGCGAGTCTCTCCAGTAGGGGATCGTGACTTTGAATGTCTCTTTCACCTTGGTCTTGTCCAGGACCGAGAAACGTGGCCTCTGCGCTTTGGATGGATATTCCTCCGTGTGGCATGGCCGGATGTCGCAGGTCGTTCCGCCGATCTCGCTGATCGCCTTTGCGAAATCGTACCACGAGACCGCGCCCTCGTTGGAGAAATGGTATATTCCTGTCTTGTCAAGTTGGCCGTCTTCGATGATTCTTGTGATCAGTGAGGCCAGGTCATAGGCGTAGGTCGGAGTGCCGATCTGGTCGAAAACGACATTGAGCGAGTCCCTCTCTTCCGTCAGGCGAAGCATCGTCTTCACGAAGTTCTTGCCGTAAGGTGAATATAGCCATGCGGTTCTGAGGATCACGCTCCTGCATCCGGATCTCTCGATTTCTTTTTCGCCGGCCAGTTTGGTGGAACCATAGACCCCAAGCGGATCTGTCGGCCAATCCTCCTTGCATGGCATGGGAATATCCCCGTGGAAGATGTAGTCCGTGGAGATGTGGATCAACGCCGCGTCTCTTTCCGCCGCGACTTTGGCCAGATTACCGGCCGCCGTGCAGTTCAGAAGCATAGCCATAGAAGGCTCGTCCTCTGCCTTGTCCACATTCGTGTAGGCCGCGCAGTTCACGATTACATCGACCTTTTCCGAGTCGCAGACAATCCTGACCGCGTCTATGTTCGTGATGTCAAGATTGAGCGTCTCGACTCCGGGCAGCGATGTCACGTCTGAGAATATGTAGTTGTTGCGGCTTCCTGCCGTCACGTTCCGGAGTTCGGTCCCTAGCTGGCCGTTGGCTCCTGTCACAAGAATATTCATGGTGTCTCCAAATTCGGCCCGGGCCGTCGAACCGACGTCGGTCGCCATTCACAAATTTAATCAGAAATATTCCTTTATCAAAATCCGAGGTTCAGTAATCATTCCCTTTATAGACCCCTTCCTGACGATTCTTGCGCTATCGGGCGTGAAAAATGCGGATTTTTATGTAAGTTTGTATTCTATGGAGACAAATTCATCGAGACCAAGGATATTCCTTTACACGGACGGGGCGTCAAGCGGCAACCCGGGGCCGGGGGGATACGGCGTTGTTCTCAAGTGCGCCGGGCATGAGAAGGAGATGAGCGGAGGGTTCGCCCGCACGACCAACAACAGGATGGAACTTTTGGCTGTGATCAAAGGGTTGGAGGCGATTAAGTGGCGGAACGCAGAGGTTGAGGTCTATAGTGATTCATCATACGTGGTCAAGGCCGTGAATGAGGGCTGGCTTCTGAATTGGGAGAGGAAAGGATGGAAGAAGGTCAAGAATCCGGACCTATGGAAGAGGTTCTTGAATGTTTACCGGATGCACAGGGTGGCGTTCCATTGGCTCAAGGGGCATAACGGGCATCCCGAGAATGAACGTTGCGACCGGCTTGCCGTGGCTGCGGGGGCGGGTGCGGTGGCGGCGGGCAGGACGCTTCCCGCCGATGAGGGCTTTGAACTTAACGCCGCGGCTGAAGGCAGTCTCATTGATTTTGATTAAATTTGTGAATGAATATGCTCACGGAGGTCCCGGACTTGCCGTGGCCGCTTACTTAATAAATAGGAAAACATGGAAAGGAATAACAAAAAGCCGATTGTCGGTATCACGCAGGGTGACGGCAACGGTATCGGCTATGAGGTGATCATCAAGTCGTTGGCTGACGCCAGAATTCTGGATTCGTTCACTCCGGTGATCTACGGTTCGTCAAAGATTTTCGGTTTCTACCGTAAACTGATCCATAACCTTGACCAGATGGACACTTATGTGATCCAGAGCGCCAAGGATGCTAAGCCAAAGAAGATCAATATTGTCAACTGCCTTCCGGACAATGTGTTCGTCGAGCCTGGACAGTCCACTCCGGAGTCGGCTAAATCGGCCATCAGGTCGCTTGAGTGCGCTGTGGAGGACATCAAGAACGGTGACATCGATGTGCTGGTGACGGCTCCTATCAACAAGAAGGCCATGGTGGCCGAGGGTTTCGGAAACACCGGGCATACTGAATATCTCCAAAAGGAATTCGGAGTTGATGACGTGCTGATGTTCATGGTCTCCGACCAGCTCAGGATCAGTGTCGTGACCGGGCATATTCCTTTAAAGGATGTTCCGGCGTCGATCACGCAGGAGAAGATCGTGAACAAATTGAGGCTGATGACCGCGTCGCTGAAGAGGGATTTCGGCATCGTGGAGCCTAAGATCGCGGTGCTGGGACTGAATCCGCATTGCGGGGACGGCGGCCTGCTTGGCGACGAGGAGGAGAGGATAATCCTTCCTGCCGTGAAAGCGGCCAACGCTGAAGGGCTTATGGCTTTCGGACCTTATTCTCCGGACGGGTTCTTCGGGCTCGGACATTATGCGAAGTTTGACGCCACTCTGGCCATGTATCATGATCAGGGACTGGCTCCGTTCAAGGCTTTGGCCTTCGAGGACGGCGTGAACTTCACGGCAGGGCTTCCGATTGTCAGGACTTCTCCGGATCATGGCACGGCCTACGAGATGGCCGGGCGTGACGAGGCGGATCCGCAGTCCATGATGTCGTCCATCTACACGGCGATCGACATCTTCCGCAAGAGGGCGGCGTACGATGACCTGTACGAAGGGAAAATGCAGAAGAAATAATTGAATATGAACTACAAACGATCGATTCTGATAACCGGTGGGGCCGGTTTCATAGGCAGTCACGTGGTGAGGCTGTTTGTCAACAAGTATCCGGACTACCGGATCATCAATCTTGACAAGCTTACCTATGCCGGCAATCTCGCCAATCTCAAGGACATAGAGGATCGCCAGAACTATACTTTCGTCAAGGCCGACATCTGCGACCTTGAGGCCGTCCGCAAAGTGATCTCTGAATATTCCGTTGATGGCATCATACACCTTGCCGCCGAGAGCCATGTTGACCGCTCGATCAAGGATCCGTTCATATTCGCTAAGACAAATGTCCTGGGCACCTTGACTCTGCTTCAGGCCGCCCGTGAGTTTTGGGAGCCGAAAGGTTGGGAAGGAAAGCGGTTCTATCATATTTCCACCGATGAGGTTTATGGCGCTCTTGAGTTGACAAGGCCGGAGGGAGATCCTGCCGGCAATGAGTGTGGCGGGGGGCCGTTCGGTGACACTTTCTTCACCGAGGACTGCAAGTACCAGCCTCACAGTCCGTACTCAGCGTCGAAAGCCTCAAGCGATCATTTTGTCAGGGCCTATCATGACACCTACGGGATGCCGACGATCGTGACGAACTGCTCGAACAATTACGGTCCGTACCAGTTCCCTGAAAAACTGATCCCTCTGTTCATCAACAACATCCGGCAGCGTCGTCCGCTTCCGGTCTATGGAAAAGGGGAGAATGTCCGTGACTGGCTCTATGTCGAGGATCACGCCAGGGCGATCGATTTGATTTTCCATAAGGGAAAGATTGCCGAGACGTATAACATAGGTGGTTTCAACGAGTGGAAGAACATTGACCTGATCAAGGTTCTTATCAAGACTGTGGACAGGTTGCTTGGCCGCCCGGAGGGAGCGGATGATGATCTCATCACGTTCGTGACCGACAGGAAAGGACATGACATGCGTTATGCCATCGATTCGTCCAAGCTGAAGAATGAACTGGGTTGGGAGCCGAGCCTTCAGTTCGCGGAAGGTATCGAGAAGACCGTCCGCTGGTACCTTGAGAATGGTCCATGGCTTGACGACGTGACCAGCGGGGAGTACCTCCGCTACTATGATGACATGTACAAAAACCGATAAGGTGATCGTTCGGTTGCTTTGACATGTTCCGCGACAATATAAGTTGTCTATGAAATTTGCCAAAGTCGGTCACTGAGCTTGCCGAAGTTTGCAATATAAGTTGCTGTGGATCACAGTGGCAGAAAAAAGGAAAATCAGGAATTTTGCACGTTACCAAAATTCCTGATTTTATTTTTCTGCCACAGTGCCCGTGCGATTGCTGCGCGTGCGATTGCATAAAAAAATAACTTTCCGCTTGCGGTAAGGTTTTCTGATGGAGATGCGTTCGCACCTGGCATTTCTGCTGCCTCACGGCCTTGAATCCAAGGAGTTCCGCTTTGGCGTCCAATCAGCCTTTGCCTGCTAGACAGAAAGTGTACGCAAAGGTACACATTATTTTGTTATATCCAAATATTTTTCTGCAATTTATTGAAAAAATAATTCATTTGACATGAAATAAGTATTTATGGTATAATATAATCATACGCTCTTTGTTTACTTAAAGCACTATTTCAAGTAAATCAAAAATCCCGATGGCCGCCCATCCCAACGTCTCATCCCCACTGTGACCACCGGGAAAAAAGTCGTGCGGCCTACTTCATGTATTGAGCGGAGATGTTTTCATCAATGGCTTCAACCGAGTTGGCGATCACTTCCATGCTTGTTCTTTCTATTCCGTCGCTGGAAGTATATTTCTGAGACCGGAGCCTGCCTGTCACATAGACGGGAAAACCTTTCTGGATGACATCCAATGACGAGATGCCCTTGACTCCTTCCCATGCGGTCACATTGTGCCATGTGGTCTCGATTACCGGCTCACCGTTCCTTCCCTTGTAGGCGAAGTTGGTCGCGACGGAGAAATGCGCCACCCGCGTCTCCCCGACCTTGAGAATGTTGACATTGCCGACATTCCCTCGGATTTCAAGTCTGTTCAATTGTTCCATAATTCAAGTTGTTTTGAAGTTTTGTCTGACGCAAAGTTATAATGGTATTTCAGGCGGGGGACGGATGAAAAAGAATTACACGTGAGATTTTTCTGAATATTATCAAATCGCTGATTTGTCCGCCTCCGGATTAGCGGCAAATGATTTTTTTTAGTGGGGAAACGATATTTGTCTTATGGGAATAAAATTTTATCAGGCATAGCAAAGAATTATTTTATGGCCACAAAATTTTTCTATGCGTTTACCTTGGTGATAAGAAACAGAAAAATATTCATGAAATTTCTTTTCACCTCTTTCAAAACTCGTTTAAGAAAGACATATTTGCCGAAATCATAGGTTGGTGGCAGTGAAGTTCACTCGCTCAAGCCTATGAACATATTTACCATGGCAGGCAGGCCTGCCGATAAAAGATAAGCGATGAAGTACTTGGAAGACGAATCGAGGGGGAGATGTCTGGAGTGTGGGGATGTTCTTCCTTACGGGCGCAGCGATATGAAGTTTTGCTGCGTCACTTGCAAAAGCAGGTACCACTATGTCAACAGCGGCCATCTGAAGGGGCTGCGGCTGAGAACCATCGGGGCGCTGGACCGCAACCACGGGATTCTGATGTCCCTGTTGGAGAAGGGTGTCACATCAATGAATATTCCTGACCTTGCTCAGATGGGCTACAGGTTTGACTGTGTCACATCGTACCACAAGGTCAGGAATCACAATGAATATCGTTGCTACGATATCAAATATTATTTGTCGGAAAGCCGCTTGTTCGGGCTCTCAAAGGTCGAGACAGGCCCGCCGGTGAAGAAACCTTAGGCCTCTTCGGCGCACTCCTCGTCCTTGCCGGGATCCTTGAACAGGAATATGAACAGGATGCCTACAAGAAGAGCGTAACCGGCGAACACGTACCAGGCTGTGGCCCAGTCAGGCTGGGCGGCGTTGTAAACGAAATGGTTCACGACCTTGCCGGCGGCCCAGGTTCCGATTGAGGCTCCGAGACCGTTCGTCATCAACATGAACAGTCCCTGGGCGCTGGAGCGGATGTCCTTGGTGGTCTTACGGTTCACGTAGAGGGATCCGGAGATGTTGAAGAAGTCGAACGCCACACCGTACACAAGGCAGGAGAGGATGAACAGCCATACTCCCGAGCCAGGGTTGCCGATTCCGAAGAATCCGAATCTGAGAACCCAGGCGAACATCGCGATGAGCATCACCTTTTTGATTCCGAACCTCTTCATGAAGAACGGGATGAGGAGGATGCATAGGGTCTCGGACATCTGGCTGAGCGAGATCAGGGCGTTGGCGTTGCGCGCGCCCCAGGCGTCGGCATATTCAGGACTTCCCGCAAAGGAGGAGATGAACGAGTTGGCGTAGCCGTTGGTGATCTGGAGAGACGCGCCGAGGAGCATCGAGAAAATGAAGAACACGGCCATCTGCCTGTCCTTGAACAAGGAGAACGCCTTGAGACCGGTGGCTTCCATAAAGCTGCTGCCGCTGACCTTCTTGACAGGCACGTTCGGGAGACTCAGCGCATAGAACCCGAGAATCAGGCTGAGAACTCCGGAGGTGAAGAACTGGAAGTAGCTGTGCTGGTACTGGATTCCGGAAGGATCCTTCATAAAGTTCACGAACAGCATCGTGCAGATGAATCCGACCGTTCCGAATACACGGATCGGCGGGAACGCCTTGACAGTGTCCTTGCCGGCTCCTTCAAGACCTGCGTAGGCCACGGAGTTGGTAAGGGCGATTGTCGGCATGTAGAACGCCACGCTGATCGTGTAGAGGATGTAGAAAATGCTGAAATTGAAGTCCGGACCGACCAGATACGCTCCTTCGGTCAGGTTGACGTTGCCCATCGCGTACAGTCCGGTGCCGAGCATCGAGACACCGGCGATGAGTTGGCAGAGAGACAGTGTCTTCTGTGCGGGGATCCATCTGTCGGCCACGATGCCGACGAGGGCTGGCATAAATATGGAGACGAATCCCTGTGTGGCGAAGAAAAGCCAGATCTGGGGACCAAGCCCGGCCTTGCCGAGAAAACTTCCCATAGATGTCAGGTACGCTCCCCAGATGGCGTACTGGAGGAAGTTCATAATGATCAGCCTGAGGCTGATGTGCTTGTTGCTCATAACGTTATTGTGTTTTTTGTTATTATGCGTATGGTCAAAACAAACAAATGTACGAGTTTTCGGCTAAAAATCACTATCTTTGAGGGTTAAATTTTGGAAGAATGGTTTTCAGAGAGATAGCGAAGGATCCCGGCTCAAGGGCAAGGACAGGCGTTTTCACCACCGATCATGGTGAGGTGAGGACTCCGATATTCATGCCAGTCGGGACGGTAGGCTCCGTCAAGGGGGTCTATCACAGGGACTTGAAGGAGGATGTGAAGGCCGAGATCATCCTTGGCAACACCTATCATCTCTATCTGAGGCCGGGTCTCGACACCTTGAAAAAGGTCGGCGGACTTCACAAGTTTGAGAACTGGGACAGACCGATCCTGACGGACAGCGGCGGATTCCAGGTGTTCTCTTTGACCAAAATCAGAAAAATCACCGAGGAGGGTTGCCGTTTCCAGTCTCACATTGATGGTTCGAGGCACACTTTTACACCAGAGAATAACGTTGACACCCAGAGAGTTATCGGCGCTGACATAATGATGGCGCTTGACGAGTGCTGTCCAGGTGACGCTGACGAAAAGTACGCTGCCAAGTCTCTTAAACTGACTCAGGGATGGCTTGAGCGTTATTTCAAGCATTTCTGTGAGACCGAGCCTCTGTACGGGTACAATCAGGTTATGTTCCCGATCATCCAGGGTTGTGTCTATCCGGAACTCCGCAAACGGGCGGTTGACCACGCTGTCAGCCTCGTCGGAGACAGTGAGGCTGTCGGCGGTTTCGCGATCGGCGGACTTGCGGTAGGGGAGCCTACCGAGAAGATGTACGAGATGCTGGAACTCGTCTGCCCGCTCCTGCCGGACAACAGGCCACGCTACCTGATGGGAGTCGGCACGCCTGCCAACATCCTTGAGGGAATCGCGAGGGGAGTGGATATGTTCGACTGTGTGATGCCTACCCGCAACGGCCGCAATGGAATGCTTTTCACGTGGAACGGCATAATGAATATGCGTAATTCCAAGTGGGCGGAGGATTTCTCGCCGATCGATCCGGACGGAGCGTCGTTCGTCGACCGGACATATTCAAGAGCATACCTGCATCATCTTTTCATCGCGAAGGAGATGTTCGCCGCGATGATAGCGAGCGAGCACAATCTTGCCTTCTACCTCGACCTTGTCCGCGAGGCCCGTCTGCACATCGAGGCGGGGGATTTCGCCTCTTGGAAGGAAACGACCGTAAAAAGAATAAGTTCAAGACTTTAGGAATATGAACGTGGGACTGAAGAAGATAGACTGGTACATCATAAAGAAGTTCATAATGACCTTCTTTATAGCCCTTCTTCTCATCATCGGAATCGTCATAATCTTCGACATCAGCGAGAAGATCAACCATTTCGTCGAGAACAAGGCTCCTCTTCACGCCATCGTCTTCGACTATTATGTGAACTTCGTCCCGTATTTTGTGAATATGTTCAGCCCGCTGTTCGTGTTCATCACGGTCATATTCTTCACCTCCAGAATGGCGGCCAACAGCGAGATCATCGCCATTCTGTCCTGCGGCGTAAGCTACAAGAGGATGATGGTGCCGTATATGGTCTCCGCTTTGCTGATCGCCACGCTTTCCCTTTCTCTCAACCTCTGGGTGATTCCGAGGGCGAACGTCAAGCGAATAAATTTCGAACTAAAATATATAAAACACAGGAACTCATTGTCCTCCAGTAATGTACATTATCAGATTAATCCAGGGAAGTTCGTCTCGGTCGAATCTTTCAGTTCATGGAACAACACCGCCTACGAATTCAGTCTGGAAGACATAGAGGACAACAAGCTCGTCAAGAAGATTTCCGCCGAGAAGGCGGTATGGGACAGCACTTTCAATGGCTGGAAACTGAAGAATTACTTCATAAGGGAATATACGGAAGGTCTTCAGGACCGTGTGACCACCGGTGCGGAGCTGGACACCGTGCTGAACCTGACAGTCACTGATTTTTATCGCAACAAGAAGACAGTCGAGACCTTGCCCGCGGAACAGCTTGATGAGTTGATCGCCACCCAGAAGATGAGGGGAGACGCCAACGTGATGTACGCGCTCATCGAGAAACACAACCGTCTAGCTTTACCATTCTCGGCTTTCATCCTGACCCTTATGGGTGTGAGCCTTTCCTCCAGAAAACGAAGGGGAGGCATCGGCCTGAACATAGGAATAGGTATCGGTCTCAGTTTCACCTACATCCTCTTCATGCGGTTCAGCCAGATGTTCGTCTATTCGGGAGCGTTGCCTCCGGTGGTCGCACTTTGGCTTCCTAACGTGATATTCGGTATTATCGCCGCCGTTTTGTATATTCGAGCTTCTAAATAACTTAATATTTATGTCACAACAAACCTTATCCCCACTGAAACGATCCATTGTCGGAGTTCAGTTCATGTTTGTAGCTTTCGGTTCCACAGTACTGGTTCCACTTCTGGTAGGATTCGATCCCGCCATCGCTCTCCTCGCGGCCGGTCTCGGCACTCTTCTTTTCCATGCCGTCACCGGAGGCAAGGTTCCGATCTATCTCGGCAGCAGCTTCGCGTTCATAGCCCCGATCATCAAGGCTACCGAACTCTACGGACTGTCGGGAATGTTCTGCGGGCTCGTCGCTGTGGGACTTGTGTACATTCTGATGAGTTTTCTGGTCAAGTTGTTCGGTGTCAAGTTCATCAAGAAACTATTCCCGCCGATCGTGATCGGACCGGTCATCATCCTCATCGGTCTTTCCTTGGCCGGAACGGGAGTCGATATGGCCAGCAAGAACTGGATCCTGGCTCTCGTGTCGCTCTTTGTGGCGATCATCTGCTCGTGCTGGGGTAAAGGTATGATAAAGCTCATCCCGGTTGTGTTCGGCGCACTCGCCGGCTACATCGTGGCCGTGATATTCTACAGAAGCTCAATGGATTTCTCGGGAGTCGCGAACGCTCCTTGGTTCCAGCTTCCGCATTTCTCGAAGATGAGCCTCTCCTGGCAGGCGATCGTGTTTATGGCTCCTGTGGCCATCGCTCCGATCATCGAGCACGTAGGTGATGTCTATGCCATCAGCGAGATCGCCGGTAAGGATTTCGTCAAGGATCCTGGCCTTCACCGTACGATGCTGGGCGACGGTCTTGCCTGTACCCTCGCGGCATTCCTCGGCGGCGCTCCTGTGACGACATATTCAGAAGTGACCGGCGCCGTGTCGCTCACCAAGGTGACAGACCCGGCTTGTATGAGAATCGCCGCTCTTTCCGCTATTCTGATTTCCCTTGTCGGAAAGGTCGGCGCGGCGATCCAGACCATCCCGACTGCCGTTCTCGGTGGCATTATGCTCCTTCTTTTCGGTAGCATCGCATCCGTCGGAATCAGCAACCTTGTGAAGGCTCAGATTGACATGAACAAGACCCGCAACCTGATCATCGCCTCCCTCATCCTGACCATCGGAATCGGCGGCGCTGTCATCAGCTTCGGCAAGTTCTCACTCGCCGGCATCGGCCTCGCGTCAGTCGTCGGAGTTATCCTGAACCTCATCATCCCGGACAAGAAAGAGTCTGAAGAAGCTAACGCTTAATGAATATAAAGGTGTGCCCTATGAATATGACAGGGTGCACTTTTTTTAATGAATATTCTGACATAAGAATATGAATGCATTGAAAGTCAAGATAGTAAACAAAAGCCAATGGCCCGATCCGGCTTACGCCACTGAGGCGTCGGCCGGGATGGACCTTCGGGCGAACATCACCGAGCCGATTGTGCTGAAGCCATTGGAAAGGGTTCTGGTGCCCACGGGCATATTCATTGAGCTTCCTGTTGGCTATGAGGCGCAGGTCCGCCCTCGCAGCGGCCTTGCCACGAAGCACGGCATCACCGTGATCAACAGCCCCGGGACCGTGGATGCGGATTACCGTGGGGAACTGAAGACTTCGCTGGTCAACCTATCCAACGAGCCGTTCGAGATTGTTCCCGGCGAACGCATCGCCCAGATGGTTGTCGCCCGCCACGAGCGGGTTGAGTGGGAGGATGTTGAAGTTCTCTCTGAAACCGAGCGTGGTGCAGGTGGATGGGGCAGCACGGGAAAGCGCTAGCACTTTCCAGTGCTGGTTCACCCCCAGTCGCTTCGCGACAGCCCCGGTGGGGCATTGGGGACCGTATTCCCCAAACCCCTTGCGTCGCTTCGCTCCGAGTTTGTTGTTTTGCATTATTACTATTATATTTAAGAAATATTTTTGGATTTGTTTTCTAATATGGATGTGCAGAGATTATATTCGGCATTTTTGGAATGCGGGCGTGTGACGACGGACAGCCGTGCCATCAGCGGCGGCGAGATGTTCTTCGGACTGAAAGGCGAAAATTTCGATGGTAATGAATATGCTCTCAAAGCTCTTGAGGCAGGGGCACGTTATGCCGTGGTGGATGAAGGTTCGACAGCGGCTGCTTCGGGAGATGCCCGTCTGATTGTCGTGCCGGACACGCTGGAGGCCTTGCAGGCTCTCGCACGTCACCATCGTGAGAACACTTTTGTGGATGGCAAACGTCTGACTGTCATAGGATTGACCGGAACCAACGGCAAGACCACCACCAAGGAACTGATCACGAGAGTGTTGTCCGTGAAGTACAACGTCACGTCCACGCAAGGCAATCTGAACAATGACATCGGAGTGCCTCTGTCTGTCCTGAACATCAATTCCGAGACGCAGCTTGCAGTCATTGAGATGGGGGCGAATCATCCGGATGACATCGAGAAACTGGTGAAGGTCTGCGAGCCTGACTATGGTCTTATCACGAATGTCGGCAAGGCGCACCTGCTTGGGTTCGGTAGTTTTGAGGGCGTGAAGAAGGCCAAGGGAAAATTGTACGACTATATTTCCGAGCACGGAGGAAGCATATTCCTGAATGCTGATGATGAGAATCTGGCCGCTATGGCCGCCGAGCGTAAGGGCTTGAATGTCATTGAATATGGCATCGGTTATTGGAACGCTATGGTTCTGCCGTCCGATGCGGACCATCCTTTTGTCCGGATGGCCATTCCTGACTCAGTCGCTGAGCCTGTCGAAACGAAAGAAGGCACCGAAAACCTGCTGTGCCTCGAAACTCACCTGGCCGGTTCGTACAATGCCTACAACATAGCCGCCGCCATCGCTGTAGGCCTCCATTTCGGAGTGTCCCTCGAAGACGCAATCCAGGCCGTGAGTGAATATATTCCTAAAAACAACCGCTCGCAGTTGGAAAAGACAGATCGCAACATTTTGATAGAGGATGCCTACAACGCCAATCCGACGAGTATGGCGGCCGCTCTTGACAACCTTGCCACTGTGCAGGCTGCACATAAAGCCGTAATGATAGGGGATATGCGTGAACTTGGCACGGAGTCTGTCGCCGAGCATATTGCCATATTAAAGAAATTGGCATTGATGGATTTGGATCTTGTCTGCCTCGTGGGTGAAGAATTCGGTAAGGCGCTTGGAACGATCCCTGAGCCTGCCGAAGGGCCGTTGGTTCGACAATGCTCACCAACCATCGAAATGGCCTCAACCACGAAATGGTTCCCGACCTCGGATGATCTGGTTACTTGGCTGAAGTCAAACCCAATCTCCAACCACACAATCCTAATCAAAGGCTCCCGCGGGATCCGGATGGAGAAGATTTTGTCAGAGTTATAGGGAACTTCCTCTCGTCAAAAATCATAGTGAGCCCAGTGACAGGTACTTTGTCGATGCGAGTCTGGATGACATATCTGGCAAGCATTCCGACAAAGTAACCTATTGTCAGTCCGACAATTGTCCCGACAATCACATCACCGAGGTAATGCTTCCCGACGAATATCCTGCTGACAGCCACCAACGCCGCCCACGTCAACGCGAACTTGTAGAAGCCGTTGTAGGTGTGTGTGCGGTCGTTTCTGAATCCGATGATCAGGCACATCACAAGGGCGAAGGCATTTGCCGCATGCGCCGAGAAGAACCCGTAGAACCCTCCGCGGCCTTCCAGCACGTTCAGCCCTCCGAGGAGCATCCTCGCGCTGTAGCTTGGCCTGAGTCTATCGACTGAATGTTTTACGATCGTGGAGAACTGGTCGCACAGCCCGAACGCGATTCCGACAGAAACCAGCACAACCAGAGCCTTTTTCCATCCAAGCCTTCTGAACAGGAAATATGCGCAGATCGCATACGCCGGGATCCACACCGTCTTGTCCGACATCAGCATCCAGAGCTGGTCCGTTGCCGGCGTGCTGAAACTATTCAGAAACAGGGTGGCGTTCTGATCAATCCTGTGCAGGAATCCTATGAGTGAAGCGCTGACCATAGCATATCCTTTAAGTCCTTGATCCCCTCACCGCTGACCGATGAAATGAACACGTGAGGAATTCCCTTAGGCAGCGACGGCTCGATTTCTTTCTCGATGTCCTTGTCGATCAGGTCGCATTTGGTGATGGCCAGAACCCGATCCTTGTCCAGAAGTTCGGGGTTATATTCCTTAAGCTCGTTGAGCAGGGTCTCGTAGCTTGCCTTGATGTCGTCCTCTTCCGCGGAGACCATAAAGAGCAGCACCGAGTTCCTTTCGATGTGGCGGAGGAAGCGTATTCCTATGCCTCTTCCTTCGTGCGCCCCTTCTATGATTCCAGGAATATCCGCCATTACAAATGACTGATCGTCATAATATTGTACGATTCCAAGATTCGGCTCCAGCGTCGTGAAAGCGTAGTTGGCGATTTTAGGTTTCGCCGCCGTGATCGCCGCCAGCAAGGTTGATTTTCCGGCGTTAGGGAAGCCTACAAGCCCCACATCAGCCAGCACCTTGAGTTCCAGGATGAACCATCCTTCCTGCCCATCCTCTCCCGGCTGCGCATACCTTGGAGTCTGGTTGGTGGCTGTCTTGAAGTTGTTGTTGCCCAGACCGCCACGTCCTCCCTTGCAGAGAATCCGCGTCTCTCCAGGCTCCATCATCTCGAACAGCACCTCTCCGGTCTCCGCGTCCTTCGCCACGGTACCCACCGGCACGTCCAGAATGATGTCCTCTCCGTTCTTGCCGGTGCGAAGTCCGCCCTCTCCGTGTCCTCCTTCCTCTGCCTTGATGTGCTTGCGGTACTTGAGGTGGATAAGCGTCCAGAACTGCGGATTGGCCCGAAGGATGATATGTCCCCCACGGCCTCCGTCTCCGCCGTCCGGTCCCCCCTTAGGCACATACTTCGCCCTGTAGAGATGCATCGATCCCGCACCCCCGTGCCCCGAAGCGCACCAGATCTTCACGTAGTCTATGAAATTGCTGTCCGGCATAGTACTCTATAAATCAATTTGTCAAATGATTGCGCAGACTCCCGTGCGGGTTTTGTGCGGCACCATTGCGCGCTGTAAAACACCTTTTTCTAATCGTGTTCTTCACGCTGTTCCTCCCCGAAGCCTTCAATCGTACAAAGATAGTGAAAGTTTGGGAAAGAAAGGTTATTTTGAAATAATGAGCGAAAATGAGTCAAAAAGCAAGTGCGACATTACAAAGGCAGAGTTTTGTCCGGCAGAAGTCCTCTTTCCCGGACAAACCGATGATATTACAAAGTTTCTCCGGTATTATGCCGTTTCGGTGGACATTTTGATCGATTGAATCACTGTTAGAAGGTGCGGCAATGGAAGAAGGTAACACGAGTCAATGAATTGATGTGGCATTTATTGATAATCGCAAAAATATGTTACCTTATGCGTGTCAGGTTAATGGCTTACCTGACACTTTGAGTTGTTCTCGGGGTGAGCTCGATGATGTTCTGTGGGATCTCCTTCAGGACCAAACTACGCTCAGCGTCGTCCAAATCTTCGAACGCTTTTCCGAAATGTTCGTTGGCATATTCATTCCTGATTAGTGAGACGGCGTTGGATAATTCTTTCAGAGCGGTGACGTACGTTCCGTATGATGTGGCTCTGTCCGTCTGAAGGCATATCATCGTCTGGTGGTTTTTACGGATAGATCCAGCGGCCATATTCAAAAGCTCGCTTTGCATAATGAGGTTCGTGTCGTACAAATACTTGCCATCCTTGTTGATCTTTAGGTGGCGCACCATCTCTTTCGGCATATTCTTGACCGCATCTGGAAGCTCAATCAATTTGACTCCGATCTTTTCGACGGTTTTATTGGCAGGAGGAAGACGCATCGGCACGCTACCGAGGTTCGGGCTGGAGTATTGCACTTTCAGAGCCGGCACGCTCCGGAGTTGTTCCCTGAGGTCATCGATGATTCCGCAGCTGATTTCAGCTGGAGCGATGATTTCCACCTTGGCCTCTTTGTCACTGCCTATCAAGGAATTGACGGCTTCCGGAATGTCTTTGTATGCGATACTCTCGCCATTCGCATAATAATGAATGGTTCCACCGCCGTCTTTTTGGATCTCAACCTTTACTGTCGAGTCATCCGAGACTGAAGAATTTTCAGTAACTTTGCAGTTTGTGACTGTTCTGGCGTTCAGAGCCAGGGCACCGCAGACAAGCGGCAGGATGTAGAGGACTCTCAGTCCCCTCATCGCGGTTGCGTTTGATTTTGACATCATAGTAATACGATTTTTAAGGATACTGTGATTAAAGCTGTTAGTGATTGAGTAGCCGCTCGCACTGACAGCTTTTCTTATTAATGAATATTGGTATTCCTTTATGTCCGCACCTTGTCGGAGGACTGCGTCGTCAGCCTCATATTCGTGGATGGCCCGGAGCTCTCGCTTGAGAAGCCATACCGCTGGATTGAACCATTGGAAAGCCGACATTATGTCAAACAGAAGAATGTCTTTTGAGTGCCCAAGCCTGATGTGAGCCTTTTCGTGTTCAAGAATATGTATGTTGCCGCTTTCAAAGTCGTCTCTGCTCATCACAATCCATTTCATCCAGCTGAACGGAGGAATATTTTTGTCGCACACTATCACCTCGCTGCCGTGGATTTCCTTTCTTTCCCCATTCCAGACCAATCTGGCGACCCGCCATATTCCAAAAGCTGTTCTGCCAAGAACATAAACAACTCCTATCCAGAATGTTGCTATGATAAATGGTTCCCAGGATACTCCGCCAAGGCTTTCGATGATAGGAGTGGGCACCTCTACCGCATCTCCTGATATTCCGAAAACAGTAGCTTCGGGAATATATACCGTCTTGTGAACCGTTATGACGCATAGCGGTAGGATGAATGACAGCACAGAGGTTGCGAGGATGACGATCCTGTTCACCCTATGCATCTTCTCCTGGCTTAGGAAGCACTTGAAGCAGAGGTAGAACGTGATGAGCGTCGCCGCGACTTTCAATTCATATATTATGAAGGTGAGCATAAGATGGAATATTAGCGCTTGCCTTCTATCTGAGCTATTATTTCTTTTAGCTCGTTTACGTCAAGTTTTTCATCCTCAAGAAACTGTGAGACCACGCTGGCGAAAGAGTTGTTGTAATACCTCTCCACTATGCCGCTGATTGTCGTGCCTCTGTACTCCTTTTCGGATATGCGTACCTCGTAGATGAACGTGTTGGCTATAGGACGGCGTGTGAGGAATCCCTTGCTCTCAAGGAACGACACTTGGGTCGAGACCGTAGTATAGCTCGGCCTTGGTTCCGGAAGGCTGTTCACAAGGTCACGGATGCACATCTCACCCTTTTTCCAGAAGATATTCATAAGTTCCTCTTCTTTCGCTGTCAATGTGTGTTTCATATCGCAATATAATTGGTCTGTCGCAAATATAGATAATTTTTAGAATATCTACTATATTTATTAGAAAATATTCTAAAATTTATCATATTGTTCTATGGATGATAGTTTTGCAAAATAATGTTATTTTTGTGCCGATAATCAACGAGTTGAAGCAAGAAAGACAACTTTATGGCAAAAATCGCCTTCATTGACCTTGAAATAGATGGCAAAGGCAGGATTCTGGACATCGGGGGAGTGAAAAACGGACTGAGCTTTCATTCCGCGAGGATTCCGGAGTTTGCGGACTTTGTCTCTTACTGCGATTGTCTTTGCGGGCATAATATCATCGGGCACGACATCAAGTACCTGAAACCATTCCTTAGAAAGGAATATATCCTCATCGACACCCTTTATCTCTCGCCGCTGCTTTTCCCGCAGAAGCCTTACCACAAACTTCTCAAGGACGACAAAATCCTTACGGAAGAGCTGAATAACCCGTTGAATGACAGTTTGAAGGCTCAATCTCTCTATGATGATGAGGTGATGGCGTTCAAGGCCTTGGACAAGGATTTCCAGCAGCTGTACTATGATCTGCTGAACGAGGATATTCACTTCTCAGGATTTTTCAAAAGCATTGAATATGTCCCCTCAAGGAAGCCGTTCTTTTTCCGGAAATCCACTGCGGACATCTTCCGAGAGTTATTTAAAGGCAAGATTTGCGAGCATTCAAATGTCGAGTCTTTTGTTAGGGATCACAAGGTGGAATGCGCCTATGCGGCTGCCTTGATCAGCACTGATGACAGAAATTCCATAACTCCGGCGTGGATTCTTCACAACTATCCGAGTGTCGAGAATGTGATAAGAGGTTTAAGGGCCGTGAACTGCGGAGATGCCCGCTGCGCGTATTGCTCACAAAAACTGAATGCTGAATATTCATTGAAAAAGTGGTTCGGCTACGACCGTTTCAGGACTTTCGGAGGGGAGCCGCTGCAGGAGAATGCGGCAAAAGCAGCGATTAAAGGTGAATCGTTGCTTGCCATATTCCCGACCGGCGGAGGGAAGTCGCTGACATTCCAACTGCCGGCATTGATGGCAGGGGAGACCGTCAGAGGATTGACCGTCGTGATCTCTCCGCTTCAATCCCTGATGAAGGATCAGGTGGAGAATCTGGAGAAGAAAGGAATCTCGGAAGCCGTCTATATCAATGGCTTGCTGTCTCCGATTGAACGCCGCAACGCTTTGGAGAGGGTCGAGTCCGGGGAGGCCTCGCTGCTTTACATCGCCCCGGAGCAACTCCGCTCCAAGACCATCGAGAAGGTTCTGATGTCCAGAACCTTGGTCCGAATCGTGATTGACGAGGCGCATTGCTTCTCCGCCTGGGGTCAGGACTTCCGGATTGAATATATGTTCATCGGGGAGTTCATCAGGCATCTTCAGGAGTGTAAAGGCCTTGACACTCCGATTCCGGTCTCCTGCTTCACTGCGACCGCTAAACCTAAGGTGATCAGCGACATCTGTGACTATTTCCGGGACAGGCTTGGGATAACCTTGAAGCGTTTCACGACTGATGTTGCCCGCACTAATCTTCGATATACTGTTCTGTTCAGGGCTTCCGATGAGGATAAATACCAGACCTTGAGGAACTTGCTCGATGGCACAAAATGTCCGGCCATCGTTTATGTGACCAGAACCAAAGCCGCGGAGAAAATCGCTGAAAGGCTCGGCAAGGACGGGTTTGACGCAAAGGCCTTCCACGGTCAGATGGAGGTCAACACAAAGGTCAAGGCTCAGGATGATTTTATGAGCGGCAAGGTCAGGATAATCGTGGCCACATCAGCGTTCGGGATGGGAGTGGACAAGAGCGATGTCGGTCTGGTTGTCCACTACGAGATTTCGGATTCGCTGGAGAATTATATTCAGGAAGCGGGAAGGGCGGGACGTGATGTCAACTCGCAGGCGGAATGCTACGTCCTTTACAATGACGATGACCTTAACAAACACTTCATACTTCTGAATCAGACGAAGCTCACCCTGAGTGAGATAAACCAAGTCTGGAGCGCTGTCAAGAAACTTACGGCAAAGCACGACTGCATCCACATCTCCGCTTTGGAGATAGCCCGCAAGGCAGGTTGGGAGGAAATCCGGGACGTTGAGACCAAGGTGAAAAGCGCGATTGCCGCCCTGGAGACCGCCGGTTATCTGAGACGCGGGATGAACAGTCCGAGGATATTCGCGACAAGCATTGTTCCGAGGAATATGGACGAGGCCTCCGAGCGGATAGAAAGATGCCCGGATTTCACTGAGGATGACAAACTGGACGCCAGAAGAATCATCAAGTCATTGATTTCGGAGCGCAGCCGTTCCCGCGCCGGGACCGCCGAGGCGGAGTCCCGTGTTGACTATCTTTCGGATATGCTCGGCATCGAGACCCGCAAGGTGATCAGTATCGTGGAGAGAATGCGTGTGGCCGGAATCCTCGCCAAGGACGACGATATGACGGCCTACCTCCGGCTTGGCCAGCTCAGGAAATTCAAATATTATATCCAGCTGGAGAAATTCCTCGTCGAGACAGTCATCGGCGAGTGCGCTAAATACAGTCTGAAGGAGATAAACGAGAAAGCGATCGCTTCCGGAATCGCAAGGTCCTCCGTGAAGGACATCCGTACAATCCTGTTTTTCTGGACGATAAGGCACTACATCGAAAAGCGCCCGGTCACGGACGATTATATTCAGATAGCGGCTAAGGTTTCGGCCTCGGATCTGGAAAAGCAGATCGCTGTCAGGAACTCAATCGCTTCGTTCATCGTCTATCGTTTCAAGGATAATAATAAAGAGGAGGACGGCGAGGTCAAGGTCGGGTTCTCGTTGGCCGGACTTGTCGGTGACTACAACGAGAGCGCTCTTTTCCCGGAAAAGATTGATGTCGGGATGGCCGAAGAGGCGCTCCTGTTCCTCGCGAAGACCGGAATCCTGAACCTGGAAGGCGGCTTTATGGTCTTGTACAACAAGTTGCAGATCGAACGGCTCAAAGACAGCAAATGCCGCTACAAAAAGGACGATTACCACAATCTGGACGACTTCTACAAGCAGCGGATCCAGCAGATCCACATCATCGGAAAGTATGCGAATATGATGGTGTCCGACAAAAATCGGGCTATGGAATATGTCCACGACTATTTTGTGCTGGATTTCAAGGCTTTCATAAAGAAATATTTCGATTCGAAGGAGGCGAAAAGAATCGACAGGAACATCAGCGAGAAAAAGTACGAAGAGCTGTTCGGAAGTCTGACCGGGACACAGTCAGACATAATCAATGACAGCGAATCAAGGTTCATCGTGGTTCCGGCCGGACCTGGAAGCGGCAAGACCTATGTCCTCGTGCGCAAGCTGGCCTCTTTGATCCTTCTGGAGGATGTCAAGTCCGAGCAGCTTCTGATGCTGACATTCTCAAGGGCCGCGGCTACGGAGTTCAAGAAGCGGCTCAAGGCTCTGATCGGCAACGCCGCCGAATATGTCGAGATCAAGACTTTCCATTCATATTCATTTGACATTCTTGGCAGGAAGGGAACGGTCGAGGGTTCCGAACATATTGTCGCCGACGCTGTCGTGGAGATTCGTTCAGGCAGGGTTGAAAGGAGCCGGATAACCAAGTCAATCCTTGTCATCGACGAGGCACAGGACCTTGGTGAGCAAGAATTCGCTCTGGTCAAGGAACTTATCCGTTGCAATGAGGATATGAGGGTCATAGCGGTCGGTGACGATGACCAGAACATCTACGAATTCCGTGGCTCTGACTCCGGGAATATGAAATCCCTGATCACTGAATATGGAGCGTCTGTCTATAATATGCTGGAGAATTTCAGAAGCTCCCAGGCGGTCATCTCTCTGGCGAACTCCTACGTTAAAGGAATATCCGGACGTTTGAAGTCCGATCCGATCGTAGGTAAGAGAATTGATCCAGGGAATATCCGTTTGGTCCGTCATTCCACTCCCGACTATGAACAGTCCATTGTTAATGAGATCGTTTCTGGCAATAATCCCGGTACCATCTGCATTCTTACCGCCACGAATGACGATGCCTTGGTGATATCGGCTTTGCTTAACAAGTCCGGACGGAAAGCCAGGCTGATTCAATCCCGAGAAGGATTCCAGCTTTCAGACCTCGCCGAGTTCAGAAGTTTTCTTGACGCCATCCGGAAATATGACTCCGCCTGCCTCGATGATGTGACGTGGGCTGAAGCGGCGGATGCCGTGCGGCGCCGTTTCAGTGACAGTGGATGCCTTGATCTGCTTGAGAACTGTCTGGCCGCTTTTAATGATGAATATCCAACCCGTAAGTACATCACTGATTTTGAGAACTTTCTGCTGGAGTCTCAACTTGAGGATTTCACGAGGTCCAAGGATTCGGAGGTAGTCGTCTCAACCATACACAAAGCCAAAGGTTGTGAATATGACAACGTGTATGTCTCTCTGAAGGGACTGCATAATGTGACCGACAAGGAGCGCCGGATGGTCTATGTCGGAATGACCAGGGCTAAGAACAACCTATCGGTGCATTTTGACAATGCGGACATATTCACAGATGAAGTGTCCCGCGCCGTGATGGTTGGAGATGATTCGGTCTATGGCGCTCCGGAGGAGGTTCTGATGCAGCTTTCGCATCGGGATGTCGTGCTGGATATGTTCAAAGGCAACCAAAACCTGTTGCGGAGTCTGCATTCCGGAACCAGACTTGAGCTTGATGGTGACTACCTGTCCGCCGAGATCGACCGTTGCCGCAGGACGGTTCTGAAATTCTCGGCCTCGTTCCGTGAAAAGCTTGCCAAAATGGCTTCCAAAGGGTATTCACCGGTCGAGGCCAAGGTCAGGTTCCAAGTGTTCTGGCGTTATGATGAGCAGGTCGAAGGTAGTGCGGAGCCTGTTCGCCGTGAGATTATGATAATTCTTCCTGACTTGACTTTTCATAAATCGTGACCGTGGAGGATAAATACTTCACTATGAGTGATATAACAGAGCGTCCTCCAATGGGTGGAAGGACGCTCTGGGATCTCGATGATTTCCAATCGATTAGGCTCCACGGTATGTGGCGTTGTTTTGTTGCCGCTCGGCTGCCTTACCGCTCAATGAAGAGCGGCTCGGCGCGGAGGTAGTTGCCGGTCGGGGTGAAAGAGGCATCCTTTATCCTGATTTTCCTCGCAAGAACCGGTGTCTCGGCGTTTTTGGCCGCGATGAAGGAATATGTTCCCTTCTCGGTGGCCCAGCCGGAGCGTTGCTCATCGTATGAGGCGAGGAGATTCTTCGGGATCCTTATCTCTACTGTCTGTGATTTTCCCGGGGCTATCACATCCGTCTTTGAGAAGCCTTTCAGCTCGCGGGTAGGTTTGTCCATGTCCTTGCCGGGGGCTTTGACGTAGATCTGGACGACCTCCTTTCCGGAATATTTGCCGGTGTTCTCCACGGTCAGGTTGACGACATATTCATCACCGGTGTCCTCCACGGTCATTCCGCTGTACCTGAAGTCCGTGTAACTCAGGCCGAAGCCGAACGGATAGGCGGTGCGGATCTTCTTGGTGGTGTAGTACCTATAGCCGCAGTAGATGCCTTCACGGTAGTTGACGTAGTCGATGTTCTCGATGTCGTACCGTTTCGTGACTCCGGCTGGAGCCGGACGGTGGAACGAGTAGTTGACCGGTTTGTCGGTGAGGAGCTGAGGCATGGTCTCGGATGTCGGGTCATCGTAATAGCTTACAGGAATGCTCATCGGAAGCCTTCCGCTCGGAGTTTCCTTACCGGAAAGCACTGAGGCTATGGCATGTCCGGCCTCGCATCCCGGAAGCCAGCTCATGACGATTGCGTCGGCCATGTCCTGCCATGCGGTCATGTCCACGATTCCGCCGACATCAAGCACGACAATCAGCTTTTTGCCCTCCTTGTGGAACGCTGTCGAGACTCCCTTGATAAGCCGCATCTCGGCGTCGGACAGCAGATAACTGAATTGGTAGAGTCTGTCCTTGCCTTCACCGAATATGCGACCGATGGTTATGACGGCCTTGTCGGCTTCCTTTGCGGCCTGCTCCAGCACGGCTTTGGACGGCATGGCCTCGGCCGGACGTTCGGCATCCACGAACCATTTGTCGAACTTGCTGTTGATCCTGCGGGTATTGAACCTTTCGTATCTAAGGCAGTCTTTGTAGAAGTCGTCTGTCGTTTTGTCCAGTCCGAATCCCGCGTCGGAAAGCCCCTTCTTGAGGTCTATAACGTATGAGCCGTTGACGTTTCCGGCTCCTGTGCCTCCGGTGATGAACTCGTAGGAAGTCACTCCGAACAGCGCGATCTTCGACTCAGGTGCCAAAGGCAGGGAAACCGCATCGTTCTTCAGCAGCACGATTCCTTCCTCGGCGGCTTTCCGGGCCACAGACGCATTGTGCCGGAGGTTCGGTTTATTGGAATATTCATACCCTTTGAACCGAGGACATTTGACGATGAGCCTCAGGAGTCTCGCCACAGCCGTGTCAACCACCGGCATAGGCAATGAGCCGTCGGTCATGGAGTTGACGAGACGATTGTAGTGCTCGTCGCTGCCCGGCTGGATCATGTCGTTGCCGCTTGCGACCATCTTGTCTGAATATAATCCCGCGGCCCAGTCTGTCATGACCACACCTTTGTAGCCCCAGTCATCACGAAGAACTCCTGTCGCCAGGTCGTGGTTCTCTGCGGCCAATGTCCCGTTGACATAGTTGTACGATGTCATGACGGTCCACGGATCGCTCTCCTTGATGGCGATCTCGAAGTTCCTCAGGTAGATTTCGCGCAGTGCCCGGACGGGAACCCTTGCGTCAAGGTAGAGCCTGTTGAGTTCCTGATTGTTAGCGGCGAAATGCTTGATGGATGTTCCGACTCCTTGGCTCTGGATTCCGCGGATGTAGCCAGCCGCGACCCTGCCGGCCAGAAGAGGATCTTCGGAGTAATATTCGAAGTTTCTGCCGCACAGAGGATTGCGTTGGATGTTGATGCCAGGGGCGAGCAGGACATCGACTCCATATTCGAGAACCTCATTGCCTATGGCTCCGCCGACCTCCTCGACAAGCGATGGATTCCAGGTGGAGGCGAGGGAGGTTCCGATCGGGAACTTGGTGCATGGGCGGTCGTCGATCCTGACTCCCGCAGGGCCGTCCGCCAGCACGATAGCCGGGATGCCCAGCCTTTCTATCGGGTGGGTTGTTCCGGCGGAACCCTTTACGTAGAGAGTCGTGTAGCCGACTCCGTCGAAGGCTTTCGCTCCGCTGCCTACCAGCAGGGCAGCCTTCTCCTCGGTTGTCAATTCATTGACAATCTGTGAAATATTATCACCGTTCAACTTCAACGGAGAACCCGCGAGCAGAACGGTGACCAAAAGTGAACCAATCATCATTGACTATGCCTTGTCCATCATTGTGAATATCCTTCCGCGGACTTCCTCGATGGTCCCGGTGCCGTCGATCTCCTCGTACTTGCCTGCCTTCTTGTAGTACTCCACAAGCGGTTCGGTCTTCTCGTGGTAGGTCTTGATGCGGTTGTTGATTGTCTCGTCCCTGGCATCATCGGCGCGGCCTTCGATCGCGGCCCTGTGCTTGATGCGCTCCATGATCATCGTGTCGGGGATCATGATGGAGACAACGGATGTGACAGCCTCTCCGTTCTTAGCGAGCATCTTGTCAAGAGCCTCGGCCTGGGCGATGGTGCGAGGGAATCCGTCAAGAAGGAAGCCGGAGACTCCGGTCACGGTCTTGAACTTGTTCTCGATCATGCCTTCCACAACCTCGTCCGGAACGAGCTCGCCGGCGTCGATCAGAGCCTTTGCCTTGAGGCCAAGCTCAGTACCCTTGGCGATCTCACCGCGGAGAAGCTCACCGGTGGAGATGTGGCAGAGATTGTATTTTTCAACCATTGCTGAGGCCTGGGTGCCTTTCCCGGCGCCCGGAGGGCCAAAAAGAATAAAGTATTTCATATCTGTGTCCAATACATAAATGTCTTTGAGGTTTCTTCCGATCTCGTTGTAATCCAGACCGAATCCGACTATGAAATCGTCCGGAATCTCCATGGCGACATAGTCAAGCTTGACATCCTTGGTGTAGGACGCCGGTTTGAGGAGCATCGTGCAGATCCTTGTCTCGACAGCGCCTTTCTCTTTGAGGAGCTCCTTGAGAGCCACGATGGTGTTGCCGCTGTCCACAATGTCTTCCACGACAATCACCCTCTTGCCTTCGATGCTTCTGGTCAAGCCCATGACCTCGCGCACGTTGCCTGTGGTGTGGGTGCCGTTGTAGGACGAAAGCTTGATGCAGACCAGCTCGCAGTTGAACGTGAGCCTCTTCATCAGCTCCGACGTGAACATCAGTGATCCGTTGAGGACACAAAGGAGTACCGGGCAATCGGTACATCCATTGAAATCATGGTTGATCTTCTCGGCTACCTTGTCGATGGCTTCCTCAAGCCTCTCGTTCGGAATGAACGGCTTGAAGGACTTGTCAAATAGTCTGACGTTGCTCATTGTGGTTCGTTGTTTTTAGTAAAAAACAAAATTAGGCAATATTCCTTAAAAAAACAGAAAAAACATACCTATGTTTTATGTTTCTTTTCGTTTTTTACGTTTACTTGCCTTACCTTGCCGGCCTGAACTTAAAGGGATGTGAATCTCTTGGCATAAACATCACGAATCATGAATATCCTGAAAAACTTCACTGCCGCGCTGCTGCTCGCGGTGCCTTTGTTTCAGGCTGATCTGACAGCTCAGTCTGACAACCTCATGAAGGCGATATTATATCTGTCCGGCGCGGATTCCGAGGAGGAACTGGACGAGCAGGAGATGGAAAGATTCTCCGTATTGGCATCCAGTCCGTTGGAAATCAATCTTGTGTCAAGAAGCCGTATGGCCACATGCGGACTTATGAGTCAGTACCAGGTGGCGAGCCTGATGGACTATCGCTTGCGGAATGGTGATGTGCTTTCCGTCTCGGAACTCGCTGCTGTTGACGGTTTCGGAGAGGATTACGCCAATGCTCTCAGACCGTTCATTTCGTTCGCCTCCAACGCTTTGCCTGGTCAGACAGAGATCGGATCAAAGCGTCTGACAAATGAGGCCTTGGCCCGTTTCGCGGTCAAAGGGAAGGATTTCAACTATGGAGCCAAGTACAGAATGAACTATGGCGAGTCTTTCGAGTTTTCATCGGCTGCCAGGACTAAATATTCAGACAAAGAGCGGTTTCCTCCATCGGCGTGGGCGATGAATATGACATATTTTGGCAAGAGAAGGATCGGCAAGGTCATCATCGGGGACTTCAACGCCCGTTTCGGCCAGGGGCTTACGCTATGGAGCGGAATGTCCATGTCTGGACTGTCATCTTCATCATCATTCAGTAAACGGCCATCCGGATTGTCTCCGTCATGGTCATGGTCCGGGATAGGAAGCCATAGGGGAGTGGCGGCCGACTTCACGGCCGGGCGCATGGTTCTCTCCGCGTTTGCCTCCTTTCCAGGGCTTCGCTCATGGTGCGAGAGCGGCAAACCCGCCGAAATCTCTCTGATGACAGGAGCGAACATAACCTTCCATTCCCGCAACGGGCAGTTATCCCTCACAGGCTACTGCCAGACAGAGCCAATGAATATGCCGGTTAGGCCTAAGACCGGCAAACTGTCAGGAGACTTCCGCCGTTCATGGCGTGGGGTGGATTACTTCGGGGAGTTTGCATGGGATTTCTCCGGAAAGAGTCCCGGAGCCATTCTTGGAGCCGTGTTTCCTTTGGGAGGCGATTGGAAACTCTCATCGGCTGTCCATAGTTATTCCTCAAGTTTCGGTTCTGATTATACGGGAGGGATACGAGGCTGGACAAAGACTTCCGATGAGCATGGAGCCACCGTCGGGCTTGAGAAGGCGGGAGCTTTCCTTACGGCCGACTTTGCCGTCAAGGACAGAGACCGTAGCAAGAGACAGGTCCGTGTGCTTTTCAGATTGCCGTTGCAGTTGACCAAGGTGATGGTTCTTTCTGTGAGGATTACGGAACGTTTCCGTCCTTACGAGGAGGTTCTTCGATACCGCACCGGGGCTCGTTGTGATCTGGACTGGTCAAGTTCAGGGCTGTCGGCGCGTTACGGCCCGTCAGACAAGCCGGCATGGAAGATCAGAGGCAGGCTTGAGGGACTGCTGTGCCGTTCGCTGGCCGGTCTCGCCTACCTGGAAGGTGGACGGAAAACAGACTGGTTCAGCGCCTATCTTCGAGGAACCATATTCATTGTCGATAATTGGGATGACCGGATATATTCATACGAGCGGGACGCTCCGGGTAACTTCACTGTCCCGGCCTATTACGGGCGTGGATGGAGTCTGTCAGCTGTTTCCGGATGCAAATTGCGGCTTGGCAGGGGGAGGGCCTTGAAACTGTACTTCAGGGCCTCGACAATGGCATATTCATTCATGAAAGAGCCAAAGCCTTCGGTTTCGGAAGCGAAGGCTCAGGCGGTGGTGATGTTTTGACGGCTACTTTGGAATCCTTATTTTCATCCCAGGCTTGATGTTCTCGCCTATCCCGTTGAACTTCATGATCTTTTCGGCAGTCATGCCCGGGAACTTCTTCGCGATGCTGTAGAGGGAGTCACCAGCCTTCACGGTGTAGTCGGTGTAACTCAACTGGCTGGAGGCTGATTTGACAGCTGATGCGGTCGGCGCCCCGCCTCCCTTATAGATGCGGATCTTCTGCCCGATCCTGAGGTTCGTGCTTCTGAGGTGGTTCCACTTCTTGAGTTGGTTCACGGTGACATGGTACTTGGCCGCGATCTTTCCCAAAGTGTCGCCCTTCTTGACCTTATAAGTGATCGTGCCGCCTGAATATGTCTCACCGGACGAACGCTTCCCGTCATCCACAAGGGTCTGCGGGTTGAGATATTCAGAAGCCTTGTATGTGTAGATCGAGTCCTCGTGGGCTATGAAGTCGCTGGAGTAGTTGTATGGAATCCGGAGGATGTAGGTCTTGCTGTCGCCTGGAATCACATCCTTGATGTACTGCGGGTTAAGGTTTCTGAGTTCATCGACGGAGATTCCGACAAGCTCGCTGATCTGCTTGAAATGCAGGTTCTTGTGAATCTCGAATGTGTCCAGCTGGGCCGGCATCCGCATGTTTGCCGGAGCAAGTCCGTACTCCTTGCTGTAATGGATGGCGTACATCGCCCCGACGAACGCCGGGACATAGCCTCTGGTCTCACGTGGAAGGTAGTCATAGACCGACCAAAAATCCCTTTTGCCCCCGTTCCTGCGAATGGCCTTGTTGATGTTGCCCGATCCGCAGTTGTAGGACGAGATCGCAAGGTTCCAGTCTCCGAATACGTTGTAGGAGTCGGTCAGGTAACGCGCGGCGGCATCGGCTGACTTGAACGGGTCAAGTCTCTCGTCCACGAAGGAGTTGATCTCCAGTCCATAGAGCTGCGCGGTCCTGAACATGAACTGCCACATCCCTTTCGCTCCCGCACTTGAGACCGCAACCGGGTTCAGCGCCGATTCGATGATGGCCATGTACTTGAGCTCGTCCGGGAGGTTGTACTTGTTGAATGTCTCCTCGAAGATCGGCATATAGTACTGGCAAAGCCCCAGGATCGTGCCCATCTTGGTCGGCATCTTCTCTGAATAGAGTATCATGTAGTTGCGGACCTTGTCGTTGTATGGGAGGGTGATGAAGGAGTTCATCTTTTCCAGCCTGGCTTTCATCACTTCGTCCGGAACGTTTGACGTGAACCGGATCGAATCCATGTCGTAGCCGTTCCCTTCCTCGTTCTTTCTGGCCTGACGGTGCAGATACCAGATACTCAGAAGGCTGTCCGTAACCTCCTGGGTATAGTCCTCGGGATTCAGTCCGGCCGCCGTCTTGAGTTTGTTCTCCTCATAGACATCGATCATCTCACCCGCGATGCTGTCTTTCAGGATGCTTTCATGCTTCAGTTTGTCCAAGGCTTTCTGAAGGGAATCGACCCGTTGTCTGAGTTCCTGATTCTCTTCCTTGATCTTTTTTCTGAATACCTGCGCTCCGGCGTTCCCTTGGAGCAGGAAGACCATGAGCAGTATGATGGGCAGTGTCGCGTATGTGGTTTTTCTCATCCTTTCGTGCTCTTGTTAAAATCTAAGACCGACTTTGATTCCTATCGCGTTGTCCCCGAACGCTCCCATGCCGAAACTCATAGGTGGAACCGAGCGTGTGGGGGATGCGATGGCATATTCATTATGTGGCGGGATATATTCATTATAAGGAGAGATGACGGTCGGCGTGACATTAAGGGTGAGCTCGTCGTTCATCTCGAAGTCCTGCATGTAGGCGAACACATTGGCATCGATAACTTGAAGCAGGTAGCTGCCTACAATAGCGACAACCGAATAATCCCTGTAGCGCCTGTAAACATTCCTGAAGTACAGCGCCCTTTCCGCCGGAATGGAGCCGGTGTATCCTCCGTCAGGATTTGTCGCCTCGTTGTGGATGCGCTTGAATCTTTTGTAGTTCTTGCTGTTCAAGGCGTAGAAATGGTAGGAACCGATCATCATTCCCCAATATATCGGAATCTTCCAATATTCCCCGTTGTACGCCTGCCCGAGTCCCGGCAGGAGGATTGAATATATCGTCGCCTTCCCAGGTTGGTTCTTCACATCCCTCTTGTAGTTGACAACTCCGTCCATGAGAGTGGCCCAGTAGATGAATCCGGCGCTTGCGAACATATACTTGGCCATGTCCTTCGAGCGAGTGTCCAGCTCGAACTCCATGTTAGGGTCAAGCGCCATGGCGATGTCATAACCCTTCTTGGAGTGCCTGTACTTGCTGTTGTAGTGGATTCCCAGTCCAAGGGTCGTTCCGATGCCGCCGTAGATTATCGGCAGTTTCCAGTACTGCTTGTTGTAGATCTGCTCGGATCCGATGAACACCGTCGATCCGGCGAACATGGTTCCGATCCTCAGTGTAGTGTCCTTGTGGCTGACCCCTCTGAAGAATTCCCGGAAAGACCACATCTTGTCCACGGAATCCCTCGCGGAGGTGGTGTCGCTCGGGTCATTGTAGGTCTGGTTGAACGCCTCTTCCCTGAACTGCGCTTTCGCGCCCGTGGAAAAGGCCGCCAGGCAGACAAGTGCCAGACATATCCTGAGAATCAGATTCTTCATTGTTCTTATTAGATGTTCGAGTCCTCAAGGGCCTTGAGGAACCTGCCCACTTCCTCGTCGGAGTTGAACTTGATTGTCATCGTTCCCTTTCCGGAGGCCGAGCGTTTCAGGCTGATGCTGTTATCAAAAAACTTGCCGATGTGCTCCAGAACCTTGTAATATTCATCCGGAAGGTCCTGCTGTTTTGTGGCCGCCTTTGTGTTTTCGTCCTTGCTCAGTTTGTGAACCTTCTCCTCCAGCTGGCGTACCGAAAGGCCGTCCTTGATCACGAGGTCGCAGAGAAGTTCTTGAATATGAGGGTCTTCCACTCCAAGCAGGACTTTCGCGTGTCCGGTGCTGAGAAGCCCGGTCTTGAGGTCGTGCTGGACTTTGGTCGGGAGTTTGAGAAGCCTCAGATAATTGGCCACTGAGGCTCGCTTCTTGCCGACGCGCTGCGCCATCATCTCCTGGGTGAGGTTACACTCGTCCATCAGTCTCTGGTAGCTCATCGCCACCTCGATCGGATCGAGATCCTGCCTCTGGATGTTCTCCACGATGGCCATCTCAAGCATTCCCTGATCGTCCGCGGTGCGGATGTAGGCCGGGATGATGTCCATTCCAGCCCTCTTGCAGGCCTTGAACCTGCGCTCGCCGCTGATGATCTGATAGCGTCCGTTCTTGAGTTTGCGCACCGAGATCGGCTGGATGAGACCGAATGTCCTGATCGAGTCGGCCAGTTCCTCCAACGCCTCGTTGTCGAACGCCATACGAGGCTGGTAAGGGTTCGGCTCAATCAGATCCACAGGGATCCTGAGCACGTCACCGTAGTCCTGCTCGGGTTTTGACCCGGCGATCTCCTTATTGATATAGCCGACCGGCTTTCTTTCCGGCCCGATTGTCTGGATGTCTCCCAAAAGGGCGCTGAGCCCTTTGCCCAGCCTGCTTTCCTGCTTGTTATTGCTGCTCATTGTCTTTATCTCTCGTTCTTTTCCAACACTTCCTTGGCGAGGTTCATATAGTTGGTAGTTCCGTTGCTGACCACATCATAGAGGATTATCGGCTTGCCGTGCGAAGGGGCCTCGCTGAGACGTATGCTCCTCTGGATCACCGTATTGAAAACCATGTCCTGAAAATGTTCCTTCAGTTCGTTCACAACCTGCGCGTGAACCTTTGTCCTGCCGTCGAACATCGTCACGACGAACCCTTCGATGGTGAGCGACGGGTTCACGCCGCTCTGAACCAGTCTGATGGTCTGGAGCAGTTTGCCGAGCCCCTCAAGGGCGAAGAACTCTGGCTGCACAGGAATCATCACGGAGTCGGATGCCGAGAGAGCGTTGATCGTGATGAGTCCCAAGGAAGGGGAACAGTCGATGATGATGTAGTCGTAGTTGTCGCGGATCGGGGCGAGTCTTCTTTTCAGAATCGTCTCCCTGTCCTCCACATCGATCATCTCAATCTCCGCTCCGACAAGGTTGATGTGCGACGGAATCATCTGAAGGTCAGGAATCTCTGTCTGAATCAAGGCATCCTGAATGTCAATCGTGCCGATCATCACCTCGTAGATCGTCCTCTTCTCGTCATTGTCCGGAGAGAAATTCAGTCCGGAGGTGGTGTTGGCCTGCGGGTCGGCGTCGATGATGAGTACCTTCTTCTCCAGCACCGCAAGCGACGCAGCGAGGTTGATGGCGGTTGTGGTCTTTCCCACTCCGCCTTTCTGATTGGCTATTGCTATGACTTTTCCCATATCCTGTGTGTATATTCAAATTTCAAAGTTACGGAAAATCTCTTGAAATGAAAAATCATTCGGTCTTGCTCGATTTTCCCGTTCTGAACTCTTGCGGCGACATTCCGGTCTCCCTGCGGAAGAATCAGCACAAATACGACGGATCGAGACCATCAGCGGAATCATCAACCATCGCACAGGCACGGCTTCGGTGCGATGCGTTTTCCCTGATCCAGGATAGCCTTTTTAGAAGCGAAAAAGGGAAATAATGTCGCCCGTATGTGCTCGGCAGCACTCACGGGAGGCGAAAAGTGGGGCAAACGTTTCCCAAGAGTGCGGTATGCACTCTTGAGGATCAAAAGGGGCCGAAAGTGCTGCCGATGGGATCAAGCGTAAAGAGCATAAGTAAAAATCTATTCAGGCCGGATCGACATCAAGCGCGATGTGGCCTGAATATTTTTTCTCCTTCTCGAAGCGTTCCACCGCCGCCGCAAGCGTCTCCTTGTTTCTCGCCAGCGAACGGTCTTTCGGCAGCAATACCCTGATTTGGCGGATGTTCTGGTTCGAGATTTTGTCGATAGCCGGTGAATATGGCCCTATGACATTCGGGCCGTTCTGCACGCCCGGAGCGAAGCTGACCTTGACCGCCAAAGCTCCCCGCAGGTACTCTCCGAGATCACGGCTCAGCAGGTCCACTCTGGCTTGGTTGTAATCTTTGATGACGACTCCGATGACCCTTGAATATGGCGGATAACCGAACAGCTTCCTTTCCCCGAGGAAACGGGCCATTGTACCGTTCTCGTCCAGTTTCCCGTCTATGCTTTGATAGACAGGGTGTTCCGGCTGTGAGGTCTGGATGACGAACAGACCTTTCTCTCCCCGCCGTCCGCAACGTCCTCTGAACTGTTCCAGAAGCTGGAGTCCTCTTTCGTCCGCCCTATAGTCCTCCTGCCCGAGGATAGAGTCGGCCTGAAGCACGGCCACAAGGGACAGTCCGCTGAAATCGAATCCCTTGGCGACCATCCTTGTGCCGATGAGTATGTCGATTTCCCCATTGGAGAATTTCCGGATGGTGTCCGTCTCATATTTCCGACTCTGTGCCGTGTCACTGTCCAGCCTCGCGATCCTTGCGTTCGGGAACAGTTTGGAGGCCTCCTCCTCGATCTTCTGTGTCCCTGAACCTAACGGTTTCAGTTCTCCTCCACATTTATGGCATTTCCCGGTATATTCATAAACCCTGCCGCAATAGTGGCAGACTAGTCTTTCGCTTCCGTCGGCTCGCCTATGCAAGCTAAGGCTGACGTTGCAGCAGCGGCACTTCGGGATGTCGCCGCACTCCTGGCACTGCACTATCGGTGAATATGCCCGTCTCTCCCTGAGTATCAGCACCTGACGCTGCTCGCCGAGGCATTTGCCTATGTGCTTGATGAGTTTCCTGGAGAAGTTCCCGATCATACCGTTCTTGCGCCGCTCGGCGATTGTGTCGATGATTTCGATGTCCGAGTCCGCTGCGTCGTAGAACCGTTTGCTCAAGGTGACAAGCCCGTAACGCCCTACGCTGCAATTGTACAGCGACTCCAGCGACGGCGTGGCCGATCCCAGAATGACGTTGGCTCCGAATATCTTCGCCATCATTATCGCCGTTTCGCGGCCGTTGTACCGAGGGGCAGGTGAGTCCTGCTTGTAGGAGGTGTCGTGCTCCTCGTCCACTATCACCAGCCCTAAGTTTTTATGCGGCAGGAATATGGCGCTTCGGGTCCCGAGGACAACATAGCCCTTTCCCTCTGCCGGCTCTCCAGCGTGCCTTAGGACGGTGGCCACCTCTCGCTTTCTGGACATTGTCTCTCCGGAATGGAACACAAGCAGTTCCGGGAATGTCTCGCTGATCCTGTCCTCCAGTTGTCTGCTGAGCGCTATCTCCGGAACCAGATAAAGCACGTTCTTTCCCATCGCGAGCGTTTCCTGCGCCAGTTTCAGGTAAATCTCCGTCTTTCCAGATCCCGTCACCCCATGCAGCAACGCCGGCTTCCCTTTCGCAAAAATCTCTTTTATCTTTGAATATGCTTCCTCCTGTGCCGCTGACAAGCTTATTTCCTTCTCTGTACCCTCGGACGTTTCGATTATGGACCCACCTATTGGCTCTTCGTCCTGATGATATGTAACAGAGTCACCATAACCGGTCACTGAGCCAGTGGTTCGACAAAGCTCACCAACCATCGAAGTGAGCTCCCTGACCAATAATCCAATCTCCACCTCCAACATCTCCTTCTCTGCCAAGTACCTTTCCCGACTCTCTGACTTCCGAGCCTTCGCGGCCAATTCCGCCTTTTTCTCCGCTCTTTCTTCCAGCCTCTTGATCTTATCCGCAATCTTTGTCCGATTCTTCTCTTCTCTTTCCACTTTGAGTGCCTCCTGACGGGCCTGCACAACTTCCTTCTCCACTTTCTGCGCCGGATAAGCCGCCTTGTAAACCTCCCCGACAGTGCACAGGTAATATTCCGCTATCTGTCTCCATAGTTCAATCTCCTCCTTGGTGACCGGTTCCAACCCTTCAGCCATGCCTAAGATCGGCTTCACCTTGTCCACAATTCCCATCTCCTCCGCCTGTTTTCCTGCATCCGCCATGCTTACCACTCCGACATATTCCTTTCCAGCAAAGTTCACCCGCACCCGGTCTCCGACCCTGACCTGTTCTTTGTCTCTTTCGGTCACTGAGCCTGTCGAAGTGACCGGAAACAATCCAGACACATCCCCAGCCGATTCACTCAATTCAATTTCTTGATAATAGAACGGCTCCCACTCCAGCCGGAGCGGAAGAATCACCTGTATGAAAATCCTACCTGTCACAGCAGCGAATTTAGCCAAAAACATCCACTCAGCGAAGAAAAACGCAAATTCTTTTCAAAAAAATTTGCAGCCAAAAGAAAAATGCCTATCTTTGCAATCCCAAACGGAAACGGTGTCGTAGCTCAGATGGTAGAGCAATGGACTGAAAATCCATGTGTCGGCAGTTCGATTCTTCCCGACACCACTCCTTAGGCCGCTGATGGACTTTCATCAGCGGCTTTTCCTTTTTTATATATCAGTATCTGGTTTCTTCCGAGACGGGGCAGCGGACTCGCTTCGACAGGACCGTACACGATTATCTAACCGTGAACCTATCATGCCTATAATCAAATGATTAGATAACAGTCTTCGGTTGGTTTACGCTAAAGACGATGCGCTATCTGCTTGATAAAAAGCATGTTATTCGCCACATGCTGATACACAGCAGGTGATGGATAACGTGCTGATCATCAGTCGTTAAAGTGTTCGGCTTTAGCGCATTATTACTATAGGAATAATCTTAATGTCGTGATTTATAGTGACTTGTCTGCCACGGCACCAATATTGACAGCCAACAAAAAACTCTTTCCGGAATTTTGGTAACGTGCAAAATTCCGGAAAGAGTTTTTTGCTTGGCTCCCCTCTACGCTTTCTCCAGCCGACAGTCACCCGGCCCCTTGATGTTCCCGTCAAGGATGATCTCACCGACGGAACCGTAGCGGATGAAGCCGGTGCGAGGGTTCTTGATGGAAGGAACATTGCCTTTCACTGTTGCCTGGACGGAAGAATATTCAAAAGCCAGATCAGCGTCCGCGCCCATTGTGCAGTCCTCCAGTACGAGGTCGTCGCAGTAGCACAGAGGCTGGGTCTCGGTGATGTGGCAGCGGACAAGGCGGAGGTTCTTCGAGTACCAGGCAAGATATTCACCGTTGATGACGGAATCGATGACGGTGACATTCTCGGCCTCCCAGAAGGAATCTTTGGAGTTCAGCACACAGTTCCGGATCTCCACATTCTTGGCGTACTGGAAACTATAGTTGCCGTTAAGCTTGACGTTGGTGAGTTTAACATTCTCGCAGTGCATGAACACATAGTCGGCTCTGTCGATCACCGAATCCTCGACCACGATGTTCCTGCAGTCCCAGAAAGTCTCCGTTCCGCCCGGAATCTGAACGTTTCTCAGCTTGATGCCGTCCATTCTCCGGAAGGTCTTCGGAGCGTCGATGATCGTGTCATAGATCTCGCAGTTCCTTGAGTACCAGAGGCCCGAGCGGGCTCCTACGGTTAGGAGACTGTCCTTGATGACGAATCCGTCACACTCCCAGAACGGATACTTGCCCTCGAACTGGCAATGTACGGCGGTGATGTTGCCGGTCTCCTTCAGGGCCGACTCACCGGCGTGGATCTTGACATTTTCAAGATAAAGGTCGTGCTTGCAGTAGAGCGGTCTCTCTCCGCCGAATTCCTGGTTGATGATCTTTTCCATATTCTCAAGTGATCTTTAGTTTCATCCATTTCTCGCCGCGCAGTCTCCAGTAGAACAGCAATCCGCGGACATTCAGCTCGATGCACATCGCCACCCAGTAGCCGACGAGTCCCATCCTAGGTGTCAAAATCAGTGCCAGTCCGATGCGTATCACCCACATGCTTCCGAAGTTCATCACGCTCGGCACCAGCGTGTCGCCTCCGCCGACGCAGGAACCGTAGCCGGCGATCGAGAACGCATAGAGGGTCTCGGCGAACGCCTCTATTCTCAACACCTTGGCTCCCAGGGCGATGACATCCGGATCCGAGCTCAAAAGCATCATCAGTTCTGTGGCGAAGATGAACATCAGCGCCCCCAGCACGGTCATGATCCCTGCGGCCATCAGCATCGTGATCTGCGAGAACCGCTTGGCGACTTCCTTGCGTTTCGCCCCGAGACTCTGGCCGACAAGCGTTGTGGCGGCCTCCTCTATACCGTATCCTGGCATGTAACAGAAGCTTTCAGCGATGATTGCCAGCGAGTTGGCCGCAATGGAAATAGGCCCGAGCGGCGCCACTATGATGGTGCTCATAATGTGCGATCCCCTCATTATGATGTTCTGGAGCCACATCGGCGCAGTGATGCCCCAAGCGTTGCGCACGGTCTTGCGCCGTGGAATGAACGTGCCTTGTTCTCCTTTGATATTCAATTCCTTGGAGCGTCTGAGAATATACCAGATCACGAATATCGAGGTGACGACCTGCGCCGCACCAGTTCCCAGAGCCGCGCCAGCCACTCCCATCTCACAAATGTAAATGAATATGTAGTTGAACACCACATCAAGGCCGCACATTCCGGTGTACATCAGGCTCGGAATCTTCATGTTGCCGCTGGCCTGTAGCATTGAATTAGCGGCCCATCCGACAGCGCCTATCGGAATGAACGCCGAATATATCAGGAAATATTCAGATGCGTCCTCATTGATTTCCGGTGTTCCGCCGAGCCAGTGGGGGAGCGCCCCACTGATGCTTACGCCTATCACTGCGAGAACCAGTCCGATGATGAAGACCGTGGTGAGCCCTTGCCTCATCACAGCTCTGGCTCCCTTGAAATCCTGCGCTCCGCAAAGGTGGGCGACCTGGACTGAGAATCCCGAGCTGGCTCCGGACTGGAATCCACCCATTATCCAGGTTGTCGTGGCGACCAGACCTATTGACGCTGATTGGTTCGCACCAAGTTGACCGACCATTCCGGCGTCGATGTACTGCATCAGCACGGACGAGATCTGAGCGGCAATGGCGGGCAGACTCAGCAGAATCGTGAGCCGAATCTGCTGTCCGAGAGTCATCGGGAGGCCGTTCCTGACCATCCCGAGAAGTATGTCCTTCTTTCCCGATGCCATAAATTGAGGACAAAGATATCCACTTAAAATTATATGGCAAAATGAATTTTGCCATATAATATATCTACTACCCCCTCCCCCAGACTGTCTGAAAAGTCTTGGCTAGAGTTGAAAAGTATGTACCCCACAACAGGGGCGACAACGAATTCTCAATCCTCACTGGGGGGTACTTTTACTTTTAAGACAGCCTCCCTCAGTCACTACGTGACAGCCCCCGGTGGGGGCACTGGGGACCGTATTCCCCGGACCCCTTGCGTCGCTCCGTGGATTTTTGTAGTTTTGTATTATGAAAATCGCGATCATCGGTGCCGGGGCGGCGGGGTGTTTCTGCGCCGTGGAGCTGAAACGGAGGATGCCTTCCGCTTCGGTGGAGGTCTTTGAGGCAGGGGCGAAGGCTTTGGCTAAGGTGGCGATCACCGGGGGAGGACGATGCAACCTGACAAATTCCTTTGAGGGAATATCCTCTCTGTCAGCCGCTTATCCTCGCGGCGACAAACTAATGAAACGCCTTTTCCGTACCTTTGATCAGAAAAGCGCTTGGCAATGGTTCGAAAACGAAGGTGTGAAACTGGTTCTCCAGGAAGACCATTGTGTTTTCCCGGCGTCACAGGACGCGATGGAAATCGTTAACACCTTGCTGACAAGGATGCGGCAGGCAGGAGTGGTATTGCATATGAGACATAAGGTCTCAGGAATAAATCCCTGTTCAGACGGAGGATATGAATTATCTATTGAAGACGCAGAATGTAGCGGAAGGTCGCTTCGACAGGCTCAGCGACCTGATTCTCTGGCTCCGGAATCGATAATATCGGTCCCTGAGCTTGTCGAAGGGCCGATATTACAGAAATCCCAACGACTCGATAAGCATAATTGCTTGGCTGACATAGTTGTCGTCACCACCGGCGGCAGCCCGAAACTTTCCGGTCTTGGAATGCTTGATGGCCTTGACCTTGAAATCGTCCCACCTGTCCCGTCCCTCTTCACTTTCAACCTTCCCGGCAGCCCTGTACGTGAACTGATGGGCACAGTGGTCGAGAACGCATCGGCATCCTTGGTAGGCACGAAATTCAAGGCCTCCGGTCCGCTCCTGATCACGCACTGGGGAATGAGCGGTCCCGCGATCCTGAAACTCTCCTCTTATGCGGCCCGCTATCTCGCTGAAAATGAATATTCCGCAACTCTCTCAGTGAATTGGTTCGGTGACGCGGGCGAGCAGGATGTCCGTGACAGAATCACTGCGCTTTCAAAAGACAGTCCTCAGAAACAGATTCTGAACACCCATCCGTCCGAACTGCCGTCAAGACTTTGGAACTACCTGATCTCCAAGTGCGGAATCCGTGAGGACACCCGCTGGGCCGAACTGGGCTCCAAAGGAATGAACCGCCTTGTGAACACATTGATCAACGACGAGTACCAGATCCGTGGCAAAAGCCGTTTCAAGGAGGAGTTCGTCACCTGTGGCGGGGTCGCCCTTTCCAACATCAACCTCAATACCCTTGAGTCCAAGAACCATCCTGGCCTCTATTTTGCCGGAGAAGTCCTTGACGTGGACGCGATAACAGGCGGTTTCAATCTGCAGGCGGCCTGGTCAATGGGCTACACTGTCGCCCGATCCATCACCCTACATCAGGAATCATAAAAATGGCTGGCCGCTGAGCTTGTCGAAGCGTGCCAACCATTTCTGAGAATCAATAGAACCAATGTCACTTCGACAGGCCCAGTGACCGGATGACCTATTTAGCCAGTTCCTCGCGAAGCGTCTGGGCGACCTCCTTAAGCCCCTCCTCGGAGGATCCGATCCCGACGTAAGCGATCACTCCGTTCTTCCCGATGATCACGCAGCGCGGAACTCCAGACTTCGCGTAAAGCCCGAATATGCTCTTGTCCTCATCGACCAGCGTCAGCGGCTTGAGGTATGAATATATTGTCTTGCCTTCCTTTCCCGCGAAGAACTTCTCAAGCGTCGCCCTTGTGTCCTTATAGGCGATCGGCTGGAAGACGAAATCCTGGTTGTCGTTGAACTCCTTGAGCGTGGCCGGAAGGTTCTCAGGCCTTAACTCATGCCTGCAAGGAGGGCACCAGCCGCCCCAGAAAAGCAGCATTACGACCTTGCCCTTCTGATCTGCCAGTTTGAACGAGCCGCCAGCGAACCTCTTCCCGGTGAAGTCGGCCGCCTTGTCACCCTCCTTGAGGATGGTGGTCTCTCGCTTGATCTTCTCAAGCTCCTGTGCCTCCTGGTTTGCGGATCTGTTTTTGCTCTGCGCCCCTGCTGATAATGAAATGCCAAGCGTCAGCATCGCAATCGCAACAATTGTAATCGTCTTTCTCATATTCATGAATATATTTGCGCAATTTAGCGAATATTTGTGATTATTCAATAGTTGTGTCGGAATTTGGTTTATTCTGAGAAGCTGTTTTGAATTGTTTGTTTGAAGGTTTGAGAGTGAAAAACTTCAGTTTCGACCGCTTCTTCCAAGGAAGATAGCGGTGCTATCTGACTGAAGAAGCGGGAAGAAAATGAAGATTTTTCACCTCAAAGAACATTTCAAACAATTCAAAACAGCTTCTGAAAATGATTATATTTGCGCCCATTGAATATTAACGAACTAACTGATGAGTAGAAAAGTTATGTCTTTGCTGGCGGCCACGGTGTTGTCAGCGTTGCTGCTCTCCTGCGGGAAGGAGGCCTTCAGGTCCGCTGCGTAAGGGACAAATAATAATCTTGATGAATATGAAGG
>OIYX01000004.1_pt1 | contig 72430 bp, 50 predicted proteins | sample 1588431 | NCBI WGS metagenome assembly OIYX01 (sample SAMN03283241) | human gut metagenome | biome: human-associated habitat; material: feces | host: Homo sapiens | place: Peru | collected 2012
GGCGATGATAGTGCGTTCAAGAGCGCGTGAAAGCAGCGCGGCGCGAACCTTTTTTTTCAACGCAGAACCCCCTTGCGGACAATGCCGCAAGGGGGTTTTGCGTTGAAAAAGAGAACAGGGAGAAGAGGGTAGAAAGCAGTGCTTGGCCACTATGCAGTGGGCTTCCAAAGTAGGGAACATGGAGAAGAGGGTAGAAAGCAGTGCGTGGCCACTTTGCAGTGGGCTTCCGATGAGCGCGGCGGAATGCCGCGCAGGTAAGATTCATATAAGCTCGCACGGCTGAATGGCCGTGCGGGTAGAGTACAGGGAAAAGATTCACACAGGGACGCACGGCAGAATTGCCGTGCGGGCGCGCCCAAGCGCGCCAGCCACGCACTACTTTCTTCTCCCTCCTCTCTCCTCCCTACTTAATAGGGTTTATATTCTGGGTTTCGACGGCTTTAGGCGTTTTCCCGTCCTTGTCCATTTGTGTCATAACTACCTTGTTTTCAATTACTTATGAGTATTGTCTATCGTGTGTTTGTTGAAAAGCGTCCTGGTTTTGACGTTGAGGCACGCAATCTTTTGTCGGACTTGCGCGAGACTTTGTCGCTTCCGCAGCTTTCCGGGTTGCGTCTCTTCAAGCGCTACGATTTATCTGGTCTTACGGAAGCGGAGTTCCGTGCCGCGCGTGAGTCTGTATTATCCGAGCCGAACTGCGACGACGTGCATGTGGACTTTCATCCTGAGCTGGATGGTGCGTTTTGGTTTGCGGTGGAGCCTTTGCCTGGCCAGTATGATGTCCGTGCGGATTCTGCGGCCCAGTGCATCCAGCTTTTGACCCAGAAGGAGCGTCCCCTGGTTCGGACTGCCACCCTGTACGCCCTTTTCGGGGATCTGTCCGGCGATGACTTGGAGCGTGTGAAGCGTTACATCATCAACCCTGTTGAGAGTCGCGAGGCTGTCATGGGTGTCAAGCCTGCGAGTCTGGAGATGGTTTCATCGGTTCCCGAGGACGTCCGTGTGATGAATGGGTTCCTTGAGTTGTCCCAGAGTGGGATTGAGGACATGGACAAGGCCCTGGGGCTTGCGATGAGTGCCGAGGATCTTGCCTTTGTCCAGCAGTATTTCCGTGAGAGCGAGCGTCGTGAGCCGACATTTACCGAGATCAAGGTGATTGACACATACTGGTCGGACCACTGCCGCCACACCACCTTTCATACGAGCCTTGACAAGATTTCCTTCCCTGAAGGCGACGTGCTGTCGGCTCCGATTCAGAGTGCCTTCCAGAAATACCTTGAGATACGCAAGGAGCTTGGGCGTGAGGACAGGACCCTTTGCCTGATGGACATTGGCACAATTGGCGCGAAGGAGTTGAAGCGCCAGGGGAAGCTTGACGACTTGGATGCCTCCGAGGAGATCAACGCCTGTTCGATTGAGGTTGAGGCCGAGATTGACGGCAAGCCCGAGAAGTGGCTTGTCATGTTCAAGAACGAGACCCACAACCACCCGACCGAGATCGAGCCCTTCGGTGGTGCGGCGACCTGTCTTGGCGGCGCGATTCGCGACCCGCTCTCCGGCCGCTCATACGTCTACCAGGCGATGCGCATCACCGGGGCAGGGGATCCCAGGACGCCTGTCAGCGAGACCCTGCCTGGCAAGCTCCCGCAGCGCAAGATTACGCGGACTGCGGCGGCGGGATACTCCTCCTACGGCAACCAGATTGGTCTTGCCGCGGGCAAGATCCAGGAATACTACCATCCCGGCTTTGTGGCGAAGCGTCTGGAATTGGGCGCCGTCATTGCGGCTGCCCCCAAGGAGAATGTGGTTCGCATGAGACCCTCCCCCGGCGATGTCATCCTTCTGATTGGCGGGCGCACCGGGCGTGACGGATGCGGCGGCGCGACCGGGTCATCCAAGGCTCACAGCCACGAGTCGTTGCAGACCTGCGGCGCTGAGGTGCAGAAGGGCAACCCACTGACCGAGCGCAACATCCAGCGACTCTTCCGCCGCGGTGAATTCTCGCGTCTTGTGAAGCGTTGCAACGACTTTGGCGCGGGCGGCGTCTCCGTGGCCATTGGCGAACTGGCTCCTGGCCTGAAGATTGACCTGGACTCGGTTCCGAAGAAATACGATGGGCTTGACGGGACCGAGCTTGCGATATCCGAGTCCCAGGAGCGCATGGCCGTGGTGGTGGCTCCCGGGGATGCCGCGAAGGCGATGGAACTTGCCTCCCAGGAGAACCTCGAGGCGACCCAGGTTGCCGTCGTGACTGCGGAGCCCCGCCTTGAGATGAAGTGGCGTGGCAAGCCGATTGTCTCCCTTTCCCGGGAGTTCCTTGACACCAACGGTGTCACCCAGCATGTCCAGGTAGTGGTGGGCTCTCCCGACGCAGGGGCGAATCCCTTTTCCGCGAAGCATGTCGAGGATCTGCTGCCGGCGTGGATGGATGCGCTGCAGGATTTGAATGTCTGCTCCCAGAAGGGTCTTGTCGAGCGTTTTGACGGCACGATTGGCGCAGCCACGATTCTGGAACCCTACGGTGGCAAGATGCGGCTGACTCCCAACGAGGCGATGGCGGCGAAGCTTCCGACGCCTGGCCGCACGGAGTGCTGCACCCTTATGAGCCATGGCTACGACCCGTATCTGTGTTCGTGGAGCCCCTTCCACGGCGCAATCTACTCCGTGGTCGAGGCGTTGGCGAAACTTGCGGCCGCCGGTGGCGACTCCTCCCGTGCGCGCCTTTCCTTCCAGGAGTATTTCGAGCGTCTTGGCTTTGTCCCCGAGCGTTGGGGCAAGCCCCTTTCGGCGGTGCTTGGCGGTCTTCGTGCGCAGTTGGAGTTCGGAACTGCGGCCATTGGCGGCAAGGACTCCATGTCCGGCACCTTCGAGAACCTCACCGTGCCTCCGTCGCTGGTATGCTTTGCTGTGGTTGCCGGCGATGCCCGCAACGTGGTCAGCCCTGAATTCAAGGCGGGCGGGCATGTCGTCTCGCTTCTGCCTGTCAGACGCCTTCCCGACGGCACCCCGGACTTCGAAGTGCTGCGGAAGAACTTCGGCGCGCTTCACGGCTTCATCCGCGAAGGGAAGATTCTTGCGGCGCAGACGGTCGGCCGTGGCGGAATCGCGATGGCGCTTTCGAAGATGTGCTTCGGCAACCTGGTGGGCTTCAAGGGCGACGCGCCGGAGGAGCTGGGGGACCTCTTCACGCCGGAATACGGCGTGATCATCGTCGAGAGTGTTGACGGGCTTCCCGGATATCCTGTGATTGGGCACACCACCTCGGATGGTGCGATTACGATTGGCGACAAGATGCGGTATGCGCTCTACGAGGCGATTCCGACCTGGGAGCGTCCGCTTGAGAAGGTCTTTCCGACCAAGGCCGGGGATGTCCCCGTCGCCACCTGGGAGCCCTATTCCAGGCGTGGCGGATTGAAGCCGGCTGTCAGGGTCGCGCGTCCTCGCGTCCTCATCCCCGTCTTTCCGGGGACCAATTGCGAGGTGGACACAGCCCGTGCCTTCGAGGAGGCGGGTGCGATTCCCGAGCTTGTTCTGATACGCAACCTATCCGCGGCGGACATCGAGGACTCAGTATCGAAGCTTGTGAAGGCGATTGGGAACGCACAGATCGTGGCCTTCCCCGGTGGCTTCTCCGGTGGTGACGAGCCGGATGGCTCTGGCAAGTTCATTGCGACCACCTTCAGGAATCCCCGTGTCAGGGACGCGATGGAGGAGCTTCTTCACAGGCGTGACGGCCTGATGCTTGGCATCTGCAATGGCTTCCAGGCTCTCATCAAGCTGGGGCTTGTTCCATACGGCGAGATTCTTCCCGCGCTGGACCACGATGCCCCGACGCTCACCTTCAACACACTGGGGCGTCACGTCGCCACGATGGTGAACACCGTGGTCTCGTCAGTCAAGTCCCCGTGGCTTTCGAGGGCGTCGGTGGGGGACGTCCACTGCGTTGCGATTTCCCATGGTGAGGGTCGTTTCCACGCGACTCCTGAGCAGGTTTCCTCCCTTGTGGCGAATGGTCAGGTTGCCTTCCAGTATGCGGACCTCCAGGGTCGTCCGGCCAACCAGATGCCCTGGAACCCGAATGGGTCTGTCAACGCGATTGAGGGAATCACCTCTCCCGACGGGCGTGTCCTTGGCAAGATGGGGCATTCCGAGCGCACCTGGGAGTCTGGTCTTGGGCGCAACGTTCCCGGCGTCAAGGATCAGGGCATCTTTGCGAGCGGGGTCGAGTACTTCCTGTAGGGAGTTGGCGCCGTCCGTGCCGTAGCCTCGGGGGCGTGCGTCCATAATCGGCTGTCTGCCATGTTGCCTGCTGTCCTGCGGGCGCATGGTTCCAGGCTATATTCAATCCAGCGCCGGGGTGCGGATGGCGAGAGCCGTCCTGCTGAGAAAAGACCCGTGAACCTGAGCTGTGGTAATGCCAGCGGAGGAAGTCGCAGATGCCGTCTCCCCTCCACTGGAATCTTTTTTGGAGGATTCGAATATGAACGAGTGGAAGTGGAGCGGTCTTTTGAGGAACGTCCGTGACCGCAGGCCCCTTGTCGAGTGCCTGACGAACAATATCACCGTGAACGACGTGGCGAATGTCATATTGGCATCCGGCGCGTCCCCCGTGATGGCGTCCGACCCCCGCGAACTGGAGGATTTTGTCAGGCTGGCCCAGTCCGTCCTGCTGAATGTCGGGTCGATGGCTCCTGAGATGGACGAGTCGTTCCGTCTTGCGATGGAGCTTTCCGGGCGTCTTGGCAAGCCCGTCGTCCTTGACCCGGTTGGTGCTGGTGCGGCGAAGTGCCGCACGGAGATGCTCATGGGATTCCTTGCGAAGTATCCCGTGGCCGTAATCCGGGGGAATGCGTCGGAGATCCGCGCCTTGACCGGCGAGGCCGGCCAGACGGTTGGAGTGGATGCCGCCGCCGGTGACGCAGTCACGGAGGAGACATTGCCCGCGCGCACGGAGATGGCCGCCTCGCTTGCAAGGAGGCACAATTGCGTGGTGGCGATGTCTGGCGCGATGGACATTGTCACGGACGGGTCGCGCAGCCTGGTGTGCCGCCATGGCGTCCCCCAGATGTCCCAGATTACGGGGACAGGCTGCATGCTGACCGGTCTGACGGCGGCCTTTGTCGGCGCCAATCCAGGCAACATCCTCGAGGCTGCATACGCGGCCACCGAACTGATGTGCCTCTGCGGCGAAGAAGCCTGGGCGAAGACGCGTCAGACGGGCGCAGGTCTGGCGACCATGAGGACGAATCTGATTGACGGGATTTCGCTTGCCTAGGAGGTGAGTCAATGAAGAAGGAATTCAATCTGCATCTCTACGCAGTGACCGACAGGCACTGGCTTCGCGGCAGGACCCTTGCGTCGCAGGTCAGGGAAGTGCTTGAGGGCGGGGCGACAATCGTCCAGATTCGCGAAAAGCACCTTGGGGACGTGGATTTCCTTGAGGAGGCGCGTGAGATACAGTCGATTTGCGGCGAGTTCAATGTTCCCCTGATCATCAACGACAATGTGGAGGTGGCGCGGGCAATCGGCGCAGGGCTCCATGTGGGGCAGGGCGACACGGCATGCCGCGACGCACGGGGCGCACTCGGCCCCGATGCAATCATCGGGGTCTCATGCTCGAATGTCGAAGAAGCACAGGCCGCCGAAAGGGACGGGGCGGACTATCTGGGAGTCGGGGCGGTCTTCCCGACCAGCACGAAGGCGGATGCATCCTGGGTCGATGAAAAGACGCTCCGGGAAATCTGCAGGTCCGTCACCATCCCCGTTGTCGCAATCGGCGGCATCACAATTGGGAACGCGCCATCGCTCGCTGGAACCGGCATTGCCGGCGTGGCGGTAGTCTCCGCGCTCTTTGCCTCCGACGACCCGCGTTCCGCAGCGCGTGAATTCTCTTCAATGTCGTTCTAACTGCTTGAAAATAAGATACTTATGAAAAAAGTCCTTTCAATTGCCGGCTCTGACTGCAGTGGCGGCGCCGGAATCCAGGCCGATCTCAAGACCTTTGCCGCCCACCATGTCTACGGAATGAGCGTGATTACCGCGCTGACTGCGCAGAACACCCTTGGCGTGCAGGCAATCCATGACGCCCCCGTTGACTTTGTGGGCCAGGAGCTTGAGAGCGTCTTCACCGACATCATGCCCGACGCCGTGAAGATAGGTATGGTCTCCTCTGCGGAATTGATTTGCGTGATAGCCGAGAAGCTCCGCAAGTACAAGCCGTCGAAGATAGTTGTGGACCCCGTGATGGTTGCGACCTCCGGGAGCCGCCTGCTGGTTCCCGAGGCCCAGGAGGCCCTGGAGAGGGAGCTTCTGCCCCTGGCGACCGTCATCACCCCGAATGTCCCCGAGGCGGAGGCACTTACGGGAATGTCAATCCACTCCCCCGAAGGGATGGAGGCGGCTGGACTTGTCCTCGACGGACGCATTCCCGGCGCGGTGCTTGTCAAGGGCGGCCACGCAATCAATGACGCAAATGACCTGCTGGTGGCAAACGGTGCGAAGACCTGGTTCATGGGTGAAAGGGTCCAGACGGAAAACACCCACGGCACCGGATGCACTCTCTCCTCCGCGATAGCATCGAACCTCGCCCTGGGATTCCCCCTCACAGAGGCTATCGAAAACGCCAAGAAATATCTCACCGGGGCTCTAAGGCACGACCCGCATATCGGACACGGACACGGCCCCCTCGATCAGATGTGGGAAGTAGGGAAGGGAGAGTAGGGAGAAGAGGGGAGTGCGTGGCTGGCGCGCTTGGGCGCGCCCGCGCGGCGCTTCCGCCGCGCGTCCTATGAAGGAAGTAGGGAGGAGAGAGTAGGGAGGAGAGGGTAGTGCGTGGCTGGCGCGCTTGGGCGCGCCTTTGATAAAGTAGGGAGAGTAGGGAGAAGAGGGTAGGGAGTAGTGCGTGGCTGGCGCGCCTTTCCTTTCTCAATATGATCTGCCAGGCGGTGAGGCGCGTGGCGGTGGCAGGATATTAGCCGTGGAGTGGTGCGAATACGCAAGCCACGGGATTTGTTGCGCCGACAGGGAAAATGGGGAGCCGGGGGACAATTATACGTCACTCCCGGCTCTTCTTCAGGTTCTTCCCTGGAATTAGAAGCACATATTGATGAACGGGAAGAAGGGTAGGGTGGATCTGGTTGCGATATTGACCAGTCCGATTTGGACTCCTTCGAGGAATTCCGTGTAGTTGACGAGTCCGACGGCAAGTCCCCTGAACTCGAGGGATGTGTTAATCAGTCCGAATTCGATTCCGCTGCATCTTGTGGTTGCGGAGTTGACGAGTCCGAAGATGATTCCGTTCGAGGTGTCGGAGAGGTTGACGAGTCCCGCCTGGATGCCCGAGAAGGAGCCGCTGGTGCTGTTGAAGAGGTTGAGCTGGAGCGCGGCGACCCTGGCTTCGAGTTCGGTTCCCTGGTCGTTCGAGATGGAGACCAGGCCGATGTCAAGGCCGGTGATTTGGCAGTTGCTTCCGTACGGGAGGTTGATTTTGACTCCCGTGATGGAGATTTCAGGTGGGACGAGCTGGACATTCGGGGCCCAGATTCCGAGCTGCAGCGCGGTGGTGTCGAATGCGGAGACGATGCCCGTGGTAAGAGCCAGGATTGCGAGTACGAGAAGCGACTTTTTCATAGTAGCGAGTGGACTTCGTTGTTATCGGAAGAGTTGGTTTTCGGGCAGCGTATGACTTCCGCCCGTTTGTCGGAATCATCGAACACGGAGTAAAGTTAATTCCCTTTCATGAGTTTGCCCGAAGAGTCCCCATTTTTTCGGGGGATGTCTTGTTGTCGGCCAGTGCTCCTCCTGGCGGCCTGTTGGCAAAACAGCGTAGAGGCTTTACATTTTGCCGATTTCCTCACCCGTACAAACAGCCAATTCACACCTCAATTCTGGAGGTTCATTCTCTTATGTCAGGTCACAATAAATGGTCGTCCATCAAGCACAAGAAGGGCGCCGCCGACGCGAAGCGCGGCGCGATCTTCTCGCGCGTCTCCAAGGAAATCATCCAGGCTGCACGCGAAGGCGGCGGCGACCCCAACCTGAACGCGCGTCTTCGCGCCGCGATTGCGGCGGCCAAGGCAGCCAACATGCCCAACGACAACATCGACCGCGCCATCAAGAAGGGCACCGGCGAACTCGGCGGGGCTGCGATTGAAGAATTCACCTATGAAGGCTATGCCGCGGGCGGCGTGTCGGTCATCATCAACTGCATGTCCGACAACAAGAACCGCTGCGCCAGCGACATCCGTTCCTTCTTCACCCGGCACAACTGCAAAATGGCGGGCTCAGGCGCCGTCTCCTACAAGTTCAAGCGCAAGAGCCGCTTTGTCATCGAAGGCGAGTGGGCGGACGAAGACAAGCTGATGGAGCTTTTGATGGATGCCGACGTTGACGACATCCAGGTTGACGACGGCACCGCCGAGATTCTGGCCGCGCCCGACGCCTTTGCGAAGATCCTGGCGATTTTCGAGGCCAACGGGATTGTCGCGACCGAGTCGACCCTGGCGATGATTCCGGATTCGACGACGATGGTCTCCGACCTTGGCACCGCCAAGAGCGTCCAGAAGTTCGTCGATGCGCTTGAGGACTACGACGACTGCCAGGCGGTCTACCACGACATGGAGCTTTCCGACGATGTCGCGGAGGCGCTGGCCGAAGAGGAGTAGTTGATTCGCGCCGCGGCTCCAGCCCGTTTCATCTGGGGGCGCGCATTCTAGTTAAGGAGGCCACGCTGCAGGACGATTTCCCTCGGCGTGGCCTTTTTTCAGTCATCCACAATCCAATCAAGAGGACTTACAGCCATGTCAATCAGGATCGGCACCATCATCGCCATGCATGCGGACTTTGACTGCAGCCACATCTTTGACCGCCTTTCATCATTTGGCCTTTCCACCTGCCAGATCAACAACTGGCACACCTCCCTTTACGAGGACAAGGCGAAGACAGCCGAGTGCGCGCGCGTGATTCGCGAGCAGATGGAGCTGAAGGGCGTCCGTCCTTCGGCGCTTTGGGCTGGCTACAGCGGCCACGTCTACTGGAATTTCACGGAGGGGCCGGTGTCGATGGGGCTTGTCCCCCCGATGTACCGCAGCCAGCGCATTGCCGATTTGCGCCATGGGGCGGACTTCTGCAAGTCCCTTGGGCTTCAGGCGATAATCACCCATTGCGGATTCATTCCCGAAAACATGACCGACCCGGAGTTCCTGCCGACGGTCATGGCGATTGGCGAGGTGGCGGAATACTGCAAGTCCCTTGGACTGGGATTCTGGTTTGAGACCGGGCAGGAGACGCCCGTCACCCTGCTGAGGACAATCCAGAAGCTGGAATCCCTTGGCATTGACAACCTTGGCATCAACCTCGACCCGTCAAACCTCCTGCTCTACGGCAAGGGCAACCCCATTGACGCGCTGGATGTCTTCGGGAAGTATGTGCGCAACATCCATGTCAAGGACGGATGCGTCCCGACCAATGGCCAGAACCTTGGCGAGGAGAAGCAGGTTGGCAAGGGCATGGTCGACTTCCCGAGGTTTGTGAAGAGGCTTCTTGAGATTGGCTTCGACGGCGAATTCATCATCGAGCGTGAGATCGAGGAGAGCGAGGAGCAGGCACGGGACATCCGGGAGACAATCAGCAACCTCAGGAAGTGGGCGGGGGAGGCGTAGCCCTCGGCCAGGCGGCTCATGCGGGTGCCCCTCCCAGAACCACTCTACCTTGACAACCATGTGCTTGTCCTGGACAAGCCCTGGGGGCTTTTGACGCAGCCGTCAGGGCAGGGGGAGGATGTGGACTCCCTGGAGTCGCGGGGCAAGTTCCTGGTCAGGGAGCGTTTCGGCAAGCCTGGGAATGTCTTTCTCGAGGCCGTCCACAGAATCGACCAGGTTGTCGGCGGCGTCGTGCTCTTTGCCCGGACGAGCAAGGGGCTTTCGCGGCTGAATGCGTCCCAGCGCGGGAAGGAGTTCAGGAAGCGCTACCTGGCGCTTGTCTGCGGCGACCTTCCCGACGGGGCGGGGCGCCTGGAGGATTATCTTCTGCATCTTCCAGGCGAGCGGCATTCCCGCATTGTCCCTGCGGGGACTCCCGGCGCGTTGCGCTGTCTTCTCAGTTATCGCCTGCTCCGCCGTCTGCCAGGCGCATCCCTGGTCGAAGTCGAGCTGGAGACTGGGCGCCATCATCAGATACGCGCCCAGCTTTCGCATTCAGGGCATCCGATATGCGGCGACTTGAAATATGGCGCGTCCGAGGCGAGCAGGAGCCTTGCGCCGGAGGGTGGCATTGCGCTTCTCTCCTGGAAGCTCGACTTCCCCCACCCTGTGACGCGCGAGACGATCTCCGTGCAGTCGGGGCTCTCCCTGGTTCCCCGCTGAGAGGAGCCTGTCTTTTTTTTATAAAAAAGTTCCGTTTCAAGGCAATAATCCCCTTGAAAGGGAGTTTATGCTCGTGTTACTGAAAACGAGAAAAGGCAATCATCGCTTCACATACCGCATTACGACATCAAGACAATGAATCTCAGGATACAAATCAACCGTGGGTTGCTGGCGGCGCTTGCCGTGTCATGCATCGTTCTCCTTCCAGGGTGCACAACAGTCCGTGAGGCACGGAAAGTCCAGCGTGATGAAGTGCCGAGGCTTCCAGGCGAATACACCATGCCCGCCATTGACGCTGGAATCGAGGCTGGAGCGGTTCTCTCCCTCTCCCAGCTTGAGGAGATTGCGCTGAAGTGCAGCCCGTCGATGCTCCAGTCCTCGCTGGCCGTGGAGCAGGCCCGCATTTCGCTTGCGAATGCGAAGGCCGGCTACCTTCCGACCCTCTCCTCCTCCGTCGGGCACTCCCGTGCCACCCGCAACACCGACCGCCACAGCGGAACCACCCACAATAACGGGGCATACAACGGCGGGTTGAACATGAGCCTCACCCTCTATGACTTCGGGCGCACCAGCGCCAGGGTGCGCCAGGCGCAGGATTCCCTTGCCGCCGCCCTCAAGGAGTATGACCAGCGCCGTTCCGCAATCGTCTACGGCGTCCGCCAGGCGTATTTTGAACTTCGCCGTGCGATTGAGCTTCATGCGGTGGCCGTCGAGTCCGTCGGGCAGTACAGCGACCACCTTGAGCAGATGAAGGTGAAGCGTGAGATAGGCGAGTCCATTGAATACGATGTTCTCAAGGCCGAGGTGGACTACCAGAGTGCCCGTCTCGAGGAGATTTCCACCGCGAACTCCGTCTCTACCGGCTGGGCGAACCTGAATCTGGCGTTGGGCCTTGCGGAGACTCCTGAATACAAGCTTGGGGACTGCAATGTGCGCGAATACCAGCAGGATGCGGATGAGCTGATGGCGACCGCCCGTGAGCGCGAGCCCTCCCTGGCTGCGTTGCGCTACAACGTGAACGTGGCATCCGGCGCCCTTGACGAGTCCATTGCCGACCTCTATCCCGACCTGACATTCTCCCTGGGCGGCAGCGTTTCCGGCCGCAATCCCGCCCTCCCGTGGCTGTGGAACCTTTCAAGCGGGATTTCGCTTGGCGAGAACATCTTCAATGGCGGCAGGACATGCAATGCGATCAGGCAGGCGACGATTTCGCTCCAGATTGCCCGTAGCCGTTATGCGGCGGCTGAGCAGACCATGTACCGTGACATCCGGAGTGCGGTTCTCAACAGCAGCCGTGCGAAGCAGTCCCAGGAGGTTGCAAACCTTAAGGCGAAGAGTGCCGAGCGCAACCTCGAGATTACCAACGAGAAGTTCCGCAACGGCAAGGCGACCAGCGTCGACCGCACCGATGCCCAGGTCTCCCTTTCATCCGCGAAGGCGCAGGCAGTCAACGCATACTTTGACTACCTTGAGGCCCAGGCCACGATAGCGAAGCTGATTGGCGAGTAGTCCTGCGCAGTCCGAAGGAGCCAACACCGAACCGCCCATACACCGCATCATGAAGAAACTACTGAAAGCAATCCTGGTCTGCCTGGTTCTCGGAGCTGTGTTTTTCGGATACAGGTGGTACAAGAACCGTCCCAGGGCTCCGGAGCCGACCTACTATCGTAGCCAGACGGTCGGCCGTGGTTCCGTCACCCAGGAGGTTACTGCGACTGGCACGATCGGACCGATCAGGGAGGTGTCCGTCACCACCCAGGTCACCGGCAAGATCGTTTCCCTTTTTGCCGACTACAATTCCCGCATCACCGAGAACCAGGTGATAGCCTTGATTGACCCCGACACCTACGAATCTGCCCTTGCCAGCGCCCGTGCCCAGCTCAAGAGCAACGAGGCGACTCTTGAGCGCACCAGGAGCCAGCTTTGGCTTGCGGAGCGGGAGCTTTCGCGCCAGAAGAGGCTTTACGAGAGGGAGATGACGACCGAGAGCGACCTTGACAACGCCCAGGCGAGCTACGACCAGTTGACTGCGACCGTCAAGAGCAACGAGGCCGCCATCGAGCAGTCGAAGGCCAGCGTCGCCACTGCCGAGAAGAACCTTGCCGACTGCACGATCACCTCGCCGGTCACTGGCATTGTCATCGACAGGTCAGTCGAGGAGGGTCAGACCGTGGTTTCCTCGATGAGCGCGTCGGGTCTTTTCACTGTTGCCACCGAGCTTACCCGTGTCCAGGTCGAGGCGTCGATCCCCGAGGCTGACATAGGGGAGATTGAGGTAGGCCAGGATGTGGTCTTCACGGTTGACGCCTACAAGAAGAAGAGATTCACAGGCAAGGTCACCCAGATTCGCCTGGCGAGTGTCACCACCTCCAACGTAGTCACCTATCCAGTCATCATCGAAGCCGATAATCCCGACGAGCGCCTTTTCCCGAGCATGACCGCGAACCTCTCCGTGATTGTCAGAGAGGACAAGGACAAGGTAATCCTCCCGAATGCCGCCACCCGTTTCACACCGGCCGCGGGGGAGGTCCCCCCCGACATGGCGGCGGCGGAGTCCGAGGATGAATCCGGCGACTGGGATGTGGTCTGGGTTGCGGACTCTATGACTTCGATTCATCCTGTGCGTGTCCGCCTTGGCATCACCGACAGCATCAACACCGTAGTCGAGGAGAGCAGCGAGGATTTGGTCGGGAAGCAGATCGTGGTCGGTCGCCAGAGTGCGGCCGCAGTCCAGGAGTCTGGCACCAACAACCCCTTCATGCCGAAGCGTCCCAACAGAAGGAGGGGCGGCGGCCCTCCCGGACCTCCTCCGAGATGATCTCCTGAGGGTGGCGTTGCGTGCGCCGTCCATCCGTCTGCGAGTTTTCCCCCAACCATCACATTTCATTCCGAATGCTGATAGAAATCAAGGACATGTTCAAGACCTACACCCTGGGCGACAGCGTTGTGAACGCCCTGGGCGGTGTGTCGCTGTCGGTTGACTACGGGGAATTCGTTGCCATCATGGGGCATTCCGGCTCTGGCAAGAGCACGATGCTGAACATACTTGGCGCATTGGACACGCCCACCAGCGGGAGCTACAAGCTGGACGGGCGCGAGGTCTCCACGATGTCGCGCAACGAGCTGGCGCTTTTCCGCAACCAGAAGCTCGGCTTCGTCTTCCAGAACTTCAATCTTCTTCCCCGCACGAGTGCGGTGGAGCAGGTGGAGCTTCCGGCCTTCTATGGCGGTTCGTCTCTCTCCGCGAGGGATCGCCGCAGGCGTGCAATCGAGCTTCTGGAGCTTGTGGGGCTTGGAGGCCGCCTCTACCATACGCCGGCGCAGCTTTCCGGCGGCCAGCAGCAGAGGGTCGCCATCGCCCGGGCGCTGATGAACAACCCGCCAGTCATCCTGGCTGACGAGCCAACGGGTAATCTTGACACCAAGTCATCGATTGAAATCATCACCTTCCTGCAGCAACTGAACTCCCAGGGAATAACGATTGTGATGGTCACCCATGAGGACGACATAGCCGCCTACGCGAAGCGGAGGATTGTCATGAGGGACGGAGTGATTGTCCGTGAGGACGACCCATCCAAGGGAGGCAAGGGGGAGATATGAGCCTGCTAATGATATTCAGGGTTGCGTTGCGTGCGATTTGGCGCAACAAGGTGCGCAGTCTTCTGACGGCGCTGGGCATCATCGTCGGCATCGCGGCCGTGATTGCGGTCATTGCCATCGGCACAGGCGCCGGCGAGCAGATGAAGAGTTCCATCAACTCCATGGGAAACAACCTTGTCATGATTTTCCCGAACTTCATGCGCTCCAGCGGAGTCAGCCTCGGCGCAGGCGCCGCCAACACGCTTACCGCCGCCGACGGCGAGCAGATCGAGAAGGACTTCCCGAATCTCGTCGCGGGGCAGACTCCCATGGTCCGAAAGGGCAACGCCCAGGTAATCTACGAGGAGAACAACTGGGCGACCAGCATTTCCGGGGTGGGCACTGGGTTTCCGGTTGTCCGCGGATGGAATGTGGGTGAGGGCACGTTCTTCAGCGAGGACGACGTGAGCGCGGGTCGCCGGGTCCTCATCCTGGGGCAGACGGTGGTCGACAACCTCTTCCCCAATGGCGACTCCCCCGTCGGCAAGAACATCCGCGTGATGAACATGTCCTTCAAGGTCATAGGCGTCATGGAGAAGAAGGGCTCCAATTCGATGGGGCAGGACCAGGATGACGCAATTCTCATGCCCTACACGACTGTCAAGCGTGCAATCCAGCGGTCCACCTTCAACAATGTCAACCAAATCCTGATTTCACTCAGGGACATGGGGGATTTGGAGGAGGCGAAGACTGAGTTCACCGCGCTTCTCAGGCAACGGCACCGCCTTGCCGACGGCAAGGAGGACGACTTCGTAATCCGCGACATGACCGAAATCACCGAGATGATGACATCGATTACTTCGACAATCACGCTGCTGCTCGGCGCAGTCGCGTCAATCTCGCTCCTGGTGGGAGGCATCGGAATCATGAACATCATGCTGGTCTCCGTCACCGAAAGAACGAAGGAAATCGGACTCAGGATGGCAATAGGCGCAAGGCCCTGGGACATTCTTCTCCAGTTTCTGCTGGAGGCCATGACGCTCGCGTGCGTCGGAGGACTCATCGGGACAATCCTCGGAGTGGTCGGGGCACGGGCCATCGGAAACATCCAGAACTGGCCAATTACAATCACCGAAAGCTCAATCATCGGGGCATTCGCATTCTCCGCAGTCGTGGGAATCTTCTTCGGATTCTATCCCGCCTACCGGGCAAGCAAGCTAAATCCAATAGACTGCCTGAGATACGAATGACGATGGGGGCGGTGTCGGGGGTAGGGCGTTTGTGTCTTTATAACTCCTTGGTTATAAAGTAGTTATGACTATATAAGACTAGACGTGCCGTATTCGTCCCCTGCCGTGAGTTGCGCCTTTCCTCCATCCACGGCTCATATCCTGCCACGCTTTGTTGTTCGCCATGGCGCCTGGCTCTCACGGGGGCGTCTTTTTCCTGAAAAACAGTCTTGTTTTTTTCTGTGAATTGCAGGTTTGAGGGGGAGGGGAAAACCTGGTTGTGTATACATTATGAAATGTGCCGATTGGGGGGATTCCGAGGGGGAGTCTCTGCATTGAAACAGTCGGTTGTTCCAGGGGACTCTCAAATATTATTGGAGGTGCGCCATGACACGTGGGGCGAGGGCGTTTGTCGCCGTTCTCGTTTTGTTTTTGCTGGTTTCTGTTGTTGGAAATGCGGTTTTGCTGAAGAGGGGGGGCTCGTGCGGTGTCGTTTCCGCCGGGCGTATTGAAGTCTCCGGCGGGGCGGTGGCTGATGAAGCATATTTGCCAGGGGAGGCGTTGACGGAGCAAAAGGCTGATGAGGAGGCACCTGCGGTTGTTGCACCGACTCCTGCTCCCGTCCCTGCTCCTGCTCCTGCTCCCGTCCCTGCTCCTGCTCCTGCTCCTGCTCCGGTCGAGGTGCCTGCTCTGGTCGAGGTGCCCTTTTTGATTTCCAGTGCCTCGATGAACAGCAGTTCATGGCTGGTCATTCGTTTCACAAAGCCTTCTCCCGTGCCATTGGGCAGGGAGAACGTCTCGATTGAGCCAGCCGTTGGGAACCTCGACGTCTACTGCTATGGTTCGGTGATGAATGTCGAAGGCGACTTCGAGCCGGGGGTTGCCTACGCTGTGACAGTATCTGCATCCGGTGAGAAGCTCACTGCGATTGTGGTGCCTCCAGACCGTCCTTCACGCGTGCGTTTCTCCTCCTCGGGGCGCCTTTTCCCGTTGTCCAACAAGTATTGGAACCTGCCTGTCCAGGCTGAGAACATTGACGGCAAGCTGAAGGTTGACGTCCGCGAGGTCTATCCCTCGTTGCTGTTGCAGTTTCTTGGCAACCAGGATGCCAGCCAGAACACCCATTTGGTTGCCTCCAGCGAACTTCCCGTCTGGAAGCTCCGCAACAAGCGCCAGAAGCTCTCCCTGGAGTTGTCCGAGGTTGGCATTGAGCGCCGTCCCGGAGTCTACCGCATTGGACTCTACGATTCCGAGCACTTCTGGAATTCCTCCAGCGAGACAGTCATCGTGACCGACCTTGGAGTCAGCGCGACCGTTTCCCCGGAGGCGGTCGCCGTCTCCGTCAGATCCCTCAGGGACAATGAGGCTGTGGCTGGCGCGGAGGTCTCCGTCTACACGAGAAAAATCCAGCTTGCCGGCAAAGGGGAGACCGGGGATGACGGATGCGTCGTCGTGCCGTTCAAGCTGCTGGACGACAAGGAGGACGGCCTGGCGTATCTGGTTGTCAGGAAGGGGGACGACATCTCCTACTGCACCGTGATGGGCGTGGAGAAATCTCCTGTCCACGAGAAGGCGGCGCTCTTCTTCGAGCGTGGCGTGATGCGGCCTGGGGAGAGCGTCCGCTGCTATGCGTCCTTGCGGGACGAGTCATTGACGGCGAAGGGCGGCGTCCCGGCGCAGTTCACCCTTCGGAATTCCCTTGGGGACGACATTGCCCAGAAGACCGTCGTCGGGGACGCCCTGGGCGTCTACGAGGTTGAGTGGAGCCTTCCGAAGAGCTGTCCCACCGGCATGTACAGCGTCCGCATGTCTATTCCTGGCGACGGTGGCTTTGTCTATGGCAGCGGCGAGGTGTTGGTCAGCGAATACGTGCCCGACCAACTGAAGGCGAGCCTGGAGGCGGAGGTCTCCCAGGACGGCGGGCGCCTTGTGCTGGGCGGAGACGTGCGGTATTACTTCGGCGCCCCCCTCAAGGATGGCAGGATTGACATTTCCCTGGCCGCGATGCCTGTTCCATTCTCTCCGAAGGGATACGAGGGATTCACCTTTGGTCCTTCTTTGGAGGATAATGGCACTGTGCACCTTATGGACAGAGTCCGCAGCGACGGCGCCGGCAGGTACTCCGGCACGCTGGAGATTCCCGGGAGCGTGCGTGCGTCCGGGCTTCCAGTCAACTTCTGTGTGGAGGCGACCTGCAACTCCCCTGTTGGCGGCCGCCCTGTCACATCGAGGGTGGAGGTTCTGCGGCATTACCAGGAAGGCTATCTTGGTGGCTACAAGGACGACGGCGACTCCTCCAGATGCGCGGTCAAGCTGGTCTGGCTCACTGCGGATGGGAAGGAGCGCGCCTTCGATGCGTCCAGGCTGACCTACAAGCTGAACCGCCTCAGCTGGGAGTATCTTCTCAAGACAAGGACCGACGGCCGCATGGAGCGCATCTGGGAGTGCGTCGAATCGGCTGTCCACTCCGCGCCGGTCACATTGTCGGACGACGGGTGGCTTCTCCTGCCCGAGGGGATAGGCCGCGGCAGGTTCAAGCTGCTAGTCTACGAGGGCGAAACCCAGCGTCTCCAGATGGAGTTCTGGCATTGGGGCGGCGAGAGCGGCAGCCGTCTCAAGGATCCCCGCAGCCTTGACTTTGAGCTGGACAAGGAGTCCTATCTTCCCGGTGACCGTGCGGTCGTCTCCTTCGAGAGTCCGGTTGCGGGCACGGGAGTGGTTGTTTCCGGCCTTTCCGGGATATCGGGGCAGAGTTCCTTCCCCGTCGTTGTGGGCAGGAACACCTTCGAGCTGTCCATTCCCCCGGAGCTGAGCTACGGGCGTTGGTTCGCGACGGTCTCCGTGGCGTCGCGCGAGGACGACGCATCCGACCCGATTCATCTTTCGGGCGAGGTGGAGCTCAAGGTGAAGCAGGATGTGCACAGGATGAAGGTGGCCATCGACATGGCGTCCGAGGGGCGCCCCGGCTCTGACCAGAAGGTTCGCGTGGCACTGTCGACCCATGATGGCAAGCCGGTTCCGGGCAAGGTGGTGGTCTGGGGAATGCAGGCCGGCGTGCTCTCGCTGACTGGCTACAAGACCCCGGATCTCTTCGAACACTTCTTCGGAAGGGTCTATTCACCCTTCAGCGCATACGACAACTACTGGATGTTCTACCCCGTGTTGAATGCGGGAACCGAGAAGATTGGCGGCGACTTCCGCATGATGGACGCGATGAAGGCGGCGTATGCCGGAGGCATCACTGAAAACCGCGAGGCGCCAGCCGCATTCACATTGGGAATCGTGGACGTGGACGACTCCGGCGTCGCCGAGCTCACGGCGAGGCTTCCCGAACACACGGGAATGCTTCGCGTGATGGCAGTCGCCCTTGACAAGGAACGGACGGGCTCCGCGGAGGCGGAGGTTGTCCTGCGTCGGGAAGTGACTGTGGTCGCCCACACGCCGCGGGTCGTGGCGCCTGGAGACGATTTCCAGGTCGGCATGGAGTTCTTCGGCAAGGCGGAGTTTGCTGGCAAGGAGGCCCAGTGGTCTGTCGAGTGCGACGGCGGTGACATTCAGGGCGCCGCATCGGGTTCCGTCGCCTTCATCGAAGGGCAGGCCGGATGCTCCGCCTCTGCAAGGACGCTTGTCCATGCAGGGTCTCCCGATTCCGGGCATCTTGCATTGACAATCCGCCTCAAGTCCGGTGAGTTCGAGGCGATTGAGAGGGCGGATGTGGTCGTCCGTCCCGCGCTTCCTTCAGTGGAGACCCAGGTTTCGACGACCCTTGCGCCAGGAGGGCAGGGCGACTTCGCGGTGGCTCGTTTTGGCAGCATCGAGGCCGGCACCCCCGCGCTGGCGATTGCCGGCAGCCTCAAGTGGCTTTCGGAGTATCCATACGGGTGCCTTGAACAGGTGACTTCCGCCGCATTCCCGCTGCTCTCAGTGCCGCGTCTGGTTTCCGCAGGGATTCTTCCGGAGGCCTACGGCGAGTCTGCCCGTCAGCGCGTCGAGCTGGCGATTCTGGAACTTGCCTCCCGCCGCCGGTCTTCCTCAGACGCCATGCTTTCCATGTGGCCAGGCGGCAGCACCTATTGGCTTGATGGCTCCGTCTTCGCCTATCTCTTCCTCTTCGAGGCGGAGCGTTGCGGCTTCAAGATTCAGGATAGCTTCCGCAGTGCGATTGCCCGCGAGCTTCGCCAGAACCTGAACAAGACCGACCTCCCTGCCGAGTCGCGGAGCATGATGCTGCTTGTCCTGGCATACGTCGAGCCCAAGATGGTCCCCGCGTATGCAAGGCTCCTGGACGACTCCAAGTGCGACGGCTTCACCAGGCTCCTGAAATACATGGCGTTTGTGAAGGCCGGGTATCCGCTGGAAGTCTCCCGTGAACTCGACTCGCTGCTTAAGACCGACTTCCTGGCGGACCATTCCGTGCTTGCGGGCTTTGACTCGATTGTGCGCCGCATGGGCATGTCGCTCTGGCTCATTGGCGAGACACTCCCGACCCATCCTGCAATCCAGAGGATTCAGGAGGGGCTCCTGGCGCTTCGGAACTCCGAGGGACACTGGGGAACCACCCAGGACAACGCCTGGGCGGCGATGGGGCTTGCGGCCGTCATCCCGCCGTCCGCTGGCGAAGAACTCTCCTTTGAAATGGTGAAGGACGGCGGCGAGCGGTCGGTCTTCAGCAACCAGTCCATCCGCGTCGAGGGGCCTGTGTCCCTGCATCTGGTGAACAAGGGCGACGCGCCCGTCACGGTGATGAGCCGTGACCGGACCGTGCCAGCCGAGGCAGTCGCGGCCTCGAATGGAATCCAGGTTCGCCGCGAGTATCTTGGCCTGGACGGGAAGCCCGTCAAGGAGTTCAGGCAGGGGGACCTGCTTCAGGTCGCCATCAGGATTGCCATCACCAGTGGCGAAGTGGGCGACTTCGTCGTCTGCGACCTGTTGCCAGGCTGCTTTGAGATTGAGGACGAGCTGTTGATGACCCGTGCGCGGAACATCTCCCCGGCGGAGCATGAGCGTCTCTCCATCTTCCTCAGCCGCATGGAGAAGCTCTACGACAGATTCCTGGGCTTCGGCAATTCGCGTTGGCTTGACATAGGCAAGGAGTACAGCGTCATCTACAAGGTGCGCGTCGTTTCCCCTGGGGAGTACACAGTGCCTCCTGTTTCTGTCGAGTCGATGTACCATCCGGAACTGCGGGCTCTCCAGCCTGCGCCGGAGCCGCGGATCCTGGTGAAGTAGAGGTTGTTGCCCGCGATATTCCAGGATGAGGGTCTTTTCGTCAAGGCTCACGTTGCCGCCGTTGCTGCGAAGTCGCCGACTTTGGGTGGTGCTCGCGGTGGCGGCGTGCTTCGCCCTGGCGGTTCGCGTGGCATTTGAGGTGGCTGTGCGGAATGTCTCCCTGCCTCCGTCCACGATAGACCGTCTGACTCCGTCGGTGCGTTTCCATGATTCCACTGGCGCTCTCATCCATGTGAGCCGTGGGTATGACTACCGCTGGAACTTCCCCGTCAAGTATTCTGACCTGCCTCCTGATTTGATACGCTATTTCATTGCGGTGGAGGACAGTGGCTTTTTCGACCATCATGGCGTGGACTGGCTTGCCGGCGGGCGCGCCTTCTGGCAGATGCTGGCCAGCGGGCGCATCGTCTCCGGTGCGTCGACCATCACGATGCAGGTGATGACGATGTTCACGGGGCGGGAACGCACCCTCCGCTACAAGATTCGACAGATTCTGCTGGCCTGCAATTGGGAGAAGAACCACACCAAGGAGGAAATCCTCGAATACTACTTCAACAACCTCCCCTTCGGAGGAAAACTCTATGGCGTCGAAGCGGCGGCGCAATACTATTTCGGACGGCATGTAGGCGACCTCAACCGGGCCGAAATGGCACTGCTGGCGGGGCTTCCGCAAAGCCCAAGCAGATACCGGCCAGACAGGCATCCCGCCAGGGGAATCCAACGGCGTGATGTCGTGCTGCATCTCCTCGTCAAAAACGGTGTTCTCTCAAATGAGGAGGCGGACGAGATTCGCCACGAAACACTACGCTACAGGAGGTTTGAGACGAGGCTCTGGCCACAGGTCGAGGATACGCACTATCTCCAGCTGGCGCTGGCGGCAAACCCCGGACGGAGGGAATACAGGCTCGCCCTTGATACGCAACTCCAGGCGCAGGTCGCCTTCGCCCTCAAAAATGGAATCGCATCCCTCCAGAATGTCAAGGACGGCGCCGCCGTCGTCGTCGAAAATGCCACTGGGCACGTGCGGGCATGCGTCGGCACCCTTGACTTCCAGGACGAGGTCGACGGAAAGGTGAATCAGGTAGTCGCATGGCGTTCCCCGGGGTCCACCCTGAAGCCCTTTATCTACGGCGAGGCAATCAGTGCCGGAATGATTGTCCAGGAGACTATCCTCAAAGACGAAAAGCTCCTGCTGAAGGACTATCGCCCGGCAAACTTCGACGGTGCGTACAGGGGTTGCATTCCCGCATGGGAGGCGCTTTCCGATTCCCTGAACACCCCTGCGGTCCGGCTTCTCCAGCAGGTTGGCGTGGAGCGGACGCTGGAGCTGCTTCGGGGGCTTGGCGTCGTGCGGGGCGGCGTCTACAGCGCCACGGAGCGTGTCGGTCTCTCGCTGGCGATTGGCGGCGCCGAGACAAATCTTCTGGCGCTGGCCGGTGCGTATTCACGGATTGCAGGCGGGGTTCCGCGCCTCTCCTTTCTTGAGGACGCAGATGCGCAGGGCAATGTCTCCGATGGCGCGCTCTGGTCTCCTGGCGTGCGCCAGATGCTTCTCTGGATGCTGCGCAGGAAGTCCCTCCCTGGCGCAGGAGGGCTGGATGTCGCGTGGAAGACAGGCACCTCCAATGGCAACCGTGACGCGTGGTGCGTTGCAGTGACTCCAAAGTGGACCGTCGCCGTCTGGTATGGCAACAAGAGCGGCGCCTCCTCCCCGTCGCTGGTGGGGGTGACGGCGGCCGCGCCAGTCGCGGGCGCGATCATGCAGAGTCTTCATCTGGATGGATTGCCCCTCTGGAAGGAGGACCAGTCGTTTGTGGCGGAGACGAGGCTTTGCGCGAAGACGGGGCTCGCAGCGACTTCCGGGTGTGTTGACACGAAGGTCGGCCGCACCGTGGCGGGGATTCCGCTGCGGCCATGCGGGGAGTGCCGCAGGAACGGGGGTGTGGCGGAGAAGACATGCCGCATTGTCGCCCCGCAGCCAGGCTCATATCATCCTCGGGTGCCTGGCGAGAATCTGTTGATTCGCCTTGAGACCACGCCGTCGGAGGCGCACCTCTATGTGGACGGCGGCTACCGGGGGCTCCACAAGTCCGGTGGCAGAATCGAGCTTGCGGCTGGCGTCCACGAAATATCAATCTGGGGTGGGGATGGATATGGTTCAGACCGGATTCGCGTTGTCGTCGAGTAGGTTTTCCTCCTGTTGCAGGAGTCCGTTTTTCCTTTTGGCCAGTTCCTGGGTTTTGCGCAGCAGTGCCGCCAGGTCTTCGCCCTTGTCCAGTTTTTTCACGATATTCTGCTGCTCCTTCTCCAGACGCAGCCTTTCGAGCCTGGTCATGCAGTCGTTGACAGCCTGTTCGAGGGAGGCGCACAGCCTGCCATCATCCGTGACGGTGAAGCTTTCGAAGGGTGAGTTGGTGAGGATTGCGCTGACGGCCGAGTCGGTGCCCAGATCACCCTGGGCGACCTCGTTTACGGAGATGCCCCAGTCGCCTTCGGCCGTGGCCGCAAGAATGGCGTTGATTGCGCGGACGACCGGGGAGTCGGTTGGCAGGACATCCGAGACGTCCAGGTCGACCCATTGCTGGGCGACCTGTTCGAAGTGGATGCAGAGATCGAGCATGGTCTGGGCGAGTGCGTCCACGCCCGCCAGGTTGTGGAAGAGCGCCTGTGGCGCGACTGCCGCGGGTCGTGGAGCGTTGGCGGCCTGGTCCGCCCTCTGGAATTGCGCGCTGCGAGTCGCGGCCTCGATCTCCTCGCGCTTGTATTTGGCAAGCTGGTCGGCGACGATGTGTTCCGGAATCGAGAGCCACCCCGCCAGTTCCTGGCAGTGGCCGTAGGAGGCTACCTGGTTCGGAATCGCCGCCAGCAGTTGAATCATCTCAGAGACGATCAGGCTCTTTGCCTCGGGGGTGCCCTCCGGGTGCGTCCGGGAGATTGCATTGAATGCGAATTCGATTGCCGGGGTGGCGCCCTCCATGACCTGGTTGAGGGATTTGGCGCCGCCCTTGCGGAAGATGCTGTCTGGGTCGGCGCCCTCCGGGAGTGTGATTACCTGGACTGCGAGTCCGGCGGCCAGCAGCAGCCGCGTCGTGCGGATGGTCGCCTTGAGTCCTGCGGAGTCTCCGTCGAAGGCGAGGCGTGCCTCCTTGACGCCTGTGCGTGCCAGCATTCTGGCGTGGTCTTCGGTGAAGGCCGTGCCCTGTGCGGCGACTGCCTGCCCAAGCCCTGCGTTATGGCACGCGATGACGTCGAGCTGGCCTTCGCAGATGAGCGCCCACCCCGAGTGCTTGAACTCCTGTCGCGCAAAGTTGAATCCGTAGAGAATCCTTCCCTTGTGGAAGAATTCGGATTCGGGGCTGTTGACGTATTTGCCGCCTGGGAGCGGGCTCTCCTTGTAGATTCTGCCCGAGAATCCCACGACCCTGGAGAGTTCGTCGCAGATTGGGAAGATGATTCTGTCGCGCCATCGGTCGTGGAGTGCGTTCCGCCCTTCCTTTTCGATGGCGATGCCAGTCTTGACGAGGAGTTCCCGCGAGAATCCCCGTTTCAGCGCCCAACCGTGGGTGGCGTCCATGGAGTCGGGGGCGTATCCGATGCGGTACTTCTGGATTGTTTCGGGGGTGATTCCTCTTGATGCGAGGTATTCCCTTGCCTGCGCCCCCATGGGGCCGGAGAGATTGCTCTGGAAGAACCCCGCCGTGTCCTCGAGAAGCCGCATCCCTGTCTCCCTGAATTTGCGGCTCTCGGCATACTCCTGGGGCGTGCCCGAGAAGCTGTCTTCGGGGATGTCGACATGATATCTGTCGCCAAGCCAGCGTATTGCGCCGATGAAGTCAGTGTTCACCAGCCCTTGGACAAGCTTGACGACGCCTCCTCCGACGCCGCATCCGAAGCAGTGGTAGACCTGCTTGGAGGTATTGATAGTGAAGGAGGGCGTACGCTCGTTGTGGAATGGGCAGCACGCCTTGTATCTGTTGTCGCCTGACCTCTTCAGTTCGACATGGAAGGCCCGCAGGACATCCATGATGTCGGCCTTGTGCAGGATTTCATCGATTGTATTTTCCGGGATGCGCATCTCTTTGCTATGGTCGTTTGGCGAGTCTTCTCAGGCGGTTTGAGATGCGTCTGCAGCCATCCGTGTCCCCCATTTCGTTCTTTTGCTTGAGGCATTTGACGTATGTCTTTCGGGCGAGGGCGGCGTCGTTCTTGTAGAGGTCGTATGTGACTGCAAGATTCTGGAGGAGGATCGGATTCTCGGGTTCGAGTTCAAGCCCCTGCTTGAAGAACCCGATTGCGGCGTCGATGCTTTGGCGTTGCAGCGCCAGCATTCCCAGGCAGTTGTAGAGTTCCGGCCATGTGTTGTACGGTTTTCTGGCGCGCAGTGGTTGGAGTATTTGCAACGCTTTGGACTGCAAGTTGTTAGTAACATAGCACTTTCCAAGCATCACCTGGATTTTAGCTCTATGCGGTGAATCCTTTGGAGCCATGGCGAAGGCCTTTTCCAGTGGCGGGATTGCGTCTCGGATTTCGCCGTTTTCCACGAGTGCCCAGCCGTAGAAGAGCCAGGAGTCGTAGCGTTCCGGGTGGAGTTTCGTGGCCTTTGAGAGATTATAAAGTGCCTGCCGTCTTGCGCTCTCCCTGTTTTCCGAGAGGAACGACGCATAGTTGAAGAGAATCATGGCATCAGGCCTGTCCTGGACGAGATCCAGGCACTTTTCCGCGTGTTTCGCCGCCTCGGAATACTGTTGCCGCCTTGCCGCATCCACCGCCAACGACATCTCCTGCTGGACATTCGTCTGCGAGCAGGAGGCCGCGGAGAACGCCAGGGCTATGGTAAGAATGATTGGCAGTGCGCGTTGCATTCTTTTGGGTGTCTATTTTCTTGTGGCGTGTGGTGTTGCGCCTCCGGCTGTGCGGAGCATTTCGCGGGCGTGCGCGAGTGCGGTGGCGTCGGATGAATCCGCACCCAGCATTCGCGTGATTTCAGCGACTCGTTCCGCCTCGGCGAGTTCCTTCATCGTTGTGACCGTGCGGTCTCCGTCGAGCTGTTTTTCCACGAGGTACTGCCTGTCTCCTGCGGCTGCGATAAGCGGCAGGTGGGTTATTGAGAAGACCTGGTGGATTCTTCCCAGGGAGTGGAGTTCCTCGGCCACTGCCCCGGCAGTCTTGCCGCCGATATTGGCGTCGATTTCATCGAAAACGAGGATTGGCAGGTCGTCGACTTCGGAGAGGACGGTTTTGATTGCGAGCATGACCCGCGCCACCTCTCCTGACGATGCAATCTGCCGGAGTGGCGCGATGGGCTCCCCCTGGTTTGGCGCGAAGAGGAAGTCCAGTGCGTCCGCGCCGCCGGGGCCTGCCTGCGCGTCTTCGATTTTCACCTGGAAGACCGCCTTCTGGAATCCTAGCTTCTGGAGCTGGGCGGTGATGGCGTCGGCCAGCCGTGTGGAGGCCTTCCGACGGATTTCGGAGAGCCTCCTGCATGCGTCGGTGTGTTCCCTGGCGGCAGACGCGCTTCTTTCCGTCAGTTCCTTGAGGAGACCTTCCCTTTCGGAGGCCTTTTCAAGGCGTTGCCTGATGCGGCTGCCGGTCTCGATGACATCCTCAAGCGTGGGGCCGTAGCGCCTCTTGAACTTCTGGATGAGGTCGATTCGCGCCTCCATTTCCTGAAGCGACTCCATGTCGAGGTCGAGGCCCTCGCCGTAGTCGTTCAGGTCGCCCGAGAGTTCCATCAAGTCGTTGGATGCGGCGTTGATGCGCTCGAGGAACTTTTCGGCGGCGGGATCCAGCTGGGCAAGTTCCTCTGCCTGGCGGACAAGTGGGACCAGCGCGTCGGTGACGGAGGAGTCTGCGCCCCCAAGCGCGTATGAAATCGATTCGGAAAGCTCCCTGAGGCGCGCGCCGTTGGAGGCTACGCGGTGGTCCGCAAGCAGCTTCTCTTCCTCTCCCGGGCTGAAGCCGGCGCCCTCGATTTGCGAGAGCTGGTGGCGGAGAAGCTCCTGCTCTTCCGGCGCGAGCCCTTCGTTCCTGAGTTCATCAAGGGACTTGCGGCACGAGGACAGGGACGACCAGGCGGCGCGGACGCACTCCAGCTGCTTCTGGTCGCCGCAGTAGAGATCCAGAAGCCTGAGCTGGCGCGAGGGTGAAAGCAGCGAATGGCTTTCATTGGGGCCGTGGATGTCGACGAGCATGTCGCCGAATTCCTTGAGGATGGCGGCAGTGACGGGGGAGCCGTTCACAAATGCCCTGGAACCGCTTTCGGAGACGACCCGGCGCAGCAGGAGGCGCTCTTCCTCCCGTGGCGGGAGCGCCAGTTCCTCCAGCTTTTCGTCGATTTCGGCGGCGACTGCCGCATGGCATCCGTCAACCAGGAACGCCCCCGCCACTTCGCAGCTTTTTGCCCCGTGCCGGATGAGCGAGGCATTTGCCCGTGCCCCTCCAAGGAGCCTCAATGCCCCCAGGATTAGCGACTTTCCCGCGCCTGTCTCTCCCGTTACGGTCAGGAACCCTTTTCCGAAGGAGAGTTGCAGTTCTGGGACGAGAACAAGATTTCGGATGAATAGGGATTCAAGCATCTCTTATGTAGAAGACCCCGAGTCCAGGGATGCGCATGCCTAGTGAGGCTTGCCTGCGCCTGGATTCGGGATCCCGTGTGGTCCTTCCGCATCTGCCGAATGGGTGGACTGCCCGCCGAGCAGTTCGCAGGTGGATCTGAGCTCGATCCACCCTCCGAGGCCGCCGGACCTAATGCCGCCAACACTTGCTTTTTTTACAAGTGGTTGTGAATGAAGTAGTTACAACTTACAAAAGAGAGTGCGGCTACGCGTCGTCGCGCAGAAGCTCCATCATGTAGTTGTAGCTCTCCTCCAGCGCCTTCCACATTTCGACGGAGCAGTAGTCCAGTTCGACGATGATCGCCTCGACGTGCTTCGGTGTCGCCTTGATGAGTTCCGGAATCGGCAGGGTTCCCGTGCCCAGGGGCAGCAGGTCGATGGGCTGGTCGAGAAGCCCCGCCTTGTATTCGGTCTCGCCCTCGGCCTTCTGCTGGCGGCAGATTCCGTCCTTCATGTGCAGGAGGATTGTGCGGTCGCCGAATTTCTTGAGGTTTTCTACGGGGTCTTCCGTGCCGTAGTTGGTGGACCAGAAGCAGTCGAGCTGGAACTTGACTCCCTTTGGAATCATGTCGCAGTAGATGTCGTATGCGAGGCGTCCGTCGATGCGTCCGAATTCGAACCAGTGGTTGTGCTGGAAGAGTTCATAGCCGTTGCGTTCGAGGACTTCATACATTTCGGTGGTGTTTTCGGCGGTGCGCTTGATTGCATCCAGGTCCTTGAAGTCGTCGGGGCCATATCCGCAGACGATTCGCTTCATTCCAATCTCGTCCGCGATGTCCATGCATTCGCCGATGTTGCCGAGGCCGCGCGCCCATGGGCTGTGGCTGGAGACCATGTCCATCCCAAGGTCGTTGATGACCTTCCTGAAATCGCGGGGGCGAATGTCGAAGAAACCTGCAGGCTCGACATACTTGTAGCCGATGTCGGCGATGCGCTTCAAAAGCGTGGCGTACTTCTTGACGCTGGGAAAGGACTCGCGAACCGAGTAGAGCTGAACCCCTAATGGAAATTTCATGGATGGATTCTCCGAGTTGCTTGAATGGAAAGGACAGGATAACGCCGGTCTAGATATAGACAGTGCAGGTAATGTGACACTCCAAAGGAGTTTTTCACGCAGAAAACAGATGAAAAGCTCCCCCCCATGGGGTAGGGGAAGGAGAATCCGGCAGGGCCCCGTTCATGGGCAGTCATAAGGCGAACAGGGGCATCTCATTCTCTTCACTTCCTCCATTGCCTGCCTTACTGGGGAGCATGGCGAAAAACAAGGAAGACTCCGCTTAATGAGTCAGTGGTCGGCAGCCTGGCATCGCCAGCGTATTCTCCTGATGTCCTTTCTTCCCCAGAGGCGTTTTTTGCGGGAGTCTACAAACCATCCGTGCAGATGTAGTTTCAACCAGTATTTTGCCTTTTTCCAGAATCCGATGGGCGTATCCAGCGCACAGAGGCAGAAAGTGTATCCGTAGGGGTGGTGGAAGCTCTTCCAGAAAAGCCATGGCTTGTGGTGGCCTGTAAAGTGGACGATTCCAGGATTCCGGATGGCGTCCTGCACTTCCTCGTCGGTGTACATCCCGGAGACGGCGGGGTTGCGGTAGACTGAGTTTATGATATTCCAATTCTGGGGGAGCATGGTGTAGTTCCTGCCGAAATACGCATTCAGCAGCCCCTGGTCCGCGAAATGCATCCAGGAGCGGTTGTCATGCCAGAACTTCGCCAGCTTTTCCACATGGCCTTCCATGCGCCATTGGTCCAAATCCAGCAGCATCACGCCGGAATTGAACATGATGTGGTCAGGGCAGTAGCATTTTCGCTTTTCCTGGAGGCCGGCCCTGTCGCCAACCCCGGCGAGGGGCTTTCCCTGCAAATCCATATTCCAGAGTTTTTCGATGTCATCCAGAACAACCACATCACAGTCGAGATAGATGATGCGAGCCAAATCAGGCAGGAAATTCGCATACTCCAGACGGTAGTACATCGGTTTGGCGGTGCCCCAGCGGGCATGGAATGCTGTCGTGTCTACGGGGATTTCCTTGATTTCCACCTGAGAGGAGGAATAGCGTGAGAAGCGTTTGCGTTGTCCTTCACTTAGGCCATTGGTAAAGATGTGAAACACAAGTGGCTTCCCATTTTGCGGATGGAAACGTGCCACGGAACGGATGACAATCATGGCAAAGTCGACATAATTGTCGTCCGTTGAGAGTCCGATGTGGATTTTGTTGTCCATGGAAGGTTCCTTGAAATGCTCCTGTGGGAGGTTGCGGGCGTATGTGAACTGGATTCACCAGAGCTCCAGCGTAGATTCCATAGCTGAGCGACTTGCCTTTCCGGAGGACGACTGGACGGGGGCGATGGCACATCCGCCCTGAATGCCTCTTTCAGGATAGGCACATCCTGCGCCGTGCCACGCATCATTGCCAGCGTGGACAGGCGACATGGCGCCAGGTCGTCGGACAATGGATTGCCTGCATGATGATAAGGCGTGAATCCTGAATTGTGCAGAATACTGCGATGGGGATGCGATTCCCAATTGCAATTCCTTATGCCAGGATTCAGTTGCGTGGGTTGTCGGGAGGCTGGGAATCCGCACTGGAATGTGAAACAAGCTTGGACCGTGCGATTTTTTCCAGTTCATCGACAGCGACTCTGGAGCGCCCTGTGAAATCCTGGTGCTTTGCGTATTCCCTCGTACTTTGCTTCAGGGCTGGCAGGTCATTGATGGCGTGAAGTACCATCTGGTTCAGGGTTTCCTGGGAAAATGGCTCCGGCACAACCGTGCCTGTGGCCTCCCGGACGAAATTCTCAAAGCCGCAGGCCTGTGAGCAGACTACGGGAAGCCCCGAGGCTATAGCCTCAATCAGCACGGTCCCCGTCCCTTCCTCGCGGGCAGGATGAATCATTAGATCCATAGCCTGCATTAGGTCAGGGACGTCATCTCGCGCTCCCAGGAAGCAAAAGCGCTCATCTGGCACTCCGAGTTTCTCCACCATGCGGCGGACCTTCGTGGGATTCTCCTTCCCCGCCAGGAAGAATCGAACATCCAGGTTTTCGGGAAGAGCTTTCACGGCCGCAAGCACACGGTCGACTCCCTTGCGGAGGAGGTTTGTCCCCGCCAGGAAGAAAGCCAGCGTACCATCTCCGAGGCCGAGTTGTGCTCTCTTCCGCCGCCGCACATCGTCATTTTCCTGCAGGCGGCAGCGTTCGTCCATTCCCGGCGGGAGGTAGACGAAGCGTTCTTCAGGGAGGGAATACCACTGGGCATATTCCCTGTGCTGGGACTCCGCGATGTAGAACAATTTCGTATGCGCGTTTGGAGAGCATAGCGACTCCTCATGCCGCAGGTAGGTCCGGTATCTGGGGTGACACGCAAGGACCAGGGGGCTATGCTGGCTTCTCATCCACTTGCCCATGCAGGAGTCGGCGACAAAGTAGGCGTCGCAACCTGGAATCCGGTTCATGGCGAGTGAGACGTCGACGTCATGTGTCTGCAGATAATCTGCAACTGCCTTTCGAAAGCATTCCATGGCTCCATAGTTTGTCCAGGCATGGATTGGCTGGGCGAGCACGCTGATCCCTTCGGGCTTGTCGCCCTGCCATGAGGAGCAAAAAATCGTCACATTGTGCCCCCGCCGGGCGGCCTCCTGGGCAAAGCGCAACGTGTCCTTTTGGAGCCCCCCTTGTGGGAAATACTTGAAAAGAGCCAACAGGATATTCATGACAGCAGACCTCGCTTTTTTTACCAGAAAACAAGGGAACTTGAAATGCCGTGGCGAATGAGTGACCAGACAATCCTGTGCTTGAAGCCCCCGAATTGTCGGATGGAACTGTCCAGGAGGGCAAGCAAATCCCTGTCGTTCATCGTGCGCTCAAGGAACTCTTGCCTGCGGATGCCTCCGAACTTCTTGATGGTCCATACATATTCCAGGGATTTTCTGAGGAGCATACGCCGCATGGCGGATGGGAGTATCCTGTCTAGTTCCATAAGGAAGCGTTTCAGTGAATCCAACCGCATGGGGATTTCCATGGAGACGCTGCAGGATGTGTCCTGTAGGAGATATGTGTATCCGCAATAATCTGGAAGAACCACGATTCGCCTGGCGAAGATGGCGGCGGTGCAGGAGAACAGTGTGTCTTCCGCAAATCGTAACTCCTTGTCAAAGAGTATGTTATGACTTTCAAGCAAGGAACGTCTAAAGAGCTTTGCGCAACTGATGTCGAGAAAGTGGAGCACGTCGTAGAAGCGGATGTCGTTTTCCGGGCAGACGGAAACGGGGCGGCGTAGCCTCTCCGTCCGGAATTGTTTTCTGCGTCTGCCATCTGGTGTGTGCAAATCCACATTTCCGCAGACGATGTCGACATCCTCCTCCTTTGCGGCTGCTTCGAGGAGTGTCTTGCAGAAATCGCAGTCCAGGACATCATCGCAGTCCAGGAAGGAGACGAAGGTTCCTTTTGCCATGGCCAGGCCATCGTTTCTGCTTTTTGAGACGCCCTGATTAATATCGTGGCAAACAATGCGGGCGTCCATGGAACGGTGGTTTTGCAGGTATTTCTCCATTACTGCCCTTGTGCCGTCCTGCGATGCGTCGTCTACGAGGATGACTTCGAAATCCTGGCATGACTGCCTGAGGATGGAATCAAGGCAGTTTTCAATGGTCTTCTCGCCATTATAGCACGGAACAATGATAGAAATCTCTGGCATTCTAGGAAGAGGGCATGTCTCCCGAAAAGGGAATTGCCTGGATGATGGGAACAGATGGCAACACTTTGGAGTCAAGGCAATGCCCCTTTGCTTTTATTCCATTTTGGGCGATGTAATACATGCGTCCAGATACCGTCGGAGCAGTTGCGTCGGGAGGTTGTCCAACCAGGGAGTGTGGAAGGGGCAGGATTGGATGTATGCGACCCGCCCCCTCTGTATGTTAATGGAAAAGGACTCTGCATTGCCCACTGCATCCACCCAGACGCAAGAGCGTCCATGGCCTGACGCGACAAAGCTGGCTGAAACAGGCAAGGTCGCCCTCTTGAACGGATGCGGCGGGGTGACCTGCAATCGGGACACATCTTCTACTTTAGCCAGATCCCAGGAAGCTGAATCCTAATATAGCATTGCGTCATTCCTGCGCAATTGCAGGTGCCCAGGCTGCCAGGCGGCCAATTCCCCAGGGTGGAGGCATCCACTCGCCGCATTCTCCTGGTGCTGCTCCCACTTCCAGGTGCAGACGTGTGCCTCCGGCTTTTTTTTGTGTTGGCCATTGTTTTTCGGTGCGGGAATCCTGCAGTGTCTTATATTAAGCGAAATTTCAAACGCCCGTTTGATTTTTCGCTTGTCCTTGTCAGGACTTGTAGGTTTGTGTCATTGTTTGTTTTGAGGATAATTTCTGATAGTCATGCGCGAGAAGATTTCTGGAGTCATCCTGTTGTTTCTCCTGTTGTGCGGTGTGTTTTTCCTTTCATCCTGTGCGTCCCTGGGTGACGGTGTGGAGGTTCGTCGCGGGCATGTTTCCTCCTTTGGGGAGGATTTGTCGGCCCGTGGGGTTTGGCTTGACTCTCCCCGGAGTTTGGAGGAGTGCCTTTCCTTTGCGTTGGAGAACAACTACAATCTGCGTCTTTCGGCGTTGCAGCGCCGTCTTTCCGAGTTGGACGTGAACTCCTCCTTTGCGAACTTCCTGCCGGAGGTTTCCGCTACGGCGGGCTGGACGGGGTGGCGTCACCAGCAGACCATGCGTGGCACTCCGGTCTCTGACAAGAGCTATTCGAACGCTTCATTGAATGTCCAGATGCCCATTTTCTACCCGTCGACATGGCTTTTGTATGCGAGCAGGAAGCTGGCCCGCGAGGAGTCAGCCTTGTCCCAGCATGTTGCGCGTCAGGGGATTGTCGCGCAGGTCACGGGGTTGTATTTCCAGTGTCTTGTTGACGAGCAGCAGATTTCCGCCCTGGAGAGTCAGGTCGAGGCGACGAAGAGCCAGTATGAGCGTGTCGCCGCGATGTTGGAGGAGGGGCAGTATTTGCAGTGGGAGTGCACCAATGCGGAGGCGCAGTACAAGTCGAAGGTCATTTCCCTGGAGCAGGCGCGGCGTTCGATGCAGGTCGACCGTGGACGCCTTTTGCAGGCACTTGGGCTTTCCCCGATGGACGAGTCTCGGCTGAAGCTGATTCCCCCTGAGGAGGGCGTTGCGGCGGACACCGGGGCGCTCTCCGACCTGGTGCTTCGTGCATTGGCCACCCGCCCCGAGCTTTCGGTCCAGGACAGGAAGATTGTGGAGTCCGAGAACCAGGTCCGCCTTGCGGTTGTCGACTTCCTGCCGGTGGTCGGCGGCTTTGCCACCGGGACTTGGACAGGCGACGACATTGCGGACCGTGCCAGAAACCTCTATGGCGGGTTTTCGGCGGCCATGGACCTCTTCAAGGGCTTTTCGAAGGTGACGAACTACAAGGCGTCGAAAGTCGTCCGGGAGGCCGCGAATCTCCAGAGGGAGGATTTGACGCTCTCCGTCATCCTGGAGGTGGTTTCGGCCGATGCGGATTTGCGGGATGCCGAGAGTGCCCGCCAGCTTGCCCAGCTGAGCTACGATGCGCTTTCGGCGCGCTACGAGGAGTTCCGCGACCGCTACGAGGAGGGGATAGAACCCCTCTACAGGATGCTGGACGCAAGGGCCGAGATGGACGACGCAATGCTGGCGTTGGTCCAGACGCGCTACCTCTCGGAAATCGCACGGGTGAGGCTGGATTTGGCGACGGGGGCCATCGTCCCCGACTCCGCGCATTGGACGAAGGAGGACGCGGAACACCCGATGAAGGAAAAATTGGATGAGTTGTTGATCAAGGAGCAATAGGCAATGAAGAAGATACTTTTCTGGACGATTTCGGTTGTTGCGGGGCTTCTTGCCGTTTCGTGCGGCAAGAGCGAAAAGAAGGCGGAGACGGTTTCGCGGGCCGTTGGCACCCCCGTGGTCATGGGCAATCTTGTGGAGCGTGATTTCACCAGCCGTCTGATGCTCAAGGGGACGTTGGAGCCCACGGTCCATACGACCGTGGCGGCGCGTGTCAGCGGCACAATGCTGAAGGTTCTGGTGGAGGAGGGCGATTCTGTCGAGGCAGGGCAGTTGCTCTTCACGATTGACGAGAGGAACTACCGCGACAAATACGAGGTCGCGTCCGCCACCCTGGAGGCCCAGAAGTCTGCCGTGGAGGTTGCTAGGGCCCAGGTTGAGAAGGCCGAGGCCGGCTTCAGGAAGTCGAGCCTTGACGTCGAAAGATACCGTCGTCTCCGTGAGAAGGAGCGTGTCTCCGCCAGCGAGCTGGAGGCCTACGAATTGAAATACGACTCTGCGAAGGCCGACTTGTCTTTGGCGAAGGCGAATCTTTCCTCACAGGAGGCCCAGGTCGCCCTTGCGGAGGCGAATCTTTCCATTGCGAAGAAGAATCTTGACGACTGTTCCGCCTACGCCCCGTTTTCCGGGCGTGTTAGCGGGCGCCTTCACGAGCCAGGCGAGGAGATCAAGGCCGAGACAGGCATCATCCGGCTTGTGAGCCTTGACGAAATGCGCGCCGTCGCCTCGTTGCCTGCGGAGTACTATTCCGTGATTCGCCCGGGGGAGACCGTTCTTCGGATGACCCTTGCCGGGAACGACGGCTCCTGGGAGGTAAAGGTGACCGACAAGAGTCCCGTGATTGAGAAGGGATTGCGGACATTCCAGGTGCGGGGCACCTTCGGGAACCCCGACAAGAACCTGCTTGTCCCCGGCCAGCTCGTGGATTTGGCAGTCAACCTGAAGCAGTCCCATGGTCTTGGGGTTCCCCTTATCGTGCCTGTGCGCCGTGCCTCCGGGCTTCTTCTCTACACCGTGGTGGACGGCAAGGCGAAGGAGATTGCCGTGACCGAGGGCATCTCGGAGGACGGCGTCCTGGAGGTCAGCGGCGAGGGGCTGAGTGCCGACCTGCCGATTGTCTTCGAAGGGCAGTATATGATCCAGGACGGCGAACCCGTCCTGGTGAAGTAGCCGTTCGACTGTCTCTCCTGTCACTTTTCTCATATAAGAAGGGAGAAAACCGAAGATGTTTTTATCGGATGCATCAACCAAACGGCCCGTGGCCATGACATGCCTGCTCATTGCGCTTGTGGGCCTGGGACTGAACAGCTACAGAAAGCTGTCCCTGGAAAACCTTCCCTCGGCGGATGTCCCATACGTGAGCATCAGCACCACCTGGGTCGGAGCCACCCCGGAGGACATGGAGACGGATGTGGCGAAGCGAATCGAGGACGCCGTCTCGTCAATCGACGGGCTCAAGCACATCCAGACCACGTGCCTTGAGAACATCTGCAACATCCTTCTAGAGTTCAATCTCGATGTGGATGTGGATGTCGCCGCAGTGGATGTACGTGAGAAGGTTGACAAGATCCTGGGGGATTTGCCCGACGACGCGGACAGACCGGTCATTGAGAAGATTGACATCAATGCCACCAGCGTCGTGAAGCTGGCGCTGACGGGGGACGCCACCCTCGAGGAAAAGTACGACTACGTCGACAATTCCCTGGCGGACAGGTTTGCGATGATTCCCGGTGTCGGAAGCGTCGAAATCATCGGCGGCAACGGGCGTGAAGTCCATGTGGAGCTCGACCGCCGCGCATTGGTGGCCGCGGGACTGACGACTGCCGACGTGGTTGGCGCGATCAAGGCGAACATCAATTCGCTGCCATCCGGATACATCCGGGAAAAGGGCACTGAAGTCAGCGTCAAGTTTGACGCGGAGTATCCTGAAATCGACGAAATCTCCTCCTTCGAAGTCGTAAGCAAAGACGGGGTTCGCAGGACCCTTGGCGACCTGGGCACGGTCTTCATGACCACGGAGGAAGTCCGCCGCCGCGCATGGCTCAATGGCGAGGAGTGCGTAATCCTCTCGATTGTCAAGAAGGGCGAGGCGAATACGGTCAAGCTGGTGGAGGAGTGCCGCAAGCGCGTGGACGAGATGCAGGAGCTTCTCCCCGGCGGCATGCATCTCCAGGTGGTCACCGACGAGGCGGGCACAATCCAGGAGATGGTGGACTCCACGATCAACGACATCATCAGCGGCATCATCCTCTGCGCAATCATCCTCTTCTTCTTCCTGGCTGACTTGCGCACCACCCTGATTGTCTTCATCTCGATGCCCCTGACTATCATCATCAGCTTCTTCTTCATGCAGATTGCGGGGCAGACGCTGAACGTCGTCACCCTGCTGGCAATCGGCCTTTCGGTCGGCATCCTCGTCTCCAACTCGATTGTCGTCCTGGAGAATGTCTCCTCCTGGATGGAAAAGACCGACGACCCGTGGGAAGCCGCCTCCAAGGGCACCAGCGAGATGGCGATCTCCGTCTTTGCCTCGGCTGGCACCAACGTAGTCGTCATGCTTCCCCTTACGATGATGTGGAGTCTTGTGGGAAAGATCCTGAAGCCCTTTGCGATGACGACCCTCATCGTCAACCTGACTTCGATCTTCATTTCCTTCACCCTGACACCGATTCTCTGCGCGGTCTTTCTGAAGCCGAAGGGGCAGCGTAGGCAGGGGCCCCTCATGCGCCTTGCCTCGAAGTGGACTGTCCTCATTGCCAAGCTCGCCCAGAAATATGCGAAGTTGCTGCGCTGGTGCGTTGAACGGCGGTTTGTCTGTCTTCTGGCAACGGCAGGATGTGCGCTTCTCTTCTGGTTTGTGGTGGCGAAGCAGGGCAGTGGACTTGGCTTCACGCTGATGGAGGATGCCGACAAGGGGCGCGTCACCGCAGTCATCGAGTGCCCTGTGAACTACAGCCTCGAACAGACCTGCGAGCGTGTCAACAAGATTGCGGAGGACTTCCGCAACAACCTCTCGGACTTGGTCAACTGTTCCGTGCAGGTCGGCAAGATCGAGTCGGTTGGAAGCGGAACCACGGTCGCGGTCTATCTTTCGCAGATTGACCTGTCCTTCAAGAGCAAGTTGGAGCGCGAGTGGAAACTGGCCGACCGAATCAACGAAATCCAGGCGCGACTGGCCCAGGAACCCAACATCTACTACACGGTGGCAGTCCCGTCCGACATGGGCGGCATCTCGACCCCAATCAAATTCAGCGTCTCCGGCAGCGACCAGGCGGTGCTGGAGTCGATTGGACGCCATGCGCGCAGCGTCTCCCGCGAAATCGCAGGTGTCTCCACCCTCGACACATCCGTCCGCGAGGGAAAGCCCCAGATGCTGATTACCCCGAAGCGCACTGTCATGCAGGATTCCGGGCTGACCTCCTCGGTTCTCGGAAGCATCCTGCGAGGCAATCTTGAAGGCATCAAGGCGGCGCTCTACAAGACAGGCGACCGTTCCTACGACATCCGCGTCAAATACGCCGAGGAGGAAGGACGGGGGCAGGTGGCCGAATTCCTGATTCCCGGCAAGGATGGCAACCCGGTCCTGCTCTCCAGCGTCGCAAATATCACGGAACGCACAATCCCAGTCACGATCGACCGCAATGACAAGCGCAGGGTCGTATGGATTACAGGAACGCTGGCAGACGGAGCGCCGCTGCAAAGCACGCAGGCCGCAGTCGTCAACAGGCTCTATGAAGACGGGATGATTCCCCCTGAATACACGATCAACGTCTCCGGCAACGCCGAGTATCTCGGCGATGCAGTGGCGGACTTTGCCGAGGCAATCCTGCTGGCCGCATTCCTGACCTACCTGACCATCGCCGCAATCATGGAGTCGTTCACGCGTCCGTTCATCATCCTCCTGACGCTGCCCTTCGGCCTCATCGGAGTCGTATGGGGGCTGGTTTTGAGTGGCTGGAACATCAACATCCTCGTCATGCTTGGCGTCCTGATGCTCATCGGCGTGGTTGTCAACGCGGCAATCCTGATGGTTGACCGTTCGAATTCACTCCGTGCCCAGGGGGTTGCGCCGCGCGAGGCGCTGGTCCGCGGTTCAGGGGAGTCCTTCAGGGCCGTCCTGATGGTCATCCTGGCCAGCGCATTGGGAATGCTGCCAATCGCGCTTGCAAGCAACATCGGAAGCGAAATGAGGGCGGGCATCGGAGCCGCATCCACAAGCGGAGTCGCGGTGGCGGGTATCCTGACAATCTTCGTACTCCCGCTGATTAATGCACTCTTCATGAAAAAGGGGAAATAACACTCCCCAAGAAGGTGGTATGCGAACCACGAAATACGCGAACAAGGGCATGTTCAGAACCACGAAAGGACACGAATGTCGTGGCCAGGGTGATTCAGAACCACGAAACACACGAAAAACACGAAAATAGAGCAGAGGGTTATTGAACCACGAATGGACACGAATGGACACGAATAGCGTAGCCAGGGTGATTCTACCATCTGCCATCTTGGGGAACTGTGCGTCACTTGGAACTATCATGCCACCTGTCAAATGGGGGAGTATTGAGTAGACGAGGGAGTATGCCTGCGCAATTCTCAGTCCGCTTCCCCAATGTCAACTGGCGGAGTCAATGTGGCGAATGCACTCCAAATTGACCATTTTGCAGTCGACGTATTGAATGTTTGGAATACTGTCACAGCGCTTTTCAAAGAGGTCTATAAGCGCGGTGCAGGCCTGGACCCCGATTTGAAAGTAATTCTGCTCCACAGTGGGGATCTGGTGCATTGTGCTGATGTCGCTGATATTGCCGAAGCCCGTAAGCGTTATGGGGCCGGGATGGGGAATGCCAAGCGCTTTCATGGCTTGCAGCATGGTGCGCACAAGGTCGTCACTTGTGGTGGCGACAAGGGTGGTCTTGGGATACCTTGACAAAATCCTTCTTAGATTCTCCACGGCATCCTCGTCCGTATAGTCCATGGCGGCAAAGGTTCGCTTCTCAACATCCCGGATGCCCGCCAGCCGCATCGTCTCCTGGAATCCCTGGACGCGATAGGTTGCATGCTGGAATTGATAGTTCGGTGATGTGTAGATTACGATTTCACGGTGTCCCCTGGAGAGGAATTCCCCCATCAGCCTCTTGGAGGCTTCCAGATTCGGCGTTGCAACGTAATGCTTGTCAGCATGGTAGATAGGATCTGGCATATCGAGGTAGATCATGGGAATCCTGGGGCAGTATTCGTCTGGCATGTTCCAATAGCCTATGGTCACGATGCCGACAGTATCATTGTCGCCGTTATGACGCATTAGGAATTCCTTCAGGTTCTGCTCGGCAGGCTTTGCGATCTCCAGTGTGTAGCCGTTGGCCTGCGATGTGCTCAATATCCCCTGAAGCGCCTTGACCTCATTGGGATGGAGGATGCTTCCCAAATAGATTATCCTCCCTTTTGAATGGAGCGCGGCACGCGCCACGCGAGTCCCTGAACCACGGACGCCACGCACAAGATATCCCGCTCCCACCAGGGAGGATACGACCTTGTTTGCTGTCAGCCGCGAAACATTGAAGCGTCGGGCTAGCGAGTATTCAGAGGGAAAGCGCGAGTCAGGCGGATACCTTCCCGCACTCAATTCATGAATCAGTTGCCTTGAAATCTCCGATGACTTGTTCATTGTGGCGATGACAGATGCGATGCGTGGGGGAAGGGAGCGCGCAGGCCAAAGACGCACATTGCAAAAGGGAATGTGTCAGGCCGCGGATGGCGGGGAGCCCTGGTTTCTGTTTGCAAAAGTAGTATATCCGCTATTTTTATGTTTTTCCTTTGGAGGACTGCATTTTTTCGTATAATAATGATGGGCTCTACGTGTGGCAATCAAACTGGTGGTTTGCACGCACCCGGAATTCAGAGAAAGTGGCATACTGGTTTGAAACTGTGGATTAACTACTTTTTCCTCTTTCTCATCTGCCATGATTATTCTCAACAAAGGAGAAAAGAACAATGAAGAGATCCTTCACCCTGATTGAACTACTAGTTGTGATTGCCATCATTGCAATCCTGGCCTCCATGTTGCTGCCAGCCCTCTCCAAGGCCCGTGAGAAGGCCCGTGCAATCAGCTGCGTCAACAACCTGAAGCAGCTTCAGCTAGGCAATGTGCTTTACGCCAACGACAGCGACGACTACCTTCCGCCCCTGGCATTTTGCATTGACCATCCTCAGATGGGATTCTATGCAGATTGGCTTGAGTCCTGGAATGTCTATACCTGGTTTACCCTGAACCCGATCATTCCAGGCGCCCCGATGGAAGGCCGTGACTGGTATAACAAGGATCCAGCCTCTTCAATGGATTACACTGCTCCTGGCACTGGCCAGGACAAGGGTGGCTGGCACAAGGTTCTCCAGTGTCCGTCCTGCCCGACTGATCAGCGTGTCGCGGGAAACATCAGCTATCAGGCGCAGTTTGGAATGGGCTATTCAGGGCTCATCTATAACAACGACGCCTGGAGCTGGGGTGTGACGGGGTCCAACAAGGCGGCCACCTGGCATCGCATCTCCTCCATCAAGTATCCCTCCATCTATGTCAATCTGCTGGACGGCAATCGCTTCAACCTGCTTGGGACTCCCGGGTACACATCCTGGGTTGCATACCCATTCGGGCTGATTTCAAAAGTAGAGGATACAGTAAACTACTGTCGCCATAGCAACACAATGAACTTCTCCTTTGGGGATGGGCATGTTGAGCCCGTGCAGCGGGCGAAGATTTCCGTCTTCAGCAATCTTCTCGAGGATTTCTACTGGTTCCCAGGCGTTGACTGCGCTGGCGGCGACCTTGACCGATGATTCCATCACCGGATGCGCTGGAGGCGCGCGGGCTTTTTTGAAGTCCGTGGCCTTCCCGCGCATTCGGACCGCGGTTTGATTCAAAACAAAAGAGAGTTGCGTCCATGAAATCCCTGCGTTGTGCCATTTACGTGTTGTTCTTGTTTTCACTTTGCGCTTCAGCATCCGTCAAGCCAGGGGAAAACATCCTTGTCAATGGGGAGTTGAAGACAGACCGGACCGATACTCCTCCCCTGTTCTGGTTTGTTACAGCCCAGAGTGGCGAAGCGGAGTACTGCCTCAACGGCGGCCCGGATGACAAGCCGTATGTCCACATAATCAACACATCTGGGAAGAATGCGCAATCCGTCCTCCGGCAATTGGATCTCCAACTGGTCGCGGGGGAGAGATACAAGATTTCCGCCTGGTTCAAGGCGACGGACTATTCCTGCAATGTCCGGGGCGTCAGCATCTGCAATGCGGGCTGGGAGAAATATGAAGGTGTCACGCCCGCAAACGGCACATACGACTGGACATTCCTCGAGAAGGAGTTCACCTTGTTCGACTCCTCAGACGGAAAGTTCTTTGCCGCCATCTTCTCCGAGGGATTCACGGGGGAACTCTGCGTGGCGGATGTTAGGCTGACGGCATTGACCGAAGCTGGCCAGATGGGATCATCCGCTCCAGAACTCGCAGTAATCTATGGACAGCCGACCATGGTTCCCTGGGAACCTCTTCTACACCGGATTCCTGCCGACAACCCTGTGGTTTCATTCCATTTCTATGGCAAATTGCAAAACATGGAGGAGATGGACGTCGTCATGAAGGCATCGGACTGCGACGAAATCGTGGTCCAGCCCCTGCAACCCGAAATCAACACCCTCAGGCTTCCGGAAGGGGCACGCTCGGGCATCCTGACGGTATCCCTGCGCGACAGGAAGAACGGGGAGGAGGCATACTCCAAGAACCACACATACGCCGTCATCGACATTCCAGCCATAGACGTCAGCGGCCACCGGCGGCTCAACAACCTTTGCACGGAAGTCCTGAACAAGCCCCTGGAGCCTGTTTCCGACATCCAGGAGTTCTCCTTCACCAACAGCCGGGACGGTTGGATCTACCTTGCCGTCCAGGATGCAGGCGGGCAGCCAGTGGAGGTCGTGATGGACGGCAAGACAACGGTGCTGGATGGCGAATCCTTGAATAACGAGAGCTTCCATGACGTGCCAATGGGCAGGCATACCCTGGCCGTGCGCAATGCGCTCAACGGCGGCCGAATAGTCGTGCGCGCCATTGCCGAAACCTTGAATTACTGCCCAGTGGTCAATAGCATCGTCACGGAGAACCCTACGTATGACTGGGACTTCCAGGTCAAATACGGATTGCCGGCCATCACGACCCAGAACGGGGGAAGCATACCCGACGAGAAGCTTGGGTGGTTCCGTAGACAGGGGTATCGCTGGATTGCCAATCAGATGAGCACGAATCTGAAGGACGACGAGGATCTGACGGCTCGCCTTGACCAGAGCAGGGGAATGATTGACGACCGCTATGACGGCGTCACCTGCGATGAGCAGTTCTTCTTTCAGCCCGTCATGCTCCAGCGCTACACGCGGGGGCTGCACGCCTACACCAATCCCAAAAACCGCCTGATCTATTCCTGGATTGTGGGCAAGCCCGCCACCATCGGCATCGACCAGGAGTTCCTATCCGAGTGCGTGAACGCCAGCGGAGGAAGGGGAAGGCTCCTTCTCGAGGCGTACTGCCACACCGCAGGGACTGAACAGGGGGCACGGGAAACCATCGACGACAAGATAGTGGACAATGTCAGGCAAATCCGCAAGGCATTCCCCAATGTGCTTCAATCCCTCGGGGTCATACTTGGAAACTTCAATCAGGTCCCCATCCTCTCTCTCCATCATCATCCGGAAGTGGATATGAAGTACTTCCTGGACCTTCAGTTAAACAGCATTGCAAACGACCCGTGCATGGATGGCCTGGGTGCCGTCGGATACTGGGGAAGCTACTACGCCGACCACGAGTTCCACCGTTGGTCCTATATGCTCCTGAGGCACTATGTCGTGGAGGGGAAGACGACCATGCTCTCCGACGAGTATGGCTTCTGCTATCGCCCGGGCCATGTCGTCAACGGCGACTTCACGGAAGGATTCCAGGGATGGGAAAAAAGCGGCAATGTGACTACTGAAAAATACACGGGGTATGCCAACGCCTCCCAAAACCGCTGGGGTGGCAATATGGGCGTTGGTGATACCATGGCAGTCTTTTCCAAGCAGGAGGATGAAGTCAGCTCGCTGAGCCAGACCGCACAAAACCTGGTTCCGGGAAGGACGTATCTGCTCCAATTCGCAACATGCGACGTGGACAATGTCAAGAAGCGCGACTCGTCTGCCGGAGACTTTGGAATCCGCGCGACGCTGGATGATGGCGCGGAGATTCGCGAAGACCTCTCCTGGCAATACGTCGACCGGAGAGGCGAAAAGGGAAGGTATGAGCAAAACAACGGCGTGGCCAGGATAAATCTCCACCACATCGTCTTTACCGCTCTCAAGGACAAGGTTGAAATCAAATTGGACAACCAGCTGTCCAAGCCTGGGGAGAACCTAGGCGTCAATTTCTTCGCCGTGACGCCGTTCCTTCTGGAGAATTGACACGAATGGACTGAACCACGAAACACACGAAATACACGAAAGAAAGGCAGGTTCAGAACCACGAATGGACTGAACCACGAAATACACGAGACAAGGGCAGAGGTTCAGAACCACGAATGGACACGAATGGACACGAATGGACTGAACCGCGAAACACACGAAATACACGAAACAAGGGCAGAGGTTCAGAACCACGAAACACACGAATAACGTCTTCTCATGAAGCTGTTTCACTGATTTCGTGTGTTTCGTGGATTCATAAGTGTGAACTTCCCCGTGGCACTTATCCTCTGGGGGAGCATTCTGTCATGTCTATCCCGGCTTTTCTTAGTTTGGAGTTGAGTTTTCCTTCAAGTGTGTTTTTTAGCTTATCTTCCTGCGGGGGAGGCAGTTTAAGTTCATTCAGGTATGACTCGAGGAGGCTGTTCCATTCCTGGGTGGTGAAGCGGAGTCCATTGTTTCCCAGGAGATAGAATCCCATTGATGCCATGTTTGTGGCGGCTCCCCTGAGGTTGAACCGTGGGTACTTTTGCGTCCGGTCGTTGTCTATGTAGCAGAAATCCTCGCGTCCTTCGACATAGAAGATATTTCCGGGGTGGCAGTCTCCGTGGACGAATCCCGCCTTGTGGAACCGTGCCAGTTCCCGTGCCGTCTGTTCGATGAGTTTTTGCCGCGGGACGCCCTCCAGGATGGGGCCTGTATTTCCTTTGCAGAGTGCGTCGGAGACGAGGCGTCCTTCTGCGGCTCGTGTGACCAGGATGTCCGTCGGCATTCCCCATGGTCGCCATGGGCGTTTTCTTGCGGCGAGGAGGACTTCGGGAACCAGGAATCCGCATTCCTCCATTATCTGCGAGATTTTGAAGATATGTATTGCGCGTGAGGGTCGGAACCTCCATTTAAGTGCCTGGGTGATGGTTTGCCGTTTGTCTCCGAGTCCCCAGAGCACTTTGAGATACCATGGCGGGGCGCCATTTGGCTGGTCGATTCTTGCAATTCGCCGCATGATGGCACTTGATCGCACGTTGTTTGCGTCGTTTTCGTCAATCCACTGGTCCAGTCTGTCAAGCGGGATCTTTGGTTTTGGCAGAAGCGTGAACCCATGCCACTTTCCAGCCTGGAATCCTTCGTATGTGCCATGGGGTTTGCGTGTGGTGCGTGCCGCCTCCTCGAGTTGGTCAACGATTGCGTCCGCAGTGGTGGTCTTTTCATCTCCGTCCGCCCCTGGTGGCAGCAGCCTTTTCATGCATTCGTCTCCGGCGAAATAGAGATCCGCGCCGGGGATTCGGTTCATGGCGATTTCCGCGTCGCACTGGTTTTCGTCTCGTTCCCTGGCGACCATTTGCGAGAACTCCCTCATTTTTGAGAGATTTCCGCAGGCGTGCGGGGCAGGGAGGAGTTTTATCTCAAGGTGTGGATTGTCGGGGCGGCTTCCTTCCCAGGACGTAGTCAGGAAGAGGAGGTCGTGTCCCCGTTCGCACGCCTTCAGTGCGATGCGCAGGGCATCCTTTTGCAGGCCGCCCGTGGGAAAATACTTGTAGATGGAGAGCAGGAAGCGCATTGGTGGCTACGCCCCTGTATCGTCGCGCCAGAGGATTTCCGCCGCATTGAAGACCGGTCCCTCCTTGCAGGAGCGCAGATACTTCCAGCCCTCCGGGGCGGATGCGTCCTTCACCTTGAGGACACACCCGAAGCATGCTCCGACGCCGCAGCACATTCGTTCATCGAGGCTCACCTCGCACTTGCAGTCGGGGCGGGTGGCGGCGAGCCTGGCGACTGCCTCCAGCATTGGCCTGGGGCCGCAGGATGTGATGCAGATGTCGTCGGGGTTCTTTTCGAGTTCCTCCTCGAGGAGCAGGGTGATTCGTCCCCTGACGCCGCAGGAACCGTCGTCGGTCGAGATTCTGACCGTGCATCCCAGTTCCTCGAACTCCTGCACGAGGAGGATATCCTCCCTTGTGCGTGCGCCGAGGAGGACGACCGGCGGGGGCAGGGCGGCTTCCACGAGGCGTCTTGCGGCGAAGAGCATTGCCGCGCATCCGTAGCCGCCGCCGAGCAGCAGTGACGGGCGTTTGCCGGAGAATGCCGTGAAGCCGTGTCCGAGTGGGCCTAGCAGATCCAGCGATGTCCCTGTGGGGATGGAAGTCATCGAGCGGGTTCCATCGCCGACGGTCTTGTAGACCAGTGTGAGGGTATTGCCCTGGACGTCGCAGATGCTGAAAGGCCTGCGGAGGACATGTCCTTCGAGGGCTGGCAGGAGTAGATGCACGAACTGGCCTGGGCGTGCGGATGCGCAGATTCCCGGCGCGTCAAGTCGCATTCGCCAATAGAGTCCCTTGAGGCACTCGTTTAAGAGGACAGTGCATTCGCACTGCTGGAAATTGTCATCGGCCATTGGTACCTACTTCTTCTTTTTGTTGCGCCGTTTGAGTGCGGTCGCATGCATCGACTTTATGGCGGCCGCGGATGGCCATCCTGCCCGTTTGGAGTAGAACTCCAGGAAGTGCTTGCAGGAAGCCTCGCCAAAGCGCTTTAGCAGACTATACGCCATCTGTGCGAGATTTCGGCACTGGTAGTGTCTTCGCAGGAAAGCGGGTGGCAGCCATGTCCGGTCGTTGTCCAGGTATGCTATCCTGCGGTTCTTTTCATCGTAGCAGACATTTCGCAGGATGCAGTCTCCGTGCGCGAATCCGGAGCGGTGGAGCCGTCGGATTTCATCGGCCAGCATTTCCGCCAGGATTGTTCCGTTCATCCCCTTTGGCAGGTGGTCGAAGAGGTTTGGCAGCGGGACTTCAGCGGAGATGAAGACATCCCTTGGCGTAATCCCCTTGCGTCTGCGGACTGCGAGCAGCGGGACAGGGCAGAGGAATCCCTTGCGTATGAGGGTCTTGGACGCATTCCATGTTTCGACTGCGCGTGAACGCCTGAAGATCCACTTTGCCAGGGAGAAGAGGTCCCGGTGGTAGTATCCCGCGTCTGTGAGTGCGCGGATGTCCTTCACATAGACGACTCCGAGGGGGGTGGTCACCTTCCGGACATCCCGGCACGGGTATCGGACGATGAGTTCGCCCGGATTGTCGGCGAGCCACTTGTCCAGGTCCAGGAAGAGCTCCTTCCATTTTGGCCCTGCGACATAGCCGTTCCAGCCATTTGAGTGGAAGGGGAGTTGGTTTTCGCTCATGGCTCGTCCTCCTTCTTTATCCTGACCCACAGGTTTTCGGCGATTTCGACGGGTATCGAGCTCCGCATCTCCCGGGTGTCGGTCTTGACGGTGTAGAATGCCTTGTCGAGGGTCAGGCCTCCGCTGGAGAGGCCGACCCCTGGCTCAAGGCCGAATTCGCCGCGGACGCGCCTCTCCTCCTCCGGGGTGAGTAGTCGACTTGCCTTCACATAGACGCCCCTTGCGCCGCTCCCAAGCGACGATAGGGAGACATAAGTGTTTTCGGGGTCGTTGTTTATGAAGTCGATAGCCTCCGTAAGGTGCGTAGAGAGCCGCCGGCTGTCGGTGCGGTTTTCGAGCGCGTCGTAGAAAACCAGGAAGCGTCGCATCACATCGTCGTCGATGATGTGGTCGATGCTGCACGAGACCAGGTGTGCGTCCTCGTTTGAGAGTCCCAGGGCGCGCTGGAGGAAGAGCTCCATTGTGTGGTGCCTCCGGGCGATGCGGTTTGCGACCCCCTGTCCGTCTGGTGTGAGTTCGACGGGGCGGTTTGCGTTGTAGACGATCATCCCCTTTGAGGAGAGCTGCCGGAGCGCGGTCGTCACCGAGGGCATCTTTACCTGCATGAGTTCGGCGATTTCCTTGGTGTGGGCATGTCCGTGCCGTCTAGTCAGCAGGTCGATTGCCTCGATGTAGTCGACCATGCTGTCGCTCAGCTTTTTCTTCTGCCTTGGGGGCTGACCGGCCTGCCTCTCCGGGGCGTTGCGTCTGCGTCCGGGGGTGCCGTCGTCGGTTTTTCTATTGTCCTTCCTGGGTGCCATGTCGGCCTGGTATCGTGTGGTGCGTCCTTGGGATAAGGAAACGCCCCGCAAGGAGGTCGGGCCTTCTGCGGGGCGTCGCTAATGGAGGGACCTCCGTTTTAGGAAGGCGCCTTCCTTTTGATTCTTCGATGCAGAACTTAGCGGATGACGAAGTCCGCGGGGGTCAGGCCATTCTGCCTAGTGATGGAGCCGCAGTGCCCGTCGGCATAGACGACGTTGATGGAGTCGGCGTGAATCCAGGCGGGGTCGTCACCTGCATCAGCCTGGACATACACATTGGCCGCGTCGCCGATTTCCGTGGTGAGCTCTGTCTCGGAGAATTTGCTACGGGGCCAATCGACGGGCTTCTTGTTGAGCCAGTTGATGGTGAGGGCGGCTCCGATCTTTGCGTCTTTCTCCTTTCCGCAGTTTGCGTCGGCCACCATGATTGCGCTGGACGCAAATGCGATATTGCTGTTCTTGGCACTCTGGTTGATGGGCTTGTTCTTGGAATCGACCTCGTAGACGAGTTTATTGCCCTCAGTCACATTGCGGACATCGGTAATCCACGGATTTGTGGTGTATGCGCTGCTGACATTCTCCTTGAACTCGTCAACTCCTATGTGTGAGTCGAAATACCCGGATGGGCAGTTGAGGACACTGCGGAGGATGGAGGTGGGGTCGCAGCCGTATGACAGGCCGACGTATGGATAGATCGCCCCCGACCAGCCAACTTCGATGTCAGTGTTGTTGTGTTTGATTTTCGTGTATGCGCTGGGGAAGAAGCTCCTGTTGTCGTCACTGAACGCGATGAATGCGACTCCGATGTTCTTGAGGTTGTTGAGGCACTGCGTGGCGCGTGCCTTCTGGCGCGCCTTGGAGACCGCGGGCATGAGCAGACCCGCGAGGATTGCGATAATGGCAATGACGGTCAGCAGTTCGATAAGGGTGAAGAAACGAGTTTTTTTCATGGCGAAGATCTCTATCTCTATGCGTTGTATGTGCAGTTGCTGGATTTCGAGCCGACGGGAGGCTTCCTGCGGCCAAGGTGTCCGCCGTCTTTCTCCCTCGATTTCATTTTAGGAAAAAAACATCGCGAAATCAAGGAAAAACCTTCAGTTCATAAGCCAAATACGACTTTTTTCGCGTTGTTTTCAAATTGCCTTTTCGTTGGTTTTGCTGAGTTGTGTAATTTCGCTAATCTAAGCCGGATATTGGATTTCCCATGCACGGAGGCAAAGAAGTGCCCAGATGGGCGCGGAGAGATTTGTTTTTCCCGAGGTATGTCTTTCCACAATCCAGCGGACTTTTCCCGGATTGAGGAGCCTGTGTGTATCCCATTCGGCGGTTGACGCGGCCGCGTCCGTGACCATCTTTGCCAGCGGAGCCCTGAACCATTGTGCGAGCGGGACTCCGAAGCCGCGTTTTCGCAGTGCGAGGATTTCGGGGGGGATGAAGGGCGCGGCGAGATTGCGGAGGACCCTCTTCGTCTCGTGGGAGTTTTGCCGGAAGTCCATCGGGAGTGTCAAGGCGAAGTCCCTGACATCCCGGTCCATCAGCGGCGCCAGGAGGTGTGTTTCCCCGTATGCGGCGGCGATTGCCTGCTTTCGGCATCCGTCGTCTGGCAGGTAGTGCATGATGTCGAGGAGATTGTACTTCAGCGCGGGGGATTCCGTGTGCATTGACTTCATCTCCTCCGCCCAGACATCGCGGAAGTGTGGCGACGGCATTCGTGGCAGCATTGCCTCGATCAGCCTGTCCGATGCGACCCTTTGGAAAGATGCGTATGCGTCCAGGGGGCGTTTTGAGAAGGCATCCAGTCCTCGCACGGCATTTCCGAGGAGGGTTCGGTTCTCCCGTGGTTTTGGAAGGATTGCCTTTCCGATGCGTGCGGCGCCTCTTGATATTGGGTCGAGGCATCCCGGCATCTTGTGGCGAAGCGCCATTGCCTGGTATCGCCTGTATCCTCCGAAGAACTCGTCTCCGCCGTCTCCGGTGAAGAGGCATTTTGAATCTGCCTTCCTTTGGCAGAGTGCGCTTGCGAGGAGCGACGAGTCGGCGAATGGTTCGCCTGAGATTCTGACGAGTTCGTCAAGGAGCGAGACATCCTCCGGGGTGGCGGGGATGACTTCGAGGGCTACCCCCGCCTTTTCGGCGATTATTGCTGCGTGCCGGCTTTCGTCGTAGCTTTCATCTTCGAATGCGATTGTGTACGCCTTTGCCTTGAGGTCCGGGTGGAGCCTGCGTGCGGTTCCCAGGATTGTTCCGGAGTCGACTCCGCCGGAGAGCGTGAACCCGGCGTCGGGATATGCGGCGAGCCGCCTGTCGATGGCCGTTTCCAGGAGCCTGCGTGCGTCTTCGACGGTCTCCTCCCAGTCGCGCGCGTGGTTGGGGGTGAATGCGGGCGTCCAGTATGGCGCCAGGGCCGCCGTGCCGTCTCCGTCGATGGTGAATGAGCACCTGGCGGGGATTCTTTCGATGCTTTGGAAGAACGTCGCCGGCGCGGGGACATAGCCCAGCGCAAAATACTCCGAGACCGCCCTGCGGTCGATTTCATGGGAGACGCCTGGATATTCCGCCAGTAGCGGAATGCTGTCGGAGAAGAGGATGGAGCGTTCCTTCCGCGTGACGAAGAGGTCTGCCTGACCAAGCGGGTCCCTGAGGATCACCGTGATGCCGTCCCGAAGCTCCTGGAGGATGAGCTGGAAGGGGCCGTCCAGCCTCAAGGCTGACTTCCCGATGTCCTTGTCCGCCTTGAGCGCGTCAAGGACTCCCTCCGCAGGGTTTGGGGCGGGCTGCATTGCGTATGGCTCGCCGAAGAGCGCCAGTCGCCGCGACTCGTCCTCCGCCAGGAAGGGCGCGTCCTCGGCGACGAGGGTCAGATTTCCCCTGCGGATGACCTTGCCTCCGGGGATGGCGGCAAGGGCGTACCTCTCGAATTCCTCCGTGCGGTCGGCGGAGGGGGAGTTGAGTGCATTCCAGATTGCGCCTAGTATTGACATCTGGGCTTTTGGTTCTGTCCTTTTCTTTGGGGAAAGACGAGCGCCCCGTGCCCTGAGTTGCATTCAGGAGACGGGGCGTATTTTGAGGTGGTCGGCAGACGGGCGCGGGATGCCCGTCCGCCTGTCTACTCACTTGAGGGGGCGCCGTCGCTGTCGCGTCGGTCTAGTCGACCTTCAGCTTGCGGACCTTTTCGGCCAGTTCGGTGCCGGCGCGGAACTTGACGACCTTGCGGGCGGGGATGTGGACGCGGACGTCGGGGTCGTTGGGGTTGCGTCCGACGCGGGGACGCTGCGTGACGATTTCGAAGACTCCGAAGCCGCGGAGCTCGATGTGCCCGTCATTGCCGAGAATGTCGGAGATTGTTTCAAGGACGGCCTTGACGGATTTGAAGGCCTCGCTCTGGGTGATGCCTATGCGCTCTGCGACAGCATTCGCTATCTTGCGCTTGGTCATAGTCTTGCTCATTAGTGATTGGCTCCTTGCAAGGGGCTGTCGGCGAGTCCGAAGACTCTTCCGTCATTGTGTTGTTGTTCCTTTGTTCGGGGATTGAAGCTCTCGGAGGCAGGAGGGTTGCGGACGCTCCCCTCGACTGCCTTCCTGGCGAGTAAACATCCAAATATAATCACTCAAAAGATGTTGCGGCGGAGAAATCTTTGCCGTATTGCAAATCCTTTCCGCGCAACCTCTTTTTGTGATGCTACGCCGTTGTGGGCAGCGCGATTGAGAACGCGACGGAGGCGTCCACGTCCTTGCGGAGCTGTTCGACCATCTCCTTGGGGACGAGCGTGTCCGTGTAGATGATTGCGAGGGACCTGGTGCCCGTGGTGTCGTGGGGCGCGTGGATGTCCTCGATGTTGATGTTCGCCTGTCCAAGGAGCGTCGTGATTTTGGCGAGGACTCCCGGGCGGTCCTGGTATTCGGCGATGAGGAGGTTTCCGACGGGCAGGATGTAGATGTTGTCGAACTGGTCGATGCGCGAGATGAAGAGCTTGTGTTCGGCGACGGTTCCCCTGATGGAGACCTTCCCCTTTGCCGTCTCCATGTCGATTGTCATGGAGTTGCCATATCCCTTGCGCTCGTCGGTTTCGCGGACGTCCAGGAGGATTCCGCTGGCGTTGAGCGCCGCGTTGGCCTCTTCGGGGGACTGCCTTGCCGCGGCCAGGTCGTCGGAGAGGGCGGCGGTCAGGGGCGCGGTGAACCACTTTGCAAAGGGCTTGAGCGCGCCGTAGTAGCTGCAGCGCAGCGCGGAGATGTGCTCCTTCGGGCCGACGAATGCGCGGGCGACGGTCGCCAGGCGGAATGCGAGGTGCTGGTAGATCGGGTCAAGCCCGTCGGGAAGATCCTTGTTGACGACATAGCGGGTGATGCCCTGCTCGAAGTATTCGACAAGCTCCTCGCCCGCCCGCTTTGCGGCGGTGAAGTTGGCCTCGGCCGTGTTGGCGCCAAGGTGGGGGACCATGATTGCCGCGACATCGGCGATGGTCTTTGCGCCGGGGACATCGGCAGGGTAGACGTCGTTGCAGTAGATCAGCCCGTTTTCGGCCTTGGCGGCGCGCAGGTCGTCTTCGACGACGATTCCGGCGCGTGCGCAGTTGATCAGCATGAGCCCCTTCTTTGCGAGCTTGAGGAGCCGTTCGCCGACAAGTCCGCGTGTCTCGTTGTTTTCGGGGATGTGGAGTGTCACGATGTCGGACTTTGCGAAGACCTCCTCCAGGGAGACCAGCGTGACCCCGAGTTCGTCGGCGCGGCTCTTTGACGCGATTGGGTCGTATGCGAGGAGCTTCATGTCAAAGCCCTGGGCGTGCTTTGCGACGAGCTGGCCGATGTTTCCAAGCCCCACGATGCCGAGGGTCTTGCCGGTGATTTCGCGTCCCATGAACTTCTTCTTGCTCCAGCCGCCTGCGCGGGTGTCGATGTCCGCCTCGACAAGATGGCGGAAGGCCGCCAGCATCATCGCGAAGACCTCCTCCGCAACCGCGTTGGCGTTGGCGCCCGGGGTGTTCATCACGTCGATGTTCTTGCGGCGGGCGTACTTGATGTCGATCGTGTTGTAGCCGGCGCCGGCGCGGACAATCGCCTTCAGGCTCGGAAGCAGGTCGATGATTTCGGGAGTGACCTTCTCACTGCGCACAATCAACGCCTCCGCGTCCGTGTTCGCCTGGCAAAGGGCCATCAGGTCGGTCTCGCTGTCCTGGACAACCTGGTAGCCCTTGCCGGAAAGATACTCTGCGGCAACCTTGTCCAACTTGGTCGGAATGAGAACCTTCTTCATGTCTTTTGTAAAGAGGTAAAGCTTCTGTTGTGAAAATTTCCCCGAAGGAGACGATGCCCCTCCGGGGATGCTTGCTTGTTATAACTAGTTGATAATCAACAAGTTACTTATTAAGTGCCTGGAGCAGGACGCCAGCTGCGACTGCGGAGCCGATGACTCCGGAGACATTGGGGCCCATTGCGTGCATGAGCAGGAAGTTCCGCGGGTCGTCCACGAGTCCTTCCTTGTTGACGACTCGTGCGGCCATTGGGACTGCGGAGACTCCCGCCGCGCCGATCATCGGGTTGATCTTGCCGCCTGAGAGCCTGGACATGATCTTGCCGAGGATGAGTCCGCCTGCGGTTCCGATTGAGAACGCGAAGAGTCCGAGGAGCAGGATGCCGAGGGTTTCGATGTTGAGGAACTTGTCGGCTGAGAGTTTGCTTCCGACCGTGAGTCCGAGGATCAGTGTGACGATATTGCAGAGTGCGTTCTGTGCGGTGTCGCTGAGCCTGTCGGTGCACATTGACTCGCGGAGGAGGTTTCCGAGCATGAGCATCGAGATGAGGGGTGCGGCGTCAGGCAGGAGGAAGCAGCAGAGCAGTGTGATGACGACTGGGAAGATCACCTTCTCGAGCTTTGACACCGGGCGGAGCTGGCTCATGCGGATGAGGCGTTCCTTCTTCGTGGTGAGGGCCCGGATGATTGGTGGGAAGATGATCGGCACCAGCGCCATATACGAGTATGCAGCGACCGCGATGGAGCCCAGCAGGTTTGGCGAGAGCCGGCTGGCCAGGAAGATTGCGGTGGGGCCGTCTGCGCCGCCGATGATGCCGATGGAGGCCGCGTCCTTCATGGAGAACTGGATTGGCGTCCACTCATTGAGGCAGACAGCCAGGAAGAGTGCGCCGAAGATTCCGAGCTGCGCGGCGCCGCCCAGCAGTGCGGTCTTCGGGTTTGCGATGAGGGGGCCGAAGTCGGTCATTGCGCCGACGCCCAGGAAGATGAAGAGCGGGTAGATGCCCAGGTTGATTCCCTCGAAGAGGATTCCGAGGATGCCGTCGGGGCCTGCCATGCCGGCGAGTGGGATGTTGCTGATGACCGCGCCGAAGCCGATGGGGACCAGCAGCAGGGGTTCGAAGCCCTTGAATATCGCTAGGTAGAGCAGCAGGAGGCCGACGCCGATCATGATGAGGCGTCCGATGCCCAGGGTCCAGTCGAGCTTGGTCATCTCGATGAAGTCACGAAGGCCGGTGGACTTCCAGAGTCCCTCGAACATGCTCTTCGCTGAGATGTCCTGGGAGTCGGAGGGGGTGACGGAGTCGTGGCTGACAATCGACGGGCTGATGACGGCGATGACGTCGCCCTGGTGGAGGGTGTGGCCAAGGGCGAAGTTCTCGCCAAGGCTGACGACGGTGGCGCCGATGCCAAGCCGGAGCTCAGGCTTGCTGCGCTCGGGAATCTTGGCGCCGTTGGCGTCGGTGTCGTATGTGCTCTTGATCTTCAGGATTGCCATGGAACGGCCGGGGCGGTAGGCCTTGCGCTCCTGGAGGCTGGCCTGGTAGACGACCGCCGGGTTGGGCCAGACATACTTGACGGTGATGTTGCCGGTGGCGGCGTCCTGCTCGCATGCGAAGACTCCGTCATTGGTCTTGAAGACGATGGGGGAGACCTCTTCAGCCTGCAGGGCAAACTCCGACTTGCTGGAGGATGCGGTTTCGGCAGTCGCGTCCTGGGCGAAGAGCGGGAGGCAGATGCCCGCGACCATCGCCGCAAAAATTGTTAAGATGGACTTTTTCATTGTTCTTCCTTGCCTGTCCTTGAAAAGGGGGTGCTTCCGTTCACTTCAGGTCGGCGGAAACCTCCCGCGCCCCGCGCAATGGGGAGCGCGGAAGGGTTCCGGCCTCGCGCTAAGCTAGATGTGCGCGACGACCTGGTCGGCCTCGAGGGTGTCTCCGGAGGAGACGTCGATGGACTTGACGACTCCGTCGGAGGGGGCGGTGATGGGCTGCTCCATCTTCATGGCCTCGATGATCAGGATCTCGTCGCCCTTCTTCACGGGCTGTCCGACTGCCGCTACGATGCGGATGACCTGGCCGGGGAGCGGGGTGGTGACGGGGGTGCTGGCGCCGTCGCCGGCGGGGCCGCGGGCGCTGCCGCCGCCGCGCCGAAGGAGACGCTGTAGTTCTTGCCGTTGACGGTCACGGTGGCCGCGTCGGCGCCGTTTGCGGTGGTGTTCACCTGGTATGCGGTGCCGTTGACATTGACGGTGACTGCGCCGCCGGCGGGCTTGGCAGCGGCCTTCTTCTCCTCGATGTAGCGGACACCCATCGGGCGCTCGCCCTTGAGGAACTTGAGGCCCTTCGGGTTGCTGCTCTCGTCGCAGGTGGCGATGATGAAGATGTTCTCGTCGGTGACGGGCAGTCCGTTCTCCTCAAGCACCTTCTTTGCGTGTGCGACGCCCTTCTCGGGGTCCTTGTCGTTGAGTGCGCGGGGATCCTCGGTGGTGGGGGCGAGCTTGAGCTGCTCCTCGGCCAGCTTGACGATTCCGGGATCGGGGGCTGCCGGGGTCTTGCCGAAGTATCCCAGGACCATCTTGCCGTATCCGGGGGTGATCTTCTTCCACTTGCCCTGCATGACGTTTGCGAAGGCCTGCTGGAAGTAGAACTGGCTGACAGGGGTGACGCTGGTGCCGAAGCCGCCCTTCTCGACGACCTCGCGCATTGCCGCCACGACCTCAGGGAAGCGGTCCAGGCAGTTGTTGTCGCGCATCATCTGGGTGTTTGCGGTCAGGGCGCCGCCTGGCAGCGGGCACAGTGTGATGAGCGGGTTGGTGGTCTGGGCTTCCGGCGGAATCATGTACTTGGACATGCACTTGATGAAGACGTCCTCGACCTTCATCACCTTCTCCGGATCCATGTCGAGGGTGTAGTCGGTGCCCTTGAATGCGTGCCACATGGTCAGGATGTCGGGCTGGGATGTGCCGCCGGACATCGGGCGCATTGCCAGGTCGATGATTTCGGCGCCGCCCTCGATTGCGGCCATGTAGCACTGGACCGACATGTCGGCGGTGTCATGGGTGTGCATCTCGATGGGGATGTCCTTCATGTTCTCGCCGTCGAGGATTTCGCGTGCCTGCTTGACGGTTTCGTAGATGACGGAGGGCGGGCATGTGCCGCTGGCGTCCTTGAAGCACAGGGAGTCGAAGTGCATTCCGCTTTCCAGGATGTTCTTCAGGATTCCGATGTAGAACTTGGGGCTGTGTGCATCGGTGTTCATTCCCGGGGGCAGTCCCATCAGGGTGATGGTGGTCTGGTGCTTGAGGCCGGCGTTGTGGATGCACTCGCCGCTGAACTTGATGTTGCGGATGTCGTTCAGCGCGTCGAAGTTGCGGATGGTGGTCATGCCGTGCTTCTTGAACATCTTCGCGTGCAGGTCGATGATGTCGCTGGACTGGCTGGAGAGGCCGACCACGTTCACGCCGCGTGCCAGGGTCTGGAGCTCGACGGCGTCGCCGACGTGCTTGCGGAAGGTGTCCATCATCTCGAAGGCGTCTTCGCCGCAGTAGAAGAACGGGCTCTGGAAACGTGCGCCGCCGCCGACCTCCAGGTGCTTCCAGCCTGCCTCCACAGCCGCGTCAAGCGCGTCAAGGAAGTCCTTGGAAACAACACGTGCGCCGATGACAGACTGGAAGCCGTCACGGAAGGAGGTGTCGAGGAAACGGATCTTTTTCATTGTGGGAGAATCTCCTTTAGGGGATGCTTTTGACTACAGGATATACGGGAAATTGCCAGTGGCTCTGCCAGGGACAGGAAAGTGGGCTAGATGCGGCCTGCGCCCCTGAGGGCGGCTGCGATCACGGCGACGGTGGCCGTGTCGTCCGCGACGCTGGCGGCGGCGGGCTTCTTCTGCGGCTTTGTGTTGTCGGGCAGAAGGTACGAATACTTCGCGGCCAGCTTTGCGAAGAAATATGTCAGAAATACCTGGATGATCAGGAAGACAAAAACAAAGGCCATGCCGAAGAGCATGATGATGGCGGCACTTGCGAACATTTCAGGCGATCCTTTCTGTCAGGTTGATTGCGTTTTTGGAAAAAAGGTGTAAAAACAGGACAAAAGAAGAAAACTTGGGAAGAGATTGTGCATCGTCCCTGTCTTCGGCAACTTGGCAATATAATCTGCCAAACGCCTCTTTTCCTGCCGTTGCCTGAAAAGAAGAAGAACTTTCTCCTTCGGAGAGTTATAGTAGCCGGTCGTGCTTTTCCTTGCCGGCGGCCGCCTGTCGTGCGTCCGCCCCTTCCATCCCCCCAGTCCTGCGTTCAACCCAATACCTCATCATTTCCATGTCAGAGAGTTTTCTTGCCTCCCGGGGCAGCTGGTGCTGGCCATCCGGCGTCTTCGGCTATCAGCATGGCTTCTATCTTTTCAGGAGGAGCTTTGACCTCTCCTCCCCGCGCACCCTTGTCGCGTATGTCTGTGCCGACTGCCGGTACAAGCTCTATCTGGATGGCGACCTGGTCTCCTTCGGGCCGGTGAAGAGTCCCGTCACATACAAGCAGCTTTCCCGTGTGGAGCTGGAGGTCGGGGCTGGGTCCCACGTCCTGTCGGCCGAGGTGATTGTCTGGCCGCGCCCCACCTGGAACATGGCTTCCATGCCCTATTCGGAGATGCAGTGGGGAGGAGGCTTCTACTTCTCATGCAAGGACGGGGACTTCGACCTTTCGACCCCCACGGGATGGAAGGCGGTCCTGGACCCAAGCAGGAGGATTCTCGGTGACGCGGAGGAGACGCTTCCCCCGAACAGATTCGGAGTCTTTTCAATGACAAGGGAGGAGACGGACCTGGAGAAGTCCCTTGGCGGATGGATGCTTCCCGGGTTCGACGACTCCTCGTGGCTCGACAACGAAATCGTCGAGAATCCGATTCCGAACGTCATCGGATACCGTCTCAACGACGACTGCGGCACCTTTTGGATGATGGAGATGCCCTCCCTCAAGCCGATGTTGCGCACTTCGTCGGTGGCCGGCGTCCTTGACCCGGGGGAGACGGGTCTTGCGGTCCAGGCGGACGGGTCGGTGCGCGGCACCCTTCCCGCGGGGCACTCGGAGGCGACGCTGACCTACGCCAGATACTTCACGGGCTTCCTGGCCACCTCCGGCAGCGGCGGCAAGGGCGTCATCAGGCTGTGGCAGTCCGAGAGGACGAATGCGCTCATGCTTGCGGACGTGCTGAGGAGCGCGGGGCATCCCTGGCGCACCGAGACATTCGACATCCGCTCCGCCGGCATCCTGAAGATTGTCAGCGACCTGGAGTCCCCCCAGGAATTTGTGCTGGAGTCCTTCTTCTGCACATACGATTTCGGCCCCTTCAAGGAGTTTCATTCCTCCGACAAGGAGCTTGAGAGGATCTACGAGGTAGGCATCCACACGGCGTTGTGCTGTGCCCACGACACATACGAGGACTGCCCCTTCTACGAACGCTACCAGTATGTCGGCGACACCCGCATCCAGGCTTTGATTTCATACGAGGGCACGGGGTGCGGCGAGCTGGGGAGGAAGGCGATCCTGGACTTCCAGAGGAGCCAGGGCGTCAACGGGCTGACCCAGAGCAGGTTCCCGTCCTGCCTCCCGCAGTACATCCCCGGATACTCCCTCTTCTGGATTCTGATGATCGAGGACTACCTCAGGTATTTCCCTGATTCCGGCTTCCGGCATTCGCTCATCAGGGGAATCGAGGGCGTCGTGGAGTACTATGCCTCCCTGGTCGACCCCGCGACTGGGCTGGCCGGGCATCCCGGATTCTGGGGGTTCACGGACTGGACAGACGACTGGGGAGGGGGAGACCCGTCACGGGACAAGAAGTCCCCCACCGCAATCGAAAACCTCCTCTTCGCATGCGCGCTTCAGAGCGCGGCGGGCCTTGCACGCCAGGACGGGAACGAATACTTCGCCAGGAGATGGATGAAGATGCGCAGGGATATCCTCGACGCTGTCAACAAGCACCTCTTCGACCGTGAACGCGGACTCTACATCGACGTGCCGGGGCACGACTGGATAAGCAGGCACGCCCAGGCGCTTGCGGTCATTGCGGGCGCCGTCAGCGAGGAGTTCCTGCCTTCAGTCCATCGCGCCCTCCTGGAGAAGATTCCGGGCCTCACGGAGTGCAGCCTCTACTTCCAGTTCTATGTGATGGAGGCTTTGAGGCTGCTTGGAGACACGCAGGGCGTCCTGGAGGCCATGGCCCCCTGGCGCGAGTGCCTCCGTAAGTCCCCCTGGCTTACCACGTTCCCGGAGGTGCCTGACGCCGACAGGGCGCGAAGCATGTGCCACGCATGGAGTGCGTCACCGGTCTATTTCCTGGGCTCCAAGGACAAGGAACACAGAAAGTACCGCTATTACGCGGAGCAGGAGTAGAAAGAAGGGGCCTTTCCCGCGCACGCGGCCTCCGGCCTCCCGGGGCGCCGGCCATGGCATGGCACTTCCGGGAGGGCGGGGCGGTCCCGGTCCTTTCTACTGCCTCTTCCTGCACTTCCGGGTGGACTCGAGCTCCGAGGCGTCCTGGAGCCAGTCGAGGACGGTTCCGCCAGTAGAGGGGAAAAAGGGTGAGACCAGCATGTTGCGGTTCCTCTCCCTTATCACCCTGTAGTCCCGCGCGGCGAAGGAGTCCCGCTGGTGGATGTCGTAGAGCACGTCGTCCAGCTTCGGGCATTCCGCAAAGGGGTATAGCAGCCGAAGCGTCTCCTCCCTTGCCTCGTCGGGGATTTCGTATTCCTGGGCGTCCGGCCCGTATGCGAGCTTCAGCGGATGTGTCGGATAGGGCAGGGGAGGTTCCTCGTCCGTCAGCATGCAGATTATGTCCTTCTCCTGGACGCTCATCTCCTCCGGCTGCTCCTTCCTGAGGATTTCGCTCATCGACGGGGCGGACGCAGGGCGCCTGAGCGTGATGACAATGCGGTTTTCGTCGTCAAGGCAGTCGTTCTCCCTGCCAGTCCTTTCGGTTTCGTCTTTTTCCATTGCTTCTCCTTTGGTTCTGCCTGGATTCATCGGATGCGTAGTGGCCGGTCTTCCATTCCGTCCAACGGGGGTATTCTACCCCGTCACGGGCTTCTTGCAATCATTCACAAGTAGTTTATTTGCAAAAACATATAAAGTAATCAAAAAGCCGTGTAATTCCTAGTTCCCGTATAATTCCCGGGTTTTTTCCGAAAGTCGCCGTCCTTTTTGGGATTTTCCTTGCCGCTTCGTTGTAGTCTGGTTTTCCCGGGGTATATTCTGCGGAATTACCGGGCGGGTTTTATCCTGCCTGGATTTCGTGTCAGTTTTTCATCGACAAGGCGAAGTTATGTTGAGAGGCAGTTCAGTCCAGGCGTTTGCCGGCGGTGTTTGCGCCGCCGTGTCCCGTCCTGTGCCTGCCTCCATCCGTCCTTTCCTTGCGATTATTGGGATTTTCAGCATTATCATTATCTAGCCGTCCGTTCCTTCCTTTCTGCGCAGGGAAGATACGGGCGGTTCTCCTATTACTCGTCCGTATTAGGAACGGCCAGTGTTTTTCCCCTGCATTTAACACCATAGCCAACCGTGGATTAAATGAACATGGAAAACAAACAGCAAATTGCGATGCGTGTCCGCGAGCTGCGGACCCAGAAGAACCTCACTGTTGCCCAGATGGCCGAGCTTCTGGGGACTCCAGTCGAGCAGTACGAGCTCTACGAAAGTGGCGCCCGGCAGGCGCCCTTCTCGTTCTACTACAATGTGGCGGAGCACTTTGGCCTGGACGTCTCGTCGGTCATCAGCGGCGAGTCTCCGAACCTGAGCCTTTACACGGTCACCCGTGACGGCGACGGCTTCCCCTTTGTGCGCCGTCCCGGCTTCAGCTATCTCCACCAGGCAATCCGCATGAAGGACCGCACGGGCGAGCCCTTCATCGTCACCGCCCCCGAGGGCGACCCGAACGCCCCCTTGCAGTATTCCGAGCACAACGGCCAGGAGTTCGACCTGATTCTGTCTGGCACGATGAAGATCTGCCTTCACGGGAAGGAGGAGCTTCTCAACAAGGGCGACAGCATCTACTTTGACGGCCGCGAGGCCCACGCGATTGTCGCCGTCGGCGGTCCCTGCCAGTTTCTTTCCATTGTCATGCGCGGGCAGTACGAGGAGAAGAAGCCCGAGCGTTTCGCCTTTGTGCCCGAGGCGCCGAAGGCCGACGTGGAGCCAGGCGCCAGGCGCAGGCTTCTCTACCAGGAATATATGGACGAGGAGTGGAATGCCGACGGCACCCTCAAGGGCGTCAAGTTCCATGTGCCGGAGCACTTCAACTTCGCCTACGACGTGCTTGGCCGCCTGGCGGCGCAGTGCCCTGGCAAGATTGCCATGAGGTGGGTCTCCAACGACAAGGTGAAGCGGGACTTCACATTCGCCGAGATCTACGAGAATGCGATGCGCACTGCGAACATGCTCCATTCCCTGGGCGTCCGCAGGGGCGACCGCGTCATGCTCGTCCTGAAGCGCCACTACCAGTTCTGGTTCATCCTGAACGCCCTCCATGCAATCGGCGCAGTCGCGATTCCCGCCTCCTGCCAGATGACCTCCCATGACTTCGAGTACCGCTTCCAGCGCGCCGACGTCAAATACGTCATCTGCTCCGCGGACGGCAATATCACCAACGAGGTGGACGACGCGGCCAGGAACTCCGACGTCAAGCTGAAGCTCTCGGTGAACGGCGCCAAGGACGGATGGCTGGACTACGACTCCCTCTACCACAACTTCCCGGCCGAGTATCCGCGCCCCGCCGACATCAAGTCGACTGACCCCATGCTTGTCTTCTTCAGCTCCGGCACCACAGGCTTCCCGAAGATGGTGGAGCACGACTACGCATATCCCCTGGGCCATATCATGACGGCCAGGCACTGGCACAAGGTCAATCCCGACGGCCTCCACTTCACCGTCGCGGACACGGGCTGGGGCAAGGCGCTCTGGGGCAAGCTCTACGGCCAGTGGCTCTGCGAGGCGGGGGTCTTCACATACGACTTCGAGCGCTTCCACGCCGCCGACATCCTCCCGATGTTCAAGCAGTATGGAATCACCACCTTCTGCGCGCCGCCCACCATCTTCCGGTTCCTCGTCAAGGAGGAGCTCTCCAGCTATGACTTCTCGACGCTGGAGCATGTCACCACCGCCGGCGAGGCGATGCCCCCAGAGGTGAGCGAGACATTCGCGCGGGTCTCAGGGCAGCTCCCATACGAGGGATTCGGGCAGACCGAGACCACAATGCTCATCGGAACCCTCGCAGACATGAAGCCACGACCCGGATCGATGGGAAAGGCCAACCCGCAGTTCGAGGTGGCGTTGCTCGGCCCGGACGGAACCCCCGTCAAGACCGGCGAAACAGGGGAAATCTGCGTCAAGGCCGAACGGGACAACCACCCGTGCGGACTCTTCGACTGCTATCTCAAGTCCGAAGAGGATACCAGCAAGGTCTGGAAAGACGGATACTACCACACGGGAGACCAGGCGTGGCAGGATGAAGACGGCTACTTCTGGTATGAGGGACGGGCCGACGACATCATCAAGACCTCCGGCTACAGGGTCGGCCCCTTCGAGGTGGAAAGCGTCCTCATGGAGCTTCCATACATCCTCGAGTGCGCAGTCACCGGCGTCCCGGATCCGGTCCGTGGAAAGGTTGTCAAGGCGACAATCGTCCTCGTGAAGGGCAAGGAGGGCAGCGACGCCCTTGTGGAGGAGATCAAGGAGTACGTGAAGACCCACACTGCGCCCTACAAGTATCCACGCATCATCGAATTCGTCGCCGAGCTGCCAAAGACCGTCAACGGCAAAATCCGCCGCGCGGCAATCCGCGAGCAGAGCGAAAAGGCATAGGCGCGCCTCCTCCCGGGCGGGCAACTCCTCCTCCGTGTGCAGGCACGGCGGAGGAGGAATCCGGCTCCTCCAATGGCGCAGCCTCTTCCATCCAGTTTTCCCCTACCAAAAAAGTTCGTGAATGGACTTGAAAAGCGTCTTCCCCCGTTTATCTTAACGGCCGTGCCGTGAGTAGCGGTGCGACGGATTGCGTTGCCCAATGGTGTAATGGTAGCACAACTGATTCTGGTTCAGTTTGTCTAGGTTCAAATCCTGGTTGGGCAGCCACCTCTTTTTTCCTGAGAATCCTACTATATTAGATGCGGGTCGGCACCCTGATAGTTAGAGAGACCACCGCAAGCGTCCAGTGCGAAAGCCGCCCCAGCAGAGTTGCTGAAGGGTGGTTTTTTGTTTTTGAGGGTCGTCTATATGTTCGAGCGCATCAAGAGTCTTTGGGTCAACGACATCGGAATTGATTTAGGCACGATGAACACCCTTGTGTGGGTGTCTGGCGAGGGGATTGTGCTTGACGAGCCGTCCTACGTCGCGATAAACGCCGACACCAACAAGGTCCGCGCCGTGGGTGCGGAGGCCAAGCGCATGATGGCGATGACCGCCGAGCGCATCAAGGTGATCCGTCCTGTCCGTGACGGTGTGATTGCGAATGCCGAGGTCTCCGACGAGATGCTTCGCAGTTTCATCAGGCGTGCCTCCGGCCGCTACAAGATCATGAAGCCCCGTGTCTTGATTGCGGTCCCCTCCGGCATTACCGAGGTTGGCATCCGCACCGTCAAGGAGAGCGCTATCTCCGCCGGCGCCCGTGCAGTCCGCCTGGTGGAGGAACCCTTTGCCTCGGCTCTTGGCGCGGGCCTTCCCGTCGAGGAACCCGACAGCAACATGATTGTTGACATTGGCGGCGGCACCACGGAGGTGGCGGTCATCTCCCTTGGATGCATTGTCGCGGGAACCAGCGTTCCAAATGGCGGCGATGCGATGGATGACGCAATCATCGCCTTCATGCAGAAGGAGCACCAGCTTCTGATCGGACCGAGGACCGCCGAGAGAATCAAGATAGAGATCGGCAGCGCATACCAGCTCCCCGAGCAGCTCACCATCGAGGTCAAGGGCCTTGACATGGGGCACGGGGGCGACAGGCTCCCGCGCGCCGTCATCATAAACTCAGACGAGGTCAGGAACGCCCTCGCGACCCCGGTCGCAAATATCGTGAAGGCAATCCGGAAGACCATTGACATGTGCCCCCCCGAAATCGCCGGCCGCCTCGTCGACAACGGCATCACAATGGCTGGTGGCGGAAGCCTCCTCAGGGGACTGCCGCAGCTTATCCAGGAGAACACGGGGCTTCCGGCCGTCCTGGGAAAGGAGCCGCTCCGCTCGGTCGCCAATGGCACGGGAATCCTCCTCGAGAATGCAAGACAGCTCTTCGGACAGCCGCAGAATTCGCTAATCGGAAATGGCGCGCGCGAGTAGAAGGCGTAGTAGAAGGTTCCTTCTGAAGAAACTCCTGCCGATTATATTCTTCCTGGTGGCTGTGCTTGCCTGGAGCATGCTGCCGGCAGGGGAACGGAGCAAGTACAACCGCGGAAGGCAGAGGCCTGTGCAGAGACGGCGGGAAGCCGTCCAGCGGGTGGACGAGAGGAAGGCCTTTGACGCAGTCGTCTTCAGGGTGGTGGACGGCGACACGGTGGACGTGCGCGCCGTGGACGGCGCCGAGACGCGCCTCAGGCTTTACGGGATAGACGCGCCGGAGTCCTCGCAGGAGTTCGGTCCCGATGCACGCAGGTATGTCTCCTCCAGAATTCTCAAGCGGCAGGTGCGCGTCCAAGGGCGCTACAATGACAAATATGGGCGTCTTGTGGCGACGATTTATGTCAATGGCGAGGATTTTTCGCTGGAATTGCTTCGGAATGGGATAGTCTGGCATTATGTTCAATACTGCGACGATCCCGCGTATGCCTCGGCACAGCGCCGCGCCCGGTCGTCCGGCGTCGGGCTATGGGGTGGTTCCTCTCCCCAGGCTCCCTGGGAGTTCAGACGCGAGCATCCATGGCGAGGCAAGAAGAAGAAATAGGGTTTTCCGTTGTTTCATCGGCGTCCTGAGCCGGTGGAGCGCCTTCAGCCCTGCACACGAACAACAAGGAGGATTGAATGAATATGAGAACGATGCTTTCGTTTGCGCTGGCGCTTTGCGCCGTTCCGTTCCTGCTTCACGCACAGGCTCCTGCCGCCGCGGACGACACTGCCGTGGAGGCTGCGATGACAGTCGAGGCGATTGGCAATCCGCAGGAGGTCCCCGTTGAAATCCGGGAGGCCGAAGTTGGCGAGATTGTCAGCATGGAGGAAAAGGCCGAGGAGGCACGGGCGGCCGAGAAGCTGAACATCCCGACCCCCGCAGGCAAGACCACGCCCCCTGGGTGGTTTGACGACTGGAACACCGCCCAGGCCGAGGCCAAGCGCACAGGCCGCCACATCATGGTCCTCTTCACCGGCTCGGACTGGTGCTACTGGTGCAAGGTGCTTCGCACCGAAGTCCTCGACACGGCGGAGTTCAAGACCTTCGCGGGGAAGAACCTGGTCCTGGTCTTCATGGACTCCCCACGGGACGTCAAGCTGCCCGCGACCGTCCGCCACACCCGCAAGATGCTCGAGCGCACGCTTCAGCCAGGCAGCGGGGTGCCCGCCATTGTCCTTCTCTCACCCGACGGAAAGGTGTTGACGAGGGTCGAAGGATTCAGCCCCGACCTGGTGAAGGACCTCAAGAAAAAGATTGGCGCAAAGTAGAGGCGTCTCCTCTTCTGGAAGATGGCGGATTTCGGTGACAAGCAGGGTAGCCCGCTGGACAAGCTCAAGGGCGAGGTCGAGCCGTGGCGGCTGTGGGGCAGCAGCGGCCTGATGCCGTCCTACCTGCATGACATCGGAAACTTCCCGCGCCTTACGCCGGAGGAGGAGGACCGCTGGGCAAAGCAGTATAGCTTCAACCACGCCCAGGTCAGGCGCATGATCCAGGAGCATCCCCAGGTCATCATCGACAAACTGGCGATGCTCCAGAAGAGCGACGACAGAAAGGGGCTCGCGACATACCTGGTCTTCAATGCGGGGGAAACCGCCGAGGACGGGGGGGCCGAGGATGAAATGCGCGGCGATGACGCATTCGACAGCGTCGAGATGGACGACCTCAGGGAGATTGTCGACGACCCGGCGGGGTTCCTGAGGGGGGTCGTCAAGGACCACAATGTCCGGAATCCATTCCAGAAGGACGACGAGGGGCTTCGCCTGGACATGGCGAAGACAATCGCCCCCTTCCTCCGCACGTCGGGGAAAATCCATTTCCAGCTGCGTTTTTTCACTGCCTGCGTGGACTACTTCATGGAGGGCGACTGGCACGAGGAGGGGCTCTCCCCCAAGGAGCAGGCACGCCTCAAGGAGGAGATGCGCGGATATGTCAAGGCAAAGCAGGAGGCCATGAACGCGCTGGTCGAGGGCAATCTCCGCCTTGTCATTGCGGTGGCAAGGCGCTTCACCACCTCTCTTATGAGCCTGGCGGACATGGTGCAGGAGGGGAATATCGGCCTGATGCGGGCGGTCGAGACCTTCGAGTGGGAACGCGGGCACAAGCTCTCGACATACGCGACATACCGCATCCGCCACGCCATAACGACGGCGCTCAACTCCAAGGGACGCCCAATCAGGGTCCCCTCGAATATCCTGAGGCAGCTCGCGAAAATCCGACGGGTCGAACAGGAGTTCACCATGACACACGACCGCGAACCCGACGACACGGAACTCGCAAGGCTCGTGAATGTCTCCCCCGCACGGCTCCGCGCACTCAAGAGGATGGGGCAGCAGCCACTTTCGCTCCAGGCCATCCAGTCGAACGACAGGGGCTGGGAAGGCATTCTCGGTGACAAGGCGGATCCGCTGGCGGACAGGATCAAGGAGGAGGCCGTCAATGACGCGCTCTCCAGCGCCCTGGCAACGCTTCGCCCCAACGAGAAGGATATTCTGGAGCGCCACTTCGGCCTCAACGGGCGTCCCGTCCAGTCCCTGATGGCCATAGGCGAGGTCTACGGGCTTACCAGCGAGCGCATCCGCCAGATTGAGAGCGCCGCCCTCCAGAAGATGAGGCAGGTATTCGGAAAGAACGGCCTTCACGGAAAGAATTAGCGGGTCAGGGCGGCCACCGTGCCGCAATTCACCTGCAACCCCGTCCCCACAAACAACCACAATGTTCTACTCGCTTGACGCATTCTACTACTTCTATCCCGAGGATACACCCCTGAGACGTCTTCTCTACCGCCACAGCTGCCAGGTCATGGAGAAGTCAATGCAAATCCTTGACATACGCAAGGTGAAGCTGGACTGCGCACTGGTCGAGGCGGGGGCGTTGCTGCACGACATCGGAGTCGGACGGTGCAATGCGCCCGGAATCCTCTGCACAGGAGACCAGCCATACATGGCACACGGAATCATCGGCGGCGAAATGATGCGGGAATACGGACGCATGACAGGCGAAAGGACGGAGGCGTTCGCGAGAATCTGCGAAAGACATATCGGCGCAGGGCTGTCCAAGGAGGATGTCGCCAGGGAAAACCTCCCGCTCCCACACAAGGACTTCCTCCCAGAGACACCGGAGGAGATGCTTGTCTGCCTGGCCGACAAGTTCTTCTCAAAGTCAGGTGATATGCATGAGAAGAGCTTCGCGGAAACACGCGCCTCTATGGAAAAGTTCGGAGAGGACGTGGTCCGCCGATTCGATGAGATGTGCGCCGTATTTGGGATAGAGTAGGGAATAGGGAGAAGAATGGAGAAAGTAGTGCGTGGCCACTATGCAGTGGGCGTCCGTCGGGCACGGCAGATGCCGTGCCTTGCAGAGGACAGAGAGGGATTTACACATGGATCGCGCGGCATCTGCCGTGCGAGGCGCGCCCACGCGCGCCAGCCACGCACTACCTTCTTCTCCCTACTCCCTACTCCCTACTTTACGCAGTGGGCGTCCGTTGGGCACGGCAGATGCCGTGCCTTGTAGAGGACAGAGAGGGATTTACACATGGATCGCGCGGCATCTGCCGTGCGAGGCGCGCCCACGCGCGCCAGCCACGCACTTCTCCCTCCATTCTCCTCCCTATTCCCTACTCAACGGACGCCCACTGCATAGTGTCCACGCACTTCTCCCTCCATTCTCCTCCCTATTCCCTACTCGACGGACGCCCACTGCATAGTGTCCACGCACTTCTCCCTCCATTCTCCTCCCTATTCTCTACTTTTTTTGTATTCTGACTGCGTTGAGGATTGCGAGGAGTGCGACCCCCACGTCGGCGAAGACAGCTTCCCAGAGGGTTGCCTCTCCGAGGCATGAGAGCCCCATCACGGCGATCTTGACGGCGAATGCCAGCGCGATGTTCTGCCAGACGACCCGCCGTGTGGCGCTTCCGATTCTCATAGCCATGGGGATTCTTCTCAAGTCTCCGTCGCGTATCACCAGGTCCGCCGCCTCGATTGCCAGGTCGCTGCCGTTCTTTCCGACGGCGATTCCGATGTCCGCCTCGGCCAGGACCGCCGCGTCGTTGATTCCATCGCCCACGAAGGCGACGACACTTCCTTCGCCTTCCTTGAGCTTGCGCAGGACATCCCGCTTGTCTCCGGGCATGAGTTCCGCATGGACTTCGTCGATGCCGAGGCGTTTTGCCACCCGTGTCGCGGACGCCTTGCGGTCGCCGGTCAGCAGCGCGGTCTTCACCTTTGCCTTGAAGAGCTCGTCAAGCGCGGCCTGTGCCTCTGGCCTGATCGCGTCATCGAGCAGGAAGCACCCCGCGGGCCTTCCGTCTACCGCGATGAAGACGCAGTTGAGATCGCTGTCCACGTCCGGGAGCGCGATGCCCCGGGATTCGAAGAGCCTTGCGTTGCCCGCCAGCACCTCATGCCCGTCCACGACTCCCTTGAGCCCCATGCCGGGCAGTTCCTCGACGTCGGATGCTTCGCCGGCTGCGGAAATCCCCTCGGATGCGGAGCAATTCGCGATTGCCTGTGCGGCGGGGTGGGTCGACCGGCGGCCGCCTCCTCCCACCCGCCGGGCGCGCCGGGGAATGACCGGGTTTCGGCGACTGTCAATTCCCCCCTGGTGAGGGTGCCGGTCTTGTCAAAGGCGACCACGTTGATTTTTGACGCGATGTCGAGGTAGTTCGCCCCCTTGAATAGGAGCTGGTTGCGCGACGCAAGCCCGATTCCTCCAAAGTATCCAAGGGGAATCGAGACCACCAGCGCGCAGGGGCAGGAGACCACGAGGAAGACAAGCCCCCGTTGGATGCTCGCCCCTGCGTCGGCTCCGAAGGCAATCGGGACGGCTGCGACAAGCACCGCCAGGAGAATCACGCAGGGTGTGTAGATTGACGCGAACCTGGTCATGAATCTCTGGACATTCGACTTGCGCCCGGAGGCCTCCTGGATGCTGTCGAGTATCTTCGATGTGGAGCCTTCCTGCCAGCTGGAGGTGACGACCATGCGGCATTCGCGGCTGGTGTTCACCATGCCGGCGTATATCCGGTCCCCCGCGGACAGCTCCGACGGGACGGGCTCGCCGTTGACGGCTGCAGTGTTCATCACGGCGCTTCCGGAGACAAGCCTGCCGTCAAGGGGCGCCTTCTCGCCGGGCGCAAGGGTCACTTCGTCTCCGGGCAGTGCCTCCTTGACGGTGGTCTCGATGCTGGCGCCGCCCCTGGCCACGCGGATGCGGTCTCCGCTGGTGTCCAGCATCTTGACAATCGATTCGCGTGCATGGTCGACCGCCATGTCCTGGAAGAGTTCTCCTATGGAGTAGAAGACCAGCACCGCCGCCCCCTCCGCGGGCTCCCCAAGGTAGAAGGCGCCGCCGCTGGCTATGATCATCAGCGTGAACTCGTTGAAGATGTTGCCGCCCCTGAACTCCCCGGCCATCTCGGGAAGCAGCCCCAAAATCGCCAGGAGCCAGGCCGCGAAATAACCCGCGGACAATACGCCGCGCGGAATCTCGAAGATGAATCCGGCGACGAAGAATGCAAGGAAGATTGCCAGGTCGAGGACAAGCACCTTGTGCCCCAGCAACTCGCGGAGGAAGCCCCCCGCCAGCCCGGTGGGATGGCAGGAGCCTTCGGAGACCTTCGAGCAGGAATGATTGCAACCGTTACAGCAGGACATGGGAGATAAAAGTTGAAAATGGAGGAGTTGGTGCGGCGGACACTTCCTCGTGAAGGCAGCCGCGCGCCTTCATACGGGGAGGGCAGGGAGCCGGGGAGCCCCCCGCTGCTTCATCTCTGCAATTCCGTGGCGTGGCTCTTGCAGAGGTCGAAAAGCAGCTGGATGTGGTAGTCGTTCAGGGAGTAGTACGTCTCCTTGCCGCATTTGCGCTGCTTCACCAGCCGGGCAAGGCGAAGCTCACGCAAATGGTGGGAGACGGACGGCTGCGGTATCCCCATGATGGATACAAGGTCCCCGACGCAAAGCTCAGACAGCAAAAGGGCGTTCACTATCTTCAAACGGGTGGGCTCGGACAAAACCTTGAACAAGCCAGCCATCTCCTGAAGCAGTTCGCCGTCGGTCAAACTCACGGACACGAACGAAACCGCCTCGTCATGGTGCGCATGGCACAAGTCGACAAAGTCATTGCCAGTAGTCATTGGGCATCTCCTCCTGGATAAAAAGGGCATGGGTCTATCGTGGAAATGCATTAAGATATATCAATATGTATATTTTTCAATGCCGCAACCCGGAATATAAGGTCCCCTTTGATCGTCTGTGCGTAAAATTGTCCTGATTTGGTTTGTTTTGTCTTATATGGGTGTATATTATCCAAATTCCGCAATTTTGTCATATCTTGTCACATTTTCTTCATTCAACATACTTTTAGGACTATGCCTCGCAGCTATACATTGGATCACGTTCGGAACATAGGCATCATGGCTCACATTGACGCCGGCAAGACCACATGCACCGAGCGCATTCTCTATTATACCGGCCGCACCCACAAGCTGGGCGAGACCCACGACGGTTCCGCGACGATGGACTTCATGGAGGAGGAGAAGGAGCGTGGCATTACCATCATGAGCGCCGCCACCACCTGCATCTGGAACGGCAACATGATCAACATCATCGACACTCCCGGACACGTGGACTTCACGGTGGAGGTCGAGCGTTCCCTGCGCATCCTTGACGGCGCGATCGGCCTTTTCTGCGCGGTCGGCGGCGTGGAGCCCCAGTCCGAGACCGTGTGGCACCAGGCGACGAAGTACAACGTCCCCCGCATCTGCTTCGTGAACAAGATGGACCGCACCGGCGCCAACTTCTTCTCGGTCGTCTCCCAGATCCGCGAGATTCTTGGCGCGAATGCGGTGCCGATCTGCATTCCCATTGACGAGGGACCCGACTTCAAGGGCATCATCGACCTTGTGAAGATGTGCCAAGTGCGCTACGTCGAGGAGAAGACGGGCACCCGCCCCGTTGACGAGCCGATCTCCCCGGAGTACATGGAGTATGCGGAGAAGTGGCGCCGCAACCTGATCGAGGCCGCCGCCGAGCTTGACGACACCCTGATGGACAAGTACCTGGGCGGCGAGGAGCTCTCCGAGGACGAGATTGTCAACGCGGTGCGCCTCGGCACCCATCGCCAGCAGATCTTCCCCGTGCTTTGCGGAACGGCCTTCCGCAACAAGGGCGTGCGCCGTCTGTTGAACGCGATCATCAACTACCTGCCCAGCCCCCTCGACATGCCTCCCTGCAAGGCCACGACCCTGGACGGGGAGGAGGTGGAGCGCCGCGCGGACGACGAGCAGAACACCGCTGCCCTCGCGTTCAAGGTCGTCAGCGACCGGGAGGTCGGCAAGCTTGTCTACGTCCGCGTCTACTCTGGCTCCTTGACCTGCGGCACCTACGTGACCAATGTCAACAAGGGGCGCCAGCAGCGCATCGGCAGAATCTTCCGGATGCACGCCAACCACCGGGAGAGCATCGACACCCTCTACGCGGGCGAGATTGGCGCGCTGGTGGGCCTCTCCGACACGGTCACGGGCGACACCCTCTGCAACGAGGAGTCGCAGGTGACCCTCGAAAGCATCACCTTCCCCGCGCCGGTCATCTCCATCGCGGTCACGCCCAAGTCGCGCTCCGACCGCGAAAAGCTGATGATCGCCCTCGGAAAGCTCGCCGAGGAAGACCCCACCTTCACCGTCAGGGTCGACCCCGAGACCGAAGACACGGTCATCTCCGGCATGGGCGAGCTCCATCTCGACATCATCATGGAACGCCTCCGCCGCGAATTCAAGGTCGACGTGGTGGCGGGCGCCCCCGAGGTCGCCTATCGCGAGACAATCTCCAAGAAGGTCACCCACGAGGAAAGGCTCAAGAAGCAGACTGGCGGACACGGCCAGTTCGCGCACATCATCTTCGACATCGAACCCCAGGAGCCCGGAAAGGGATACGAGTTCGTAAACGAGGTCAAGGGCGGAGACATCCCGAAGGACTTCATCCCCGCAATCGAAAAGGGATTCAAGGACGCAATGGAGACCGGCCCAATGTCGGGATGCCCGTGCGTGGACTTCAAGATCACCCTCACGGACGGATCATACCATACGGTGGACTCCTCCGACATGGCGTTCCGGACATGCGCCTCCACGGGATTCAAGGAGGCTTTCAAGAAGGCCGCCCCTGTCCTTCTCGAGCCTATCATGAAGATGACCATCTCCACGCCCGACGAATATGCCGGAAGCATCACGGGAAATCTCTGCGGGCTCCGTGGACAGGTCCAGGGAATGGAAATGGTCGGGAAAAACCAGCAGATCCACGCGCTCGTGCCACTCTCAAATCTCTTCGGATATACTAGCACGCTCCGCAATATGACACAGGGAAGGGCAGGATTCAATATGGAATTCTCACACGATGCGCCAGTCCCGCAGAATGTCGCGGAAGAGGTGCTCGCCGCCAGAAAGAAGGCCCGGGACGCACGCCGCTAGTAGGGAGAAGGGATAAGAAGGTAGGGAAAAGTGCGTGGCCACTATGCAGTGGG
>OIYX01000008.1_pt1 | contig 68948 bp, 91 predicted proteins | sample 1588431 | NCBI WGS metagenome assembly OIYX01 (sample SAMN03283241) | human gut metagenome | biome: human-associated habitat; material: feces | host: Homo sapiens | place: Peru | collected 2012
GGAGGTAAATGCTAATCATAAAAGGCATTTACCTCCTATTTTCACATTTACCGACGTTTCTCTTGCGTCGTCAGGGCACTGTATCATAGTTTTTGCATCATAAACCTTGCCATTGTCTACGACAAACCATGCATTTAAGCGTTTGTTGTGTACTTGTAATTTCTTCATTTTTTACTTTGTTTTTGGTGAATAATTATCGTACTACCCAAGTTGACTTGAGTAGTTTTTAGGCCGAATAATCCTAAGCACAATTATCGTACTGCTTGGCAATTATCGTACTGCCAGCCAGAGAAAAATCACAGGCGTGGCATGAGCAGGTTTTCCAAGCGCAGAGTGGCGCGCCACCAGGCTCTCAGGAACGAACGCCCCAAGCGAGAGCCAAGCAGCACGCACGACAAGGCGAACGTGTAGGCGACACCGCACAGCACGCACGCCACGCTCCCAGATAACAGAAGGGAGCAGGGAAGACACAACACCGTGGCAACAGCCACAGTGAACAGCGATCTAAAAGTATTCATAATCGTATGGTTTAATTGGTTTTGGTGGGCGAGAAGGATATGATAATCCTTGCGCCCTGTGGCAATCAGTCTCTTAGGTGATGCTTCCACCGCAAAGCTTTGGCGTGCGAGTTCACAATCTTAAATGGAAGTGAATAAAACCACCTCCCCATTGCGTTGAGTTGGATGGCGTACAGCTTGTCAATACGCTGGAAACCACGCTCGCCATCATTGCTAATGGTGTAGCAAAAATACTTGTTGTCTTTCATAATTCCAATGTGTTGATTGATAATGGAAGGCAGGCGCAGCGCTATATGTAAACGCCCGCCTGCCCATAAGTTTTAGCCCGCTGCCGTGATATGTGTGTATGTTATTTTCTTGTTCTCGGATACCACGTGGATAACCCGTGCGACGACCATTCGCGCACGCTATGCAGCTGCTGAGCTTTTTGGGTGCCCAGCTATTCGTCCCCTTTTCTTTACACGCCACGCACGACACGTGGCAAGCTCTTCTTTCTCTACGCCAACGGCGTACACGCTACATGAAGTGAGTTAACAGCTCGCGTGTCCTTTTCCCGCTAACCACTGCGGGCGTACCCCAAGGAGATAGGGAATTATGATTTATGAATTACTCATTTCTCTCACGCTGCTCACCGCTCAACACGATAACCGCTACACGCCAAAGGTCAATGTGTACTGTGCCTTCGCCACGCCTGTCCTGAACGCCTACTCTCAACCACAGCTCTTTTGCTACGGGATTCTCAGCTTTCAGCGGTGTGCGGTTACTGCCGTTTCTGCACATATCGCCGAACCCGCCCCTTCGCCACAACAGGACTAACGTTTCATGAGATCGACACCTACGCCTTGCTCGACGTCTACGGGGATCTCATTGCGTCCTATCTGTGTGACCGTTGGCGGTCTGTGTGGTTCACAGCTCCACACCGCACACTCCGATTTATCTTCTCTTCGTGCGCTTTCGCTGTTTTCCTGTTTCGCTATTGTTGTAGCTCATCAGTCACAAATAACCCATGGGTATTGTGAGACAGGTGTAAAATTGTACCTAAATTTAGACAATAAACAAGTTACCCCACCTTTTTACGGGTGGGGTAACTGAATTACTGCTAAGGTTAAAGCCTTATTTGGTGGGCTGCTCAGTGGTGGGCTGCTCAACTTTCACACCTGAAGACTTAAGCGAATTAAACATTACCTCTACAGATACGCCGAAATATTCGGCCGTTTTTGAAAGCGAACCGCAAATTAAATATAGTTTCTTTGCGTCGCTTACCTTAAATGAGGATACGGTTTTCACGGTCTCTTTCTCTATTGACCCGTTTACACTATCAATAAACAAACGTGCGAAACGATCAACGGTATCTACAACGGCGTTAATGCCATTTGATGAAATGGCTGCGTTGTTTGCGTGTTCGGCGCAAAAACCTTTGTGCATCTTGCAATAAGTGTTTATTGCTTTGCGCATGCATTCAGCAGCAAACTTGCCGGTTGCGTTTGTTCGATAGTCTTCTAACAAAGAAACGTTTAATTCTTTGCGTAAACGGATAGTCTTTTCAGACTCCGAAAAATTAGAACCCTTTGTAAGATTCTCCAAATCTGTAGCGGTTAACGTCTCAAACAGAAACGCAAACGCTTTGTCTCTTGTCAGTTTATAAGCCATAATTGCTAAAATTTAGTTGGTTAATAATGTGCGATACCCCATCGCTATGGGGGGCGCGCGCTATGGGGGGCGCGCGCGTGGGGGGCGCGCGCGTGGGGGGCGCGCGCGTGGGGGGGGCGGTTAACCGCCCCCCCACGTTGCAAAGATACAACTATTTATATATATATAGGGTAAACTATTGTTAAATGTTAGTGTATAATAACCGTGTAATATAGAATTGTGTTAAATCCGCAAAGAAAATACCGTTTAATTGTTAATTGTGTTAACAAGTGTAAACAGTCAGGATTATGTTATAACTACTTGTTATGCAAATAGTTACACAATCCGCGTGTAATTATATTTGCCTTAATGGGTGTTAAATGTTAAATGTAGTATCTTTTTACTTCGATTAAACAGAATTTAACAATATATATGCACACAAAGTGGATCTATATTCAGTGTATAAACACACGTTCCCCATGGGAGTTAACACGCTAAATATGTTTGTTTGCTTTGTCCGCTTTTTTCTTATGAATAAATCCTACGTTTTTTGTGCATTTGTGGTTATTACTCTATATAATAACCATACCCCCACCCCCCCGAGGCCAGCGGAAGCATGGGGTATAGTTACCTCATTCACAGGTTTTTACGATTTTTTTTGGATTTTTTATTTTTTCTCGAGTCTGCACAATTATTGGATTTATTTTATAACTTATTTACCCATTTACGATTTTTAACATTTTGCGAAATTATTGTTTTTTTGTGCTTTTTGAGCTTGTTTTAATCGATGGTGTAGATTATTCTACATCTTAGTGTAGGTTTAGTGCAGTATTATTTCTAATCTACATTAGTATTCTGCTGTATTTTGTTTGAAAAGTATTATTACCACATAAAATGTGCGGGAAAACCGAGGGTAGAAATTTATATGCCCCCTCCAAAACGGGCATTTTGAGCATATTGCGTACATATCCGCTGCATTTAGTCAACATTTGCGAAAATTATTGTTGTTTGATATTTTTATTTTTGGATTGGTGTGATATATTTATTATATTTGCACCGTTAATGTATATAAATACGTATTGCTTATGCCTACCAAGAAAGACCCTAATTTGTGCGAGACCATAGACTCAGAGGTTTACTCATTGTGCAAGGACATACTGGAGAGGGTGTCACGCTTCAAGGACGCCACCGGTGTTAGCCGTGTCAGCATAGAGACGGAGGACGGCGAGCCTACGATGGAGTTCAACCGCTCCACCGGAAAGGTTGTCGAGTCCGGCAACCGCCTTCGTGTTAATGTGTTTGTCGACGTCCATGGTGACGGAGACGTAAAGATGGTTACGCTATGAGTGGGCAGGGTGCGGTTATCGACCGTCTTGTGGAGCGATTCTACAAGCTGGCCCTCGGCGACGGCTACGGCTTCGCCCAGTTCGCCGTCCCCTGGGGCAGGAAGGAGAGCGAGTCGTGGCGCAGGAAGAAAATACTGTTCGACGGTGTCATCCGCCAGTTCGCCAAGGACTGCGGCGTCATGGCCATGGACAACAGGCTCTACACTTTCAACGGAAAGATATACGAGCCGACGAGCTCCTTCGCCGTGTGCCAGGCGTACGACATCCTCATGTCGAAGCTTGGCATCGCCGACGTCATGAGCAACAAGACGCTGCGCAAGGAGGCTTTCCTCGACACCATCGTGGCGTACAACCAGCTTGAGGTGCGTAACGACCTCGTGGCGTTCTCCAACAAGGTTGTGGACTTTAGTGGGACAAAACCCGTTGAGATGGGCAAGGGCATGTCGTTCGACCCGAAATGGCACGTCCTCGACTACCGCCCATACCGGTACGACCCGTCTGCCAAGGCCCCCAAGTTCATGGACTATCTGAAATATGTCCTTCCCGACAAGATGGACAGGGACGTACTTCAGATGTTCATGGGCCTCGGCCTTGTCAGGAGCTCGTCTGCGTTCAAGAACAACAACGGACCGAGGAGCACCGTCGAGCTGTGCCTCGTCATGCTCGGTTCTGGAGCCAACGGAAAGAGCGTCCTGTTCAACATCATGTGCGCCCTGTTTGGCCGCAACCACATCACGTCCATCGACTACGAGACCATCACGTCGGACGGCGACGAGGGGTTGAGGGGAAGGGCCGCCATCCGCAGCGCGGTGTTCAACTGGTCGTCGGACTCTGACCCCAAGAAGTTCGGCATGCGCAACACGGCGATGTTCAAGAGGATTGTAAGTGGTGAGCCGTACCCGTACAGGCTCCTTGGCGAGGACATCAGGGTGTCGAGCAACTGCCCGTACCTCATCTTCTCCCTCAACGAACTGCCGAACATCAACGAGGGCACGCACGGTTTCATAAGGCGGTTGCAGTTCGTCAATTTCCAAAAGACGGTGCCGAGGTGGAAGCAGAACCCGACGCTGGCCCAGGAGATCATCACGAGCGAGCTGCCCGGCGTGTTCAACTGGGTGCTACGCGGAGCGAAGGAGATAAGGCGCCGCAAGTTCCATTTTCCGGCCACGGACGCCAACGTCAAGACGAAGATGCGCTCCCTCCTTCCGACGAACCCCGTCTCGGCCTGGTCGCTCGCATACCATGTCAGGGGTACGGCACTCGCGCCCATGGAGCAGTATGTCGAGATGCGCGTCGAGGACCTGTACCAGAGCCTGGTGCGTTTCGTTGACGACAATGATGGTGGAACTGCCCCGTCCAAGATAGCGTTCAGCAAGTCGTTGCAGAGCCTTGGGTTCACGAAGAAGAGGAGCGCTGACGGGGTTAGGTACGTGTGCTACGGTGTCTCCGAGAAGGATTTCGGTCAATCGGTGCTGATAGACATGTTCCATGAGGACGACGCCACGCACAACTACGCGGAGGACTATGACGCGTTCAACAAGGAGGACTGATATTATTTACCGTAATAAATTGATATTGTTATGAAGTTACCGTTTGGAAAGAAAGTTATGCTTGGAAGCTTCTATGTCTTGAAGCATTCCAGGTCGTTGTCTGCCAAGGAGGCCAAGGCGCTTAGGAAGGCAGAGGGCCTGCCGTCCGAAATCATCAAGGCCCTCGACAGGCGCTCCCTTCCGTACATAAAGGTTTCCTCTGTGTCGGAGTCTTGGAGCGTTGAGTTTGTCGCCGGCATGTGCATGTACGATGCCATTGACGAGATTGATGTCGCTATCGACGGCGAAGGCATCTACACGTACTATGGCGAGGCTTACAAGACCATGGGCAGCATCATCAATGGATGGATGGCCTACACGTCGACTGTTGGCGATGTCGAGTACCAGGCCGATGTGGTGAAGGCCATGCAGGCGTACCTGAAGCGCGCCGCAGAAAAGGGCAAGGAGCCTTTGCCAAGAGAGGAGAGCGAGAAGGCCGTCGAGGAGACCGCTTCCGTTGAGGAGCGTATCCGTACCCTCGGCGAGATGGGAAAATGTGCCGCCGCAAAAATCAACATACCATGATTAGTGCGGACAGGATACTCGATATGGCCGAGGACAAGGCGGCTGTCGAGACGTGGATGATGACCATCGCCCACGGGATAGAGACAGGTGTGATGCCGCGCCATTTCATCACATTTCATGATGATTGGTTGACGGACTTGGCGCAACAGGTTGAGGACGGCTTGAAAAGCTTGGTGTCAAGATGCCGAAAGACGATTAGTTGTCATATATACAACAAGACGCCACGAGCATCACTGCCCACGGCGCCCATGAATATTAACCAATTAAATTTATACGTTTTATGGATACGTATGTGATTATGTATTTGCAAAGGTATCGCTTTTTTGCCTTTGAAGCAAGCGTTTCACCGTTTTTTCTCCTTCTTGTTTTGGTAAATTAAGCATTCTTCACATCTTGTCGGGTAGTGGACTGGTACGAAGTACTGTATAGGCTTCTCGTCCACCTTGATGTCGTCCTGCTTGATTTTGGCGTATTCGGCGATGGCCTTTGTCATGTCCGTCCACTCCTTCGATCCGCTCTTGTACCTCTTTCGAGCCTTCACGAGGTCGCTGAGTATCTTTTCCTTGGACGTCTCCTTGTTGAGCTCTGCGAGGTCTATCTCCTCGTCTTTCGAGCCTGTTATGCGAGCGACGATGGCCTCGCTGTTCTCGTAGCTTGTCATCAGCTTCTGTTGCTGCGGCCTTGAGTATGTGCTATACAGGCGCCCGAAAGACACATAGAACGCGTCCGACTTGTTCCAGCCAGCCCTTCTTAGGTCCGCATACATCAGCTCCTCTACGCTGTATATTCCAGTCTTATCGAGCTCCTTTTGCAATGTCACAGAAATTTGGAATCGCTCTTCCATAATGTATCCTTTCTTTTATTCCTTGTTTTTCAAAATATCTTTCTCATCGAAAACGTACGTTACCCAGCAACAGCATCTTGAGTGGTACAATGGTGGCGGGTCGTTCTTGTCGTTCATCTTGTGGAAGCGCTCGGCGTGGCTGTCGCACAGCTCGCATGGGTAGGTGGAGCCCCTGTGCGGTATGAACCCAATGGCACCGTTTCGCCTTGCATAGTTGTACTCCTCCTTGCTCCACGCTATCGCCACTGTCCCTTGTGCGTTCCTTACGATATTCTGGTATGCAGAACGATATACGCCTCGTCCGTACGACGGGGTGTCAATGCGCTCTCCGGCTGCGGACGCTTTGGATATCACGCCTCCGACATACGGGTCCTTGTACTCTGAAATGGCTGTTGATTTCGCGTCATCGTCTGACATCTTCATCCTCTTTGCCGCGAACAGTATCTTGACAACATCGTTAAAGAAATACTCCATATAGCTCTCGCTTCTATCCCTGAACGTCCGACCGAAGATGTTTGAACGCAACAATCTACCAACAGCGCCAGTGTTCTTGTCTCCAACTATGGATATGCTGGCCTTTGAATACTCTACGATATACGCGTCAATATCCTCCTTCGCCTTGCTTATCGACGAGTTCGCCTTTGTCCTCACGGTTCGCGAGAAGACGGTCAGCGACGACGACACCCTGACACCATTTGCAGCGTCAGCGATGTCCTCCGCCAATGAAGAGAGAATTTCGTCTATATGGGCTTGGACGTTCCTTTCCGCCTGCTTCCTCTTTGAAGCTATAACCTTTCCGTCCATTACTTATGCTTGTCGTTCCAGTCTTTCCAGTTGTTTTTGTCGTCAACAGGATTATTGCCGTTCTCATCCCACTTCTTCCCCGACTTGTTTGGGCGGCCAGGCTTTCTTCCGCTTCCTGTATTGATGTCGTTTCCTGACTGTCCGCGGTTGAGCCTTGCCTGCGCTTCCTGCTCCTCGATAGCGTTCTCCGTCTCTGCGTCTCCGCGCTGGATGTCGAGAAGAAGGTCTTGCTCCTGCTCTTCTTTCTTTTCCTTGACTATGCGTCCGTACTCGTCGTTCTTCGGGTATTGCGGGCAACGCTCTGACGCTGTCTGGTGCGACAGGAAGCCGTTCTGAACAGCGGTGGCGATGTTCGTAATCTCCTCCGTGTAGTTCTCGTGTACGTAAGCCTGTATGTACGCATAGATAGGGAGAGCCATCATTGTAGCGATGTTGTTGTTCTTGTATCCAGTCTGATACTTGGCCACGCGAACAAGCGACACGAGGAACGGTTGGAGATGCTGGGCGTCATTCATGGCGCACTCGATGGCCGGCGAGTACAGTAGCTTTAGGGCCACACCGGGAAGGTCTCCAGATTTCAGCTCGGGAGGCTTTACGGTAAACGAAAGCTCGTATATGAGGTTGTAAGCCTTGTCGAGCTGTGTCGCGAACGCCTGCGACGCGTCCGTTCCGTTCAGGAAGCCCGCCTTTGCGTCAGGGTCGGTTATCGCGAGTGCCTTGACGGCCCCGTTCATATTCCCCTCGACCTGCAAGTCCTCTCCTTCTCCTTGGTAGTAGAAGATTGGGAACGCGTACGCCTCGTTGTTCTCGCAAAGATGCGAGAAAGCCTCCTCGTAGTCCTCAATAAGCTTCTGAACCGGCGACCAGCATGGCCCGTCGTCCCTTCTTGCGTACGCAACGGGAATAAACGGGAATCCGTGTTCCTTCTTTGACACGAAATGAAATCCGCTTACAACATAGTCGTCTCCGATTTCGTAAATAAGATTGTCATCACTCTTCCCGTCAATCTTCTTGTTGAACCGGTATAGGTACTTGTCATCCCACACCTCCAACCATTCAGTCTTGCTCCTTCCGTCGATTTCGTAGTCGCGGTACGAGCGCCCAAAGACCATCAGGTCTCCCGTGACAGAATCAAACTGCGGATAAAGAGTGTCTCCGTTGAGGAACGACAGTGTTTTCACTCCAGGCCGTTTGTCCTTTGTTATAAAACCGACGATAGCGCAGTCAGCGGTGACGTTCCAGGAGTGTATGGCCTCGAAGAAACGTGTTTCCACGTCCATGTCGGACCACATCCGTTTGAATGACGACAGATGCTCCTGGTTCATCTCCTCTTGCGAATCACCGTCTCGTCCTTGAGAAATCTCAAACTGCACATCGTTTCCTGTCAGATGCACGTCATGCTTTCCAGATATTAGCTTTTGGAAAGCGAACGCGGAGCGCTTGATCGGCTGCCTGTACACTTTCCCAGACACTGGGTCTTTCTTCCATATATCTGGATATTCCATAGGGTCGTTAATCCTATGGCCGCTTGGGAAAAACTCCCTAAGGAAATCCTGTTGCGTCTTGATGCACACCCTTAGGCTGTCTTCCGGCATAGCGACATCTGAATTTACTATCTCTATCTCTTCCCTGCCCTTTGCGAGATAACCCGTGGGCGTGACGATGTACCATGGTTTTTTGGTACACACTTCCCTTCTCATTGAAACATCCATAGATTCTTTACTTTTTTGTGTTTTTTTCTTGATAGCTTCGCTGGGTATTCCCAATAGTAGCAAGACTCGATGAAGTCCGGGGACCATCCGACATACCTCTTGGCGATTTTCTTCTGCAACACCCTGAAACCACGGTCGTCTCCTCCCTCGTCGCGCCTGATGGCCTTTCTCTCCTTTTGCAGTATCCTCTCAAGAGTCCAGTTCTTGAATCCGTTTCCGGAGAATTTTCGTTCGAGGATTGAGCGTTCGATAGATATTCTGCCGTTCTTTATGTCCTCATAGAACATGAAGGCGCATTGGCTCTTTAGGTCCTTGTATAGGAATTTAATTCCATCACGCTCCTCGCGTGTCAGCGCGATTGGCGCGAGCTGGTTGTTGAACGGCATCGCGTCTGGGAAAAATCCCTTGAAATACTGTCCGATACCCTGCATATCGTATGTAAAATTCTTTTCCTCAACCCCCCATTCTCTCAACTTGGCTTGCACAACGGACACGACGGTCTTTGAGTCAAGGCGCATTACGACGATGTCCTGGATATGATTTCCGACCCACAGCCACATCACGAAATTATCACCTCCTGTGAAAGCAATGTCAGCAGAAGCCCTTCGTATGCCATCTCCTGTCTGCACGGAGTTACGGAAGAACGCCTCCATGTCCTCGTACTTAATCATGTCGTCTCCTGCCGCCTTCCAGTTCCAGTTGGCCTGCAAGTCGCGCATTCTCTGCTCCTCATCCTGCTGTGCGAGGTTTCCAAGATAAGATGGGTCAGACGACAATAGCTTGATGTTTTCTGAAAGGTCTGCGCGTATGAACGTGACCGACTTGATTGTAACGTCAAGCTTCGTCATCCCAAGCCTTGAGTACACCTCATCGTATTGCTCGTTCCAAATCGAGTCGATGATCGGCGCACATTGGTCGTACACCTCCTCGCGTGTGCTTCCCCAGTATATTGAGTCTGGAGAATCGCCATCCATGTAGCAGTATCGGATCACGCCGCATCGCTCTGGAATGGCGTAACCGTCATCGTCAATCCACCAGTCGATGAATTTTCTAACCCAAGAGTCCGGATCAGGGTTGCATGTTCCCCAAAATCGAGACCGAAGACCAGATGCGTTACGGTTAACCGTTGTCAGGTATTTGAACTTCTTGTATTCGCACTGCGTTATCTCGTCTATGCCGACATAGGAGTACTGGCGCCCTTGAAACCTGTCCTTGAACGATTGGTAGTTTCCTCCGTAGTATGAGAATTTCAGCCACCCTCCATTGTTGAAGTTCCAGGTCATGTCGTTGATGGACTTGTTGTATATGCCAAAGTCCGAGTATAGCTTGTATGAGTCGTTGATGAGAGAGTCGAGGTCTTTCGTTTCCTTACGGAGCAACAAGGCTGTAAATCCAGACGCGGTTATGTCGTATAGCGACTGCATAAGCATAGAGAAAGATTTTGAGCCTCCACGAGAGCCTCCGCCAATCAATATGTCAACATTTGTGGCAAGCATTTTCTCTTGCGCTCCCTTCTGGGCAATGAACACCCTGAGCGTCCCAGGATGCTTCATATCCTCATCCCTGAGCGCCTGTATATATTCCTGCGTAAATACCGGAGAACCGTCCGGCATGAAATATCCTGAGTATTTGTTATCCTCAAATATCTGCATATTTGTACTATAATGTTGCAAATATATTAAAAATAATTTGGATATTGTGTTTTTATGCACTATATTTGCAGATGTAATATATTTTTACGTCCATATATAGCAATCGCGCAATCAGAGGATTGAGCATAGCGGAGTGGCAGCAGTGGTAGCTCGCTTGCCTCATGAGCAAGAGGTCGTTGGTTCGATTCCATCCTCCGCAACAAGAGTAAAAAGATAAAACCTGGAAACACCAGGTTCAGGATAACAAACTTTTTAACACAATGGAATTTGAAAAAATCGTTTCCACAATTTTAGAGAAGTCTGGAAAAACCGACGTATCGAAAGCAACCGTGACCATGTTGGCAAAGCTTCTCCCCGTCGCAGACGGCGCTGAGCCTGACGAGGAGTATTTCGACAAGATGGTCAACGCTGTCAAGAGTGTGCAGGGTAACGTAAACAACGTTATGAGCGCAAAAGTCACCGAGCAGGTCAACGCCAAGGTGTCCGAGGAGCTGTCCAAGCGACGCAAGAAACCTAAGGACGACGAGAGCGAGAAGCTTGAAAGCGATGACGATATGCCAAAGTGGGCCAAGGAGATGCGTGAGACACTCCGGAGCTTCACCGAGGAGAGGCAGCGTGAGAAGGCCGAAAGAAGCAAGAAAGAGTTGCTTGAATCGGTCAAAAAGCGCTTGGAGGAGAAGTTCGACGAGGGTGGCCTCAAGCTGAACGGATTCTTTGCGAAATCAGCGCTCTCTAAACTTGATATTCCTGAAAAGGATGCAGATGTAAAGGCTCTCGCCGATGAGGCGGAGAGAATCTACAACAGGGACCTCAAGGAAGCCGGTATTTCCATCGACTCGCCTCATGCTGGCGGGAATAGTGGAGGAAGTGGTGGTAAAGGAGACGATGAGCACGCATTCGACGACGTGGCCAAGGTTGTCAGTCGCTTCAGGCCCAAGCAAGATTGATTATTTACAATTTAACAAAATTTTGCTATGACAGAACTTGACTTTTATCAGCAGAGGATTTTGAACAGTGGCGTTTTTCACGGCACGGTTCTCGTCCAGGCTCATGGCGAGATTGGCGGAACACGCAACGTATTCGTGAAGTTGCAGTCAAGCGCCAAGAACGGCCTTGTGTATCCCACCATCGGCGGCGTGCTCAAGAATTCGTTCAAGGGCAACGCCAAGATCTTCGCAGGAGACCTTATCGAGTATGACCCTGGCATTGAGACTGACTCGGGTGCCACAGTAAAGGTTATGAAGACGTACCAGGTGGCCGCAGCCGTGACATCTGCGCAGACTGTGCAGATCGTACGCGACGGCTTCAAGCACATTCCGTTTGTAGGCGATTTCCTTATGGTGGCGCCCACAAAGATTGACGGGACAGGGACCGCAGTGACAGTCACTGGCGTGGAGGCAAAGACCGACAGTGCAAACGGCGACGTATGGGAGCTGTCGTTATCAGCCGCAATCACCGCAAAAAAGGGTGATGTCCTTGTGGAAGCATCCGCTGGCACAGGTACTGTAAAGGCCGTCGTGACCAATCCCAACGCATACGCCCCGAGTGACGCAGATTTCGTTTACAACCCAGCAGCGTCAAATGACGACTTCGAGGGCGCCCGCTATCTCTTCACACCTTGCTTGGCAGACCCTGGCACCATCCTCTACAAGTGCAAGATGTCTCCCACCCCAGCAAGCGTATTGGCAATGAACAAGAGCAACGTGCCTGGCTGGTTCGCTATTTAACCACAACCTAAAAAGTAAGCACTATGGCAAAGTATAATTTCAACTACTCAAGATACGCCAAGTTCTTCTCTTCACCAGAGAACTCAAGGTTCTTGCAGTCATACCTTGACAACAAGGATTTGTTCTGCACCAACTACGGTTGGTATAAGACACAGGGCCGACTTGCTCCAGCAGAGACACCCGTCAGTCATGACGGAACCGCAGTGTTCATGTGCAAGTCGCGCAAGTTGAAGGCCGCTCATCTTATGGACCTCCGCGCTCCTCTTGGAGACAGCAATCTCGGTGACACTTCAAACATGAAGTTTTATACGGCTTCCATCCCAGACTTCATCGCTGACGGAATGAAGGAGACCGCTACAGAGAGAGACTACAAGGTTCAGCTCTACGAGACCTTCGGAAACGACGCAGACATCGTTGCCGCCTATACCGAGAACCTTCAGGAGCGTTTCAACCAGGTTGACGCGACTATGTCTTGGATGACGGCCAAGCTCATGACTACCGCCAAGTTGGATTACACCAACATTGGCCGTGGCATCCAGCTTCCCTTGCATAAGGCTGAGGTTCCTCCTGAGAACTTCCTGAAGGCTGGCGCAAAGGCGTGGGCAGACGAGAGCTGCCAGCTTCTGACACAGCTTCGCAAGATGGAACAGGATATCCGTCACAGAATGGGCGACTATGGAGGCCCCATGGTTATCCAGATGACACAAAACGACTTCCTTAACGTGTTCTTGAAGAACAAAGAGGTTCGCGCGTTCGTTTCCGACTATCGCAAGCTCAACTACCTCGCAAGCACACAGAACATACCTGTTCTCAGCTCAGAGTGGAACAAGGCTCGTGTAGACCTTGAGGGCGTGTCTCCCATCGAGCTTGTTGTCGAGAAGGAAGTCAACAAGACGCACACTAAGGAAGAGTCTGTAAACGGCTGGGCAGACGGCACAGTGGTGTTCCGTCCGGCAGGAGACGCCGTTGAGTTCGAGCGCAAGCAAATTCTCGACGAGCGTATGATACGCATGTATGGAGCCAAGGGTATCACTGCCGTCATCGGTCATGCGAACGATGGGTTGTCTACCGTCATAAACACGACCATGGACAACGGTCGCTTTAGAGAGTGGCAGACGGATGTCATGATGTCGGCTTGCCCGGCATTGGTGAACTTCCCCAACCACTACATCATCGACATTACAAAGGCTGGTTAACTAATAAGAATCGCTACGTATGGGAACAGAGGTGAATGGAAACTTTTACAGCATCATCGACTACCTTCTTGACAAGGTGCGTTTCGATGTTCCGGAGTCCGCAATCAAGCCGATACTCATTGAGAGAGGTTTGGATGGAGGCATGCTTGCCACAGATTGCGACAGGGACTCGCTGCGCCTGTGCTATGCAGACTTGTTGAAGTGGTATGTCATTGGTGCGAGCAAGGTGAACAGCACCTCTGACTCAGACAACGGATGGTCACATTCTGGAGGAGGCTTCTCGCTTGATGCTGACGACAGGAAGCTTATCATCAAGGAGGCGAACGCCATCTACGGTGAGCTCGAGCCATCGTCGTCGATCAAGACGAAAGGTTCCTTCAGAATGATGTCCTTCGGTGTCAGGCACGCAGACTATGATATTTCCGGCAATCCGTTACCGCATGTTATAAAGTAGTATATGAGAAAGGATAGGATTGACAACCCACGATACCCGCATCACATAAGGATTGTGCGCGTAAATCCGTCGGCTGGCCAAGGCGCTGACCCTAACGACCCGTTTGCGGAGCCTGTCAAACCAGGCGAAGATGCTGATGTGGTTGTGTATGACGGTGTTGGACGTTCGTTCACTGATACTACTACGACAGGAAATGACGACGTTGACACAAACAAGAGAAAGGCGTCAATACCTGTCAGGTTTGACATGTGGAAAGTTGGCGTAAGGCCGCTTGATGGAGACACAATCTATGCGACAGTAGGTAATTACACCGAAATAGGCCAGGTGAGGGACTTTGAGCCTGACAACAACAGGTCTTTGGTGTACTGGGATTTTGTAAGAGTTTAGGAGTATGGCGGGAGGATTGGTAGGGCTAAACCGCATCATGAAGGCTGTTCAGCAAAGGTCTGTTGCAGCGACAACAATGACCATGAACGCTGCGGCGGACAGGGCTATTGAGGAGATTCTCAACGATGTTGATTTCTTTTCGGTAACAGGTAACGCATATACATCAATATCCGCAGGTGTGTACTACAAGGGTGCTCTCATACATATTGCAACTATAGCGAGACACGCCAAGGAGCCATTGAGACCGAGTATCCGGGCCGGCGAGACATGGATAACGAAGGAGTTCTACGACAAGTCACCGACGCCTTTGAAAAAATACCGATACAAGGGTAAATATGGACGCGGAGGGCAGTGGGGTCCGACGCTTGGAACATGGTGGCTGAAGAGATTGCATCCTGCGAAGAGAAAAACGTGGGAAATCGTCATAGTCATCCCAGTGTCATACGCCAAGTACAACCCAAGGATTGTCGGAACTCTGCAAAAGATGATGGACGCCCTTCCTGCGCAGCTTGACTCTTCTCTTGTCCGTGTTGAAACCGTTTAACACAAACCGCAATGATTAGTCTAAGGAGCTTATATAACAACGTTGGAGAACGGATGAAAGGTATTGGCGACAGGTTGTACTGTCAGGATCGCCCTACGGCTGTCGATACCAGGATCAACAGTTATGTTGTCATATCTTTTCCGTCCGTAATCGCAAACAACGAAATGGATCCGTCTGGAGCGTACAACGACTACTCGACCACTGTGCTCATTGAGGTGTATGTGCGCGACAAGATGTCTGCAAAAAACCCTGTTGGTATTGATCTGAACGCTATGGACGAAAAGGTGTCGATGGTAATGGAGCTCCTTCCATACGAAAGCAAAGGCGTTCAGGTGACAAGGCCAGAGGTGATTATGCAGTCAAACGACGGTAGTGGATTTCATGTCACACTCATACGAGCGATGTTGAGAACAAAATAAGAAACTTTTTAACAATTAAAACTTTTACGATATGGCAATTTCAGCAACAAAAGACCTCGTTGGCGCATTGAAGAAGATCTTCAACGACCCCGCCACCATCCTGTATTCAACGACGGCCTATGACCTTACAAAGGACAAGACCCTGACGTTCGACTACAAGTTGCCCGTCACCGTCGACACCCTTCAGGTCACTCAGGACGACCCGACCATCAACCACTACAAGATCATTGGTCTTAGTGGTGACTGGGCAAGTTCCGCCACACTCGGCGATGTGTCAATCCAGATGACCATCCCCAACGTTTCTGACGACGCGTTGAAGATGTGCTTCGGCGAGGAGAACGTCAAGACCCTATCCGCTATCAAGATTGGCTCAGGCACATACGCCGGCAGTGGCGTAATCGCCAAGAAGCACAAGCTTGAGGGCACTGTGGCCGTTGTCGCGTCCAACGAGAACGATCTTATGCTCATCAGCGGAACTGCGCTCTTCGCCAAGTTCCTCTACGAGAACCCTGGTACTGACCCGTTCGCCATTCAGTTGAACGGCGGCATCGAGGTAGACGAGGCACGTCCTTCTATCTCATGGCTCACAAAGACAACTGAGAGCGTATAATTCGTCACAAGCAGGATTACAATCATTGACTTTCATTGGGCGGCAGGCTATTGTTAAGAAGCCGCCGCCCTTAATTTTTTCTAAAAGCCCAATATGGATAACAAAGAGATAATGCCGCCTGAGAGGAAATTCGAGAAGCTTCTCGACGAGCTCATGGAAGCTACACCTGAGGAGTACACCTTTCGCGGAAAGACGCACAAGATGGGATGGCTTCGCAACAAGACAGTCCGCATGATGACACACGCCATGCTTCACGAGGAAAACGACCACAAGCGCAACATGAAACTGTGCGCAATCCTTCGTGTGAACAATGTTTTTGCATGGTTCAGGCACCTTGTGTACGCTGTGAAGTGGAGGTGGTACATGTACGTACTGGACCTTAGTGACATTGAAGCCCTTAGGGTAATCAACGCAGCTAAAAAAAAAGTTCCGTCGGAAGCATCCTTAGTCATTACCATATTAGCGACCGCGATGATGGACACGTCGATGGCGACGACGAGGAAAGAAGCATCAGCTATCCAAGCCGCACAAGGTGGGGGGCAGCCTTCTCGTTAAGCGACAAATTTCCATGGTTGTTTGAGCGTAAGTTCTTCATCAAGGCTTACGACTACTGGTATGGGTATTCCAAGGCACAGATTGAGCTCATGATGATCGACCAGCCAATTACCGTATATCCGAAAGACGAGAAGAACTCCGTAAACGGAGGCCACACAAGGGAGGAGATGCGAAAGATTGCCGAGGAATGGGAGAAAAAGCACGGAAAGGCTGGCAAGGTTTCCGGCAAGGTGAACCTGTCTGAGTTTCTCGCAGGAGGTAAGTAAGGATAACTTTTACAATCTATTAAACCAGCGAATATAGATGGCATCAGGAAACATGGGTGACTTGAGTATGACACTCACTCTCAAGTCAAGGATGGAGGACGAGGTAAAGAAGATTGTTGACCAGCTCAACAAACTCGACGAGTCAGGCAAGAAAGCGCAAGGGGCCCTTGAAAAAATACGAGACTCTGTAAGTGGTGTCAAGGGAGCTGACGGTCTGAAACAGATTGAAAAGGATTTGAATAGTATCCAACGAAAAATAGATAGTATTCAAAAAGACGATTCAAAGAAAAAAGCTGCCAAAGACCTTGAAACTCTCAGAGTCGCTTATGAAAGAGTTTTGGGCATCATGAAAGAGATGCGCAGCCAGGGAATAGAAGGCTTGAACATCTTTCCCAACAGCGTATCCAAGTCCGCAAACGAAGCAGAGATAGCTTACCGAAAACTTTACAACACCATACAGGATATATCAAAGCTGCATGGTGAGGGATTGTCTATGCTTGGTGTTGGCGCGACAAACAATATTAGGCAAGTGTTGTCTGACCTTGAAAAATACAAGACAACGCTCGACCAGATACGTTCCAACGGAGGGTTTCATCCCGTCGCTGGATATACAGCATCCGACATAACGAAATCCTCTGGATACGTCCAGGCTCTCGACGATGCAAAGCGCTATTACAAGGAGCTAAAGGAGGCTATGCGCTTGGCAGAGGAGGAGGAGAAGCGCAATGTCGGCATTGTCGAGAGCCTTATCCAGCAGAGGGTAAAGGCAAGGGAACTTGCTGCCCAAAAGGAAGCGGAGGCCGAGAAGCAAAGACAAGAGCAGGCCAAGGTTTCTGCACAGATTGCACAGGAGAATGCAATGAGCGAAATCAAGTGGAACGAGCAGAAATCGAAGGCTTTCTCTGAAGCACTACGTAGGCAGATGCAGGCCTCCGTTGAGGCCGAGAAGAAAGGGCAAGTATCTCTGTTTGCCAATGGGTTTGATACGAGCGTGCTCGAAAAACGCCTTGCGATATTGAACCGAATGAAGGAAATACAGGAGAAGCTTGAGTTCTATCGCCCAAAGCTACAATACTCTTGGCTTGACTATCAGACGAGCGCAAAGTTCGGAAACGCCAACGATCCTTCTATAAGGCACAAGGAAGACGATCTTCAGCGTTTGAGGAATATTGTTGCTGACTTGGAGTCGGAGTTCAATAAGATCGGCGGAAACGACGTATTTAGGAACATCGACAATCAAATCAAAAGCATTGAACAAACGATAGCTCGTTTGAAGGATTCTACCGGTTCTGTGAATCTTGGAAAACTACTTGGCTTGGAAAACAAGTCAACAGACGAATTTAGGGTTGCCAAAGAAGCAGCCATGGCTACAGAGGCACATGTAAAGAGGCAGAATGAGCTAACTGCCGCTTTTGAGAAATATTTCCGTGTCCAAGAGCAGGTTGAGGCAGCGGAGAAAAGGCTTGCAGAAGCTACCGCAAGAACAAATCAGGCTCGGCGAGAGGCCATAGCCGCATCAAGGCAACAGGCGGAATCTCTTGTTCGTAACAGAGTTAAGGAACTTGAAGCTCAAAGGAAGCAACTACAGGAATTGTTCGGTAGTGGAAAGAGTGTGCTTAACACGCAAGAACTATCACAGGTACAACGAGCCTTCTCTCAAATTACGCAAGAAATAAACACACTGCGTAGTGCGATGAATAACCTTGGTGGCTATTCCATAAAGGACTTATTCTCCATTGGAAGGGGAACGAGTGACTATACACCGATGATAGGAAACATGAGAACTGTCATCGACCAGAAGCAAAAGGCTATTGAACTTGAAAGGCAGCATCGCAATGAACTCGCAGCAACCATAGCAAGCGCAAACAAGGAGGCCGAGCGCATGAGAGGAATTATTGGTGACATCAAGTCGTTGTTTTTACAAGGAGGGCTTGTCTTTGGCGCGCAGCAATTCTTCAATTCCATCGTACAGACTGGCGGCGAGATTGTACAACAGCACATCGCATTGCGTTCTATCATTGGCGACGTACAGAAAGCTGACGAATTATTTGCACAAACCCAGCAGCTCGCCTTGCAGTCACCTTTTAAGTTTGGTGAATTGAACAGAGATGTCAAGCAACTTGCTGCGTTTGGAGTGGAGGCGAGCGAGTTGTACGACACCACAAAACGTCTCGCTGACATTTCCTCTGGACTTGGCGTTTCGTTCGAGCGACTTGGTCTTGCGTATGGTCAGGTAAAGGCTCGTTCATGGCTCGACGGAAAGGAACTTAGGCAGTTCGCTTACGCCGGTCTTCCTCTGTTGCAGAAAATTACAGACCTCTACAACGCAGAGGGCAAGAATGGGCGGAGGAACTATACAAACTCTGATGTCAAGAAGATGATCACCAACAGACAGGTCAGCTTTGAGGACGTCCAGAAGGTTCTTTGGCAAATGACGGACAAAGGCGGACAATTCTACAACATGCAGTTCGTCTTGTCTGAGACACTCCTTGGAAAATGGAACAAGCTCATCGACGCATGGGACATCATGCTTGGCAAGTTCGCAGAAGGCAGGAGCGTTATTGGGGGAACATTCAAATACGCCATTGACGGAACGACGGCATTGGTGCAGACTCTCGATAAGATTTCCCCAGCATTGCTGTCTCTTGGAGCCGTATCTGTCTCGCGTATGATTGGACGAGCAGCGATGTCTGGAATAGGAGTCAACTCTTTGCAGAGGAGATTTATGTCTGGCGTCAACGAGCAGTTGAAGATATATGCCGTCAAGCAACAGGAGGCTGTTGTAGAGGGCAAGATAACACAGCAGCTTGCCCAGCAGAATGTCTTCAAGCGTGCGTCGCTTCTTTCAGACCGACAGAGTCAACAGGCAGCTTACAACAGGATGGCAATTGAAGGAAAGTTGTCGGTCCTCCAGATGCAGACTCTTGTCGGGAAGAAACAACTTTCTGCGGAAATCATTAAGCAACTCACCTTGATGGGGCAGATAACCGCAAGGCAGGAACAAATAATCCTTGGAGGAAGCCGAATGGCCGCAGTGTGGAACGGAGCTACGACGAAGCTCGGGGGAATGATGAGCTTCTTCGGCGGATGGTGGGGACTTGCGATTACTGGTATAACGTCATTGTTCCTTGGTTATTCTCAATGGTCAGACAAGGTAAAGGAGGACGAGAAGAGCCTTATGGATGGAGCAAGGCAACGCTCAAAGAACTATGGAGAGTTTTTGAATGGGCTTGGAAACAAGGGTGATGTCGACTTGTCTACACAGGTGGAGTCCATGAAGGATATTCTTCAGAACTCAAACGACTATACAGATTCCATCAAGGAGCAAGTCGAGAACGCCTACGACCTATCAGAGCAATACGACATCCTTAAAGAGAAGATTAAGGAATCCAAGGATGTTAACGACGCACTTGTTAACAAATACGGTCCGTCGGTAAGCAATGCCACCGCCTCTACCGGTCTTGAGAACGACTCGCTGTTCGATTTGTTTGGCCTCGATACTCCAGGATGGCTCAAGTGGCTTAATGGTCTTGGCAACGACTCCATTGAGAAGAATGCCGAGGACGCGCAAACGTCATTGCAGAAGTACCAGGTGATGTTTGACGAGCTTGACACGAATACGAAGTCTAAGATGCAGGACTTTATCAATACGCTCATCAGTGGCAATGCGGAGCTGTCAAGACAGATAAAGGGTCTTCCTATCGCTGAACAAGTGAGGATGCTCGCGGCTATTGGAGGCGATGATTGGGAAAGGTTTGTTGATCGTTTCGTTTCCGGCAGCGAGATGACGCAGGAGCAGTTCAAGGAACTGTCCAACAGGGCCAAGGAGTCAAGCGGAGACATCTCCGAAATAATGTATGACGACATTCCAAAGGCGCTTGATTCATTGAGGAAAGACCTTGGAATGTCACAGGAGCAGTTCAAGGAATGGGCCAAGAAGAATCCCGTCATCTTTGCTTCGATGATGGATAAGATTGCGCAGAAGGCGAACATAACGAGCAAGACAATCCTTTTCTACTTCCACTCTGCGATAAGCGAGTTGATGAACATGGATTTCTGGCCTGGCAGCAAGAGCGGAGGAGGAAGAAAGAAATACAGAACGGGCCTTGAGGGGTTCTCGAAGATGATATTCGAGAACGCTATACTTGACGGCACTCTTACAGGAAAGAAGAAAAAGGGTGAGTTCTGGGTCTCGGAATACGTAAATGCCCTGAAGAAGGTTCAGGCAGGAACGTATGAGGAGACAGGAAAGAACATACAGAGCAAGCTCAAGGATGCGAGAAACGAGCTTGATATGCAGGATACTGCCGCCAAGAAGCTAAACTCCAAGAGAAGGGAGGCTTTTTACAAGAGTAGCGATTATTTGAAGGCCAAGAGGGAATACGAGCTATGGAGCGACATAGCCAAGCATGGGGGTGTATCGGACGATCTTGGCAAGAATAAGGTTACTGGTAACTATGCCAAAGAAAAGGGAAAGAACTTGGATGCGGAGGCCAGTAAGGCTGACAGGGAGCATCTTAGAGCCTTGCAGGCACGTCTGAAGCTCATCAAGGACGCTTATAGTATGTATAAGCAATACTACGAGATGCTACATGACGAGAAGGAGGCGAGCCGCATTGTCGCCGACAGGTTTAAGGACCAAGGCTTGTCGAATGATGACGTAGCGAAGATACGTTCAGAGAAGGACTTGCTGTCTCTTGTGCAGAACTATATCAGTAGAGTGCGCGCATGGACGCCGAAGCGGCCACTGGAGATGAAGGATAGCAAAGATGCCGCCATATCAGAAGGCGTGAAGGAGACTGACGACATCAGGTATCGTGCGGCCAAAGAGGCTCTTGACGACTATACGAACGCCACAGCGCTCGACCTTGACATGATGACAAAGCAGTGGGATGCCTTCCAAAAGGTTCTCGCTTCAACTGGAAGCTACGACCTTGCTGCGGAGATTTCCGGAATATCCAAAGACAAGAATGCAATAGACAGGAATATTTATCCTACTGGAACAATGAGTAGCGAGTACGTGTCTCGGTTCTCAGACTTCCTCAGGAATTATCTTGATTCCGTATTGTCATCATCCGGGAAAATTGGTGGGGAAACCATTCTTGGTGACAATTACGACAAGGTCGCAGGAATGACAGATCAGCAAATAGAAAAGTATGCTGGGTCTTTGTTAAGCAAGAACGCTCCACAGAAAATCGGAGGATTCATCAGCGCTCTGAAGAAGCTCCGTGATTTAATGACAAACACCGAGTATAAGGATGGCATCGAGGCTTACACAAACCTTATCGAAAAGGTTATTACACAGACGGCTAAGATTGCGAGAAACAAGGCGGATTTTGAGAATGCGAAGAGCAAGATTATGGCCGCATACTCAAATGGAACTATCGACAAAGGCCAGAAGGACGATGCGCTGTCAATCGCCAGAGCCGTCATGAACGACAAGGATTTGAAGGCTTCTGACTCGTACAGCCAATTCATGGACCAGATAACATCCATGACCGAGAAGGCTGCCAACGGTATGCGAGACAAGATTTTGGCCAACCTTGACGAACAATACTCAAAGGGGCTTATCTCCGCGAGTGATTACGCTAACGGCATCCAAAAGGTAAACGACCAAATGGAGGCGTTCATAAGTAGTAAGAGCCCTGCGCAGGCTTTGCTGACAGGAGGGCTTGAGGGCTTTTTGAATGACCGAAAGCAGAAGGTGAAAGACAAGATTCGCGCTGATATGGAGAATGGAGGCGGTGAATATTGGGGTCTTGATCCCGAAACGGGGAAGCTCGGTCTCACAAAGAAGGGAAAGAAAGCCTCTGAAGGAACCGCAAAGATTGCGTCCAAGCTCAACTTTGTCGGTTCGATCATTGGAAGCGTAAACGAGAACATTCAGTCATACAAGAAACTTGAGGAAACCTGGACGAACGCCTTTGGAGAAGGTTTGAAGAACAGCGGATTCTCTCGGTTCATGGATGGACTCATGGATGTTTCTGGAGGTGTTCAGGAGGCGTGGTCCTCTCTATTGAAGGGAGATTTCGTTGGAACTCTCGATGGAGTTCTAAACACCTTCACAGGATGGTTTTCGTGGGGAAACGCAGCAAAGAACCGCAGCTACGAGAAGCAGGCTGAGTATCTAAAGAACATCCAAGCGACCGTTTCCGACATCAACAACAATGTCAAGAAAAGGATGTCGTCAGAGGGCGGAAGCAAGATACAGTCTCTTGGAGAGGCATACAAGGGGAACTTGCGAAACGAAGCAGCCGAGGTTCGTGAGACTTACTATCGTTGGTCACAGGCACATACGCTCCACAAGAACCACAGGAATCGTATGTACACGAACCTTGACTACAATCAGATAAATGATTATCTGAGAAGTATCGGTTACGACGGAGAGGACGTGCGAAGCGACACCATACAGAATCTGTCTGGAGAATGGCTTAGCAAGATACGTGAGCGGTTTGCTGGAATGTGGGCAAAGATACCACAGGAGGCGAAGGATTACCTCAATAGGCTCATCGAGATTGAGGGTAAGACTGGAGAGATAACCGATATGACGAGCGAGATCATCCAGGCGCTGACAGGCTTGAATAAGGACGAGCTTCGCACAGAGTACAAAGACTTGCTCAATGACCTTAATTCCGACAATGAGGATTTTGCTGATTCGTTCGAGAAACATCTTCGCGACGCTATTCTTGGCGGTATGATTTCCAACTTATACAAATCAGCGATCGACGACCTCGTGAAGAAAGCAGCCGAGAGCGCAAGCACTACATCAGGATATTATGTTGACAAGAATGGAAACGTAAAGAAGCATACGGGCGGAGATGACTCCGCAGACACGGCGTCCGAGTACACGCAGGACGAGTACGAGGCGTTGAACAAGCAAAACACCGAGCTTTCCGAGAAGATGCGGGATACGCGTGATATGCTCAAGGAGCTGTATGGTTGGTCGGATTCGGGAAGCTCGTCCATGAGAAGCTCCGCTGTGGGCATAACTGAGCAGGCTGCTGACTATCTCGCAAGCTACATCAATGCAACACGTGCCGATGTAAGTGTGATAAGGCAGCTTGAAGGTGTTTATTTCGCAAAGTTTGACGTGACGGCACTTGCCCAACTTGAGCAGTTGACGATGATCTCCGAGAATACGCTAAGAAACGCAGATGCCGCGGTTGCCATACAGACAGCTGTGTACGAGATTAAGGACATGATAAACAAGTCGCAGAGCGGAATTAAGCCAATCTATGTGAATGTCAAGTAAAGACAGGGACACTGTAAGCCAATCTTTATAAAAAATATGAAGATTTGTTTACAGTGCTTCTTGCAAGTTTATACATTTATTCGTATATTTGTGAAACATTTATACAATCTCCATACATCATGAAGTATTATAGGTATTTTATACAAAAAGAGTCGAATGGTTCGCCTGTCAAGGAGACTGGTGAGGATTTTGATATTTTTGAAATGGAGAGCAGTTTTTACGGAGGTAATGAGGCTAAGGATGTCCCTAAGCGCACATGGTATGACGAGCATGGAGATGATGAGTTTGTACCAGACACGCTCATGATGCAAGCCAAGGAACACTCCGTGAAGTTTGGCTACAAGGGAGACAAGTTCTCTGCAAACGCAGCCATCAAGTCATTCATCAACTATCTGTCAACTGGCGGAAAGATGAAAATATATGACGAGTACAACCAAATCGGACGTCAACACGTAAGGTTCAAGTCGCTCAATGACAGCGCAGAGCTGTTCCGTGACGACGATGGAGATATTCTCGTATTTACTGTCAACTTTAAGGTGAACGACCCAGTCACCGACATAACGCTAAAGAAATGACAAAGTGGTCCATATATAACAGAAAAGGAGATGTTCTGCATGAGAGCGTAACCGAGTTCGACGGAAACGGAGAGGTTGTCCGCCAGGATACGCTTGAATATAGCGGGAAATGGATGGGAGAGTGCTTTGTCACCGTCTCTTTCAAATCCGCATATCCCATCGACTTTCAGATTGGCGACTACATAGAGTACAGAGGAGAGCGGTTCTGCCTCAATTATGACCCATCGGTTGTCAAGAAAGCGCGCCGCGGCTCTTATGGAGAGGGGTTTGTTTACGACAGTGTGAAGTTCAACTCCTTGTCGAATGAGCTTACCGAGATGCGGTTCCGTGACTGGGTTCTGTCCGACAACCAAGTTCATTACACGTCGCTTCCTTCGTTCTCGTTCTACTGCAAGGATGTTGACGATCTTGTTGACAGGTTGCAGGCGAACAGCAACAGATGGTGCAAGTCAAATGGGTACGCCAATGAAGACTATTGGATGTTCTACACTCTTAGGAATAAGACTGTAGGAGGAACCGACGACAAGGAGCAAACGCAGACTACAAGCGAACGCACATTGGAACGTGCAAGAAGCGTGTATGACAATGATGACTTTGTTTCCTCTGTGAAGGAAAAGTGGATTAAGGCTTACGGTCTTGGAAGCGACTATAAGGACAGTCGTGACGACGAGCGCTATGACAGGAATGTGTCTGTAAGCGGCCAGACTGTATGGGACGCCCTGTCGCTGATCAAGAAGGAATTTGGCCTGAACTTTATCATCCGTGGAAGAAATGTGTTTGTTGGAACAGTAGGAATACCAACAAGCCATGTGTTTAGATATGGAAAGGGGAATGGGCTGTACGAGGTTGACAAGACAGCGGACCAAGACCAGGCGGTTGTAACAAAATTGCACGCATACGGAAGCAACGAAAATCTTCCTACAAGATACTATGCTGAAGTTGGCACAACACCTTATGGAAGAGTCTCTTATATAAATCACAAGGACGATGTTACGTCAACAAGCACTCCGCTCGTGAATGTCACGCTTGACCTCGCATGGTCGTCGTCGTATTTCAGCACAAAGCTCGAAAACTCGCAGTCAGATTCCGACATCAGGATTGTTGGCGTCAAGGTTAGCGACATGACTGCAAAGGGAAGGGTGTATGAGCTGAACGGAAAGGTATGCCTTGTTGTTGGCTACAATGAGAAAAGCAGCGACCCTGACAGCAACATCGGAAACAAGGACAATGTTTTCAATATTATAAGGTCAATTGCTATAAATGAGGTGTTTGAGTTTGTTGAGGGCGTAAACAAGGATTCATTCCCATCAGACCACAAGAACTACGCTTATGTTAACGGGATGCCGAACAATATGGCCGTCAATAGCTTGATGCTGCCAGGCTTTCCCGTATTTGCACTTTCCGAACTTTGCAAGTGTGAATACGATTCGCAAAAAGGTGAAACACGATACTATATAAGAAAGGACAAAAGTGGTTCTGGTTGGATATTGTTCCATACGGAAATCGGCGAGCACATCGTTACTTTCTCAAACGACTGCCATGACCCGTTTATCGTGTCGCAAAATGCGGATATTCTCGGAATAAGAGAGGGCGACATATCTTGCACAGAGGAGAATGATGACAACGGACTTGAGAAGGTCTATCCAACCATAGAAGACATGGTTGGGTCTGACGCAGGGTTGGCTAACGATAAGAGACTGGATGAGGTTCTTTCTGCCGACACCATTGATGACAACGGAGTTTATCCAAAGACGCAAGAAGAAGATAAGATACAAGGTTTCAATATCTATCTCCCAGAACTTGGTTTCGACCTAAAAAAGGCCGCAGAGGATGCTGGTGGTACAAACATGAAGATTAGCATGAAGGACGGCTTTTGCGGAGGTCGCACCTTCGATGTAACTAACGCCGTATTCAAAAATGACCGCTGGGAGCTTAGGTGTAAGCGTTCGCATGATGCCGACCTTGACCTTTGGTTCCCGTACTCATACGCTAAATCGGTTAGCTCGCCGGAGGCTTCCATGAGCGGCGCTTATCAGGTTCAGAAAGGAGACCGGTATATCCTGACAGGTATATATGTCGACGATGTGAATTACGTATGGGCGGCGAGCGTAAGGCTTCTTAGAAAGGCTATTCATTGGCTATGCAAGAACGACTATACTACATACGTGTATTCTCCAAAGATTGACGAGATTTACATGGCCGAGGAGGCTCTTGCCGCAGACGCTATGGGCTTGACAAGCATACATGACAGCATCAAAGAAGGCGATGTTCTCATTTTTGGCGACAATGATCTAAAAATTGACGGAAGCGTCTATATCGACCAACTTAATATAAAGGAGAACGGCAACAACGGAATTGCGACATACGATGTCACTTTGCGAAACGAGGTTAATGTTGGCACAATCCAACGAATACAGAACAAAGTTGACTCACTTGTTACAGATGTCAAGTCAGGAAAGTATTCAAGTGGGTTTACGAGCGTTTCACAGATAGAGGCGATTATTAGGGCGTATGGACCAGAACTATTCTTGTCGCGCATTGCGTCGGACGTTGCGAAAGGATACATAACGTTTGAAAGAGGACTAAAGAGCAATGGCGACGTTTCTATTGAACAGGACGCCACCATCGGCGGCGACCTCGACGTGACCGGAAACACCACGCTGACCGACGTGGTGGTTGACCGTGTGCATGACGCGAAGTCAACGCCTGCCGAGCGTGTCATCATGGGGGCGCAGGGCTTCGACCTCTATATGGGCGAGGATGGCAAGAGCCATCTTTACATCGACTACCTCACGGCCCGCACCAAGTTCTTTGCGGCCTCTGCCGAGGTGCGCAAGGTGAGCTATTCGGGCGGCACAACGCTCTTCTCCAACGCGGGCAGCACCATCATGAAGGTGGTGGATGTGCTCAACGAGAGCAAGGCTGTGATAGCCTACAAGTGTTACGCCTTGGCAGACGACGGCACGACCAAGACGATGAATTGGTGGCATCCTGGCATGATGGCCTTGTGCCAGACTTTCAACGTCAAGGCTGGCGACACGGCCAACCTTGCCAACCGCTATTACTGGCGTTTGGTTGTTGGAGTAGGCCAAGAAACGCTCAACGATGGCAAGCTATACGATTACGTCATTCTCTCGAACAAAAAGACCTTCGTCGGCAACGAGGCCGTGGTGCCCGTGGGCTCTACGCAGGTCATAGGATGGAACGGCCACCCCTTGGTGTTCGGCAATGTGGCCATCGAGGTTGGCTCTAAAGGCGGCATGGAGAGCTTCGCTACCGTGGTGGCCGACTATGAGGGTCTGACCAACGACGAGTCGGGAACGGCCATCGTCTCCCGCGTGTTCTACGGCTATGAGCCTGCCGCCGATGGTGGAGAGCCCGACGCTCCCCAGCCCTACGATGTCATTGTGCAGGCTGGCGATCAGGTGCAATGGGGCAAGTATGGCAACCTCATTAAGCTCACAACCTCTGTGGAGGATGGTGTTGATGCTGCCAACGCGTCCTCCATAGCCATGTTCCACAACATGGGAGCGCCCTACAAGGTGGGCGGTGGGGTCAATCCATATCAGTGGAAGACGCTAACGTCGCTCGACTCGCCTGAGCTTGTCTTAAAGAACGCCAATAACTTCAAGTTCTTCACCGACGATGATCCCAACAACATCATCGACCCCATCACGGTTTCGTATGAGATAAATGCGAGCGCCGATTTCATCATTCGCAAGCCTACCACGCAAACGGCCACGCCCACCGACATGACCTTTACCGTCACAAAACGGATGGGCAACAAGACGGAGGATGTCACGGCCACCGTCAATCTCTTTGCCGACTACACTACAACCGACGGAGCAACTAAGGCTGATGTGCCCATCAAGCGCCTGTCCGACATTGGCGTGAGTTTTTATGCGCTCGCCTCTGTTTCCGTCAAGGCAAAGGATAAGAGCGGTGGCGATACGCTTGCCACTCTCAGCATCCCTGTCTTGTCGGATGGCGCACAGGGTAGCGCAGGAGCGCAAGGAAAGCCCGGTCAGGATGGCAAGAACGGTGTTGACGGAAAGCCGGGGGTTGACGGTAAGGATGGCAAGACCCCATCGGTTATGTCAACCACCTACAAGTATGCGGTTACGGCTACTGCCGTAAAGCCTGCCGATAACGCTTGGCAAACCACCATGCCCGACCCTTCTAAGAACGAGGGCAAGTTTATGTGGACCAAGACCACAACTACTTGGAGCACAGGCGATGCGACCGACACCTTCACTTGCACCTATGTCGGCAAGGATGGCGAGAATGGAACGAGCGTCACCATTAAGGGTACGTTTGATAGCGTTGACCAACTGCCCACCACGGGAAAGGAGAATGAGAGCTACATCATCGCTGGCGACCTGTGGGCTTATACAGGCACGGATAAAGAGGATGCCGAGAACCATAACGGATTTACCAACATGGGCCGCATCAAGGGTGAGGATGGCAAATCAGCTACCCAATACTATATTCATACAGCATGGATGAAAGATGCGGATGGCACAGGATTTACCATCGCTAATCCGCAGGGCACGGCCTATCCCTATATCGGCACACTCATCGACACCAACGACAAGGACTCGTCTAATTGGCGTGACTATAAGTGGACCTACGTCAAGGGTGACACAGGTTCAAAAGGCGACAAGGGCGACCAAGGTGAGAAAGGTGAGAAAGGTGAGAAAGGTGAGCAGGGTGAAAAAGGCGAGCAGGGCTTGCAAGGAGTGAAAGGTGATAAGGGTGAGAAAGGCGACAAGGGTGACCAAGGCTTGAAAGGAGACAAAGGAGAGCCGGGCGAGCAGGGTATCAAGGGTGACCCAGGTAACGATGGCCAGCCCGGCAAGGACGGCACCAATGGCACCGACGGCAAGGATGCCGTGGAGTTTGTCATTAAGGATGCGCCCATGGTGTTCGACACGGCAACCGATGGCGTTGTGCCCACCGGCACGAGCAAGACCGCAAAGATTTACGTCTACCGTGGTGGCGCGAACGTCAGCACCCAGCCTATCGCAGGCATCGTTGACCAACAGGGATGCTCTGACGCAAGGGTGACGAAGTTTTCCGACCATTTCGAGGTGACACTTGAAGGCCGCCACATCAAGAAGGATGGCGGTGTGAGCGTGACGAGCGGATATGTCGCCGTGCAACTCACCTATGATGGCAAGGCTTATGTGCAGCAGGTGCCGTTTCTCGTTAATGTGGCCAAGTTTACAGGCATGGTCAGCTCCAACAACGCGGAGCTGAGCAGCAAGTACACCGAGCTCACGAATAAGCAGGCGCAAACCGCCAAGGATGTGACGAACTTGCAGACTACGCTTAATGGCGTGCCTATCAAGAGCAACGACGACCTCACCAAGTACACCTCGGAGATTAAGCAGACCGCACGTGAGATTTCTGTCGAGGTAAGCTCGGAGGCCGTGCGCACAGGCCGTAACATGCTATTGGGTTCCGATTTCCACCGTCAGGGCTACGGCTATGCGCCCAACGGCACGGCCTTCACGGAGAGCAACCTAAAGATACGCACCTACGATGGCTTTGCCGGTTGCAACTCCCTGTTCATCGAGCAAACGGCCATCGGCAACAGCTACGCAGGCGTAAGGTGGTCCGATGTGCCCGTTACGGGAGGCAAGACCTATGTGATAAGCGCTTGGCTCAAACGCATGAGCGACACCTTCGGCGAACGATGCTCCATCATCGTGCATGAGTATGCTGGCAACGGCACGACAATAGCGAAGAACAACTCCTTCACGGCGCTTGATGCCGATGCCGACCCGAAGGGCACGTGGCGCAAGAAGGCGGTTACTGTCACCTTGCAGGCCACCACAACAAGGGTGAACGTCATTTTCTGCCTTGGCTCAACAGGCGCTTTCTCGCTCTGTCAGCCTATGATGGAGGAGGGCACGGAGAGCAACGGGTGGACGCTCGCTCCTGCCGACTACGGTTACATCATGGGCAACCGTATCGTGGGCAGCTTGGCGCTCACGAAGAACGCCACCTCACTTGCGCAGGATGGCTCTACGGCAAGCATCGCTGGCCTTTATGGTTCTGTGGTCACGGGAACGGATGGAGTGGCTATGGTGGAGCGTGACGCGCAGGCCACCAAGACGCAGCTCGCCATTGTGGTGCAGGGCTACCTGAAGGCCAACACCGACTATGTGCTCTCGTTCGATGTTCGCCGCATCGACGGAAAGGACGATGGTTGCGCGTTTGTGTCGTTCGTGCGCAAGGTGCTCTATTCGGAGCTTTACTCGGGTAAGGTCTCCATCTACTCGAAGGAGAACGGCAACGCCACCGAGAGCGGCTACTTGGAGATCAAGCCCTCGGGCGACTGGCAGCGTGTGTGGGTGCATTTCCGCTTGGCAGCTGATTGGACGGACGCAACGGGAAAGAATTTCAACATCGGCGTGTTTGGCGGCAATGGCACGGGCAACAGCATCCGTGCGCAGTTCCGCCGCCCGAAGTTGGAGGCGTGTGCGGCCATGACCGAGTACACCGACGCGCAGGCCGACTACATCGAGGACGAGAATATCTCGAAGAAGTTGCGCCGTACTGGTATCGACATCACCAATGAGCGCATCACGCTCGATGCCAAGAAGACCACCGTCACGGGCGACCTGACTGTTCAGGGCATCATTACCGACTCCACGAGTTATGTGGATATGGACGGCACGTTATGGTCGCCCAACGACGTGGGCGAGCTGGTGAACACAAAGAAGAACCTCAGAACTGTCGATGGTGGCGTGTTCGCTCCCATTGATATGACGGCCATCAAGAGCCTTCAAATACAGACCGCCGACCCGTCGGCCTTGGGTGCAACAGGCATCAATCCATCGCCTGCCTTGGTGACGCTTCCTATGTATGATGCGGTGAACCTCGGTTGTGGCGTTACTATTCCTGCCTACCGTCGTTCGGGCACGCATGTGCTCATCCGTAACGGTTTCTCGCTCGCTTATGGTATGTGGGCGAAGAGTGCAAGCTGGGGCAACGCCAACAATAACTACACGGCCTTGCGGCAGAACATAGCCAATGCGGCTGTCTACATCTGCACAGACCCCCGATTGCTCGCCCTCGACAACTACAAGTATGCCACTCCCACCATCACGCCCGATGGTCAGGATGACAACGGGGCTTCGGCCACCGCCGAGTGGTTCAAGGGTGGATGCTTCCTCAACGGTCGCCGTGGCCGATGGATTGCGCTCCTGCCCGGTCAGGAGATAGAGTTGGTGTCGGTCATTACCATGTGGCAGACGGGCACAAATACTGCCGTGCCCTACCTCGCTTGGTATGTGGTGGGCGGCAGCAATATCGACTGGCTCGATAAGCTTATATCTATCCGTCCGGCTGACAGCGCCTACAATGGCTATGATGGCTATTTCGAGCAGGAGATAACAGGTGGGCAGAATTTCGGAGTGGGTTCTATCGACAAGTACCGTGACGCTTTCTTCGGTCCTCGCCAACTGAGCGACGGTTACGTAGACGGTCTCGCCGCCCAGACGGTGGTCGTCACGCTGTCGGCAAACGAAGCGCCCTATCTCTGGGTTCAATGACAAGCATAAAATCCTATAAAGTATGAAGAAAATAGTAAAAGGCAACGATTTCACGCTTCGCATCCCCGTGAGCCGCATGTTCAATGGGGTGGCCGAGCCGTTTCCCTTGCCGGGTTGCACCGACATCGTGGTGAACGTGGTTAGCAGCTACCGCCGTATCTCCCTGCCTTTCTCCATCGACGTTTCCGACGACCACATCATCAATGCGCGTGTGGAGGGCGACGCTATTCCCCGTGGCATTTACGCCTTGGAGGTGAAGGGCAAGTTCTTGGGCAACGACTGGCGAAGCAACGAGTATGAGCAGTTTAGCATCGTGGACAATAACGCTTCGGGCGACACGGCCTTCACACCGCAGGAGGGCGAGGACAGCGTGCTCATGAACACGGCGCTTATCATCCTCGCTCCCGATGTGGCGCTTGGTGGTCTGATTTCCGATGCCGAGAAGGCCATCGCCAAGGTGGACGAGAAGCTGACCGAGGTTGACTCCACGGTTGGCGAGGCCGTGCGCAAGGCCGACACCGCCACCGAGCAAGCCACCACGGCGGCAGCCAACGCCAACACGCAGGCCGACCATGCAAAGGCCGTGGCCGAGGCTGGGATGCGCCTGAACCAATCCGTGCAGACGGCTGAGAACATGCGCATCCAAGCGGAGAAGGAACGTGTGCTGGCCGAAGAAGGGCGCAGCACGGCAGAGTCAAAGCGCCAGGTCGCTGAGAGTGGGCGCAACGATGCCGAGGTGTCGCGTGTGTCGGCAGAGAGCATGCGCAAGACCGACGAGGCAACACGCATCCGTCAGGAGAAAGAACGCAAGACATCGGAGGAGGAGCGCATAGCCAACGAAACCGCCCGTCTTAGAGCAGAGGAGACGAGAGCTGCCTCTGAGCAACAGCGCGTCTTAGACGAGCAGGCTCGAAACGATGCCGAAGCCGAGCGTATCAAGGCGGCCAAGGAAAACAAGGCGGCCACCGACCAAGCGGTGAAGGACTGCCAGCAGGCTGTGGCCGACGCTAAGGTGGCCGTGGATTACGACCCTGACACTTTTTCCATCGTAATAACAACAGGAAAGGAGGAGTGAGCACATGACAGATTCTTTGAACACCGTTAACGTCGTGGCCCTCACCGAGGCAGCCGACCTCAAGGATGGCGACACCCTGTTGCTTATTCGCGACGATGGGCAGGGCAACAAGACCTGTTACCGCATAGAAGGCCGTTCCTTCCGTGGAAAGAGCGCCTATGAGGTGGCGAAGGAGAATGGCTATACGGGTACGGAAAGCGACTGGGCGGAACAGGCCGCCAAGGTCGCCAATTTCGACGTTGATTTTGACCCTTCTGATGGGAGTTTAGTATTCACTAAGTAAAAACAAAAACAATCAAAACAGATAAGATATGGCAAAGACACAGACAAGGGTGAAGGTTATCTTCACAAAGGTTGGCACGGCCTACGATGCCACGAAAGCCTATCGGCTGCACGATTATATCGTGTTGAACGGTGTTACGGTCTACGCATGCAAGAAGGTGGATAAGACCACCATGACTTGCGTTGGACACCCGTTGACCGATACGGACTACTGGGATAAGTTCATCGACATGGAGGAGTTCAAGGCCGCAGCGGAGAAGGCCACCACGGCGGCCACTACGGCGGCCAAGAGCGCAACCGATGCGGCCACGGCGGCCAACATCGCCAAGACCAACGCTGATGCCGCCACGAAGAAGGCCACCGATGCGGTAGGTGCGGCCATCACGGCAACCACCAACGCCAACACGGCAACGCAAAAGGCCAACGACGCGGCAACGGCTTCCGAGAAGGTGAACGCCACCATCACCGCCGAGAACGTGTTGGAGGTGACTGACCGTGAAGGAGTAAAGAAAACACTGGAGCTCCAGTCGCAGGCCGACGCTACGGCAACAGCGCAGCAGGTAACACAGAACGCTTCCGATATTGTGAGTCTTCGCAAGCGCATGGACCTCTTTGGCGACGCAATGGTTGGTTTCGCTCGCGTGAGCAGTGACGCTGACCCGAAGCCTATTCCAGAATTTGTGTATGGAGACCGCAATCTCATCCGTGAGATTGGTAGCCATTTTAAGATGGGAACCGTGAAGCGTGTCGGCAACGAGGCCGTGCTTCAGCACGAGTGCGCCCCTGGCCGCATAACGCTTGCCTCTAATGGAGATACAGTTGCTGTTGACGGCACAGAGGGCGACTTGCTCATGTACGTCGATACGGATGTTTATCTCCAAAAGTACAACGCTACGGTGAACGGGAAGGAAATGAGCTGCATGGGTATCGGAGTTGTCCCAAGCTATTGGATGGGCCATGCAGCAAAGAAGTTCGAGCCTTTCGCTATGTCTCCTTTTTACACAGTCAACGCAAAGCTCGCTGGTGACGAGCGTGAGTGCGCCCACAACGTTATCAGCGACAGTGTTATGGGGTCATATAAAACTCCAAATGGACTGTTAAAGGAGAATTTTAAGGTAAACGGCGGCGGTTTCGCTTCACAAGGAATTAGTGGAGCCCGATCCATATCTTTAGCCCAAAACAAGAATGCGGATAGTAGCACCAACTACCCTTACATGGGTTGCTACTACGAGTTTTACGAGTTGTGGCTTACTATGATGTATGCAGAGTGTGGAACACTCAATACTAATAACATCTATTGCATGGGTACTGGTTGTACTCGGAGCATGCCTGTTACAGATGCCACATGGAACGATGAGAAGATTGCGGCTAACTCAGGAATAAAGATCATTAAAGGCGACGGAAGTGTAGTCGCATACACTCATTTGATGGATAATAAATTTGCGAAGGGTTCTTCCACAAATATGCACTTTTTAGATGGCCTCGTGGGTTCAGACCACTACTCATTCACCAAGAACGGAGAGGCCATAATGGTTCTTGACGCTATTTCAAAGGGTGACTTGCAAGAAAAGGTTGGAGATGCGTCAAACGTATTTTATTTTGACACGAATGGTTCGTTAGTGTGCTCTTCTGACGGTAGCATCAATTTGACAACAGGCGCAGGAATGTCTACAAACACTCGCTACTACATTGTGCGTGACGTACCAAACTGTCAAGGTATTGCTGAAGGAGTGCTAACAGCCGTCGTGAACTGCTATATAAAGATGAGCTTCGCTGATGGAGTTACTTTCAAAGGAAATAGCTTGACTGGAGCTTCTGCTATTTGCAAGTTCTCTCATTCTGTTTATCGTGGCAAAAGCTCTCCTCTGGATGGTATGTACCAACAGTTGAGTGGTGCTCTATTCGTCTCGAGAAAATCGGGCAACAAGTCATACACCAAGTTTTACTGCGCAAAAAGCTGGAAGGATTTACCTGCGTTGACAGATGGCTCTTCCTATACGGATATTTCTAACATAGAGAGCCTTGATGCGCTTAGAGGATTAACCACTTCGGTAGAAATCTCGCCAGGCCAAGGCTGGTCGAAAAAGGCGAACTATCAGTTTTCGCTTTTCTGTAGCGTTAACTCAGGAGGGGCACAGAATACTAACGAATGTTTTTCTTGCACAAACAATGGTTACGCATGGGGTGCAGGAGCGAATGGGGAAGTTGGCGAAGGGAAAGCTTGCGCAAACGCTTTCAATGTCGGATGTTTCGCTAACGGAATTTCAGCATCCGTTCGCTCTATTGAGAGCAACGATGCGTTCTCTTTCAATTCATATAGCTCTGGCGCATTCTCTGTTCCTCGGCTCGTGTTAAAGTAGTTTCAAAAAGATAATAAGTCATGGATAATTCAAGACAGATTTTTACAGAGCGCCAGCCAAAGGTAAGCGTGTGCGCAAGTGGAAGGGCTATGGTTGCCCTCAACGAGGCAGAGGTCAAAACCTCCGAGCAAATCGCCGTTGGTATGACAGATGATGGCGAAATGCTTACAGAGGAACGTACCTCGAAACAGTATTCTTATGACGTGTATTGGCTTGATGATGTTGGCGTTTCAGGCAACGCATTAAAGGCAGCTAAGAAAGCCGTTGTCGCCGAGATAGAGGCTTACGACACGTCGTCCGCCGTGAACGGATTTGTGCTCAACGGTGCGGTGGTGTGGCTCGACAAGGCGACAAGAGTCGGACTGATGAACTCCACCAACATCGCCAAGGCTTCGGGTAGCGCAACCACGACGCTGTGGCTGGGCGGCGAGCGCATGGTGGTGCCGTGCGACAAGGCAATTCAGCTCCTCTCGGCGCTTGAAATGTACGCCCTCGGTTGCTTCAACGTCACGGCATCGCACAAGGCTGCCGTGGAGGCGATGACAACCATCGACGAGGTGTTGGCCTACGACTACAAGCAGGGCTACCCCGAGCAGTTAAAGATGGAGGTGTAGGCTATGATGGTCGTCTGTCCTATCTTCCTATACGCCGTGACGCTCCTGAACATAGCGCTCTACTCGCGCAACATGGGGCGGCCCACGATGATCAGCGAGATGTATTACGGCATGGGGCGTTCGTTGCTGCTGCCCTGCTTGCTGGTGGCGCTCGCCCTGTCGTTCCTGCCTACGATGCTCGCCCTCGGAGGCCAGCAATGGCTCGCCTTCCTAACTTGCATGGGCTTGGCCTTCGTGGGCGCAGCCCCGGCCTACCTGAGCGAGGGCGAACGGTCTGTGCATAAGGGGGCCGCCATCGTGTCGGCCTTTGCGGGCACGCTGTGGTGCCTGACGATGGAGCCGTGTGTGGTTGGCGTGGCCGCCCTCATGGCCATCATCGCCACGCTGACCGACCGACGGTGTTGGCTCTTCTGGTGCGAGATATGTACCATGACCGCCGTGCTCGCTACGGTGGTGATAAAGACCCTCGCCTCATGATGCGCCTCTTCCAACTCAACAGGCGAGACTGCATTGGTCTCGCCTGTTGGTTCCTCGCCTCCCTCGCCATCGGTCTATGGTCGCTCCCGCTGATGGTAGGCCGTGAGCTCTACCAATGGCGGCGTTACCACCTACCGCGCTTCGAGTGGGAGGACGTGGCGAGATACGCCGTGGTGATCATCGTAGGGTGTGGGGTGCGATTTTTATTGACAAGATAGCGCAATTATGAAAAATATGTAGTAATTTTACAAAAATGAAACAAAACTAAAAAGCAGGATATGGAGAATATAGTACAGATACTCACCTTGCTTGTGTCAAGCGGCATTGTCGGCCAATTGCTTTATTACAACTCACGCAAGCGAAAGGAGGCCGCATCGGCCCAGAAAGACGAGGACGCTAACGCAATGGCCTATGCGGTGGAGTGGAAGAACCTCTACACGCATGAGCATGACGAGCACATGGCCGAGCGCACGAAGCTCAACGACAAGATCGACTCCCTGTTTGAGGAACTGAATAAGCAACGTGCCCAGATCCGTCAGCTCAAGGACGACAAGAGTGCGCTTATGCTCAAAAACCACGAACTGGGATGGTACGAGTGCCGCGTGAATGGCTGCCCCAAGCGCCAGCCTCCGCGTGACTACGGCAAGGAAGAAACAGACTAACATAATTAGGTATGAAAGCAAGTGACATATTGATAGCGAAGATCAAGGAGTTTGAGGGTTACATGTCTCGGGCCTACCGTGATGCGGTAGGCGTGTGGACTTGTGGCTATGGCCACACAAGAGGAGTGAACGCAAGGACCTCATGCACACAGGCACAGGCCGACGCATGGTTGCGCGTAGACCTTGATCCCCTCGAAAAGAGGCTGAACGGCATCAAGGAGATTGACTCACAAGGAAAGTTCGACGCTTGCCTTGATTTTTGCTTCAACCTCGGCTTGGGAAACTTCTTGCGCTCGACCCTCCTAAAGACAATCAAGGAAGGCAAAGATGACAAGCGCATCAAGGCCGAGTTCATGCGGTGGGTCTACGCAGGAGGCAGAAAGCTCGATGGCCTTGTTAAGAGAAGAGAATGGGAGGCCGAACGGTTCTTTCAGTAACGTTAAAAGACAATAGCAATGAAAAGATATTGGTTACAATGGCTCACGCTCGCTATGCTGGCCGTGATGCTCATGACGCTGACAGGATGCAGGAGCGTGAAATATATCCCTGTCACGGAGTACAGGGACAGGTACGTAAGCAAGACGGACAGCTTCGTTAAGACGGACAGCGTCTATCTGCACGATAGCGTTACAGTCTTTGCGAAAGGCGACACCGTCTACATTGCCAAGATACGCTTCAAGGATAGGTTCAAAATCGTCTACCACACCAAGACCGACACCGTAGCCGTGCATGACTCCATACCCTATCCTGTCAAGGTGGAGGTAGAGAAAAGGCAGTCGGCCATCGACAAGGTGTTCGTATGGCTTGGCAAGATGGCAGGCATTTTGTTTGTCGTGTTCACCGTGCTCATCGTGTATAACCTCGTCAGAAAGCATTAGATGAAAGTTCTTTTAGTTTTGATTTAGATAGGTTCAAGTTAGTTATTAGTTAGGTAGTACTTCTTTGGAGAAAGAAGATTGTTGATTCAGGATTTATCTCAGCCTTGCTTGCCCGTGACGGGTGGGCAAGTTTTTTTTGTTATGCACGAAAAAAGGCGACGCAAGAAGCACCGCCTTTATCAATTGTCAGAAACGTATCTTACAGCAAAGCACATTTCTCGTCAAACTCATACAGATACTCCAAGAAAGACTTTGTGTCGAGGAAGTAACTTGGGTAAGCCTCCTTTATCTCGCGTATCTTGTCAATGGCAACCATGAGTGCCGCTTCATCCTCATTGATGGTTGTTTCTATCTCGCTAAACATCTCGGTTGCTTTCTTGTAGTCAGCAGAAGGATATACCTTCGCGTGTACTATGTGCCTAACGAAATCAATAGTAAGCACGCAGTAGCCACGTTCATCTTCATCAAGGTCACTATTCACGGTGACGCGCAAGGCCTTGAACTGCTCTACAAGTTTCAGTTCCTTGTATCTGAAATACGCATCGCACAACTCTTTTGTCGTACAACCATCATACATCGCCAACACAGGCTTGTTCTCCTCGCGAGAGAATAACGCGCTTACGAGCTTGAAGAACCCTCTCCATTCCTGCGCATTGTCCATATCAGCCTTTAATGTCGTGTTTGATATGAGGCTTGCTGTCTCTACTGCCATTGCCCAAGAGTGTTGCAGCCGGGTACGGATTTGCAACTCCACGGAAAGGCCGTTGTAAGTTTCGTTCTCAGAACGATACTGGTAAACGTAATGGATGCTTCTGTAACCGCTATCTTTCGGGTGAACTACATAATCATACGACCTCTTTAAGGAGAATTTAGATGGAGTAAACTTGTCAAGGACTTCCTTCACCGCATCAAGTTCCTCTATGCTTGAAAAGACAAACCTCAATCCGCCAATATCTTGCAAGCCCCCGAGTTTAGTCCGTTTCGCTGCATTGTTGCGCAATTTCTCTTCTATTGAAGTCATTCGCTTGATGCGCATTGAGGAAAAGGCATAATGCGTGTTGGTGTCTGAGAAAAGCTGAACGATTTGCTTATCCAACTCTTGCATGACAAACAGGTGCGTGTCACGCCATTGCTGAACAATCGCCACAGCTTCCTTTCTCAAAAAAGGGTCAGAGCCTATTAGAGCATCTCCAGCCCTGTCAAGTTTGTGTCTCGTGTAAAGCATTGCGTGATTGATTATTTAAGTTGACTTCGATTTCGCTTGCAAAGTTACATTATTATATGCAAGTTTACAAGTCTTGTGATTATTATTACCGCAATACCAAGTGTTAAACTTCTCAAACGGCCTTTTCAACCAAAAGAAAATTATTACCTTTGCAAATGTCAATCTGACCAAAGGAGGAACTTATGACAAAGGAAGAGGAAGGCGTTATCCTTTCATTCATGCAAGGAAAGGATGTGAGCGAGGTATTGTCGTTGTTGATGAAGAACGGCAACAGGTATTCAAGGCGCATATTGAAGTTTTTTATGTGGTTCTGCAAGTGGGTACCCATAGTCATCATGTGTTTTCACGCTTATGGCATGGTGGATTTCAGCACTCATCCGAGAGAAATGTTCCTCCCATACAAGGAGAATACGGCCTGTTACCTGTTCATCTACTTTATGGTGTATGTGCTACCGATAGTCATTATCTTGGCCTCCCGTTTCTTTTTCCTATGTTGGAAGTATCGTGTGCCGTTCTTTTATTATTTTGGAGTGAACGCCATCCACATTTGTTTCGGTAGCATCTTTACGACAAATGAAATGATCATGCCTCACTTTTGCTTGATGGCAATGATAGCGAGCATGTACCTGTATGGCATGGCCGACTGGTTCTTGAAGAACACTGCGATCGGAAGAAAGTTTTTCTCATAAAAAATGCTTGCTGGGTATGAAAAAGATGTTCAACTATTACACCTTGGCCTTGATACTGAAATCGCTCTATGAGAGCTGCATGAAAGCATGGGAGCAACAACAGAAGGGTGAGAAGGTAACGGCCTGTGGCATGAGCGACGAGGATATTGACGAGTTGTGCCAAGACATCCTCCCCAACATGCTTAACCCTATGATGAGCACCGAGGAGGTGAAGGAGAAGCTACGTGTGAGCGACGCCACGCTTAACAGGCTTGTGGCCAAGGGCGACCTACCGAATGGCGAGTGCAAGAGGCGTGGGCATACGAGGTATTGGAAGAAATGGGACATTCTTCATTTTCTACGAAACAGAAAGAAATGACAGAAAGCTAATAGAGTTTTATCAATGCACCATAACTCGTTGATGATCAAGCGATAACATGATGATAGAAAATTGATAGAACTATGATAGAAAAGAAACAAAGCAAAATAAAGCATTTGCCTGCCTCGTTTTGAGGTGGGCTTTTTGTTTCAGTAGTAAAGGATTACTTTACAACTGAAATGGCGAACATGTTAACGTAATAGGCTTTTCTTAACATGAGCAATACAACGTGTTAGCAAATTCCAGTTTTGTTAACATGATAGAACCGCCTATCACCTTATCTTTCTTATTATCAGCGTGTTACAAAAAGTGTGAGCGAGTTATACACTTATCCATTATGAAGGACTAACTTTGCCTACGTAACGTTACAATAGTGTTAGTTCAAATAAGGTATAACAAGAAAGATTGTATTATCATGGATATGACAGATGCAAAAGTAGTAGAGAAGAAAATCTACGAAGATGGAAAGAAAGAGTATGCCAGCAAGGGCTTGGCAGGAACAGCCCTTGGCATTGGTATAGGTGGCCTTGCGCTCGCGCTTCTCAACGGAGGTGGTCGAGGCGTATTCGGCTCCCTCGGTGGTGGCAATATGCCCGAGAACGTGAACATCAACGCTTATGGAGCTAACGCAAGCTCCAATCAGCCAACCGCCTTACAGGTAATGGAGAAGGAATGCGCTGACGAGGTGAAGCTGCTTACCGATATGTTCGGTTTGAAGCTCGACACCGCCAACAAGTTCTACGCTATGCGTGAGACAGACATCGCCGAGAAATTCTCTATGTACAAGGGTGGCGTAGAGGCTATCAATGCCGAGAACCGCCGTGCTATGCAAGCAGAGTTCGGCCTGTATAAATCTCAGATTGATGCGGACTTCGGCCTCTACAAGAACCAGCGAGACAACTACGACAACTTGCAGGCCAAGTATTGCGAGCTCGACAAGAAGGTGGCCGTGATGGAAGCCCTCACTCCCTACAAGGAGAAGCTGATGATGGCTTACGTTAACGAGAAGACTTGCGACTGTATTCATGGACAGTTGGTGCTCCCCTCTACGCCAGTTGTTTCTGGTTACGGGAGTTACGGTTGTAACTGCAAGGTCGCATCAGCGCCCTCCACAGGAGCGTAGCAGGTCAGCGAAGAAGTCCGTAAGACGGGCCAAGAAGAAATGAGTTGGTGAGGGGCGTTTGCCCTCGTTGGTGGACGCCCTCTCACCTCTCCATAAAACATATCACCAACTTAAAGATATTGATCATGATGAATTTCGCAAACAGTCCATTGTTGGATATGGGCACAGGCCAGCAGCCGCAGATGATGGATGCTGAGTTGCAGAAGATATACGAAGCGCTACAACAAAAGCGTGCGTCCATCAACATGCAAGCGCAGCAATCGCCAACCCCTTTATGGGACGAGATAGACAAGATAGAGGACTCGCTCACAGGCGCCCAAAGGAAATACCTATCCCAAAACAAGGAGTATGTCGATAGCTTGCAGTACGTTACAAAGCTCGTGCAGGACGAGGAGCTACGCATCATACGCCCACGAATAGAGGCGACGCAACAAGGACAGGAGGCATTGAGAAAGCACCTGTCTCTCATGCAGAAATTGCGCAAGGAGGTAGCTCAGGCAGAGGAGCAGAAAACCGCCTTGCTCAACGACTACATGGAAAACCATAGCGATAAGACATGGCAAGAATATCTCACCATGATACAAGGCAAGAAAGGAGGAGCTAAGAAATGAAGATAGAGGCATTGAAAGAAAAGCTCATGTCGTCCGTTGACCTTTGGGCAGACGCACAGATTGACGATATGGTAAAAGGGAACCCCATGCTCGCCATCCCATCTGTGTATATAAAGAGGGCGGCCCACAACATCATAGCCAAGAACAAGGGCAAATGGAGCGAGCAAATAGACAATGCCGCCCTGTTCATAGCTGACGAGAACGGAATTGTTGATGCCGGGACAGTGTTCGATGACATGATGCAGATGTTAAAGGCCATCGACGACTACCAGTTTGATATCGGTATTATCCATGGGCATATCGGAGGTGGCATGATAAGCATCGACCTTCCTGACAACATCGCTATGACGTTATTGTTCGGGAGCAAGAGAAGCATCAATATCACGACGGAAGACTTTGCCGAGCTTAGATCGTTGCTTACGGATTGATCGACAAGAAACCATAAACCTAACAACAAATAACCAAAAACCATGAACGAGACGTTAAACAAAGTAATGGCCTGTGACGACATCAATGCCATCAAGAATGTTGTCGCCATCATGGCCGAGAGCGCAGAGGAAGGCATGGACGGAAAGTCGCGCCTCTTGATGTTGAAACAGATTCAATCCGAGATTTCCGGTTGCCACTACGACGAGCCGCTTTCAGGACTTCACCTGTCCCTTATCGGAAGGATGTGCTCGAACGATGTACCTATGCACTACTGGGTACTTAAAAAGGAGCAGGGCGTGACCGTTTACGACTGGCTTGTGCTTTGGGGAGAAATGGAACGCCGGCACGGAAAGAAGATACGCCAGTGGTTTCCCCGTATCACGGACGACGAGTATGGCGATAAGCTGTTTGACGAGTGCAAGGCTTTTCTTGAGAGCGGAGGCGATCCGTTCAGGGACTTAAACCCGTAAACGCAAAAGGGGTGGCCGCCTGTTACAGACAACCACCCCTTTGTGTGTTATTTACCAATGTTGCAAACTATCTGTTATCTCCACTACCATGTAGCTTTCCTCGCAACTGACGCGAGTGTAGCTTGTCGTAGTTCATCTTGGCGATGTCTCCGAGCTTATATCCGATGTCGTGCGAGAGGGTTGCGATATACCAAAGAACGTCGCCAACCTCCTTGGCTATCTCTTCTTTGCGCTCTTCCGTAAACACGGAGTTGTTGTCGCGAAGAACCTTCTTCACCTTGTCAGAAACTTCTCCAGCCTCACCTGTCAGGCCGAGCGTAGGATAGATGATTGGCTGAGGATAGATAGCCGTTTCCATGGCCATTTCCTGATACTCATTGAGAGTTAATTCTTTCTTTTCCATTCTTATTCTGTTAAAAGTTTGCTTAGCTCATCAAACGTAGGGCTTCCGACGTTGAGAACGAGCCCGTAACTTAGCCTCATGGCGCTTGTGCCATCTTGCTGCTTAGCGACGCTAATAACGGAACTCGTACTCACAATGTAGTCTATATAACTGACATTCGACTTAAATTCAGGCGTTGCCTGTATCTTTATAAAGTCACTCATTGTTCGCCTTCTTATCTTTCTGCATTGAGTGGCGTGCGCATTTGAGCCACGATTGGAGGTTAATCTTACACTCGCTCGCAAGGTTAGCCTCTCGCCATTCTGCATACTGCTCATAGGTAACTTTGTCCTGGATGATGAGCGCCATTTCCTCGGGGGTAAGAAAATCCGTATCGCCGAAGTCGCACAATCCTCTACATACGCCACCTATCCAATATGGATCTCGAGAGTCATCAAACAGTTGCTCGTTGATGACATTAGCGAGTCTTTCGCATGCGTCCCAATAATTCACCACCGCAGCGATACCATTGCCAGGACGGAACTTTTCGTCCGAGTCGTTGACTTGTTGCAAACCGATTTGCATTCCAGGATTCTCCACTTCGACCTTATACATGGCGAATGACTTAAAGCAAGGTCGGCTATAAAACATGGAGCAAAGCTCATCGAACATAGTTGTTGGGATTTGCTCTTGCGAACAATGTTCTGTTGAAATGAGCTTGTCGTACAACTCCCAGTCAATGTATTTGCCCTTGCATCGAACGAAATGCTCGTCGGGTTTCAGCACACCAACCAATAAGTATTCCGCCGCGACGATACCTTTCAGTCTGCGCCAGTCTTTCGTTGCCTGCGCCTCGTCTCCGATTCCAAAGCAGAACCCTTGGGCGTTTGACTTGTTGCCTTTGTCCGCTTGAACATCTGCGTTGATCAAGCCTCTGTAACTAAGGAATCTCATTGCTTCTTCCTTAGACATGAAACGGTATATCTTCTTTGTTTTCATACTATTTATATCTTTGTTCTCTCATCATGTGTCTGACAACGATGCGGAAAGCACGTAACATACGTGGATTTCCTTGTGTGAGCAATCTTGCAAAATTATCTCCATCAGGATTGTTATAAGCATTCAAGAGCTTCTTGGCTTGTCTTAATTTCATTTGCGTTCCTCCTTCTCCTCGTACTCTTTCAGCCTGTTTAGCAGGCTTTTGATTATAATTTGGTCACACTCGTTGAGTCTGCACATTTTCTCGTATCTCTCAAACAAGTCTTCAAACATGCTCTGTCGGCCTAATCTATAATAAGACACTCCGACTATAAGCACGTTAATCACAGTAAGTATAATAGCTATCATATTTCTTCTAACGTACTCCTTTTGAAGTTAAACGCATCTACGTCGCTTGTCGAGAAACCGCACGGCTTAATCTCGGGGCAGAAACCTCGGTAGAGGCAGTTGGGGACACAAGCATTCGCAAGGAATGGTTCAATCTTTACCAACTCTCTAATTGCCTTCATCCATAGCATACGAGTAGTTCCCTCCGCTTTGCTGCACAAGCGCACACGGGAGATATTGATAATCTCCTGGGCGTTGACGAGCAAGCGCATATTCACTGGATCACTCTTCTTCTGCTCGTCACGAGGCTTCATCTGCCCGTTGATGTCGGGACGTGAGGTTGACACGAACGGCTGGGCGTGTACGTGGCGACACAGGTGTACGCTTGCATAATATGGGATGTCGTAGAAATCGATGGTGAACTGGAGGCAGCGCAATGGTGAGTGCTCGGCCTTGATCATCTTCTGCTTGAACTCATTGGATGGCTCATGGTCAACCTCTGGCTTGCGTTGCGTGAAGCGTGCTGCGTTGAGCACATCCTTCCATGAGGTGACACGCCTGACGACAACCCTTGGCGTTGCAGGCTGCACCTCTTTTACCTTCGACTCACCATCTTGTACGATGATGTTCTGCTGCTTGATGTTCGCTCCTGTGTTGTGGAAATCTCCACCGAAAATATAAAATTCGTTTGACATAATTGAATGTTATGATGTTTTTTGTTGTTAGTCGCTGTATCTGTCTGACATGGCACGGAGCCAGCTTTCGACATTATTAAAGTCCGTCGAGCGGAAACGGAAACGCTTGCCGTGATATGATATTTCGGCCACCCATCTACGGCGTGTCTGGCTTACCCATCCCACGCCTTTCATAAGTCGGCCTTGCGTTCCACGTCCGCTCTGCACACGCCCCTTGTAGTTGCGCTGCTCCTCTTCGTATATGCACCCTTTTCTTCTCATCTTACTTCTTCGGTTATTGTTATTGCTCTTGCGAAATAGGCTTCACATTCTATACACTTGCCTCTGCGGTCGTTCTTGTGGTTGCGAAATCGGATTTCGTATTCGCCGGTAAGAAACAAATCCATATTTCGCTTTGACGAAAGGGCAAGCTCGATGATTGCCTTGTTGTAAGGAGCGTCTTTTCCTTTTGTGATTTGCGGGAAGCACTTTACGAAAGCCTCCGTAGCCGCCCTCGCACCTTGGAGGTAAGCGGAATACTGTTGCACTCTCCGAAGGTCAATTGGTGTGTTTGAGTCAGTCGCAACTTGTCTTATGACTTCAAAATCATGCGCAGCCTTGTTGTTTTGCTTATTCATGCTTCATCTTTTTTATAAGATATTTGTGTGGTTAGCCTATTCGGCCAACTGCTTGCGCACCTCCTCATAAAGGCGCTCCAACTGCCATCGGCTGAGCCACACATCGGCAGTACCGACGAACACATGATACTGGCCACCCTCGCGGATTATCCGCACGTCATTTTTCTTCTCTACCATTTTTTCTGTCTAAAAATTACTTGTACTCTACGGGCTCATCGTCCCAAGTGAGGTCTCGGCCTATCAGCTTCTTGATTGTGCCTTGGGGCACTGTTATGGAGAATCCTTCACGGTCCTCTTTTGGGACCCAAAGATTGAAGAACCTTCCCCTTTTGGGCTTGCTCTGGAAGATAATCTCTGTTCCTTCATTATCAACTGCAAGCCAAACTGTTGTCTTGGTAGTTGATTTTCTTTGGATTTTGTCCAACCATTGAATAGTCTCCATCACAGCGGAGGATGCAGTTGCATCATCTAATGGCTTTTTATTACTCATTGTCCTGTTTCTTATTAACGTTCCCAAACCGCGCCATTGCAGCCATAAGCTCTTGCGACAAGACGTTCTGTGATTGGCCATTCTGCTTCTCTCCTTGCTGCCTTGCCGAGGCAACCTGAAGGAGTATCTGTTCTAATTGCTCTTGTGTCATCGCTCTACATAATAGGTGAGGACATTACTTCCTCGTATGTCTTAGCAAAAATATAAGGCTTGCAAGGATAGAACTCTCCGTTTACGCCCTTGATGATGTAATCATTAAGAGAAGCATACATATCGCCTTCAAGTGTTGGGATTATAAGAACTGATTCATGATTCTTTACTTTACCTTCAGTAAACTCATCAATTTCGAATAAGTTTCCACCATTCCACTGAATAGCCTCAATGGTGACTGGTTTCTTTCTGTACTTCTTAATCATGTTACTATCTATTTATTTCCTCTCCACCTGTCACATGGAGAGAAAAGTTAATCACTCATCCGCATCATCGTGTGTTAAATCAACGATGTTAAGGTTACACGCCTCGATGATGTCCTGATATAATTCCTGTTCCTCCTCACGTGCCTTAGCCTTCATTTCGGTAGCCATAGCCTTAATGACCTTAAACTGTTCGAGTGTAAACTCATCAGCGGCAACAACTCCTTGCTTGCGAGCGATAATCTCTACCTCGTAACCGTCATAGTAGGTTCTCTTACAAATTGCAACCGAATGGGTGTCCTTGCACATGCCAAGTACGAACTCAATCGTCTTGCAATCAGCCTCGGCCTGTGCAATTTCTTTTTTGCTTTTGTTCTGTTCCATAATCTATATGTTCATTTCCGAATTAAGTCCTAAACCGAAGAGAAGATGCTGAAGTTGATGAACATATTTTAATTTTTTGTTCCAAAAGCCATCTAAAACAAAATAGTTCTCTACAGGAAACAAATCTAATGTTCCAAGCCTAAAGTCCTGATCATCCCATTCCCATCCATTCTTCTCTAAGATTTCAGGAGTGAGGGGTATAGGCTCTATCTCGCCAATAACAATTCTTGAAGAATTGCCATTAGGATATACAAGGGTGTACTCATACTCCTTGGTGAGCTTGTTCACAAACACCTCTTCCACTCTGCACAACTGGCCACTGGCCTTTACCCAATCACCAGGAATATATTCTAACTTATCCATACGTTTTACTTAAAAAATTAAAACAAGAAGTTTTTGGGTTCACGATAATTTTTATGTTCCGCTATCAATAGAAACTGCTGTTGTAGGTTTTGCCTATTGGCTGTTAGTGGGGTCTGGTTTTTTGCCACACGTGCCAAGATATTATCTTGCTCAGCTACACCCAAACAACCTCTTGTTGTTGTTTTATTTACTTTTTACGATGATTATACTTCTTTATAGCATCTTTCTTAGAAGCTGCCATAATCTTAACACCCTTGATAGTGAACTCATGCTGCACTTTTGGCTGACACTTCTGTTTATCAGAGGGGATGTTGCCTTTCGGTGTATCAAGTTTAGGACTTGGACTTTCAAAGATACTATCTTGTGCATAAGCTGCCGTAGCAGCCATTATTAATGCCATTCTCAGTAAATTACTACTCATATTCTTACTCCTTAACTTCTTGAAAGATTATACTCTTGCCATCAGAACGGTTCTCTGGTTCGCAATCAAAACCATCAGCCCAGCCATTTACAGTCGGGTTATGGCATGTTCCATCATGACCAAAGAAACAACCATCACAATTATTCTGCTCAACAATTTCAAGAGTAACAGAAAACCTTTCTCCAACTTTAAGCTCTTTCATATATCACTTATTTTAATTCTTTTATTGCGGTATCTAATTGCCACTGCTTAGAGATATAACGAGTACAAAAACCTTCCAATATCTTTGTGGAATCTGTGTAGGCGAGACAATCTGAATATGCTTTACTATTTCCATTTACCATTACAATATATGGAAATCGTTTATCTGTTGTCTCACCCTTGAAGTAACCAATTCTCCATATATGAGTAATATCAAATTCACAATTTCTGCATAAAACTTTAGCTCCTTTTACAAGATGATTGCCTAAAACATCGTTTCGATAAATCATTTTAGGCACATATTTATCTAACTCTTCGTCAAACTCATAGCAGTCTTGGCAGTAGTGTTTGTCACCTATCTCTTTCCATTTAGAATTTAACGCATAAGATATTGCAGTACTTTTGTCTTCCCAAACGGCACCATCCTCCAAAATTCTCCCACATCTGTCACATACAACAGAGTACATTTCAATTGGCTTAATCATGATTACCTCCTTCCTTTGGCAGTAAATCATCAATATTGAGCCAACGAATAATTCTATTGTTACTCCAAACATCTTTATTTTTATCGAAATAACTTACGTAGTATTTCCCTTTTTCATATTCCGATAGAATCGGAAAGGAACCATGGGGCTTATCACTAAAAGGATGCCACAAGTCCTTCAAGAACTCGTCGATAGCCCACTTAGCACCTTTTTCAAATCCGAACTCAACAAGGAATCCTTGTGTTACATCATCATTGAAATCTTTTCTCAATGACTTTGCAGCATCTTCTATTTTCTTATCGTCTATCATGATCACTCCTCCTTCATGCCGAACGGTGTTCCGTCCAAAAACGTTAATACATCAAAGGCTTGCTTGTAGTCAAGAGGTTCTTCCGAGCGAGAGCCTGACAAGAACACGTTGCACTCGTTGACCTCGGCAATTCCGACGCTCGTATTCATCGGGTTGCCCTTGATTTTAACCCATTCGAATCCATGATGCTGAACGATCTCCCAACACTCCGCACCGTCCTTAAATGGGCGAAATGTCGGCTCGGGCTTGATGCGGTAATCCTTAGGGTGTTCGAGAAAATAATCAACCGTAATTTCGTCGATGTCCTCCCAGCATCCCTCATCAACATCTAATGTTTGGATCTGTCTACCCTCAGCAAGTGCTGTCACAAAGGGTAAAATTATTTTCGCTTCATCTCTATTCATAGTTGTTGTTAATAGTTAATGTTATGTCAGCAAAATTGTTGTTACTCAACCTCAACAGGCTTCCAGTCAACGAGACGATAAAAAGTGTTCTCCTTAATGTTTACTCCATCTACCTTAAAAGCCTTAACCTCCTTGATAGGGCAAGTTACTCCATCAAAATCACCTCTCTCAGTTAAAACGATCCAACAACCAAGCGCACCACGAGCTATGCTATCTTTTCCTGTTACGAGAGCTACACTTTCCTTTCCTTCAACGGTGGCCGCTGAACAGTCGCCTGTGTTGGTGGCCGCTGAACAGTCGCCTGTGTTGGTGGCCGCTGAACAGTCGCCTGTGTTGGTGGCCGCTGATTGGTCGCCTGTGTTGGTGGCCGCTGAACAGTCGCCTGTGTTGGTGGCCGCTGAACGGTCGCCTGTGTTGGTGGCCGCTGATTGGTAGCCTGTGTTGGTTGATTTCGCGTCCTTAAAATTCACTTTATCCAATATGAATTTTACTCCAGCCTTAATCAATCCATTAAGACCTATTTCTGCCGATATATGTATATGCGATGTGGCGACTTTACAGTCCTCATTCGCTTGATCGACAATCCCACCACCTTCAACCTCACAATATCTGGAATCGCTTGGCGAATAATATCTAAACACGTCAAAAGGGTCCTCGCAGAAATGGAAACCTCTCTTGCAACACTTAACTTCTCCTTCTTGTTCGTAATCCTTTCCAATCTCGTATTGGAATCCACGGCATTTAAGGTCTTTATCAAAACCTTTGAAACCGCGAATTATATTATCTTTCTTACTCATAGCTTTTTATATTAGTTATTTGAAAGTTAATAAATCCTTGCGGTGGGGTCGCACATATCATCCAGTGTGCGTACCTTGCGCCATCGCTTTGCTCTGTTTTTGTTAGCATATACGGCCATTGTCGAAATGTAGCACTGGCAAGCAGGAGTGAATGGCGATATTCGCCCCCCCCAATTAGGTGACGCCTGTTCCTTGCACCCTCCTGCCACTTGGTCGTACATAAGGCAGTGTTCGCAAGTGTGTGGTTTATGACTCATGGCCTGAATTATTTTTTTTAGCAACAAGTTTGATGCAGGCTGGGTAGACGGTATCAAAACCATCAAACTGCTCCTCTACGTGCTCTACACTGAAATCATCAAGCAGTCGATCTTCTGCTTCGATGTAAACGTCCTCCTCATCGGATGAGGATAGCAGATCTATCAGTTCGTATTTGTTCATAAGATTGATGTTGAATGTCCTGTATGTACCCGACTGTCCCCTTTGGGTGCTGCATAAACAGCAGGAACATCGGGGTGTATTTTTGTTTGCCCTCTCTCCATTTGTAGACGAGGTAAACCTTTGCGGACGGCCCTACGCTTCCGATTGTTTCAACGAAACGCGGAAGCTCGTTGAAGCGCTTTTGGCAATAGGAGTTGAGGTTGTCTTCGCCCTCTATCCATTTATATATAAACATAAGCCTTTCTTTCTGTTTAGTCGCGCTCTTCGACCGCAGCCTTGTACTTGCTGAGCTCCTGCGTGAGCTGATAGTTCTCCTTGTTGTAGTAATCACGTTCCGCTCTCGCCTGGCCGATACAAACATAACTTGTGATGATACATACGACAAGCACGGCGCCTATGAGCGCCCAAGGCCATCGGTGCACAAATCCATTAACTGTTCTCCATAGGTTGCGAAAGAACACGCTTGCGTAAAGGATAGAGTACACAAGCGCCTCTTTGGTTGTTGCGTTAGTCACGAAGCTTATTCTGTCTTTGTTGTTTCCCATAATGCTTATCCTAAGAATATTGGTAATCTTCTAAAAATCTCGTTATCGGGAGTATTAAACTCCTCCTGCCACATGCGGTAAATCACATTGAGGTTTAGCTTCTCTGCGATATGCGCATGACGCTCCCGGAACGCCTTTTCTTGCTCTTTGAAAACGTACAGGCGGTTGCTTTTCAAGCGAGCGATGTTAGCTGATGACGCATCGTTCGCAAAAGCCTCCAAAGCACCCCAGTCGTTGCTGTTCTTTGGTGCGAAGTTGATGCCGTCCACATAACCGAAATGTTGGTCCTGACTTGCTGTTCTTGCAGCGAAAGCAAACCCACTTGTGTAGATGTAGATATTTTCCACGTTAGGGTATTGCAGTCTGATGTCCGCCGTAAGGTTGTCGATGTTTACCCATGACAGAAATGGCTCACCGCCAGTGATGCAGACGGTATGGACCGTTTTCAGCTCCTCGACCGTGGCCACTGGTATCTTGTTGATGTCGTAATGTTTGTTGCAGCACAGCCTGCAATGATGGTCGCACCTTTCAAGTATCATAAGGTGCATGATTTCTGGTTTCATTTTTATATTTCCCATTTGTCGTTAATGATTACTTACTTGGTTCCGTTGCACCAATTTTCTGTTGACTGCCAATAGCCGGCAAGCCAAATCTCCTTCTTTGACGCATAGGGGTGGGCTTCAATCCACTCTTCCGCCTTTTTGTTTATGTCAGCCATCTTTGTTCTTTTTTTTTTTTGTTCTTGTGGTATTTAAGGTAGTCTTGGTAGGAGACGCATTTCTCGTTACCAATATCGGCATTTGCCTTTTTTATCTCAAGCTCACTATAATGCGCGTCTATCGTGTCGTTCCTCTCAACAAGAAACTTTCCAACGGAGTCCATGATGACGAGTGGATCGACGTTCCCATAGAAAGTGCCATACCGTCCAATCTTGAAGCGCCTTATGAAAAGCATGACCTCGGTCATTTTGAGATACCCGAAGTCGGCCACCATTAGCTGCGCCATCTGTAGCAGTTGCTGCGAGTTGATTTTCTTGCTCACGCCAGCGAACTCTGACAGGTCAGAGAATTGGTACACGAGCCACTCCTCGGCCGTTCCTTTGCCGTATATGTTGTTGGCTGCCCACAGTGTAGGAACATTACCGAAGATGCAATACGTCTGATCATTCGTTATCGTCACCGAATTGTTGACATGGTATTTCAAGAGGAGCTCCTTCTTCGTCTTCGGGAATCCCTCTCCTTCTCCTATCCTCTTTGGATTGCTCTGAGAAATACGCCGCAACCCCTGCGTAGGAGTCGAGTCTCTTTGCTCGTTCCTCCTCCTCTCTTTGCGATGTTCCATTTGACTGTGCGTTATTATTGTTGTAATTGTTTAGTTTCCACCTCGCAAGCCGTTTTGGTATGTCAAACACATTTTCCATTTCAAAGCGCATCCTCGTGCCACTCTTGTTACTCTCGGTCCAATAGTCGAAGAACTCCCGTATCATCGACTTACCATAGGTTTCCATGTACGGAACGAGCTTCAGCCCGAAGTCGTGACTACGCTGTTTTAGCATGTCATCATCGTGCGCATTTCGTGCGCATTTCGTGCGAGAAGTGGTCGTAACCCTCTGACTATCAGAAGAAATGCCGTGCGGAAATCGTGCGCGAGTCGTGCGGATTAGCAGTTTCTCTCCATACAACTTATCCATTATATGACGCACCTTCCCTTTTGTCGTACAGAACTCATCGGCAATGCGTTGAAGGCTTACGCCAACAACACCTTCCTTCGTGTTCCGCTTGACAAACATGTATATCGTTATCTCAAGCCATGAGTGGTCGGTGAACAATTTGTCAGGTACATTCATGCGTCCGAACGTTTGTCGTGTTTTCCAATGAAGGCCCGGCACTCAGTATCTTGGAAGAAACATCGTGACGGGCCTCGGTCTATTCATCTATTATTATGGCATTAAAGGATTTGACTATCATTTCTGCGCCCCTTCTTGCCTTATCAGAAAGGGAGGTCATTGTTGTTGCCCTGTTGCTGCTGCACGGGCTGCGCGGGCTGCTGAAACCCGGCATTTCCTTGCGGCTGGCTATCCTTTGGAACGCCGGGGGCGACCTCGTTAGGCTTGAGCATACGGTCAATCTTCCAAACGTTAATGTCGGTGAACCATCGGCCATTGTAGTCGCGGCTCCTGATGTCGAAGAACACCTGAAGGCTCTCGCCTGCCTTAACGGCGCACTCTGTGATCTTGTCGTTTCCGAAGATGCGGAAGCAGATGTCGCATGGGTAATTGCTATCGTCTGTCGTGAGGATGAACTCCTGCGTCGCCCACTCCTTTCCTGATGCGGACACGCCCTGCTTCGTTTGGAGCACCTCTTTCACTGTTCCTGTTACTGCAAATGACATTGTGTTTCTTGTTTTTGTTGTTTATTTGTTAATGATCTGTTCGATGAACTCGTTCGCGAGTATCACACGCTCCTCCATGAGCTTGATGTCGTCTTCCACACGTTCTATCTCTGCGTGGTGTATAGGTTTCGTCAGCCATGGGGTATAGGTGATGAACGTTCCGCTTTTGGCGTCCGTGCAGCTCATTTCGGCCATCATCTGCCAATAGTACTTTGGTTCTGTCTCCTTGAGTGACGCAGCGTCATGTATGAGCAAGCGGTATTTCATGTAGGTGTTGATGTTCGGGCATTTCACCTCGATGATGCGTAGGCCGCCATTCTCATAGATGCCACCGTCGGGGCTTGCCGCAAAGTGTGGTATGCTCTTGTGGCGGCATGATGGCATGGGCACCACGTCATTGTCCTTAAGAAACATCTTTTGGTACAGCTCAATTGCCGACGACTCCTGCTCTGTTCCCCACTCCATTGCTTTCGACGTGAACGATGTCTGGTCAAGGTAGTCTTGAAACACATCATCGTCCTCAAGGAACACCGGATTGAAAAGACGCTCGGCTGCCACTTGGTAGAGGTAGCTCTTTGCGGTTTCTGACCACATTTCGTCCTTCTTTCGGCCAGCCTTCATGATGTCGGCGATTTTAGAACCTGTCAAATTTCCGATCCGGCTGCGGAACCATGCGGTCGAACGCTGCCCTGTTCCATCTGTAATCATTTCTTCTCCTTCTTCTTTGCGGTTTCTGCCTCGGCTGCCTCGGCTGCTTTGGCGGCAATAGTCTTTTTGTTCTCCTCGGCACGATAAGGTCTCATCACCTCCTCAACGGTTGTGTCACCATCTTTAAGAGACTGCGTTATACCGAGAAGGACAGCGATTTGGTCAGCCTTTATCTGGTTAACCGTCTGTTTACCACAGAGCATTACAACCTCCTGCTCAGTGATACCATACTCGTCCTTAAAGAAGTCGATGCACTTCTTGCGTCTTGCCACGAGCTTCTCCTCGTCAGACAAATCACCAGTGACAAAGTGTTGTGCTGCTTGATACACCTTATCTGTAATCGCCTTTGGAATTACAGAGAACACTGCGTTGCGATAAGCGATTGAGTTTGCCGCGTTACCAGTAACGGTAATCATATCGTCAGAGAACCGCTTTCCGTTTTTGCCTACGATAGAACGGCGAACCTCGAAGGCCGTGGCGACGTTATTCTCTAAATCCCAACAAGTTCCTCGGCTAATCACTTGCTTGTCAGTAATCTGCACAACCTTTGCTTCCGCTCTCACATTTCCCCAATTACTAACTATGAGCTTTGCAAGATGAACGCTTGGTCCTGTAATGAGCTTTCCGCCACGTGGGAGCGCATATCCGCAGCTCTGTGCGGTAGCGTAGTCCATTGTTGCCATTGCGATTGAGTTATTTACACTTCTTGCGATGTCTCTTGGGTATTGCTTTGCGGTAGCAACCTGCGAGTCAACATTCGCACGTTCCACTGCGTCAATCTGAATGATGTTTTGGTCTTGCTGAACTTGCAAGACTTCGTAATTTTCGTTCTCCATATAATATTAACTTGTTAATGATGTTATTGGTTACTCGGTGAAAACTTACTATGGAACTCCAAGGTCTTTCTGTTGAGCATCCGCGCCTGACCATCCTCGTAGTTGAGCCGAAGGGCGAGTCGCGCGACCTGCTTGGCAGTCCGTCGAGGAAGAAGCCAAAGGCACTCATGGAGTATCTCTAGCGACTCTAATTTCTCGTTTACAGCCATATAACTTCACCCTTTAGGAAAACAGCCTCCACACTCGTACCTGTGGCCGCTACCGACACATAGTCGATCATGGCCTCTTTCATAACCTTGTCTATGTAAGCGAGCGCTCTGCTTAAAGAGCTTGCCTGAACGAGGTACACAACCTTCGTGCGTTGCTCCTTGCCTGTTTTCTCGTCGAGCGATATGAACTCAACCTTCGCCTTGTAGAACTTGTCGTCGTTCCCATCCTTTGAAAAGAGCACCTCCTTGTATGGCGCTATGCTTACGCTGACAATGTCAACATCGTAGCCGTCATACTCGGTGAGCGCCTTCTCCTCTGCGTCGCCAAACGACTCGGCCTCTACGACGACGGTCTCCTTCACCCTCTTTTCCTCACCGTCCTCCTCTGTCTTCGTCACCTTTGCGGACACCTCGAAGTACTTTCCTGTACGCATTTTCAATCCATCCATATTTGTTTGGTTTATTTGTTAAACACTGTTTGTTTCAAAACCCTGTCAGATTAGGCCGCACCCACACTCGTCAGCATGGTAGTAATCCGTAGCTATCAAGTGGAGTATCTCGTGCCCTCTTTCTGTCTCGGCCTCCTTCATTAGCTGATGCACGAAGCCGTAGTCCATCCGTGCGGCCTGTGCCTGTTGTATGAGTTTCCTGTCGTGTTCAGGAAGCCCTTTCGTGTTGTAGTGCATCATGGGGCACACTCCTCATCCTCGTCCTCGTTAACAAGCCCGATGGCCCGTGACACGATGTTGCCGATCCATGCGCCAATGAGCGCGCAGATGGCTACCAGTAAGCAAGACAATGCGATTATTCTCATAGCTGAAAACGTTTGGTTAGCCGTCTGCCCACCGTGGCCCGCGAGATAGCGTTAGCGACCTCAACGAGAACAACGATGAGCATCATGGCGAACAAATAACAAAAACATAAAAAATTTCTCATAAGAGCCGCATCCCTGAGTCGAACAGGGTAATGAATCACTATCGCGCCTATCCGTTTAACGCGCTATATGCGGCTGTTGAGCGCCCGCTGGCGCCCGTGTTAAAAACATATCTAAGTATCTAAGACAGACAACGCCGTCACGGCGTAAACATACAAGTAAATCCATCACGGACAACATGTAAAAAAACAAATGTGTTACTGTTTAACCTATTATATATCATTTATATGAAACAATTCAGCGCAAACCTGTTATCTCAACACATTTGCGTTGCTTTTTATCTTAGTCGTCGTTGTCTGAATTTCGTTGTTAAAGCGGGGAGGCTTCCGAGGCTCTTTGTCCATAGCGCCGCTTGCGCATTGCGCCAGCCTCCCCAATCAATAACAACAAATCAAACTATGAAACTATAAGCTAATTCTTCCCTAATGACCGACTCTCCTCCTCGGCATGCTCACAAGCGTCCATCATGTCGAACAGGCCCTTTATGGCCTTCTTCTGCTCTCCCGGTGTGCGCCATACGTCGTCATACTCCTTGAAGATGTCAACGGCAGAGCCGTAAAGCGTCTGTGTGTTCATCCACTGCTCTTCAAGCTGCGTGATGCCAAGCTGGATATTCTTCAGCTCGACGCCATCAAGATCGTAGTCGGTCGATGGCTCTATTGCGAGCTCGGCCTTCATCCACAGCTCGCATATCGCCCTCATGTTAAACGCCTTGTAGATCTTATTCAGCTCACTTGGGGCTATGCCAACCGTGTTTCCGGCGTTGTCCAACGCCGAACCATACACACGTACAGCTATCTTCAGGCACGTCGTTGCCGTGATGACCCAAGCTATGATGTCGGCGTTCTTGACGCCGTGGCTCTCAAGCGACAGCTTGAACTTGTTGACAAGGCAAGTGAGGAACGGCCTTGTGCGTGAGTACGCTTGCGCACCAATGGCGGTCCACATGTCGAAATACTCCGAGTCCGTAATGTCACCGAACGACTTGCGCCTGTCAGGAGGAAGGTCTTTTAGCCTGAAGAAGTAAGGTGGGCCGCCATACAACAGGTTTCTCTCGTACTTGTGGTATTCGTCCACTACGTCCTTGAACCGTTTCTTGATGGACATGCCGTCCGCAGCACGTTTGCGGTATCTCGGATGCTCTTTCACCTTTCCGAGAGCTTCCAAGCAAGCCATCCAAGCGGCGTTGTTGGCGACACCGCAAGTCGTCTTCACGAGCCCTGATATGATGCCAGCGATTTGAGCCAGCGTCTCCTGCCGCTCTGCCCGTATCGTATGTTTCACTTCTTTCATGTTCTTTCTATTTGTTAGTGCGCCTGCAATACTCTGCGATGAGCAATGCGTCGCAAGTCTTAAGTGTCACTTTCTTTCCGAGCTGCGGGAACAGCGCCTGCGCCTTCGCTTTAAGCATCCTTTTCCATTCGGATTTCTCATGCTTCTTGCTTGTGCCGAGCGAATATGTCTTTTCCCACTTTTGCGGCCTCGCCTTGATTGTCCTAATGCCAAGCGCGAGGAGCGCCATTTCAAGATGCCCGTTATGCCTTGCGAACCTTGCCGTCGATGATGAAGATTGACCGGGCATGCCCTGCCCAACATCCTCAAGCACGCAAACAGAACCATCCTTGTAGCCCATGAGAAACTGGAATATCTCCATGGGAGTATCGGGCATGTTCACGCACTCTATTACAGAGCCATCATCGTCGAGTATTGCTATCCCGCCGCTTACGCCCGGGTCTATACCTATGTAAACCATTCTACCAAAGTTAAAAAATAAAGTTGGGCCGCTTTTGAACGGGGTTGAACGACAGACTCTGGTATACGTTGTTTCCAAACCGTTGCCATTTTCCCGTCTTGTACTGTACGAGCCAGTCGCCCGTGCGCGCTATTGGTGAACCGTCTGTCGCCTCGTCCTTGAATCGGACTGTTATGTCCATTCTCCTGTGCCTGTCTTGGCTCACGCTAACGAACTCAAGGCAGTCGAGAGACCTTAGCTCCTCGACGTTGTTGCGCCAAACCCTGATGCTTTTGATAATGTTCATCTTCTTGTCGTCACAAAGTCGTTAAATGCCGAACTCATCGTAATGCTTGTCGTCCTCTGCGAACGAAACGGCATGTACCGTGAGTGTTCTCTCATCCTCGTCAACGGTTGCCTTGTATCTCTTAACGTCCTTGCGTGGATGCTTTTTAGGAGTAGTGTATGCAAGCACTCGTCCGTTATAGCAAGCCTTGACAGTGTCGAGATAGAACACCCTTGTCTCTCCGGGTTTCAGCCTCATGTAGTCCATGTATCCTACTTTTCTTTCCATATCTTAGTGTTATGCGATTAGAATCTTGTTCCTTCGATGCGCTTTATCTCATCGTTGATGTAGAAGATGGCCTTTCTCAGGTCCTCTATGCGCTTCTCCTCCTCGGTCTTGTCACCGTCAGCCTTGCCCTTTCTCATAAGGTATTTCAGCGCGTTGCCGATGGAGAAGTCGAAGTGGCGGCAGATTTCTATTGGCTCTACGCCACATAAGTCCTTCAGCCACGCATAATGGGATGGATGGTTGACCTGTTCGCTCTTTTCGGCGTATTTTGGATATAAGCCAAGACCAATATCTTCTTTCTTAATCATAAGCTATTCTCCTTTTGTATGCACGTATCCACAGATGCCGACGTACATGATGTATTTTGAGTATTTAACCATTTTTCCAAAAATCTACTATATGGAGGAAAATTCTCAGCAAACAACAAATCCAAACCAAGAATGTCCTTATGATTTTTCTTCACTTCTTCTTTGCTAATTAGTTTCATCATTCTCAATCTCAATAAAATCTCCAATGCCTAAACGAGCATTGTTTATGCAAGACGCAATCCACTCTATCAGGTATGCGCTGGCCTCTCCGCCGTGTTCCATACCGAGGGCCTCTTCTATTGCGTCGCAAACATGGCTCGCCTCATGGCTCACAACTCCGACAAGGCGCGCTGTGGCATGGTTGTCGAACACCACGAGCTCGCCAATCTTGTTGTCAGAGCACCTTCGCACCTCGAAGCATGTCACGGCCTCGGCCACACAAAGGTCGAAGTCCACAGGCTTTCCTCTCTCGCTCTTAAAAACACCTTCGAGGTCTTCCGGTCCCAACCCTACGGCCACCCAAAGCCTTCGTGGGTATAGGCCAGGATCATACTCGTAGTATCCGTATCTCTTCATGCACCGTTCTATCTTTTTGTTATTTCTATGTTGGCGAGGAGGTTTCGGAACCTCACCCTCATGCGGCCTACTCTCATTCATCCGCATTGCCGTGCATCTGTTGACACCACTCGCCACTTGGTTTCCGCTAAGTATATGATTTATAGACGCCCTTTGCGTTATCGTCTTTGTCGGTCGGTGAGAGCCGCCCGGCAGCCTTCTGTGGTTTCGGTTACGCTTCTCTTGCCATCATGTGATGGTAGTTAGTCGTTGCTTGTCCCTACTCGCACCTTAGGAAGGACTTTCGATGGTCATGCGTCCGTTCACGGGTCGTTCGCCAGCCACATATTATTATATGTTGTGGCTTTGCGAAACAAGGCAGCCTCATTCGCCGCTCGCCGCTACTGTTTTTTCCACGCCATCTGTTTTGTTCCAATAAGCAAAGAGCTACTCCTTTCATTTCATTGTGCCTTCATCGGGGATCGAACCCGCCACTGGGCGCCAGCCGCCCTGAAGGCTTGATAGGAATCCTGATGTCTCATCTGTATTCCTCTCCCCACGCTTGGGTACCTGTAATAATACTAACCTCAAACTTTAGATTTTGAAAAATCAAAAATCAATCAATAACCAAAAAATCTATCTACCAAATATATTAAAGAATTACATAATCCTGTTGTTCTCGATGAGCCTCATTACATCCTTCACCTTGTAAAGGAATGTGTTCCTTAGCTTATAGGTCGGCAACTGCCCTGACTCCCGAAGGTCCTTGATGAAATCCTTGCTCACGCCACCGAGAAAGACGGCCAGCGACTTGCTTGTAAGGAACTCCTGTTCCTGTTCCTTCAACGACAGCACTTTCTCGACCACATTGATGTTTAGGCTTGCGCGGCATCTTGGCCGCTTCTGTTGGCTTGTCTGCATGGCTATCCCTCCTCTTTCTTGTTTTGCTCTATGAGCGGCATTATGTTGTGCTTCTTCAGCTCTTCGTACAGGAAGAGCCTGCCCTTCTGCGTCCATTTTGTGTGCATCACTGTTCCGTTCGTACCGTTCTTGTGGACTATTGGGAATGTGTCGGACTGCACGTATCCGAACGGGAGGTGTTTTGCGTAGAGCACCCACTGGCCGCCTACCTTGTGCTGCACCCCGAAATTTCTGAGAAGGACGTTGAACGCCTTGGCCGACTGTCCGTAGTCTTGCGCTATCTGCGTTGTCGTGACGGTCTCCTTGCTTGCGAGGATCATGTCAACGTATGTCACCTTTGGCTCCATTTCAGCTATCGCGCCGTTCAGCTCTACAATCTCCTTGGAGGTTGCCTCAAGTTGCCTCTGCTGTTCCTCGATCTGCTCCTGCTGCTTTGCGGCGAGCATGAGGGCCTCTGCGAACGACTGGGGCACTTGGTACTGGCTTCTCTCTTTTGTCTCAAGCTCTTCCCAGCGGTTGATAATCTTAGCTCTCAATATTACATCATATCCACTTGCTAAAAGGAGACACGCCTTTTTATTTAAGACATACATGTTTCTTTCTTCTCCCTTGGTGTCCTTGTAAGTAGAACTCTCAATAATATAGCTTGATGTATTTTGCTTACCAAAGCACCAGTTCAAAATCGCCACCTGGGTTTTATTCGACAAATACTTATACTGAGTTCTATCACCTCGATGGTAATCTTCTCTGCAATCAACCAATCCCGATGTGGATTCGTTGATTTTGTCTATAAGAGCTCTGATGTCACGCATTACGTGAGCATGTTGCTTGCCTGTCACCTCAGCTATCTCAAGCGAGGTCATTGTTTCCTTCTTGATAATTAGGTCTGTCATTTTTACCTCCTATACACTATTATTATTGTTACTCACTGGGAACGGCCTCGATCACGATTGTGCGGTCCTTGTAGTTGCATTTTGTTCGGTATCTCTCAACACCAGCAGGAGGCTCTATGTGTCCTATCTGCAAAGCGTATGATTTTGCCGAAACGACAGCTTTTGGCGTATCCAGCACAAAAACCTCAAATTCGCCTGGTTTAATGTTTAGGATGTCAGCCTTTGTCACTTTTTTCATTCTACTTGCTTTATTACTTCTTATATAATTTGGAAATGTGCGACAAAAGTAGTATATTTGCAGTGTGAAATATTGATACGCCACTTTCGGTCGCACAGTCTTCCGTTTGTGTCGGTCTTAATTCGTTGCTTGACCCGAAACACAAGTGCAAAGATAGTGCTTTTATAGTGTAATGCAAAAGAAAAGGTCATTTTTCTCACTATATTTAACACTTCTAAACATTTTGTGTTGTTTTAGTTGCATATATGACACTAACGCACACAACTATGGATACAAACATTATCGAAAGGATGGAGATGGTATTAGCGAAGAGGCATGAAACCAAGAACTCTTTTGCTCTATCTGTTGGGATCGCCACCTCTAACTTCACTCGCAAGATGAAAGGAACGCAAGCATTCACCAAGCGCGACTTCATGTTGATCTCAAAGGCGACTGGCATCAGCAGGGAATGGCTTGAGTTTGGCGAGGGCGAGATGGTTTCCGACAAGGGCGCAATCGTGACACAGGTGAAAGCAGAGAGGCCCACGGGCGACGGGAAGCCCTTCTACGACGTTGACTTTGCGCTCGGCTTCAACGGAATGTATAATGACGAGCCGAACGTGCCTTCAAAAATCATCAGCGTACCCGGCTACGAGAAGGCCGACTTCTGGTGCCGCACGTCAGGCGACAGCATGAAGCCGTTCATCAGCAACGGAGACATCATCGCCCTGAAGGAGATAGAGGACTGGCAGAGCTTTCTCCCCATGAACGAGGTGTACGCCATCATGACAACCAACGACCTGAGAACCGTGAAGGTCGTCCGCAAGGGCAGCGACGACGAGCACCTGACCCTCCACGCCTACAACGAGGAATACGAGGATCAGGAGATAAGCAAGAGCGCAATAACGAAAGTTTTCAAGGTGATAGGAGCTTTGAAAACAATGTAGGTGTAAAAAGAGAGATTAAACCAACAATATTTATCCGTACCCAAAACCGTACCCGATATTCCAAATGGACCATAAAGTGCTGATAGTCATAGGGTTACAAATCGTTGCAAACATCTTCATGACGCTTGTCAGGAATTAGAAGCAAAACATCATAACACGCTATGTTTCAGATAGTTGCAAAATTGCAAGGCGTAAGCACCCATGTGAAAATCGGCGATTTTTCGCACAAAAACTATAGGTTTATCGGGGTTTGTTCGGGTACTTCCGTACCCAAAATCGTACCCAACGAAAACAGGGTACGAACGGAAAGGGTCTAACATAAAAAAGGAAAGGGTCTATTATGAAGTACCGCATTTACGTAGACACAACGAAAAAGAGGCAAGACGAGCAAAGCCCGGTCGTGCTAATATTCGAGGACAGTGGAATGAGGTTCAAGATTTCCACGGGCCTGTTCTCTTCCAGGAAGTTCACAGGAAAGGAGTTTCCAAAAGAAGAGCCCAACCACAAGGCTAAGACTCTCAATCTTGCGAAAAAGCTGCTTGATATCGACGAATACCTACTGGTGAACAGCGGTGTTCCGTTCAACAAGGCGAAAGAGGATATCAAGGCGATTTTGAACGGAGAGGGGAACGCCCTGAAGCCAATCACGTTCTACATGGAGGAGCTGGCCAAGACCAAGACGCCGAGCACCGCAAAGTTCTATATCAAGACAGCGAGGAAGATCAGGGAGTTCGACCCATCAGCCACCTTCGACACCATAGATGCTGAATGGCTGCAAAATTTCGACACGCACATGAAGGAGAACGGGAACACGACCGTCAATGGCCGCGCCATCCATCTTCGCGACATAAAGGCCGTGTTCAACGCCGCCTTGGCCGATGAGATAACGACCAAGTACCCATTCAGGAAGTTCAAGATCAAGGCGGACAGCGTACCCATCAAGAACATAACGCTTGAGCAGCTTAGGGAGCTCAGGGATTGCAAGGTTGAGCCCAACAGCCGTATTTACCGCGACCTGTTCCTCCTGTCGTTCTACCTTTGCGGCATCAACCCTGTCGATCTGCTGCACCTCACTAAGGCAAACATCAAGAATGGGCGCATCGTTTATACGAGGAGCAAGACGCACAAGCTGTACGACATACCTCTGCCACCGGAAGCGAAGGAGATTTTCAGGATGTATAAGGGGAAAGACTACCTGTTGGAGGTGCTTGACTATTACGGTGATGATTACCTGCATTTCCTGAGCAGATGGAATAAGATGCTGAAAAGAATAGGAAATATGAAGATATGCGAGCGTTCGGACGGCAGGAAGGTGCTGAGGATGGGTGAGCCTATATTGCCGAATCTGACTGTTTATTCGGCCAGATACACCTTTGCGAGCATCGGTGCGGTGCTTGAGATACCGAGAGAGACCATAGCGTTGTGCCTTGGTCACTCTTGGGCCGATGTCACCGCGCATTATATCAGCTATAGCATGAAGCGTATAGATGATGCGGTAAGGAAGATCATTGACTATGTGAACGCAGACATTTCCAATGAAAATGACGATATATGAGGCTTGAAAAACAAAAAGGGAGGCTGTCGCACCTCCCTTTTTAATATGATAAACGTTTTTTATTATGATAAGCGTCAAGTCTGCCTACATGTCGTAGTCGCACATTTGGTTGGCAGGGCACAACTCGTAGTCCTCCACGTTCTCAATCACCATATCCTCGCCGTTGAACTGCTTGATAATGAGTTTGCGGTTCTCTGCGTCGGGGTGGATGCTGCGGATGTTGTTGTTAGAGATCCATATAGGGAGGTTGGTTTCCTTGGTGTAAACCACAAGATACCACGGGCCAACCTTATACTGATCCATCACCACGGCGATTTTGGAAGTAAGGAGCGAGGAAACCTTGTCGATAGCTTTCTCAACAAACTCCTCCTTGCGCTTTAAGATGACCTTCTCAATGAACTGCTCCTTGCGATTGCCGTTGAACTTGCCAATCCATGATGCGAAGAGGGCAAAGAGGAGAAGAACGAGAATGAAGACGAGTGCTTCAACGAAAAATGTTGTCATAATGTTTTTTGTTTTAATTGTTTCTATGTTTTGTTTAATTTTCTTTTCAAATCTATATACTATATGGAGTGTTGTCTGTCATACTCAATCATGCTTTCCTGCCGATACCACCTTCAACGCTTCGAGCAAGGTTTTCTCACTGATGCCGTTGCCTGATGCCAGACCGTTCTCCTTGATTTCGCCGAGCACACGATGGATCACACCGCTCTCTCTGAGCATATCCTCGTGACAAGCGTTGACAGCACGAATGACATCCGTGCGCAAAGCCTCGATAGCGTCCTTGAGTGTGGCTTCATGCTCATTCTTGATTCCTTCGGCAATGACCTGAGAAGGAACGGGTAAAATATACAGAATTTTGGCTAAATGTCTACCGTCATCATTTTTTTTACCAGCAAACACACTTCGCAATTCTTGACTACCATCGTCGAATTTTACGAGATAAATACCTTCTCCATTCGGATAATGGACAAGATACTGCCGTTCGTTCGTAGGGTTCAGTCTCGATTCTTCAATCACACCGGCAATCGGTATTCTCACTTCTTGTTGCTCCATAATAATTTATGTTAAGTTAATCTTCTTGAATATCCAGCTTCTCCTTCCATTCGGGGTCATGGATAGAACCTACGACCTCTGATTTTTTAGTATCGGAACTGTTGAAAAAATCTTCTCTTCCACTCTCATCTTCTGCTGATATAGAATCAGGATTCTTGTGCAGAACAAATATAGGACATAAGAAGTTCTCGGAATAATCGATTGATAAGTAATAATTATAAACGACGTTTCCACATTCATCAAAATCCGAGTAATCACTCAGTTCAAACGGTTCAAACCTTAACAAATCTCCCTCGTAAATTTCCTTGCCATTCTTGTCGGTTAGTCCCGTGAACTGGCATACGGTATCAGGGGCAACCAATACCGCTTCATTACGATTAAGCATAGAATCTTTCTGCCTATCCTTAATGATGTAGGTATTATCACACTCCTTATACAAATAGCCTTCAATCCACTCACTACTATCAACACTCTTACCTTTGAATTTGATGGTTCTCATAATATCTACTTTTTATGTTTCTTATGCACCCCTGCGAAAACGTAAAGAAATAATACAAGAATGTTTCCCACCACAATTAAGATCATTGGCTGCATAACTAACCACCACGACCAACTGATTGCTCCGCAGAGTTTCATCACGATAAAGGCTACCTGAAGCGTTACAATCATAAAATCAATAATACCAAATTTCATATCTCGTTTATAGTTTTAGTTCTGACATTGATGTACATAAGTTAATCTATTAGTTCGAAATCGTAAACGAACACATAAGGGTTGCTCTCCCAAGTGCCTTTGCCGGAAATGAGGTCGATAAGGGAGGCGTAGGCTTCCTGCGGAGTTCGGAACGAGGGATTGGCAAGACCGTGATACCAATACGTCGTGCCTTCAAGCCCTACGTTGTCGTCACGCCAAATGCCTTCTTTCAGGCAGCCTCCATTGCTGATGTCTTGCAGACGTTCTACGCGGATGTTGTTGATGCGAATATGATGGGGCATAAGTTCTGCACGGACAAACATCTTGTTGTTGTACCCTTTCTCGAGTCCTATGCGATCCAGAGGCATTCTGTTTTTGCCACAAAAACGATAAAATTCATCGTCATTTAACAGATCTTCGTATCTCTGGGCGATGGCTATGGTTTCACCGAGTTTATAGTGGGCGGTTTTAAGCCTATTGTTGCGAAGCATAAGCAAAGCTTGGCCGTTGTCGAGCTTTTTGAGTTGAAAATCTTCATCATCAAACACAACAAACCCGTTTTGCGTATAAGCTATTCTTCTTGTCTGGGTCTTTCTGCCTTCAAGTACGGCCTGTGTAAGACCGTACTTGTCGTTGAACATAATCTTCTTCATACTCTATATTTTCGTTTTAACGTATTAACCCTGTCTTAAATCCGTTTTCCTTCAATCTGACGATATGGGACAAAGTCTGTCAGGTTTTCAACTGCTCGTCCGACAATGACTCCGAGCTATACAGCGACAGGTCATTATACCAGTGGTCTTCGTCGCCTATGTCGATGAAAGGGTTCTCGGGTATCTCGCAAGTTTTCACACTTGTCACCCACTCGCTCGGTATGTACGAGGCGAAAAACGCCATCTTCTTTTGCAAGGGGAACGATTGGTACAAGGGGCAGTACTTTCCGGCGAACTTATAGCACAATACCCTATGCAGCTTTCCGTCCTGCGACTCAAACGAGACCTTATGGCGGTTCCCGCGGTGCAAGGCGGCCATGACGCGAAGAAAATCCTCCCATCCCACATCCCTGTGCAGCTCGCCTATGATCTTGTTGAAATAGCACTCCCAGAGGTTACGACGCATGAAATACCAAAGAAAGTCCATGTCCGTTTCGTTCATCTGCGGAATACTCTTCCACACAAACTCACGCCATACGTGCTGACGGAGGTGCGACCCTCTTGCGAACCCCTCGATGGCGCAGAGGAAGTCGTGGTGGTCAAGACTGATGGTAATCATATATTATATATATTGTGATGTTTTTTCTATTTATCATCAAGAGTTCGACCTATATGCCATTTTTGACAAGTCCTGCATTGATATGCTGTATATCCCTGCTCCAACAGATTAGGTCGTAATTGTAGATATTCCCAAGCATCATCCTCAGTCTCATAGGCGACCTTCGCTTTCCACGAGCGGTACTTTCGTGTGTAATGCTCAGGGTCAGGAGTGAATGGAGGAACCTTGTTAAAATACCTATGTCTGTTTTTGGCCATTTGTTGCTTTTGTCAGTTAAACCATTTCACGGCTGTATCTCCTTTGTACCCTTTCTCCCAAATGAACCATGCGTATGCGGCGGCGCTGCTTCCGTACGCCTTGAAATCGCCATTCATGGCACATTTTAGCCGTGACGAGCTTACCCAAACGCGAATGGGGGGGGGAAGAACGGAATAGAGAACGGCGAGCCTTTCCTTCAAGGAATGTCAGCTTGAGGAACATCGCCACCTTTTTTCCATTCGGGATGATGCGTAGAGCTTTCTCTACGAACTCCTGGGCGTACTTGTATGGAGGGTTTGTTACGATATTTCCATCCCATGACAAGTTGTCTATTGCGAGGAAGTCGGCCACTTCGCCGTAACCTCTATCCACAAGGTCGCGGCTCACCACATCATACCCTGCCTTTTTCAGCACATCGCTCATGTGTCCTTCGCCACATGATGGCTCCAAGATCTTGCCTTCAAAATGCTCCAGCCGGCAGAGCCATTCTGTGGCCTTGGGCTCTGTAGCATAATAGTCCTCACACTGGCGCTCTCCATCCGTATGGTTGCTTGCTCCCAATGTCTTGAATATGGCGGCTGCGCCACCTGTCCAGTCCTTAGCCATTCCGTTCGTTTTTTTACAATCTATTATTTTCCCCTGCCTTCGACGGGTTTCTTTGCTGACTTACACCAACCGAACACATCGTCATCGCCTGAATGTTCTTCCAGAAATTCAACCGTGTTTTTTAGACCCTTGGAAGCGTCTTTGTCTGAAATCCCCAAGTTTCTTGTGGCAGTAAAGAACAGCTTGGCCATCAGTTCTATTCCACTCTCCTCTGAGTTCAACACTATTTTTCCCATATTATCATATCTCTATTTCAAGTTAAACAATCAGTACTACAGAAAGCCCCACCCTTTGTCCGTGTTGCGATCCGAACTTAGAGTGGGGCAAGTGTATAGAAGTGAAACGTCCCTATGCTCATTCCGTGTGTCCGCTATCAGGTTCGCAACTACCAACAAGCGAGAGCAAAGATAGGCAATAGGCAACTATCTTCCAAATATTGCAAAAATGCGTTAATGCGCTGAATGGTGCGTTTTGTTGAGGTTTGGTATGAAACCTATAAACGAGCGATTTTTCTATTTATTGTTTATTAACAAAAAGCCCCACAAGGCTATTGGGATAAGCCGTGTGGGGCAAAGGGTTCTTGCAGAAAGGAG